>Ga0105048_10002917_pt1 | contig 27986 bp, 26 predicted proteins | sample MAT05_FD_78382 | JGI IMG/M metagenome (GOLD analysis project Ga0105048, IMG submission 78382) | Freshwater microbial communities from Lake Fryxell liftoff mats and glacier meltwater in Antarctica - MAT-05 | ecosystem: Environmental > Aquatic > Freshwater > Ice > Liftoff microbial mat | place...
GATGCCGCTTGCCTTCGTGCGAAGATTGGCCGATTGACGTCCAATGCTTTGTACCTGCATCGATCGGCGATTTCGACGCATGAACCGATACTGCCAGTGTTTGAGGGCTGTGCGTAAGCGTGAGGAGTTTCGGAAATTCATTGAGTTCAAAGAAACGGAAACCAAGATAGAGCAAATTTCAGACGGCCGTTGGAAGCTAAGCCAAACGAATATAGGTAGTAGTCTACCAGGTGGCAATGCAATGATAACCGTTCGCGACGGATTCCTCATCGTGGACGAAAAATGTGATTACCTAGTCACCGAATACTTTGGATCTGGTAAAACCGGAACGGTAACAGGCACATTTGTTTGGGCTAAACAAGATGGAAATTGGTACGCTAAACAGGGTATGCAGATGGGTGGCGACATGCCTCTATGCGAATGGACTATTGATGAAATAAGCTTTGACGCGAGCAAGTGTCGGAACAGTTTCGATGATCTTGAAACGATGATACCCTTTGCAACCTGCATCACTCACCTGGATGAAAAGTACAATGAGTTATCAAAGAAGTACAAGGGAGGTGCTGAAGGGGAAGCCGAGTTCCGATTACGAGAACTGGCCAAGCTCAAGCGGCTAAAGGAGGAAGGGCTTTGAACACGCAGATCATTCGGGTCTTTGTTTTTTGGCTCGCAAGCTTGAGCGTCTGCGCACCTCTGCTCGGACAATTTGGCTTCGAGAATGGACGCAATAAGGAAGACCCGATTTGCCGGGCGAAATGTCTTTACGTGATCCTGCGCGGGTACGGCAAGGCGCCGAATACCTAAAAGTCTCTGGTTGCCGAATTGGACTCAACGTCGGCTGAAGGGTACTCGTTACTGCAATTGCGCAACGCGGCTCGTAAGCACGACTTATTCGCAGAAAGTGTGCAACTTGATCAGGAAGCCTTAGCGCGTTTCGCCAATTCATGTAGCGTCATTCTCCATTTGAGCAAACCAGTCGGCCTTGCAGGGCTTCCGTTCTACTTGACAGATAGTCGATTTGCAAACGACTGCATGCAATTGACCACACCGACGTCGTTCGTCACGGACATCGGGTTAAATTGGCAGGGATATCAGCCTCGCGATTTGGTCTACAGCCACTATTCGACGCCGAACAGTTCACATTGGGATTGCCAAGGTGGTTTGCGTCAATTGATCACTGCAAGAAGTTATCATCGCGGTGGGACGGTCGTACTGTTCGCAGATGGTCACGTAAACTGGGTCAGCGCGAGTATGAATCTATCGACATGGCGAGCATTGGCGACTGTCGCAGGGCACGAGGCCGAATCGGACATGCATTAGCTTTAGAGTGGTCGTCGCCAAACGCATTGGGGAAGCTCATTGCTGATTGCACTACTTTTTGGCGTCCGCTAGGGCATCGATCATGTCGCGAGTCGCACTCTCTACGGCTGACTGCCAAGAAGCAGCGCTCGCATACTTGGCATTCTCATGGGCAAAGATGATGCCGCGCGAACTGTTGACGATTGCTCCCAAGCGTTGGGCATCCATTCCGTGCACGACATCAGCCGCCGATCCACCTTGAGCCCCATACCCGGGTATGAGAATCCATGCATTGGGCATTCTCGCTCGCATGGCTTCAAGCTGTTCAGGATAGGTTGCGCCTACAACGGCACCTACGCAACCATAGCCTGTCGGAGATGAGGCCGAGAGGAGCGATTGTTGTTGTACGTAGTCAGCCACCCGTTCGGCAATCGATTGCGAACCGGATACCAGATCCTGCAAGAATCCACTTCCGGGGTTCGATGTTTTCACCAGAACAAAGATACCCGCGTTGACTGCCTGGCAACGCTCCAAGAAGGGCTCGAGCGAATCGGAACCGAGATAAGGGCTAACGGTCAATGCATCGGAGCCAAAGGGACTCAGTTTTCCGCTACCGAGATAAGCCTTTGCATAGGCTGCAGCGGTCGTTCCGATGTCGTTCCGTTTGGCGTCCATGACAATGATCAGCCCTTTGCTAGCAGCGTATTGACAAACGCGGCCGAGCGCGACAACACCCTCTGGGCCCAGTTCTTCGAAGAACGCGCTCTGCGGCTTCACGACAGGAACCAAGGCGTGAACAACGTCGATGATTTCAAAGCAAAAGCGTTCAAACGCGCTTGCTTGCTCGGCAGCGGACGCACCGTGGTCGACACGAATACCCGGCGGGAGCTGTTCCAGTCGAGGGTCCAAACCGACGCAGACCGGATTGCGTTTCGTTTGAACTGCGAGTGCAAGTCGATTGCCGAAGCCGGATGGATGCATGAGATTTTGGGAGCTGGTGTTGGTCAAGAGGCTGCTTAGCATGGGAAACTACTTCTTGGTAAGCAAGGCCAAGATTTCGCTCGGGATTTCTTCCGAGAGAAGCTTGGGCTCCTCCGCTTTGTTGGTTTCATCATCGGTGAGTGAACTTCCAAAAGGTTTCTCGTCGCTGAGAGCCAGTACAAGTCGAATTGGGGTTTCCTTTTTAGGGATGCGATCGGTAAAGGCATCGAAGGCGAGACTTGCGTTGGATTGTTCGCTTCGGACCACGATATCGAGGGTTGATGTGGTGAAGTTCGAAACCGAGATGAGCTCTCCGCTATCGCCCAAGTAGTGTTCTTTTCCATCTTCATCTTTGTAGATTTTGCTACCGGCGAAGACCCAGTCCCAATACATGCATTTTTTGGTGCCGATCTTGCGAATCCAGTTTTGTGCAAGCGTTCCTTTTACTTTTCCGGCTTCATCGATCCAGAGTGCATACACTCGGACGGTGGTTCCTTTGGCAGGTTTAAATGGCTCAAAGGATGCGGTACCGCCCGGTTGGGCGTTGATCGCTAGCAGACCGGCATGGACGATTTGTGCGCGAGCAAAGACCGATACGATCGATTCGTGATCTTTCGTACCGGCGGGGCAAGCAAACAATTCGAGTGGAACGTCGCGCTGAGCGATGTATCCGTCGAGTACGACGACCTGTTCATTGCGATTGATCCAGACGCGATGGTCGGGATGGAGAGCCTTGCAGTCTTTTGGGTCTTCAAATTGAGAAGCCACAATTTTTTTGAGATCGCTTAGGCTCTTCCATGCGTCATCGGCAACACAAGCTTTTCTGGCAACAATGCAGGTAAACAACGCGTATGCGCACACGATGGTGGCTGCGAATCGAAATGTGATCATGGTGTTTTTTTGTTCTCGTTGGCAAGAAACATGCTTTCAACGCTTGCATCTTGAAATTCTGGAACAACAATTGGCCTTCGTCAGCGGATCGGAAGGACCATCGGTTTCTGACCGAGCCGCAGATTGAATCTTATCATTATTCGCTAACGTGGACGAGTGACCTATGGACTGGGTAAAGCCCAAGCATCGCGCCCGACAGATCAAACAATCGGACCGGGCGGACGCAAACGTTACGGCAAGTGTTTGGCTCAGGCAACTTTGCGAGGAAAACGTCGCGTTGTTGCAGAGTTCGCTCCCGATGCGTGAAACGCAGTCGAAGGCCAAAGTTTCCAAGGTAAGTGTTCCGGAATGCTTGAACTCGATGCTCTGGGGAACCGGCGTATGGGAGGTCGAAAAGAGTAGTCATCAAGAATTTCTGAACGATTTGGTCGATGCTTTCGGACTGGTGAAACCAGGCTCCCAACCAAAATCCAAGCGAAAAACCTTACCCTCAAATGTCACCGATCTGGAAGCCGATTCCATTCAAGCGGCGGCCGCGACCAAAATTGCGAAGTGGATTTCGCAGCAGCTGCCCAAGGCCAGCTACGATCCTTACGTGGCATTGGTTTGCGCGGGTTGGATCCACGCTTTGCCCGATGTCGGTCGTCATGTCTCACCCACGCAGTGGCTCGAAGTGTTGCAGTGCTCTTTGACTCAGGTCGACCGGGCTTGGGAATCCGGTCCAACCGATGGTCTCTTTCCCTGGATGGTTTGGGCTTGCGAAATTCCCCTCGCTTTGGCCAAGCAACTGTCGCATCTCGGCGGAAAAGATCGCATCGTCAGCGAAACGCTCAACCGCATCGCTCTATTGCTCGAGGAATCGTCAGACAATCCCCATGGATTTCTGGCCCACGGTGGACAAGACCTTCGTGCCCTGCTCGCGTGCATGATGCGATGTCGATGGTCCGCGGATGCGGTCGGGGCACGCAAATGGTTCCCTCCGCAACGTAAGGCGCTCTCGAAACTCGCGATCGCCGCCCTGATCCTGTCCGATTCCGATGGCAAGCAACTGCTATTCGATCGATCGGACACTTCTTTGCACGAGGGATTCTGGGTAGCGCTCAATACGTTGGTTGGCAAGAACAAGAAATTGCAGCTATCGACGGCGTGTGGACTTCCTGACTCTGTGGGTAAAGCCATCGGGGAAAAGCCGTCCAAGCTTCGGAAGGATGCGACTTTGGATGTCTTGTTGCCGAAACATAGTCACTACTGGGAAAAATGCTCGATCGTTTCCATGCGACGGTCGTGGCGCGATCGAGGTTGCCGAGTGGCGGTCGATTTCTCAAGCGATGTCATTTGGTTGGATGTGGTTGGACAATCTGGAGAGCGTGTTCTCAGCGGTGAGTGGGATATCGAAATTCGCCGCAATAACGAACTGCTGCAAACCGACGTCTCTTGGCAAGAAGTTTGTTGGTTTACGGACGATGACGTCGACTACTTGGAGCTGGAATGCGAAGTCGAAAACGTTTGCAAAATCCAACGCCAGGTCATGCTTATGCGCGACGAAGGTGTGGTTTTCTTCGCGGATGCGCTCATCGCTCAATCTCCGGAGAGTTGGTCGATCAAATCCACTTGGACGGTACCGGACGACATCGTGCTCCATTCCGAGCAAAAGACCACCGAAGGGAAACTCGTTCGTGCAGACAATCCGGAACAAGCCATGGCTTTGCTGATGCCGGTGGCCATGCCGGAATGGCGACGTTCGCCGAGCCACGGCCGTTTGGGCAGTGAGCGTTCAACACTTTATCTGCAATGCGAGACCAAGGCAAAGAATCTCTACAGCCCGCTCGTGATGTCGCTGCGAGGCATCTCCTCCAGCCCTGCCTACACTTGGCGGCAGTTGACCATTGCCGAAGAACTCCTCATTCAGCCGCGGGACATCGCGGAGGCTTACCGAGTACAAGTCAACAGAGACCAATGGGTGTTCTATCGGTCTCTCACGCCGTGCACCCGCCGTACCGTCATGGGTTTGCATCTCAATACGGAGTTTTATGCGGGGCGATTTTCACCATCCGATGGCCTCTTTGAACCGGTCGTCGAAGTGAATCCTGAATAAATTCCGATCTAGCCCGCTTGGCCGCCTACGTTTCGAGTACGAGTACCATTTCATTGAATAGGAGTACCATTTTTCACTCAGTACGAGTACGATTTTTCGCAACTATACCAAGCTTCGTCGAGTAGGTTTGGAACTTGGAAAGGAGAGAGGGGGGATTCGGAACGGGCAAGCGTTTCAAGGAAGAGGTGAGCTATTGGATTTTTGCTGATAGCGCCGCCAAGCCAAAGCCATCAGAATGCAAACCAAAAAGATCCCGATGCCTCGAACCCAACCCGATTTGAACACAATCGCTCCATTGACTGCGATGAACAACAGGAAAGCGTTGATCGAATAGTGGTAGGCCTTTGGGAAACTCGCATAGCGAATTGGGGTAATTTGTCGCAGAAGTGCATCGCACAGCCAGACAGCCACAAAAACGTAGTTCACGTACAGCCCGGCACCGAATCGAAATCCCATCAATTCCTGCGTTTGCTGGGCAGTCGATTCGAATGCCTCGGTATGGCTACCGTGGTGGAATGCAAAAAGGGCTCCGATGCTGTGGCATAGGGCCAGAATTGCTCCGATTAACCAGATACCGCTCAGCCGTCGATTCGTTTTAGCAACCCCCAGCAGTTCCGAGCTCAAGCATCCGACGAGCAGGAGCAATGAGATCCTGATGGCCCAAAGGGAACCTATGGCCTCAAGGGAGCTAATCTCGTCCATGACGGTTGCGGCGAGGGGGAAGTCGATCGTGAACCAGCCCGCGAAGTCGGCTTGGAGGGAAACTGCAAAAGGGCTCAACAGGTTCAAAGTATAACGATAGGAATTCTCGGCTCCGAGCATGCGAGGGCTTTCGGTTCAGGGCTTCCAGGGCTTGCGCCTGGTGGGTATAAAGCGTGGTCGATAAACAGTTTCCTACGAATAAAATTATTTCGAAAGGCCCCTTTTGAGATGGCGGAATCGACCAAACGAACCGACGACGTATTCGACATCGATCGTATTCGCAAGTTGATTGAGTTGATGAAGGAGCACGAACTCGGTGAAATCGATCTCCGCCAGGACAATCAACGAATTCGATTGTGCGGTGCTGGCCATGGTCAGCCGATCCTTTCGACTGGCATGATGGCTATGCCAGCTGCCGGCCCGTTACCGTCCGTGCAGTCCCCAGCAGCACCAGCAGCTGACGTCGACGGACCTCATATCGCCTACGTGAAATCGCCCATGGTTGGTACTTTTTACACCAGGGCCAATCCCAATGCCAAGAACTTTGTTGAAGTCGGGGGTAGCGTTCAGGCCGATTCGATCATTTGCATCATCGAAGCAATGAAAGTATTTAATGAAATACCTGCCGAAATGCGGGGCAAGGTCGTTCAGGTTCTCGTCAAGAACGAAGAAGCGGTCGATTTCGGTAAGCCGCTCTTTAAGATCGATACGCGAGGCTAAGCATGTTTAGTCGCGTGTTAGTCGCCAATCGAGGCGAGATCGCTTTACGTATCATTCGCGCCTGCAAAGAGCTCGGCATCGAAACCGTAGCTATCTTCAGCGAAGCAGATCGCGGTTCGCAATACTTGGAACTGGCGGATCAAGCGTTCTGTGTGGGGCCTGCCAAGTCGATCGATAGTTACTTGCGCGTGGACCGCGTGATCGCAGCCGCGGAACTAGGCAACGTCGATGCGATTCACCCAGGCTATGGATTTCTGGCCGAAAATTCGGGCTTCAACGAAGTTTGCCGGAGTTGTAATTTCGAGTTTATCGGACCGTCGCCGGAAGCGATGGAGAAACTCGGCGACAAGAATACGGCCCGCGAAATGGCGGTCGCTGCGGGGGTACCGGTCGTACCAGGGAGCGATGGTTTGCTCGAATCCGAAGAAGAGGCCCTTAACGCGGCTCGCAAGATCGGCTTCCCGGTATTGATCAAGGCGACCGCGGGTGGCGGTGGCAAGGGGATGCGCGTGGCCGCCGACGAAGCTTCGCTACAAACCTCGATTGCGCAAGCCCAAACGGAGGCAAAGGCGGCCTTCGGAAACGGCGGGGTGTATCTCGAAAAGTACATCGATCGTCCTAGGCACGTCGAGGTCCAGATCATTGCTGACCAGCATGGCAACATCGTGCATTTGCACGAACGGGACTGCTCGGTTCAGCGCCGCCACCAGAAACTGATCGAAGAAAGTCCGTCGCCTCGGTTGCCTGAGGCGACTCGCCAAGCCATGTGCGACGCCGCGGTGAGGATGATCAGGCAAGCGAATTACTACAACGCTGCCACCGTAGAGTTTATTGTGGATCAGAACGACAAGTTCTTCTTCATCGAGGTCAATGCGCGAATCCAAGTCGAGCATCCCGTCAGCGAAATGATTTCGGGAGTGGATTTGATCAAGTCTCAAATTCTGGTCGCATCCGGTCAGCCTTTGCCGTTCCAGCAATCGGATATCCAACCTTCCGGCGCGTCGATTGAATGCCGCATCAACGCAGAAGATCCTGATAAAAATTTCCAGCCATGTCCTGGCAGGATCGACCAAATGTACATGCCTGGAGGGCTCGGCGTCCGCGTGGATTCCCATGCCCATTCTGGCTATATGGTCCCGCCCCATTACGATTCCATGATCGCCAAGATCATTGTTCATCGGCCGACTCGCGAACTGGCCATCGAGTGCATGCTCCGCAGCTTGAGCGAGCTACGGATTACCGGCATCAAGACCACTGCTGGATTTCATGCCCAGGTGCTGAAGCAACCTGAGTTCAAAGACGGTACTGTTGACACGAAGTGGGTTGAGCGCGTCTTGTTACCGCGATTGAAAGGCTAGTTTGGCCGTTGTGGCCAATGTAGAACGGTACTCCGTGCCAAGCTCCAGTTTGGGAACGCACACTCTAGAAGCTCCGCTTCCCTAACCCAGAGTCCGCTGGTTTGTATGTTCGCACCCGCCGAGTTGCTGAAGTTGCCAACGTTGGGCTAGGGAGCGCAATTTCAGGACGCCGAAGCAGAGCTTCGAGGACGGCGTTCCCAAGCTGGAGCTTGGGAACGAGGGCGACCCTGGGTTTAAAGGGTTTAAATGGCGAGAGGAAGCATTTGGCGCAAAACCACCAGCAAGGCGTCGATTTGCTGATCGCTCCCAACGCTGATTCTCAGACCGTCGCTCCACCGTGGATAGTTCATGTAGCGGACCAAAATCCCATTTCTTTTGAGCTCTTCGTAAATGGGTTGGAGTGGCCGATCCGTCCGGGTACACCAAAGAAAATTGGCATGGGATTCAAGCACATCGAAGCCGAGCGCTCGAAGCTCGACGAGCATACGGCCGCGTGTGGAGAGGATCTTTCGAACGTTTTCCCGCAGCCACGTTTGGTCCGATATCGCTGCGGTAGCACCCGCTAACGAGAGCATGTCGGTGTTGTAGGAGTCTTTGACTTTGCGAAGAGTATGGGTGATTTCGGGATGCGCAATCAGATATCCGAATCGCAAGCCCGCTAAAGCGTACGATTTGCTGAGGGTTCGCGACACAATGATCTTTGGGTTTTGCTCGATCAAAGAGACGCAATGGTTGGGCGCGAAATCGACGTAGGCTTCGTCCACGACGACCGGGCAGTCAACGCAATCAGCCAGTTTCAAGATCGAGGCATGATCGATGAGCGTCCCGCTAGGGCTATTCGGGTTGGGTAGATAAACGAGCTTTAATTGTTCGTCCTGAACGTAAAAGGCCGGGGATAGCCCAAAGTTTTGGTCGAAGGGGACTTCCTCGAAAGTCGCGGACTGCAGTTCGGCCAGTGTCCGATACAGAATATAACTCGGGTAAGGCAGCCTTAGTTTCTCTCCAGCGCCGACGAAAGCTCGGGTAAGAATCGTCAGACAGTCGTCGCTTCCGTTACCGCAAAGAATCATTTCTGGATCGATACCGAGAACATCGCTGGCGGCGCGTCGAAAGGATGTACCTAGCGGGTCGGGGTATCGTTCGAGACGAGTAGCTGCTTGCCGGATGGCTTCGAATACGTGCGGCGATGGTGGATACGGATTCTCGTTCGTATTGAGCTTGATCGCCTTGCCCGTTTGCGGCTGCTCGCCTGGCGTGTATGGGGACATGGCAGCCACGTTGCTGCGGAAGAATTTTTGAAGGGATTCTGTCGTCATCTCGCTCGAATTTCAATCTGTGCGGAAGAGGCCCTCGCACAAGAGTACGACACTTATGGCTGCTCCACTTAAGTCCTGACCCGATTCGCGCTTCCCCCTCGCGAGAGCCACTTCCGCACAGATGAAACCTTGACGTTAAAACCTTGCCGATAAAAACACCCTGTCCCGGCAAGAGAATCTCCATGGATCAAGTATTGCAGCGCATTGGGCAATAGGAAAGGGGCGCAAGCCGAAAAACACGAACTTGCCCTAGAAAGCTGGCCTTCAAACTGGACTATAATCTCTAATCCATGAATGTGGCTAAGCCAGTTTCCCCCGAATCCTCTTGTCCGACCTATAGAACCGCATGCGACCGAGCGAATCAACCAATCTTTACTTCCAGCAAGCTGCCGACAAACTCAAGATTTCGGAGTCTTGGCGGAAACTGCTCATCACCCCGAAACGCGAGGTAACCGTTCAAGTCGCGTTCGAACGTGACAATGGCGAACTCGAGATAGTGCTCGGCTACCGTGTTCAGCACGACAATGCGCGTGGCCCGATGAAAGGGGGCTTGAGATACCATCCGGCCGTCGATCTCGATGAAGTGCGCGCGCTCGCGTCGCTGATGACTTGGAAGACCGCGGTCGTCGATTTGCCGTATGGAGGCGCGAAAGGTGGCATAGGCATCGATCCAAAGACTCTATCGAAACGCGAGATGGAGCGAATGACTCGCGCCTTCGTAGACCAAATCCATGAGATTGTTGGGCCGGACAGCGATATTCCCGCTCCGGATATGGGTACCAACCACGAAGTCATGGCCTGGTTTCGCAATCAATGGGAAAAGTACCATGGCTTTAACCCCGCCGTGATCACTGGGAAACCAGTCGAGGAATATGGTGCCAAGGGCCGCGAGGAAGCGACCGGACGCGGTGTAGGTTTGCTGGCCGTGCGATTGCTCAAACGCATCAATGTTCGGCCAGATCAATGCCGAACCGCTATCCAAGGATTCGGCAACGTGGGATCGCATGCTTCGAAGTTTCTTTTCGAATCTGCTTTTCCGGTGGTTGCTGTGAGCGATGTCAGCGGCTGCTACTACAACTCCAAAGGGCTCAATATTCCTGAAATGCTGGCTTACTCGATCAAAAATAACAATCGACTGGATGGATTCGCTGGCGTAGAAAAAATCCCGAGCAATGCGTTGCTGGAGCTGGATGTCGATCTGCTGATACCTGCGGCTTTGGGGGACGTTCTCACCAAAGACAACGCTGGCAAGGTTCGAGCAAAAACGATCATCGAAGCCGCCAATGGGCCCGTGGATCCCGAAGCGGATGCAATTCTCTCGGCTAACAAGGTCATGATCCTGCCGGATATTTTGGCCAACGCAGGTGGTGTAACGGTGAGCTATTTCGAGTGGGTTCAGAATCGACAGCATTACCGCTGGAGCCTAGACCGTGTGCGGCAAGAACTGGAACGAACCCTCGGCGAGGCCTTTGAAAACGTCTGGCAGCAATCGGCCTCGAACGATATCTCGTTGCGAACCGCTGCTTTCATGTTAGCGATTGCACGCGTTCTGCGCGCTACGGAATTGTCAGGCGGAAATTAACCGGCAAATGCAAGTGCGCTAACTCTTCGATCCAACAGCCCGCTGCACGTACTTAGCCAAAATGTCGGTTTCCAAATTCACTTGATCACCTTCTTGGAGGCGACCGAGCGTCGTTTCCGAAAGCGTATGAGGTATCAACGCAACGCTGAAGAACTCGTCGTTGGCGTCGACGAGAGTGAGGCTTACTCCGTCTATGGTTATCGATCCCTTAGAGACCATTTGTCGCAGAAGCGGAAGTGGTGCTTCGAAGAAGAAGTATGACCATTGCCCGTCATCGAGCCGTTCTCTCAATCGTCCTTGGCCGTCCACATGGCCTGTCACGTAATGCCCCCCCATCCGATCGCCGACTTTCAGCGAGCGTTCGCAATTGGCGGTATCGGAGACAGCGAGTCGTCCAAGGCTGGTTCGCGAAAGCGTTTCGCTCCCCAGTTCGAACCAGCATGTCAGACCGTCGATGGCTACGACCGTCAAGCAGCAGCCGTTGAGAGCAATGCTGTCGCCTATCTTGACCTCTTCGCTGAGTGGGCCGAGGTTGAATCCCATGCGTTTACCGGTTCCCTCGGGTACCGAATCAACGACTTGGACAGTTCCTTCAACTAATCCAGTAAACATAGAAATCCCGTCGGAATAGTGTCGCCCTGAAAGAGGTTATGGCTTGGAAGCGATTGGGTTAGCTAGGGTCATCAATCGAGTTGCTTCGAGCATGGCAATGATCTCGTCGACCGTAAGCTGTTCAGCTCGAAGATTCGGTGCGTGCCCGAGCGATTCTAGAACCTCATCGATTTGTGTTTTCGAGAGAGCTTCTTGGGTGGCTGTGTACAGCTGACTTCGCAAAAATTTTCTTCGATGGAAGAACAGCGCCCGCAGATGAGTGTGGTAGTAGTCCAAATCGACGATGCGACTGCGTTTGGTGGGGTTGGGCGTAACTCGAATGATGGCAGAATCCACCTTCGGGCTGGGCCAAAAAACAGAGGGTGGCAATATCCTTAGGATTTCGCAATCACAAAGGCTCTGCATCCAAATCGTCAGTGCGCTGTAATCCTTGCAGGAAGGAGCGGCAACGATGCGTTGTGCCAATTCTTTCTGAATGGTTACCACCATGCGATCTGGAAACGGATCGACAGTGAGCAGATTGCTGATGATCGGTGTTGCGATGTTGTAGGGAAGATTGGAGACGAGTTTGAATCGGGAGCCTGGGATGCTGGCCATGCGTTCTCGAACGGCGATCAGGATGTCCTCACGCATGTGGTTTTTGTTCCGCAAGGCGTCGAACGAAAGCATGGTGATGTTGTTCAACCCGCGGAGCTCTTTTGCAGCGAGCGCTTGAAGATCGCGATCGATCTCGACGGTGATCACAGCTCCAGCCAGAGGTGCCATGAGTTTGGTCAACGAGCCCATTCCGGTTCCAACCTCCAGGATGACATCCGTGCTTTGGATGTCTGCTCCTTTGACCAGGATGTCGAGCAAGTTCAAATCGACGAGGAAGTTCTGTCCGTATTTGGTCTTCGGATGCAGTCCAGCTCGTTCGAGTGTCTTGACTAGAAATGATAGAGTTTGGCGTTCGGACATACTTAGGGCTTGATCTCGAAGATAGCTTCGACCTCGACAGCCATACCCCCGGGCAACGCATTCGTTCCGAGCGCGCTGCGAACACCGATACCCAAGTCATCCCCCCAGAGGTCGACAAAGAGCTGGCTGCAGCCATTGATGACAGCCGGAGTCTGACCAAAATCGTCCGTGCACCTCACCAACCCTAAAAGTTTCACGACGCGAACGATTCGATCGAGCGAACCCAAACCAGCTTTGAGGGTGGCCAACATGGCCAGTCCTGTTTGACGCGCCGCTGCCTGTCCTTGTTCCAAGGTCATGTCGGCTCCGAGCCGTCCCAGCATAATCTTCCCGTCGGACTGGAGAGGCCCATGTCCCGAAAGGTAGGCTAGGCTGCCGACGATCAACATCGGCTTGTACAAGCCAACGGGCTTAGGGGCGGGGGGCAGCGAGAGGCCAAGGTTGGCGAGCTTTAGGTCTATTTCGAACACGAAAACGATCTCCAGGAAACTGATACAAACGGTCAGATTCCCTGAGGTTATAACATCAACTCAGCATCTCATCAGGAGGAAACCCAAAGATCTTTGCGTACAATTTTTTCGCAGATTCCAACGTTTTGGGGTCTTGGATTTGCTTCCAAGACCATGCCGATGGGTCGATGAAAAGGATGGCTGCCTGGGCTCCCGAGGGATGAGAAGAGGTGATTTCGTTCAAAAGAGCTTTTTCCACTCGGCTTAGTCGATGTGCGTGTGCAAGCTGATTGAGCAAACGGAGAGGGTTGGAGCGTGGTTTATGCCACCATTGAATCGAAATGACAACGAGCTTCCAGCTGGCTAACAGAACCATGAGGGTCGCGACGGCCCAGCCAACCCATGACCATTGGAACAGGATCCTATCGTAACCCTCCAGACGCTGGATCGCAGCAAAGTGCAAGAAGGGGGCAAGGGTAGATGGAAGGAGTGTCATTTGGAGATAACCCCTCTTAGCTGCGTTAGGGCAAAATCGACTGCGGTCTTAACCGCTGGTTCATCGTCCAGCAGCAGCGGTCGAAGGATTTCGATAGCTTCTTTGCGATCATGCCCCGAGGCGATCGCCTGAATGGCTTCGACTCGTACCTTGAGGTCGTCGTCGGATAAGGCGTTTACGCTGATTTCCATGAGGGTTTCGTGATTGCCGAGCAGTCTTACCACCCGAATGACGCGGGTTCGCTTTGCGGCGGAATGCGTTTGAGATTCGTGCTGCAAGTACTCGGCGAAGCCGGTTTCGGAGACGCGAACCATGCCTGCGTACGCTTTCAAATGGGACTCAGGCCAATCGTCCAGGTGCTTTAGCAACTCCTCGCAGCGATAGGTGGAAAATGCGCTTTCGATAGCGCTCCGAACGTTGGCAGACTGAAAGGGATAAAGTTCGATCAACCGCTCAAGTGCCAGCTTGAGCTTGGTTTTCCATGGGGGCGGTTCGCATGGCTCAACGCCTGGTAAATCGAAGCAGTCGCTTAAAACCATCACCACGATTTCGGGCTTGAGAGAACGCAAGTTGCGTATGGCGGTCGAACACGCCTTGTCCGCATCGGGAGTCTTGGAAGCCAAGAGTTGGATGATGCGATCGATCAAGATATCGGGAGTGGTTTCGGAGGCGGTCAGCAGTAGCAACAGCGAGGCACGCTGCGCGATTGGATTGGCATCCGAGGAAAAATCAAACTTGAGCAAGCTGGCGATGGTGTGTTTGAACAGAAGGTTTTTATTGACGACGGTCGTGATGCCATGCTTGGTGACGTGGTCAGCAAGCTTGGTTGCGACGATATGTTCGGTTCGGTTGGCAAGCACTTCAACGGCTTCCACGAAAGGGCCTTTGCTCCAAAGCACACCGACGAGCAACTCGACCAAAGGGACTCTGCTGGAGTGCTTTAATTGGCGTATCAACACTTGGTTGATGGCCTCGTTTCGGTTTGGGTCAAAGATCTCTTTGAACGCGTCGTCATCCCAATACGATGCACAAAGCCAAGCGTCGACAATTTGGATCATTTTGTGATCGCCAAATTGCTCTATCGACTGCCAAAGGTCCTTCATCAATTGAGCCCGCGGTTTGGCAACAGCACTCAACTGATTGTCACGAGCCTTGTCGCCGTATCGAATGGCCAATCGTGTGAGCAATTCAGCGGCCACCATTTGCTGAGGATCCTGCGCGTTTTCTGCGGCACGGACCAAATGATGAAACTGAGGGTGGATCTGAAGTTTGGCGATGGCGCACAGCGCATTCTGCCGTTTCGTTGGGTCGCGATCGGCCAATCCCGCTTCGATCAGTGGTCGCATCGAATCCACCTGGCCAGCCAAGAGTGGCAATTCCGCGTCGTTGCAGTCATCAATCCTTTCCAGAATGACCGCCATTTCGATAGGTCCGCCGCGTTGAACCAGGGTCCGAAGTGCTCCCAACCGTATCATCTCGACAGAGCTACAAAGTCCCAATCGGAGCACTTCCACGCACGAGAGATTGGCAGGGGCACTCAAAACGCGAAATGTCGCCTTTAAGGAAGGGGTTAGAGAAACGGATGAAATTGCTGACGACGACATGGTTCAACTTCGTTGAGGTACGGTTCCACTCGTCCGTCATCGGGAAAGAAGTCTTGTTTCTGATGGATTTCCGTTGCAAAATGCGTTAGACCGCAATCCGAAGGTGCTCCGCTTGCTGGTTGTAGCGGGGATTCCGACCTCGGAAACCTAAGAACACACGGGCAAACCTAAGAACACACGGGCAAACCTAAGAACATACGGGCAAACCTAAGAACATACGGGCAAACCTGGGAACATACGGGCAAACTTCGGAAAATGCGGGCAAACCTGGGAAAATGCGGGCATCTTCGGAGCAAGGGCTATTGAAGGAGTGCAAGACAATCGATACGATAGCGACCCCTGAACGCGCTGCGTTTTGTTTTACCAATTCGTTTTTCTCACAACCTGCTGGCCATGTTTAATTCGCGTCGCCCCCCCAATGGAAAAAGAGTTCCTCGTAAGCGGGCACGTCTTCGGACCAAAATCAAGAAACGTGATCCCTTGCTCGTGGAAGGCAAGCGACCGCGTCCGATGTACGTAGACTATAAGGACATCGAGCTCTTGACGAAATTGGTGAATCGCCACGGTCGAATCGTGAGTCGACGCAAGTCCGGTTGCTCGGCCGCTAGCCAGCACGCTGTGAGTCAAGCCGTCAAGCGAGCCCGCTTCATGGCCTTGATGCCATACGTCGGAGAGTAATGGCAGTCAATTTTTCTTGTCAGCGTCGGGTAGAGTTTTGCGAAACCGACGCGGCAGGGATAGTTCACTTTTCTTCCTTGATGATCTACATGGAGCAGGCGGAACACGCGTTGCTCCGCTCTCTTGGCTTGAGCGTCGCCCTCTCTGCCACATCTCACTCGATCTGGCCTGATCCCGTACTTCACTGGCCTCGAGTGCGCGCTGAATGCGATTTTCTCTCCCCTGCACGATTTGAGGACAACCTCCTTTGCCTCGTTTCCGTCGCTAGGCTAGGGAGCAAAAGCGTGACTTTCCGACATCTTATCCAGTCGGGTCGGACAGATATCGCTTCGGGCAGCATGACCAGTGTCTGTTGCCAAAGAAAGAATGCGCAGTCGGATTCGGTGGGAAGCCTCATCGGGATAGAGATCCCTGCGGACGTGCGTGAGAAATTGAATCAGTTCCTGACGTAACTCAGTTCCTCACAGAGTCAGTTCCTCACAGAGTCAGTTCCTCACATAGTAGGGAGAGATCATCAAGTACACGATGACGCCTGTTGTGGACACGTATAGCCAAATCGGGTAGGCGAATTTGGCAATTCTCCGATGCCTCCCGATTTGCTGCGTAAGGGCAAAGAGAAAGGCACGCAACACTAGGGGAAGCACGATGAGCGAGAGTCCAATATGTGAGATCAGGATCGCATAGTAAAAAACTTTTGAGGCTCCCTCGCCTCCGAATTTGGTGGATGGATTTGAGAGATGGTAGGTAACGTAGCAAATCAGAAAAAGAGCCCCTAGCGCGAAGGCAGTGGTCATCGCCAAACGATGTAAACCAATTTTGCCAGCCCTTTGGCAAACTAGACCGATGACCAAAAGCACGGATGTCAGTGTGTTGATGGCACCGATTGCATGTGGCAAAACGAGGGTCCATTTCCCTAGATCCACCTTCGAGCGGATACCTAAGAGGAGTGCTACTACCAATGGAATGGCAACGGACAAAACGTTGGCTAGTAGCATGGCTCGTTTCTCTGGAACCGGCGAATTGGTCATTTTTTGCGAATGGGTTTCGAGGAGATGGATCTGGAGCACGTCTTTCGGCGGACCTGTGGAGAATACTTGGCCGAAAGAGAACCCGCTGTTTATATCATCGCGCAACCAGAAAGACAGATACCGACCCGTTCGCTCTTGCGATGTCGTAGACTCGTATCGCCTCGCCGGAAGGAATGCTATCCTCCGGATCGATAACGATGGGAGCGTCCGAACGAATTCTCAGAATAGCCTTCAAACGGTTTGCCAGTGTCTCGACGTTAGGGAGTGCTTCGTCGTTGATTGAATAAGCGATGCCGGCACCCGATCCATCCCCAGCCTTTTTGATTTTTACGACAATATCGCTCAGATCGGTCAGTCCCTCGGGTGGCGGCTGATCGATGTTTCCCCCTTTGACGCTCGGCTCGGGTGCGGCTGCAACGGCACCTGGGAGCGCCTTCTCAAGTCGCTGGAAGGAGGATGTGGTTAGAAAAAACACCAGCAACAAAAACACGACGTCGATCATCGGGGTCATCATGCTATCGACCGAAGCCCGTGTAGTTCCGGAGGAGTAGGCGGTTCTCATAAGGTGGCCCCTTCGTATACGGCGAACACGATATCCGTATTGCCAGTTAGCGAACACACCTTCAGCAACGAGGCGATGTATTGGTAGTCGGTCAGTCGATCTGTCCGAATACGGATTCGAACCGGCCCTCCCTCGGCGCGCATCCGGATCTGTATGGACTTGCGGATTTGATCGATTGGCATCGATTGGCCAGCGATTTGAAAATCACCCGTCGCGAGCACCTGCACCGTAAGGGTCGGTCGGTCCGAAAAATCGGCAGTGCCGGCCGAAGCCGTTGGAAGATCAAGCTTGGTAAAGTTCTCTTGCTTCGCCAAGTGGCTGCTCACCAAGAAGAAGATGATGAGCAGAAACGTAACGTCGATCATGGGAGTCATATTGATCGTGACCCCTTTTGAACCTCGATAACCGGGAGTTTTCAAAATGCCATCTCGCCATGTTTTACGTTCGAACTACTTTTCGCATGAGACAGGCGCCAATGAGGGCTAGGGTAATGTTACCCAGCCACAGACTGTACGCCGGCCATTTGCCATCTTTTGCAAATTCCAAGGACAACCCGAAGATTGGATAGTAGATCAAAAGGATCGGAATAAAACAAACGCCAAAAGACCACCAATAGTCCGCGCTTCGCACTAAGACGGCCATCGGTACTCCGATCCAAACAAAGGCCAAGCAACTAAAGCCTAGCGACCATCGACGCATCGGTTCGGTCTTCAAACGGGCCAAGCGGTGTTCCGTGCGTGTGAGTTCATCGATGAGGCTACCGGACGTTCTATCGTTGACTTTGGAAAAGCGGCCTGAGGCCAAAGCAAAGGAAAAGCGAGTGGCAAGCTTCTCTCGACGACGATCATTCGATGCGTTCTCCCGGTTGAGTTCGGCTGGAATCTGGCGTATCGAGAAATTAGAGGGGCGTTCGGACTCGCCGCTCTTTTTCGGTTCCAGATTCAACGGGAAAAACTCCGTACCCGGGGAAATGCTATGCTTGTCTCCGATGCTTATGAAAGAGTCCTGGAGTTCGATCAGCAGTTTGTCGTCATCCGGGTCGATCGAAATGCGGGCTCGCTCGGCGGCAATCGTAAGCAACTCATTGCCGCTGTACATCCAAATATTTGGCTTGATCAGCCAACGATCTTGGACATCTTGGACCTTGATCGAAAGCCCTTGGTTGTCGACAAAAGCCAGATTGGCTTCGAGTTTTCGGTAAACGATCTCCTCGATAGATCGCATGATCACCCGTTGCATTCCTGGTCGCCCCCAGGAAACAGCCACGTCGTTGAGCCATACCGATGGAATACTGATCAGGAATCCCAGAATGACGATGGGACGAAAAACGCACATGGGAGAAATGCCAGCGCTCTTGAGCGCGGTGATCTCATTGTCGGCTGAAATTCGCCCGTAAACACAACAGACCGAGAAAAGCAACGTTGCGGGAATAGCATACTGGATTGAGATTAAAAAAATGTACGGAAGAAGCTTGGCTAAAGCCAAGTACCCTACCCCTGCCGAAACCAAGCTCTCACCTACAAATACCAACGAAATCACCATCGTCATGGCGAACAGCGATAAGGCGAACATTTTGAGTACATCCCAAAGAATGTACCTGGTGAATTTTCCTGGAAACATGGCTCGGGGAGTTTAGCCAGTTGGAAGAGCGGACACGATGGCATTTCACTGGAAACGACTCTCGTAAACAGAACCGGAATGGTAACGATGTCGGTGAAGCCGACATCATCCGTCGGGGTAGATTCCTGCTTGGACATGGCCATTCCTCGAGAATTCCGATGAAAACAGATGAAACCAACGTAAAACTGGGGTGTTTGGGTTGGATTTGACATACTCAAGGCTCCAGGGATTTGCCAAAATAGTTCATCGAGCTCCGTCCGGAAACTCGATACTATCGTTACAGATTCACGATGTTCACCGGTGTACCTCTGCTTACGAAAAGCGGACCGTGTGTTCGTTTTGCTGATTTGTGTTCTAAAGCCTATGGATTTAGAAGACGAGTCAGGTGATTTGATAAAACCTTTGTGCGAGCCAAACTACTGATGTCCACCGAAGCTTCCTCAACTTCGACTAGCAAAGCTGTAAAGACCGTAAGCGGTATCACCGTTCGATTGTGTGGCGACTCCGGTGACGGGATGCAGCTACTCGGAACACAATTGACCAACACCTCTGCATTGGCAGGCAACGACATAGCCACCTTCCCGGATTTCCCAGCGGAAATCCGCGCCCCGCGCGGGACGCGCGCAGGGGTGTCTGGCTTTCAAGTTCAATTCGCATCCCATGAAGTGCATACGCCGGGTGATCGACTCGATGCGCTGATCGCCATGAACCCTGCGGCTCTGGTCACCAATTTGGCTGACTTGCCCAAGGGGGGGCTTCTCATCGTCAACGAAGATAGCTTCGAGGACAAAGACCTAAAGCTAGCGAAGCTGAAAACGAATCCGCTCGAAGAGCCGGCGATGGAAAACTACCGACTGATCAAGGTACCGCTGACACGGCTTACGAAGCAAGCAGTCGCGGACTTGGGATTGAGCGTCAAAGAAGCGGATCGCTGCAAGAACTTCTTTGCGATGGGGCTGGTCTACTGGCTCTACGGACGCAACATGGACGCGACTCTTCGATACATCCATGGCAAGTTCAGTGACGGCAAGTCCGCCATCGCCAGCGCCAACGAAAAAGCTCTGAGAGCCGGTTGGGCGTTCGGTGAAACTATCGAGGCGCTCGACCATAGCTACAAGATCGAGTCGGCGGAATTGGTTCCGGGCACGTACCGAAACATTATCGGCAATCAAGCCATGGCATGGGGATTGATGGCGGCGGCACACCGTAGCGGCAAAGAGATTTTCTACGGTTCATACCCTATCACCCCTGCCAGCGATATCCTCCACGAGTTGTGCAAGTACAAGAACTTCGGTGTGTGCACCTTCCAAGCCGAAGACGAAATCGCGGCCATCGGAGCAGCGATCGGTGCGTCCTATGGTGGCCAAATGGGTGTGACTGCCTCGAGCGGGCCGGGAATCGCACTGAAGACGGAAGCCCTGGGATTGGCCATGATGCTGGAACTACCGCTGTTGGTCATCGATGTGCAACGGGGAGGGCCGAGCACCGGTTTGCCGACCAAAACCGAACAGTCGGATTTGATGCAAGTCATGTTCGGCCGAAACGGTGAATCGCCCCTGCCCGTGTTAGCGGCCCAAAGTCCAGCCGATTGTTTTGAAATTATTCAAGAAGCATGGATGCTCGCCACGCAGTTGATGCTGCCGGTGGTGGTTTTGTCGGACGGATATATCGCCAACGGTTCCGAGCCGTGGGTGATTCCGGATGTGTCGAAGATGTCACCGATCGTGGTCAATCATCCAACCGAAAGCAACAACCCCGACGGGGCGTTCATGCCATACCAACGCAATGAATTGCTGGCTCGCCCCTGGGCTATCCCTGGCACCAAGGACCTGATGCACCGCGTCGGCGGTCTCGAAAAGGAAGATGGTTCGGGGAACATCAGCTACGATCCCGAAAACCACCAAAAAATGGTCAACATACGAGCTCAAAAAGTGGCCAATGCCGCCAAGCTTTTGCCGCCGCAGCAAGTGGTAGGGCCTCAAAGTGGCGAACTGCTGGTCATCTCCTGGGGCGGAACCTATGGATCCTGTTTGACAGCGGTAAAGGATGCGCAAAAGGATGGTCACAGCGTAGCCCTGGCCCACATCCGATACCTCAATCCATTTCCAAGCAACTTAGGTGAGATTATCTCTCGCTACAACCAAGTACTGATTCCTGAGTTGAATATGGGACAGTTACGTACTCTCATACGAAGCCGATACTTGGTCGATGCCATCGGATTCAACAAGGTCAAGGGTAAGCCGTTTACGGTAGGTGAGCTCTACGACAAAATCTGCGAATTGACCATAGTACCTCGCATGATCGTCCAATCCAAAGTCGGCTAAACCAAGCCAATCTTTCACTCAACAAAACTCAACCCTCCATGCAATCTCCCATGAGCACAGTAATACCCGTTCTCAAAGCCGAAGATTTTACTAGCGACCAAGACATTCGATGGTGCCCTGGCTGCGGCGATTATTCGATCCTGGCCCAAATGAAAAAGGTCCTGCCTGAAATTGGTGTCCCGCCTGAACAAACCGTGTTCATTTCGGGAATCGGTTGCAGCAGCCGATTCCCTTACTATGTCAATACCTACGGCGTGCACTCGATCCATGGACGCGCACCTACGATTGCGACCGGTCTCAAGCTGGCTAGACCCGATCTCAGTATCTGGGTTATCACTGGTGACGGCGACGCCTTGAGCATCGGCGGCAATCACTTTATCCACTTGCTGCGCCGCAACGTGGATTTGAATATCATCTTGTTCAATAATCGGATCTATGGTTTGACCAAGGGGCAATTCTCGCCGACCAGCCTAGAGGGGCAAATCACCAAGAGCACACCCATGGGAGTGGTCGACCATCCACTCAATCCAATAAGTATAGCTGTGGGTGCCGATGCGACATTCATCGCACGGTCCGTGGATAGCAATGTAAAACACTTGGCCGTTGTTTTAAAAAGAGCTGCTGCTCACAAGGGCACTTCCTTTGTCGAAGTTTATCAGAATTGCAACGTGTTCAACGACGGTGCATTTAGCTACGCCCAAGACAAGGCGACTCGGGACGACACCACGATCGAGTTAGAAGATGGCAAACCGATGATTTTTGGAAAGGACAAGGACCGCGGCATTCGACTGAACGGCTTGAACTTGGAAATCGTCGACCTGAACCTTGGACAGGTCAAAGAAGACGATCTCCTATTCCACGATGAAAAAGCCAATTCGACGTTGGTCTATATGTTGTCTCGTATGCGCCGACCAGACTTCCCAGAACCGATCGGCGTTTTCCGAGCTGTGTCTGATGTGGTGACCTTTGAGGACGCCGTTCGCGGGCAAATCGGTCAAGCCATCGAGGAGCGCGGACGGGGCAATCTCCAGAAGCTGTTCAGCAGTGGAGAAACTTGGAAGGTGGGAGCTTAGGCTGCCCCCGCGACTGCATGCATATCCTCTTCGAAGACAATCATCTATTGGTTTTGAACAAGCCTGCAAACTGGGTCGTCCAGGGTGCGGCTCCCGGACAAGATAGCATGTTTGATTGGGCATCCGAATACCTGAAGGTAAAGTACCAAAAGCCCGGCAAGGCCTTTATCGGAGTGGTGAGCCGGCTGGATGCTCCAGTTACCGGCGTTCTGCCGTTCGCTCGGACCAGCAAATCCGCTAGCAGACTTAGCGAGCAGTTTCGGGATCGATCACCTCGCAAAATATACTGGGCAATCGTGGCAAAGCGACCGGAGCTGTCCAGCGCAAGACTCGAGCACCACTTGGTGCGTCGCGAGGAAGATACCAAGACGAGTGTCTCGCCTGTCCCGACTCCGTCTAGCAAGCTCTCCATTCTCGAGTACCGAACCGTTGGGCAGAGCCCCTTGGGGATCGAGCTTGAGATTCAGCTCGTCTCGGGCCGCAAGCATCAGATCCGCGCCCAATTGGAGGCCATCGGTTGCCCGATCGTGGGGGATGCCAAGTACGGATCGAAGGCAACATTTTCGCGCGGCATCGCCCTGCATTGCCGAAATCTGACTATCAAGCATCCGACACTGGCGACCGAATTGTATTTCGAAGCAGCCTTGCCTGAGTGTTGGCAGTGGAGTCAGTTGTGATCTACTTGGATAACAACGCTGCCACGTTGCTCTCTGCGAGCGTCGCGGAACGGATGCGAGAATTGATGTCGATGCGTTTGGCAAACGCCAGCAGTCAGCACGCTGCAGGTCGACAAGCTCGACAGGTCGTCGAAACCGCTCGAGAATCCATCCTGAGAAACTGTGGAGCCGTTGTACGCGGCATGTCCAGCGACCAACTTGTCTTTACGAGCGGCGGCACCGAGTCGAATAACTTAGCCGTCTTTGGTCTTTCCGAAGGGCGAGCCGGCGCAATCGTTATTTCTAGCATCGAACATCCGAGCGTTTTGTCGGCGGCCGAGGCCGCTCGAATCCAAGGGCGAACCGTGATTCAACTTCCCTGCGAGAGCGACGGGGTTGTTTTCCTGAAGCATATGAGTGAACTGCTGGCTGAACATCGAAACGGTAAACCGATCGCGATGGTCTCCCTCATGCTCGCCAATAACGAAACCGGCGTGATACAGCCGGTCGCCGAAGCGGCCGCAATGTGCCGGGCAGCAGGCGTGTTGATCCACACCGATGCCGTCCAAGTGCTAGGCAAAGCTGAGCTTTCGTTTTCCCAGCTCGGAGTGGATGCGATGACCATCACCGCGCATAAACTGCATGGGCCTGTCGGCATCGGCGGATTGATATTACGAAACGGTGTCAAGCTCGTTCCACAATCTTTCGGAGGCTTTCAGCAACTCGGTCTGCGACCCGGAACCGAGATGCCTGTCCTATCAGGTGGCTTTGAACGTGCCGTTGAGGAAGCTGCAACCAATCTTTCGCCCAGAGCATTTTCCATGCAACAGATGCGAAACCGATTGGAACAATCCATTCTTGATTCGTTTCCAGCGGCCTGCGTGATCGGCAAAGACTCGCTTCGATTACCGCATACACTCAGCGTTTCTTTTCCCGGCGCGGATCGTCAAGCGTTGCAACTAGGGTTGGATATGGCAGGCATCGCTTGTGGAACAGGATCGGCCTGCGCAAGTGGCTCTAGCCAGCCCTCGCACGTCCTCGAAGCCATGCAGCTGGATTCACAAATTGTAAAGGGAGCAATCCGTTTCAGCCTTTCCTTCGAAACGACCGCGAGCGATGTCGATAGCGCTCTTACTGCCTTAAAGGAGATTCTGCCCAGGCTTTGTCGAAGCGAAGTGCCGATGCTGCAAAGAAACCGATGACGCCTTCCGAAAAAATCTCGTCGGTAGCCGCTCACGCCGAGCTTGAGTTTGCCGAAGCTACCTTTCCCGTTCGACTCGATCTTCCTCATGGGGAGCCGGACTTATTGGAACACGCGAGACAAGCCGTCCAGGAAGAGTATCGCGAGTCCTCGAAATGGAAACGTCTGCAATGCCGACAATCGCGTCGGCACTCAAAAACCGACGCGGGTACGATCTATGTGCTAGAAATCGGACATGCCGTAGAGTTCGACTGGACATGGGAGGGCGCCACTGCGTTTCGCCCCCTCGATATGAAGCACTTTGTCGATAACCCACGGATGAAGTCTCAGCATTCGGACGACCCACGAATCGATGGGTCGATGATTTGGACCGGCGAGATCTTGGAAGTGGATGATATCCAGGGACTTCTCTACGTCGCCATCGAAGACACCGAATACCCACCCGTCAAGGGCTCCTTTTTTGTCAGGCCCTTCGAGTTTCTAGCAACTCTGAACACGCTCTACAATCTTCCTGCCTTTGAGTCTATTCGTGGAACATTGACCGATCGCCTGTTCGCCTCGGAAGGGTTTTGCGATCCTAACATGCCACCACGCCCCGTGGCCGATTTCCGTCCCGTTGGATTGCCGGCCATGTTAGAATGGTGGCGCACGTCCTGGAGCTGTCTTTGGGGGCCACCTGGGACAGGAAAAACCTACACGATGGGTGAGCAAGTTGCTTCGGTGTTGAGCGATGCATCTGAACGCATCCTAGTCGTTTCGACCACCAATCGCGCAACCGATGCCGCAGCAATCTCCATCGGACGAGCATGTCAGAGTCATGCTCCGGCGCTCCTTTCGGCTGGCTCGGTGCTTCGTATCGGAAAAGGGGCGTCGCTCCCCCGTTTCGAATCAGCCGAGCTGACGGACATGCTTCGCGGAACCGAAACGGATTATTTGGAGCGCATTGGTGAATTCGTTCGTCTTGCGAAAAAATCCAAGGATCCTTCCGTTCGGGCAGCCTTGAAACTACAAGCTCGGCAACTTCAGGATTCCATGCGAGACCAAAGTTCGCAAAACTTCCTCAACGCTTATGTGCGAGTGGTCGTGTCGACGTCGTTCCGCTCCACCTTGTTCTTGAGACGGGACGAAATCAAAAACATCATGGATCAGGGTTGCGCACCCTTCACAACCCTCTTCATTGATGAGGCCGGCTTGATCTCTCGAGCTGCGGTCGCGGCCCTGTCGCTGATGGCTAGCCGCCGTATCGTTTTGGTCGGCGACTCCAAGCAACTGGCCCCAATTAGCAAGATCAGTCGATTGTTGCCAACGAATCAAATGACGTGGTTGGCCAAGAGTGGCCTCAGCCACTTGGAATCGATCAGCACTAAGCGACCCGGTGTGCACGTCCTACGCGAGCAGCACAGGATGCATCCGGACATCTGCAGTGTGGTTTCCGACTACCAATACGAAGGCTACCTTGTCACCGCCCCAGGGGTTGCGGCGCGACAAGTAATCGAGCCGACGCTTCTCCTGTCGCAACCCAAAGCTATCTGGTACGTCATGGACGATGATGCAATCAGCTTTCCATCGATTCGAGCCGAGCGAGGACCATCTAATCGCAGTTGGATTCGGCCTGCCACGCGCGACGTTTTGAAAAAGTTGTTTCTGGATGAGACATTAACGCAAGCCGACGGATTGTTCATTTCCCCGTTTGCCGGACAAGCGAAGGACATCGCGTCCTTCTTTTCGGAATGTGAACTGAGTTCCTGGTCATCGTCAACGGTTCACAGCCAACAGGGTGCCGAAGCGGACATCGTTATCTTTGATACGGTCAACGCGGGCAGTCATAGTTGGCCCTACGACGATTGGCGTCGATTGGTCAATGTCGCATTGAGCAGGGCACGCCAAAGCATTTTAGTATTGGCGAGCCGTTCGGAAATGAACGAACCTTACCTGCGACCATTGCTCAAACGTCTTGCTCCCCGCGTTCTGCGTCGGATAGGCTCCCAGCTGGTCTGGGAAGTGGTCCCGATGGAAAAGGACTTTGTCGTGACAGAGGGCCTCGCGGTTCGGGAGTCGAACTCGCTCGGCTATCAGCTCAAAGCCCGCAAGGCAATGACACCTGTTCTATCCTATCAGCAGGAGCGGCTCTGTCGATTGGAACTAGACGGAAAACCGCGGCTAGTGCGAGGTGTTGCCGGCAGCGGAAAGACGATGGTGCTCGCCCATTGGTTGATGCAGACGCTCCATCGGCTACCGAAAAATCGGGACACCCGCATTTGGGCCGTATTCGCGAATCGCTCGCTTCAGTCCTTGATTGCCGAGTCGATCGAAGCGGCTTGGCTCGCGGAGACAAAGAACGCGAGTTTCCCATGGGATAGAGTTTCGCTGATGCATATCCGAGACGTTCTCGTCCCATTGCTGCAACGTACCGGAAATTCAATGAATGCCTTCGAATTTGACTACAATGCCGCCGCAGCCAGTATTCTCGATCGAACATCCGAAGCGGGTTTGACCTCCTGTTGCGATGCTATGTTCATCGACGAGGCCCAGGATTTGGGGCCTTCAGCGCTCAAGCTACTGACCTATTTGGTGCATCAATCAACATCCGAAGATCCCAACAGTCGATCGGTTAACATCTTTTACGACAATGCTCAGAACATCTATGGTCGGCCTGTGCCCAAATGGAGCGATATCGGATTGGATATGCGTGGGCGGTCTTCGGTGATGAAGGAGAGCTTTCGAAGCACGCAGCCCATCACTGAGTTTGCGATCAACGTCTTGTATCGACTTCAATCGATGGTCGAAACGGCTGATCATAAAGAGTTGTTAAGCAGGGGATTGATCGAGAAGTCCCAAGATCCAGATGGGGCGACGTGGTGGAACGTGCGATTCAATCAAATCGCTGGTCCAAAGCCAAAGCTGTTCCATTTCGAAAGCTTCACCCGTCAGATCGAGGGTGTTGCGGCCTATTGCCGGTACCTTATCGTGGAGGAGCATGTACAGCCCAAGGACATTTGCCTGTTGTACGTCGGCGAATTCACACGCAAAAAGCTTGAAGAGATCGTTGGTCCGATGTTGTTGGCCATCGGAGCAGAGCTTTCGGTACAGACGAGCCAAGTCTTCATGCGCCCTAGTCATTGCGTCTTGGCGACCACTCCAAACTCGTTCAAGGGTTACGACTCGGAGATCGTGATCATTCCGGCCGTCGACCAATACGTCTCGCGCGAGAAGGGAATTTTGTCGCACAGTTTGTATGTCGCCATGACCCGCGCTCGATCGATCTTGAGCATGTTTACGAGCACGAACATCGAAAGCAAATCGTGTGAGATACAATCGGTTCTGAAGGGCTGCTTGTCCATCCCGCATTCGTGCTAGAATTCGACGGCGAAAACAGTACCTCATCACAACACAAGACTACTCGATTGAAGATTTTGCATTGCAATGATTTGAGATTTTGAGCCTGAGGCGCTAGCCGAGCCGCGTTACAAGAAATCCTCTAGCGCCTCAGGCTCAACAAGAAAGCATTTCATGGGGCAAAACGCTAGGACGCCATCAAGAACGATGGCGTTCGTCGAGTAGTTTACTTTTTTTTCGTACCTTAGAGCCTCGTTAGAGCCTCGATCCGGAGCATCTCGTCACATGCAACAAGTGTTTCAGCAGACTTACGACTACGTACGCGAGACCACTCTGCTGGAGAGTACTTTGGCGTTGCTAGAATGGGATGAACGCACCGGGCTGCCATCGCACGCTGCCGAGCATCGGGCCGAACAAGTGACGTTCCTGAGCGGGTTGGTGCATCA
>Ga0105048_10002919_pt1 | contig 27980 bp, 26 predicted proteins | sample MAT05_FD_78382 | JGI IMG/M metagenome (GOLD analysis project Ga0105048, IMG submission 78382) | Freshwater microbial communities from Lake Fryxell liftoff mats and glacier meltwater in Antarctica - MAT-05 | ecosystem: Environmental > Aquatic > Freshwater > Ice > Liftoff microbial mat | place...
AGCAGGCTCATGTGCGCCTCCTCGGGCAGCCGGCTGCCCTTGCGGCCGTTGCAGGCCTTGCATGCGGTGATGCAGTTCATCCACGTGTCCTGGCCGCCGCGCGACACCGGCGTGATGTGCTCACGCGTCAACTCGTCGAAGTGGAAGCGCCCGCCGCAGTAAGCGCAGACGTGACGGTCGCGCACGAAAATCTTGGGGTTGCTCAACGTAGGTGTCTGCCGCCAGGCCCGCGTCGGCACCGAGCCGCGCACCGCGATGATCGGGTGCACGTCGATGCGCGACTGCAGGCCGGTGGCGCGCTGGATGCCGCCGCGCAGCACGTGCACGGTGTGCCCGAGCGTCCACGCCACGCCGTCGCTGGCGTACAGCACCGCGGCTTCCCGCGCGCTGATCCAGGCCTGGGGACGGCCCGACACGTCTAGCTGCAGCACGTCCAAGGGCGATCGACCTCCGTTCGAGCAACTTGGAATTTAACGCATCCTTCGTGACATCCTGCTGTGCGCCGCCGAGCGGCCCCAGGTTGACCCAGGCCGATTCAGGTGTAGAGACCGCGTCCGCGCGCCATCAGCCGGGTCAGACCGAACAGCGTGTCGATCTCCGGCGTCGGCACCGCGACGGCGGCGCCGATCTCTCGCACCACGGCCACCAGCGCATCGAGTTCGATCTGGCGCCCGGCGTCGGCGTCCTGCAGCATCGACGTGCGGAAAGCACCCAGCTTGCGCGCGAGCAGGATGCGCTGCTCGGCGCCTTGCTCGATCGGGCAGCCGATGCGCGCACCGATGGCCGCCGCCTCGACCATCGCGCGCGCCATGAAGGCCACCACCAGCGGCTCGTCGAGCACGCGGTCGGTGGTGGCGTCGGTCAGTACCGACACCGGGTTCATGGTCATGTTGCCCCACAGCTTGAACCAGATGTCACGCCGGATGTCGCTGCTGGGCTCGGCCTCGAAGCCGGCGCTGGCGAACGCCGCGGCCACTTCACGCGTTCGCGGGCTGTCGCCGCCGGCGGGCTCGCCCAGGATCAGGCGTTCGCCGAAACCCTGCCGCACCACGCCCGGCGCCGGGCAACTGCAACTCAGGTGCACCACACCCGCGAGCAACTGCGCCAGCGGCAGCGCGCGCTCGATCTCGCCGCGCGGGTCGACCGAGGGCAGCGGCATCGAAAGCGTGGCCATGCCGGGCGAGAGGAACCACCAGGGCACGCCGTTCATCGCCGTCAACACCGTGGCGCCGTGGGCCCACAGCGGGGCCAGTGCGGCGGCCGAATCGGCCAGCGCCGGGCCCTTGAGTGCCAGCACCACCAACTCGGCAGGCGGCAGCGCCTCGGCGTGGTCGGCCGCCGGCATGCGGTGCACGGTCAGACGTTCACCGCGCTGCAGCCGCAGCCCGTCTCGTTGCAGCGCCCGCAGCGTTTCGCCGCGCGCCAGCGCTGCCACCTCATGTCCGGCTTCCTGCAGCCGTGCGGCCAGCAGGCCGCCGACTGCGCCGATGCCGACGATGGTGATCTTCATGCTGCGATCGTAGCCGGCTGCTTGGCGCGATTGAAGGCGCGATCGAAGGCGCGATTGATGCCGCTCGCGGGCCGGCGACCTGCCCAACGGGCTGTCGCAAGTGCGGCGGCGCTGGCCTTGGCGCTCCTGGGGTCGGGCACGGGTAGCCCCGCAGGGGCGCAGATCATCGACATCGTCGGCCCGGTCGTGACGCTGCCTGGCGGGGTGCCGCTGCCCGCTGCCGGCACGCCGTCGGCGAGCCTGGGCGCAGCGCAGCTGCACGTCGGCAACGGCGGCAGCTTCGCGGCCCTGGCCGGGGCCCGGTTCGAGGCCGGCGCGTTCAGGCTCGGCGCCCCCGTCGGGACAGGCGCCGCGCTGCTGCGCGCCGACGGTCCGGGCACGGCCGTGCAGGCCTCGGGCAGCGACTGGTTCCGCCTGATCATCGGCCACGACAGCGCTGGCTGGCTCGAGGTCACAGGCGACGCGCTGTTCGACGCCGGCGGCAACGCCGCAGCCTGCACGGCTGCCGGGTCCTGGTGCGGCACGCTGCTCGGCTTCGGCGCCGGCAGTCAGGCCGCGCTGCTGATCGACGGCGCGGGGTCAGAGCTGCGATCGCCGCTGGGTTTCGTGGCCGGCAATGCACAGCCGATGAGCCTTTCCTCGGCGACGACCACCGCCAGCATCACCGTCGGCAACGGCGGCTCGCTGCGCACCGGCAGCGCGTCGATATGCGCATGGGCCAGCTGGCCCGGGCGCTCCGTGGCTGCCGCCACCTCGCCGGCGGCGGCGCGGATCGGATCGTTGCGATGCCGGTACCCGAGCCTTCGGCATGGGCGCTGATGCTCGCTGGCATCGCGCTGATCATCTGGCGGCGCCGCCGACGCGCTTGATCCGCATGGGCGGCATCGGACTGCTGCCCGCCCACCAGGTGCTGCTGTGACCAATACCCTAGGGGCTGGCGTCTAGACGCCCCGGTGGCTTGTGCTGGAGATGGTTGGCTGCGGTCAAAATAGCACGAACGTTCGTTTCGTTCTATTGACCCATGTCCAACCCCTTTGCCGCATCGAAGTCCCTGCAAAAAGGCCAGCAGACCCGCGTCGCGATCCTGGACGCGGCGCTGGGCCTGGCGTCGCACATGGGGCTAGAGGGCTTGTCCATCGGCGCCCTGGCCGAGGTGACCGGGATGAGCAAGTCCGGCGTCTTCGCCCACTTCGGTTCTCGCGAGGAGCTGCAGATTGCCGTCATCCGCGGCTACCACGCGCGCTTCGAGGAAGAGGTGTTCTATCCCGCCGTCGCCGAGGCGCGCGGCCTGACTCGTCTGCGTGCGCTGTTCGAGCGCTGGGTGCTGCGCGTGTCTGTCGAACTGGAGGCTGGCTGCATTTACATCAGCGGCGCGGTCGAGTTCGACGACCGCCCGGGGCCGGTTCGCGACGCGCTGGTCAGCATGGTGCGCGCCTGGCACGCGGCGCTGGAGCGCGCGATCCAGATCGCGGTCGAAGAGCGGCAGCTGCGCCCCGACACCGATGCGCAGCAGATGCTGTTCGAGATTCACGGCCTGATCCTCGCGCTGCACCACGACGCGCGCTTCCTGCGCAACCCCGGCACGCTGGACCGCGCGCGCGCCGGCTTCGAACGTGTGCTCGCCTTCTACGCCGCAGCGCCGCGCTGAGCCGCGCCTGCCGTCCTGTCTTCCCTTCTTTACGCTTCAGGAGTATCCATGCCCCAGTACAACCCGCCGCAGCGCGACTTCAGCTTCGTGCTGCATGAACTGCTGAACGTGCCCGAGGCACTCGGGCAGATGCCGGCGCACAAGGACGTCGACGCCGACACCATCGATGCCGTCATCGAGCAGGCCGGCAAGTTCGCCGCCGAGGTGCTTTTTCCGCTCAACGCCAGCGGCGACATCGAGGGTTGCACGCTCGACCCGGCCACCCACGCGGTGCGCACGCCCAAAGGCTTCAAGGAGGCCTACGCGGCCTATGTCGAGGGCGGCTGGCCCTCGCTGACCAGCGCGCCGGAGTACGGCGGCCAGGGTCTGCCGGTGGTGCTGTACCAGTGCGTCAACGAGATGCTCACCGCGGCCAACCAGGCCTGGACCATGTACCCCGGCCTGTCTCATGGCGCCTACGCCTTGCTGAATGCACACGGCACGTCGGAGCAGAAGGCGCTGTACCTGCCGCGCCTGGCCAGCGGCCTCTGGACCGGCACGATGTGCCTGACCGAGGCGCAGTGCGGCACCGACCTGGGTCTGCTGCGCACCAGGGCCGAGCCGCAGGCCGACGGCAGCTATCTGCTGACCGGCGAGAAGATCTTCATCTCCGCCGGTGAACACGACCTGGCCGAGAACATCGTGCATCTGGTGCTGGCCCGGCTGCCTGAGGCGCCGGCCGGCAGCAAGGGCATCTCGCTGTTCGTGGTGCCCAAGTTCCGCGTCGGCTCAGACGGCGCGCTGGGCGAGCGCAACGGCATCTGGTGCGGCGCGCTCGAGCACAAGATGGGCATCCACGGCAACGCCACCTGCCAGATGGTGCTCGAAGGCGCGCACGCCACGCTGGTGGGCCAGCCCAACAAGGGGTTGGCCGCCATGTTCGTGATGATGAACGCGTCGCGTCTGGGCGTGGGCAACCAGTCGCTGGGGCTGATGGAGGTGGCCTACCAGAACGCGGCCGCTTACGCCAAGGACCGCATCCAGATGCGCAGCCTGAGCGGCATCAAGGCGGCCGACAAGCCGGCCGACCCGATCATCGTGCACCCGGATGTGCGCCGCATGCTGCTGACCGCGCGCGCCTACGCCGAAGGCGCACGCGCGCTGGCCTGCTTCACCGCGCTGCTGATCGACACCGAACTGTCGGCCGCCGACGAGGCCGAACGCGCCGAGGCCGCGGATCTGGTGGCCGTGCTGACGCCGGTGATCAAGGCCTTCACCACCGACAACGCGTGGATCGCGACCTCGCTGTGCATGCAGGTCTTCGGCGGCCACGGCTACATCCGCGAGTGGGGCATGGAGCAGTACGTGCGCGATGCGCGCATCAACATGATCTACGAAGGCACCAACGGCATCCAGGCGCTGGACTTGCTGGGGCGCAAGGTGCTGGGCGACAACGGCAAGAAGCTGAAGAAGTTCGGCAAGCTGGTGGCCGAGTTCGTCGAACAGGAAGGCACCGACGAGGCAATGCAGGAGTTCATCAACCCCTTGGCCGAGCTGGGCGACAAGCTGACCAGGCTGACCACCGAATTGGGCATGAAGGCCTTCCAGAACCCCGACGAGGTGGGCGGCGCGGCGGTGGACTACCTGCGCATCGTCGGCCACCTGGTGCTGGGCTACTTCTGGGCGCGCATGGCCAAGCTGGCGCTGCAGAAGAAGGACTCGGGCGACCCGTTCTACGCCGCCAAGCTGCACACTGCACGCTTTTACTTCGCCAAGCTGATGCCCGAGACAGCCGGCCTGATCCGCAGCGTACGCAGCGGCGTGGCGCCGATCCTGGCGATGGACGAATCGATGTTCTGATCGACACGACACGACGCGACACAACGCACACCACAAGGAAACAAGCCATGAAGAACACACTCGTTGCCGCGCTGCTGGCGGCCTGCGCCCCGATGGTCTGGGCCCAGACCTCGCCGGTGGGCCTGTGGAAGACCATCGACGACAAGACGAAGAAAGAGCGCTCGATGGTGCGCATCGTCGAGACGGGCGGCGTGCTGTCAGGCCGCATCGAGCGCCGCCTGGACCCCGATGCGAAGGCCGGCGATGTGTGCGACAAGTGCACTGACGACCGCAAGGACAAGCCGATGCAGGGCCTGGAGATCATCCGCGGCGTGAAGAAAGCCGATGGCGAAGAGCGCTGGGAAGGCGGCACCATCCTCGACCCCGAAGATGGCAAGAGCTACCGCGTGCGCATGACGCCGGCCGACGGCGGCAAGCGGCTGGACGTGCGCGGCTACATCGGCGCGCCGATGCTCGGCCGCACGCAAAGCTGGACCCGGGTGGAGTGACCATGGACCTGACCCGTTTCAACCCCCGCCGCGTGGCTGTGCTGGGCGCCGGCGTGATGGGCGCGCAGATCGCTGCCCATCTGGTGAGCTGCAAGGTGCCGGTGGTGCTGTTCGACCTGAAGGCCAGGGACGGCCCGGGCAACGGTATCGTGAACAAGGCGATCGATGGCCTGAAGAAGCTCAAGCCGGCACCGCTGGGCGTGCCCGAGGACGCCGCGTTGATCGAGGCCGCCAACTACGACGAGCACCTGCACCGCCTGCGCGACTGCGATCTGGTGATCGAGGCCATCGCCGAGCGCCTGGACTGGAAGCGCGATCTGTACGAGCGTATCGCCGGCGCGCTGGCGCCCGAGGCGATCATCGCCAGCAACACCTCGGGGCTGTCGATCACCGCGCTGGCGGCGGCGCTGCCCGAGGCACTGCGGCCGCGCTTTTGCGGCATTCACTTCTTCAACCCGCCGCGCTACATGGCGCTGGTCGAGTTGATCGCCACGCCGCACACGGCCCCCGGCATCCTCGACCGGCTGGAAACCTTCGCCACGCGGGTGCTGGGCAAGAGCGTGGTGCGCGCCCGCGACACGCCGAACTTCATCGCCAACCGCGTGGGCATCGCCGGCATGCTGGCGACGATGATCGAGGCGCAGAAGGCCGGCCTGGCCTTCGACCTCGTCGACGACCTCACGGGCAAGAAGATGGGCCGCGCCAGCAGCGGCACCTTCCGCACCGCCGACGTGGTGGGGCTCGACACGATGGCGCACGTCATCAAGACGCTGCAGGACCACCTGGCCGACGACCCGTTCTACCCGAGCTATGCCACGCCGGCCGTGCTGCAGGCGCTGCTGGCGAAGGGCGCGCTGGGCCAGAAGAGCGGCGCCGGCTTCTACCGCAAGGTGGGCAAGGACATCCTGCAGCTCGACGCGGCCAGCGGCGAGTACGTGGCGAGCGGCAAGAAGGCCGACGAGATCGTCGCGCGCATGCTGAGAAAGCCGCCGGCCGAGCGGCTCAAGCTGCTGCGCGAGAGCAGCAATGTGCAGGCGAAGTTCGTCTGGGCGATCCTGCGCGACAGCTTCCACTACTGCGCGGTGCACCTGCACGACATCGCCGACAACGCGCGCGACATCGACTTCGCGATGCGCTGGGGCTTCGGCATGAGCCAGGGCCCGTTCGAGCTGTGGCAGGCCGCCGGCTGGGCCACGGTCGCGCAGTGGGTGCAGGACGACATCGTGGCCGGCCACGCGTTGAGCCGCGCGCCGCTGCCGGCCTGGGTGTTCGAAGGCCCTGTCGCCGAGCGCGGCGGTGTGCACATGCCTGAAGGGTCATGGAGCCCGGCCCGACAGGCCTTCGTCGGCCGCAGCATGTTGCCGGTGTACGCGCGCCAGGCCTTCCCGGAGACCGTCTTCGGCGCTGGCGCCCCGGCCGTGCTGTCGGCCGGCAAGGAAGAGTTCCGCAACGAGGAGATCCGCGTCTGGAGCCTGGACGGCGAGGTGCTCGTCGCCAGCATCACGGCCAAGCTGCACCTGATCAGCCCGGCGGTCAGCGAAGGCCTGCTGAGCGCGGTGGAGATGGCCGAGCGGCAGTACCAGGGCCTGGTGATCTGGTCGCCCGACGATGTGTTCTCGGCCGGCGCGAACCTCGAGTCGCTGATGCCGGTGTTCATGAAGCTGGGCGCCAAGGGCATCCTGCCCGAGGTGAAGAAGCTGCAGGACATGATGCTCGCGCTGCGCTACGCGCAGGTGCCGGTGGTGGCGGCGGTGCGCGGGCTGGCGCTGGGGGGCGGCAACGAGATCGCCATCCACTGCGCACGCCGCGTGGCGCACATGGAAAGCTACATGGGCTTCGTCGAGGTCGGCGTCGGGCTGGTGCCCGGCGGCGGCGGGCTGGCGTACCTCGCGCGCCGCGGCGCCGAGATGGCCGCGCTGGCCAACCAGGGCGGCGGCAGCACGGCCGATCTGCTGACTTTCGTCAAGGACGGCATCACCAACGCGGCCACCGCAAGGGTGGGCACCGGGGCGATCGAGTCCAGGCGCCTGGGCTATCTGATCGAGGGCGACGTGATCGTGCCGCACAAGGACGAGTTGCTGCACGTGGCCACCGCGCAGGTCAAGGCGATGGCCCAGAGCACCTGGCAGCCACCGGTGCGCGCGCCCTTCCCGGTGGCCGGGCGCGGCGCGCTGGCCACCATCCGCGGGCAGCTGGTGAACATGCGCGACGGCGGTTTCGTCAGCGAGCACGACCTGCACATCGCCACGCTGGTGGCCGAGGTGGTCTGCGGCGGCGATGTCGATGCCGGCTCGCTCGTCACCGAGGAATACCTGATGACGATGGAACGCGAGCGCTTCTGCGCGCTGCTGGACCACCCGAAGACGCAGGAACGCATCATGGGCATGCTGCAGACCGGCAAGCCCGTTCGCAACTGAAGGGGCGACAAGATGACTCAGAAACAGGTTCAGGACGCGTACATCGTGGCCGCCACGCGCACGCCGATCGGCAAGGCGCCGCGCGGCATGTTCCGCCACACGCGGCCCGACGATCTGCTGGTGGCGGCCATCCGCAGCGCGCTGGCGCAGGTGCCGGGGCTGGACGCCAGGGCGATCGAGGATGCGGTCATCGGCTGCAGCTTTCCCGAGGGTGAGCAGGGCATGAACATGGCGCGCGCCGCGATGGTCATGGCCGGGCTGCCGCACTCGGTGGGCGGGGTCACGGTGAACCGCTTCTGCGCCTCGGGGCTGTCGGCGATCCAGATGGCTGCCGACCGCATCCGCGTCGGCGAGGCCGAGGTGATGATCGCCGGCGGTGCCGAGAGCATGAGCATGGTGCCGATGGGCGGCAACAAGCCCAGCTTCAACCCCGAGATCTTTGCCAACGACGAGAACGTCGGCATCGCCTACGGCATGGGGCTGACCGCCGAGAAGGTGGCCCAGCAGTGGAAAGTGGGCCGCGAGGCGCAGGACGCCTTCGCGCTGGCCTCGCACCAGAAGGCGCTGCGCGCCATCGAGGCGGGCGAGTTCAGCGACGAGATGACCGCCGTCGACATCGTCAGCCGGCTGCCCGACCTGAGCAGCGGCGGCACCACGGTCAGCACCCGCCGCGTGGCGCTGGACGAAGGCCCGCGCGCCGACACCACCGCCGAGGCACTGGCGAGGCTGCGGCCCGTGTTCGCAGTCAAGGGCAGCGTCACCGCAGGCAACAGCAGCCAGACCAGCGACGGCGCCGGCGCGCTGATCCTGGCCAGCGAGCGTGCCATCAAGACCTACGACCTGAAGCCGCTGGCGCGCTTCGTCAGCTTTGCCGTGCGCGGCGTGCCGCCGAAGATCATGGGCATCGGCCCCATCGAGGCCATCCCGGCAGCGCTGAAGTCGGCCGGGCTGTCGCTGTGGGCAATGGACTGGATCGAGCTCAACGAAGCCTTCGCCGCACAGGCGCTGGCGGTCATCGAGACCTGCGGGCTGGACCCGGCCAAGGTCAACCCGATGGGCGGCGCCATCGCGCTGGGCCACCCGCTGGGCGCCACCGGCGCCATCCGCGCCGCGACCGTGGTGCACGCGCTGCGCCGCCACAACCTGAAGTACGGCATGGTCACGATGTGCGTCGGCATGGGCCAGGGCGCGGCCGGCATCTTCGAACGAGTCTGAAGGACGCATGAACATGGATATCCGCACAGGCGTGGTCAACGGCGTGGCGACGATCGAAATCGCGCGCCCGCAGAAGAAGAACGCACTCACCGCCGCGATGTACCAGTCGATGGCCGAGGCGCTGTTGTCGGCGCGCGAGGACGCCAGCGTGCGCGCGATCCTGATCACCGGGCAACCGGGCATCTTCACCTCGGGCAACGACATCGTCGACTTCATGCAGCGGCCGAACATGGGCGCTGCCGGCCAGGGCAGCGACGCGATGGACTCGCCCGTGTTCCGCTTCATGCGTGCGCTGCTGGAGTGCGACAAGCCGGTGGTCGCGGCCGTCACCGGTGCGGCCATCGGCATCGGCACCACGATGCTGCTGCACTGCGACTTCGTCTACGTGGCCGACGACGCGCGGCTGGCGATGCCCTTCGTCGGCCTCGGGCTGGTGCCCGAGTTCGCCTCCAGCCTGCTGGTGCCGCAATTGATGGGCCACCGCCGTGCCGCCGAGCGGCTGCTGCTGGGCGACCCCTTCACCGCCGAGCAGGCGGTGGAGTGCGGCATCGCCAGCGCCGTGCTGCCGGCGGGCGAGGTGGTCAACCACGCGCGCCGCATGGCCGAGCGCTTCAATGCCCTGCCACCGGGCGCGGTGCGCGAGGCCAAGGCGCTGATGCGCGGCCCGCAGCGCGAGGAGTTGCTGCGCACCATCCGCCACGAGGGTGAACTCTTCGCCGTCCGCCTCAAGAGCGCCGAGGCGATGGAGGCCTTCCAGGCCTTCTTCCAGAAGCGCGCGCCGGACTTTTCCAGGTTCTGACGCCCGCTCACCACCCCCACACCCGCCGCCGAACGATGTCGCTCACCCTCAAGCTGGCGCTGACGCCGCTGCTCGTCGCGCAGGCGATGCTCACGCGCCGGCGCATGCCGCGGCTGCCCGAGGCCACGGGCGGGCGTCACGGCAGCGTCGGCCAGGGCCCGCCGCTGCGGCTGCTGATTGCCGGCGACTCGTCGGCGGCCGGCGTGGGCGTGGTCGCGCAGCGCGACGCCCTGGCGCATCGGCTGGCCCGGCAACTGGCATCGCACCGCGCACTGCGTGTGGAGTGGCGGCTGATCGCCCGCAGCGGCCTGAGCACCGCACAGACGCTGCAGTTGCTGCAGGACGAGCCGCACTGGCATGCCGACGTGGCGGTGGTGGTGACAGGCGTCAACGACGTGATCGACCAGATCCCCACGCACCATGCAGTGGCTGCGCGCGAGGCGCTGGCCAACCGGCTGCGCAACGCGCACGGCGTGAGCCATGTGGTGTTTGCGCCGCTGCCGCCGATCCACCACTTCCCCGGGCTGCCCCAGCCGCTGCGCTGGGTGGCTGGCAGTGATGCGCGACGGCACAACCGGGCGCTGGCAGCCTGGGCCGCGACACGCGCCGATGTCTCGATGGTCGACATGGAAGTGCCACTGAACCGCGGCGTCATGGCCGCGGACGGCTTCCATCCCGGCGCACCGGTGTACCGCTACTGTGCGGCTGCCATCGCCGAACATCTGGCCGCCGTGCTGCGGCCGCACAACGAACCCGAGGAGGCTTCAGCATGCCCCAGACCATGACCCAGTCCACGACCCAGACCATGAATCAGACGCTCGCCGGCCGCACGCTCTTCGTCACTGGCGCCAGCCGCGGCATCGGCCTTGCCATCGCCACCCGCGCCGCGCGCGACGGCGCCAACGTGGTGCTGGTGGCCAAGACCACCGAGCCCAACCCCAGGCTGCCGGGCACGCTGTACAGCGCCGCCGAGCAGATCGAGGCGGCAGGCGGCCAGGCCCTGGCCGTGCCCACCGACATCCGCGACGAGGCCGCGGTGGCTGCGGCCGTGGCGGCTGGCGTGGCGCGCTTTGGCGGCATCGACATCCTGGTCAACAACGCCAGCGCGATCAGCCTGACGCCCACGCCGGCCACGCCGATGAAGCGCTTCGACCTGATGATGGGCGTCAACGCTCGCGGCACTTACTGCTGCACCCAGGCCTGTCTGGCCGAGCTGATCAAGAGTGCGCAGGCCGGGCGCAACCCGCATGTGCTGAACATGAGCCCGCCGCTGAGCATGAAGCCGCACTGGTTCAAGGCGCACACCGCCTACAGCATGGCCAAGTACGGCATGAGCATGTGCACGCTGGGCCACGCGGCCGAGTTCGCGCGCCACGGCATCGCCGTCAACAGCCTGTGGCCGCGGACGGCGATCAACACCGCGGCGCTGCAGATGATTCCGGGCGTGGACACCAACAAGTGCCGCACGCCGGAGATCCTGTCGGACGCCGCCTACCTGATCCTGACCAGCGATGCCAAGGCCACCACGGGCAACTTCTTCATCGACGACCTGCTGCTGGCCGAACACGGCATCACCGACCTCGAGCGCTACAGCGTGGTGCCGGGCACCACCGACTTCATCCCGGACTTCTTCGTCGATTGAGCCCGCGGCGCCCCCCGGGATGCGGGGGGGTGCTGCACGGCCGGCGGGTGCCAGAATTCCGGATTCGATCTTGCCCGGAGCTTCGTCATGGTCAGTTTGCAGCGCAGCCTTGCCGCCCTGGTGTTGGCCGGTTCGTTGGTGGCACCGGCTTCGGCGCTGACGCTCTACAACCCGGCCTTGGCGACGCTCCCTGCGGCGCAGGGCTGGACCACTTTCGGCATCAGCGCGCCGGCCGGCACGCAATCGGTCTCTGGCGCGCTGCTGCAATTCAGCAGCCAGGGCAACGGAAGCTTCGGCAACTTCAGTACCGCGCCCCAGGCGCTAGATACCACGGCCGGATTTCGACTGCGCTGGCAACTGAAGATCGACAGCGAGACCCACTCCGACCAGCGCGCCGGCTTCTCGTTGCTGATGCAGGGTGCCAACCAGGCCAAGTCGCTCGAGCTGGGGTTTTGGTCGGACAAGGTCTGGGCGCTGGACGCCAGCGGCAGCCTCGATCAATCGCTGGCCTATGTGCGTGGCGAAACCTGGGACTTCAACACCACCGCCGCATTGACCACCTACGAGCTGACGGTGGTCAGCGACCGCTTCAGCCTGAGCGCCAACGGCACTCCACTGTTCGCCGGCACGCTGCCCCTGCGCGACTACCAGGAGTTCCCGTTCCCGAACTCGCGTTACGTGTACGGGCAGTCGAACTTCCTGTTCTTCGGCGACAACAGCGGCAGCGGCACCTCGACGGCGCAGATCGGTCAGATTCACTTGCTGCCGGTGCCCGAGCCCTCGGCCGCGCTGTTGCTGGCCGCCGGGCTGGCGCTGGTCGGCTGGCGCGCGCGCCGCCGCTGAACTACTCGCGTGGCACCGGCCGCGGCTGGCCGTTGCCGTCGATCGCCACGTAGGTCAGCTTGGCCTCGGTCACCTTCACCACCTGCGGCGCGGCAGGGTTGCGCTCGGCATAGACCACCACCTGCACGGTGATCGAGGTGTTGCCGATGCGCAGCACCTTCGAATAGAAGCTCAGCAGGTCGCCCACCGAGACGGGCTGCTTGAAGACGAACTCGTTGACTGCCACCGTGGCGATGCGCCCCTTGGCGATGCGCACCGGCAGCACCGCGCCGGCCAGGTCCACCTGGGCCATGATCCAGCCGCCGAAGATGTCGCCGTTGTGGTTGCTGTCGGCCGGCAACGGCAACACGCGCATGACGAGCTCGCTGCCATCGTCCAGGCGCGGCGGCGACAACATCGCCGAGGGCGGGGTGGGGCTGTTCATCGGTCCGCTTGGGTCGGTGTGGGTAGGGGCGCGGGCTTGCGTGACCCGGCCCGGCCGGCCCGGCGCAGCGGCGACAATGATCGTTCGCCCATGCTGCCATTCCCCGTCCCGCTGTGGTCCAACGCTGCCAATGGCCGCCGCCGTCTGGCCAGCCGGCTGCGCAGGATCGAGCAAGTGTTCGGCATCGCGTCGATTGTGGGCCAGCCCGGCAGCCCGCAGCAGGTGGTGGATTACTACAGCCACTGCTTCGAGGCCTTCGGCCGCTACCACTCGACTGAGGGCGCGGTGCACCTGGCGCTCAACGACGGCGGCCGCTTCGACCCCGACGGTTTCTATGCCCAGGCGCGGTTGATCGACCAGGCCTGGCGCGACGGTCCGGCGCCGGCCGATGTGCTCGAGCTCGCCTTCGGCAAGGGCCTGAACCTGCTGTGGCTGGCGCCGCGCTGGCGCGAGGTTCGCTTCTCGGGCATCGACCTGACACCGCGCCATGTAGAACATGCGCAGGCGCAGGCGCAGCGCCTGGGTCTGGGCAACGTGCAGTTGCAGCAGGGCGACTTCCACACGCTGCCCTACGCCGATGCGTCCTTCGACGCGCTGTACTGCATCGAGGCCTTGTGCCACGCCACCGACGTGCCGCGCGCGCTGGCCGAGCTGGCGCGTGTGCTGCGTCCCGGCGGGGGGCTGACGCTGTTCGACGGCTACCGCACGCGCCAGGAACATGAGTTGTCGCCCGACGAGGTGCTGGCCATCACGCTGGTCGAGCGCTCGATGGCCACCGAGCGTTTCCAGCATGTCGCCGAGTTGCCCGCAGCGGCAGCGGCAGCCGGCCTTCGGCTGATCGCCACACGCCAGCTGGACGCGCAGGTGATGCCCAACCTCAAGCGGCTGGAGCGCCTGACCGGCGCCTGGCTGCGGGTGCCGGTGCTGGCGCGGCGCGCGCTGGCGCGTCGCTCGCCCGAACGCGGACGCAACCTGATCGCCGGCTGGCTGATGCCCCTGACGGTGGGCCTGGGGCTGCACAGCTATCGCCAGTTCAACTTCGAGAAGAGTGAATGAGACCACAACCACAGCGAAGCCTCCCCCGATGAGGGGCCAAGGCCGTACGCTTCCCGCCCCACCGGCGGCCGCCGGGCCGGCGCCGCCACGCACCGACTGGAGCACGCTTCGCCGGCTGCTGCCGTACCTGTGGGAGTACCGCTGGCGCGTCGGCGCCGCGCTGGCTTTCATGATCGGCGCCAAGGTCGCCATCGTCGGCGTGCCGGTGCTGCTGAAGACCTTGGTCGACGCGATGTCCTTCAAGCCGGGCGAGCCAGCCGCGCTGCTGGTGGTGCCGATCGGGCTGATCGTGGCTTACGGGCTGCTGCGCCTGTCCACGTCCTTGTTCACCGAGCTGCGCGAGCTGATCTTCGCCAAGGCGACAGAAGGCGCCTCGCGCAGCATCAGCCTGCAGGTCTTTCGCCACCTGCACGCCTTGAGCCTGCGCTTTCACCTCGAGCGCCAGACGGGGGGCATGACGCGCGACATCGAGCGCGGCACGCGCGCCGTGCATTCGCTGATCAGCTATTCGCTCTACAGCATCCTGCCCACGCTGATCGAGGTGACGCTGGTGCTGACGCTGCTGGCGGTGAAGTTCGACGTCTGGTTCGCCATCATCACGCTGGCCGCGCTGGCGCTGTACATCGGCTTCACGGTGACGGTGACCGAGTGGCGCACCAAGTTCCGCCGCGAGATGAACGAGATGGACTCGGCGGCGCATTCGCGCGCCATCGACTCGCTGCTGAACTACGAGACCGTCAAGTACTTCAACAACGAGGACTTCGAGGCCCGGCGCTACGACCACAACCTCGAGCGGCTGCGCCAGGTGTCGCTGAAGAGCCAGACGACGCTGTCGCTGCTGAACACCGGGCAGCAGCTGATCATCGCCGCCGCACTGGTGGCCATGCTCTGGCGCGCCACCGTCGGCGTGGCCGAGGGCCGCATGACGCTGGGTGACCTGGTGATGGTCAACGCCTTCATGATCCAGCTCTACATCCCGCTGAACTTCCTGGGCGTGATCTACCGCGAGATCAAGCAGAGCCTGACCGACCTGGACAAGATGTTCGGCCTGCTCGACCGCCACCGCGAGATCGCCGACGCGCCCGACGCCCGCCCGCTGCAGGTGACACGCGGCGTGGTGCGCTTCGAGAACGTCAGCTTCGCCTACGACCCCGCGCGTCCGATCCTGCACGGCGTGAGCTTCGAGATCCCGGCCGGCGGCACGCTGGCCGTGGTGGGGCCTTCGGGCGCGGGCAAGAGCACGCTGGCGCGGCTGCTCTACCGCTTCTACGACGTGGACGCCGCTGGCGGCGGGCGCATCACCATCGACGGCCAGGACATCCGGCAGGTCACGCAGGCCAGCCTGCGCCAGGCGATCGGCATCGTGCCGCAGGACACGGTGCTGTTCAACGACACGGTGGAATACAACATCGCCTACGGCCGCCCGGGCGCGGGCCGCGCCGAGGTGGAAGCGGCGGCCAAGGCGGCGCACATCCACGACTTCATCGCCAGCACGCCCAAGGGCTACGAGACGATGGTCGGTGAGCGCGGCTTGAAACTCTCCGGCGGCGAGAAGCAGCGCGTGGCCATTGCACGCACGCTGCTGAAGAACCCGCCGGTGCTGATCTTCGACGAGGCCACCTCGGCACTCGACTCGGCCAATGAACGCGCCATCCAGGCCGAACTCAAGAGCGTGTCGAAGGGCAAGACCGCGCTGGTGATCGCGCACCGGCTGTCCACGGTGGTGGACGCCGAGTGCATCGTGGTGATGGAGGCCGGCCGGGTGGTCGAGAGCGGCAGGCATGCAGAACTGCTGGCGCTTGGCGCGCGCTACGCCGAGATGTGGCGGCTGCAGCAGTCGGGTGAGGCGACGGAGAGTTCGCCTCAGCCATGAAAAACGCCCGCGCGCGGCGGGCGTTTTCAGCCGCGAGGAGCGGTCAGATCGGCTGAGCCTGCGGGAAGCGGCGGCGGCGCGAAACCGCTATGGCGCCGCCGAGCGCGGCGATCACCAGGGCGAGGCTGGCGGGTTCGGGCACTTGGTTGCCCGGGCCGCCGGGTGAGGTGGTGCCTTGTGGCGTCGCGGAACCAAAGGTGAGGTTGTCGAGAAGGACGGTATTGCCCATTCCGGAGAAGACGACCTTGAAACCCGGTTCGTTGCCCAGATTCAACGAAAAGGTGCTCCAACCGCAATAGCCGCCGTCCTCATATCCGGGCTCGCCGAAGTTGAACACCGTGCATTGGCTATTAGTCAACGCTGAGATCGCAGGAGTCGCGCCCGCAAGAACTGACGTACCGCGTACGCCAAGAACGTCCACCATGAACGCTACGGTGTTTGAGTACAGAAAGGACAAGGCGGTAGTGAATCCGCCGGTGACCGTCACGTCGAAACCGGTGCTAGCCGTCCCTGGAAACGCCAGCGCATTGTTCCCCGCGCCGAGCGGGGTTCTGGGGACGCCCGTATACCGGTTGCCGAAGTTGGCAGTCCCGCCTGCAGTGAACGCGCGTACGGCGGTTGCATCGGCACTGAAGCTAACGCCAAGGCTGCCGCCAGAACCGCCGTTGTAAAAGTTGCCGACTACGACTGCGGCGCTATTGGTGACGTCCTCAAAGCCGAGCCCGATCACCGCCGCATGGGCTTGCAGGCCCGCCAGACCCATCGCAGCGAAGATCGCCGTGCGTAATTTTTTCATGCTTTGATCCTCTCGTCCTTACGGCCGACGCGATTGAGATCCCTTTAGGGGTTGACAGGAATGTAACCAATCGAGCCCGTCCAGGCGAGGGCCGGGGCCCCTGCAAGTGCGGGGGTTCGGGCGGTCAGACCCCACGTCTGGAGGTCCCTAGCGGCCGGCTGGATACACTTTGCCCGTGGAAACCCGCTGGCTCGAGGACTTCGTGAGCCTGGCCGAGACGCACAGCTTCTCGCGCTCGGCGCAGTTGCGGCATGTCACGCAGCCGGCGTTTTCGCGCCGCATCCAGGCGCTGGAAGCCTGGGCGGGCACCGATCTGGTCGATCGCTCGTCCTACCCGACCCGCCTGACGCCCGCCGGCCTGGCCCTGCACGGCCAGGCGCTGGAAATCCTCGGCGCGCTGCAGGCGGCCCGCCTCCAGGCGCGCAGCCAGCAGGCTGCCGCGCAGGACACGATCGAGTTCGCCGTGCCGCACACCCTGGCCTTCAGCTTCTTCCCGCACTGGCTGATGAACCTGCGCGAGCGCTTCGGCGTGGTCAAGAGCCGGCTCATCGCGCTCAACGTGCACGACGCCGTGCTGCGGCTGACGGAGGGCGGCTGCGACCTGCTGATCGCCTACCACCACGCCTCGCAGCCGCTGCAACTGGCGCCCGAGCGCTACCAGATGCTCTCGCTCGGCCAGGAGACGCTGGCGCCCTATGCCAAGCCCGGCGCCGACGGCGCGCCCCTGTTCAGCCTGCCCGGCAGCGCACGCCGCCCGCAACCCTTTCTGGCCTACGCCTCCGGGGCCTACATGGCGCGACTGGTGGAGCAGGTGCTGAAGGCGGCGCCGCAACCGCTGGCGCTCGATGCGGTCTACGAGACCGACATGGCCGAGGGCCTGAAGGCGATGGCGCTGGAGGGCCACGGCCTGGCGTTCCTGCCTGCCAGTTCGGTGCAAAAGGAGTTGCGCGCTGGCACGCTGATGCCGGCCGCGCCCGCCGGCAGCTTCGAGCTGACCATGGAGGTGCGCATCTACCGCGAGCGCATCGAAGTGGCACGCCATGCGAAGGCAGGCGCGGTGGCGCTGTGGCAGTTTCTCGAGAGCACCGCGGGCAGGCCGCGCCCGGCGGCTTGAGGTTTCTGGCCCGGTTTGTGCTTGCGTACTTGACGTGACGGCTGTCCGGGTTTGCACCGAGCGTCGCGGCACATTGCGCGCCCTAGCCTCGCCCCTCTTCTGGCCCGCGACCCAGCCGGCGCACCGTTCATCCACTCACTTGGGGACCTCCATGACCGTCAAGAAACCTCTCTTTCTGTTTGCGGCACTGCTCGCTGCCAGCGCCGCCCAGGCCGACACGCTGGCCAAGATCAAGGAACAGGGTGCTGCCTCGATGGGCGTGCGTGAGTCCTCCGGCGCGTTGTCCTATACCCTGGGCGACGGCAAGTACGCCGGCTTCCACGTCGAGGTCTGCCAGCGTGTGCTGGCCGACATCCAACGGTCGCTCGGCATGGCCAAGCTGGACATCAAGTACCAGCCGGTGACCTCGCAGAACCGCATCCCACTGGTGCAGAACGGCACCGTCGACATCGAATGCGGCTCGACCACCAACAACGCCACGCGGCAGAAGGACGTGTCCTTTGCCGTCACCACCTTCGTCGAAGAGGTGCGCATGGCGGTGAAGGCCAACTCGGGCATCACCGCCATCAACCAGCTCAACGGCAAGAAGGTGGCGACCACCACCGGCACGACCTCGGTTCAACTGCTGCGCCGGCACGAGCGTGCCGCCAACGTCAACTTCGAGGAGGTCTTCGGCAAGGACCACGCCGACAGCTTCCTGCTGCTGGAAAGCGGCCGCGCCGACGCCTTCGTGATGGACGGGCAGATCCTGGCCGGCAACATCGCGCGTTCGAAGGCGCCGGCCGACTACCGCGTCGTGGGCGAGGTGCTGTCGGTCGAGCCGATCGCCATCATGATGCGCAAGGACGATCCGAAGTTCAAGACCGCGGTCGACAACAGCATCAAGGCCATGATGGCCAGCGGCGAGATCGGCCGCCTGTACGACAAGTGGTTCATGCAGCCGATCGCGCCGACCAACACGCGAGTCGGCTTGCCGGTCAGTGACGCCACCAAGGCCGCCTGGGCCAGCCCGAACGACAGGCCCGTCGAAGACTACATGAAGAAGTGATGCACTCGCACGGTCGGCGCAGCGCGCCGGCCGTGTCTACAAGAGGGTGACGACGGAGGAGGCGCTGGTGGCGACCTGGGATTGGCAGGTGTACTGCAAGGACACCACGTCAGGCGACGTGATCACGGGTTGTTTCGGCGAGGGCGGCGACTTCACCTACCTCGACTGGCTGCTGTCGGCCTGGGGCTGGACGCTCAGCGTAGCGGTGCTGGCACTCATCGTCGCGATGAGCGTGGGCTCGCTGATGGGCATCCTGCGCACGGCGCCCGACAGGCGTCTGGTGTTCCTCGGCAACGCCTGGACCGAGCTGTTCCGCAACATTCCGCTGCTGGTGCAGATCTTTCTCTGGTACCACGTGGTACCTGCGCTGGTGCCGCCGCTGAAGGACTTTCCCAGCTTCATCCTGGTCGTCTTCGCGCTCGGTTTCTTCACTTCGGCGCGCATCTCGGAGCAGGTCAAGGCCGGCATCCAGAGCCTGCCCAATGGCCAGCGCTACGCTGGCCTGGCGGTCGGGCTGACGCTGCCGCAGACCTATCGGTACGTGCTGCTGCCGATGGCCTTTCGCATCGTCATCCCGCCGCTGACCAGCGAGTCGATGAACATCATCAAGAACTCGTCGGTGGCCTTTGCCGTGAGCATCGCCGAGCTGACCATGTTTGCCATGCAGGCCGGCGAGGAGACCTCGCTGAACATCCAGATGTACCTGACGGTGACGCTGGCCTACTTCCTGTCGGCCTTCACCATCAACCGCGTGATGCTCGGCGTCGAGAACCGCGTGCAGGTGCCCGGCATGATCGGCGCGAAGTAGAGGGCGCCGCATGAACCTCGACTTCTCATTCATGACCTGGCAGGTTGTCTCCAGCTTCGTCATCAAGGGGCTGATCTTCTCGGTGCAGCTGACGCTGGTCGCGATGATCGGCGGCATCGTGCTGGGCACGGCGCTGGCGCTGATGCGGCTCTCGGGCAAGCCCTGGCTGGCGACGCCCGCTGCGGCCTACGTCAACTCCATGCGCAGCATTCCGCTGGTGATGGTGATCCTGTGGTTCTTCCTGCTCATCCCGCTGATGACCGGCAAGCCGATGGGCGCCGAACTTTCGGCAATGATCACCTTCACGCTGTTCGAGGCGGCCTACTATTCCGAGATCATGCGCGCGGGCATCCAGAGCGTGCCCAAGGGCCAGGTGCACGCGGGCTATGCGGTGGGCATGAACTACAGCCAGACGATGCAGCTGATCGTGCTGCCGCAGGCCTTTCGCAACATGCTGCCGGTGTTGCTGACGCAGACCATCATCCTGTTCCAGGACACCTCGCTGGTCTATGCCATCGGCGCCTACGATCTGCTCAAGGGCTTCGAGATCGCGGGCAAGAACTTCAACCGCCCGGTCGAGACCTACCTCGTCGCCGCCGTGCTGTACTTCGTCATCTGTTTCAGCCTGAGCATGCTCGTGCGCCGGCTGCAGCAGAAGATCGCCATCGTCCGTTGACAGACCGGAGACGCCCCTGTGATCGACATCAAGAACGTCAGCAAGTGGTACGGCAGCTTTCAGGTGCTGACCGACTGCACCACCTCCATCACCAAGGGCGAGGTGGTGGTGGTCTGCGGCCCCTCGGGCAGCGGCAAGAGCACGCTGATCAAGACCGTCAACGCGCTCGAGCCCTTCCAGAAGGGCGACATCGTGGTCGACGGCATCAGCATCAGCGACCCGAAGACCAACCTGCCCAAGATGCGCAGCCGCGTGGGCATGGTGTTCCAGCACTTCGAGCTGTTTCCGCACCTGTCGGTGACCGAGAACCTCACGCTGGCGCAACTGAAGGTGCTGGGCCGCAGCGCCGACGAGGCGAAGACGCGCGGGCTGAAGATGCTCGACCGCGTCGGCCTGATGGCGCACAAGGACAAGTTCCCGGGCCAGCTCTCGGGCGGCCAGCAGCAGCGCGTGGCCATCGCGCGGGCGCTGAGCATGGACCCGATCGTGATGCTGTTCGACGAGCCGACCAGCGCGCTCGACCCCGAGATGGTGGGCGAAGTGCTCGACGTGATGGTGCTGCTGGCCAAGGAAGGCATGACGATGATGGTCGTCACGCACGAGATGGGCTTCGCGCGCAAGGTGAGCCACCGCGTCATCTTCATGGACGCCGGCAAGATCGTCGAGGATTGCAAGAAGGAAGACTTCTTCGGCGACCCCAACGCGCGCTCACCACGGGCCAAGGACTTCCTGTCGAAGATCCTGCAGCACTGAGCGCGACAATCGGGCGCATGAGCATCGCCCAGCCCTCTGTCTCGCCTCCCGTCCATCCGGCTCCCGATACCCTCACGTTCACCCGCCCCGACGACTGGCACCTGCACCTGCGTGACGGTGCCGCGCTCGCCGCGGTGCTGCCCTACACCGCGCGCCAGTTCGCGCGCGCCATCGTGATGCCCAACCTGCGCCCGCCGGTCACCACCGCGGCGGCGGCACTGGCCTATCGCGAGCGCATCCTGGCTGCGCGGCCGCAGGACGCGCCGGGCAGCGACTTCATGCCGCTGATGACGCTGTACCTGACGGACAACACGCCGCCCGACGAGATTCGACGCGCCAGAGAAGCCGGCGTGGTGGCGCTCAAGCTCTACCCGGCTGGCGCCACGACCAACAGCGACGCCGGCGTGACCGATGTGCGCAAGACCTACGCCACGCTCGAGACGATGCAGCGCGAAGGCCTGCTGCTGCTGGTGCACGGCGAGGTCACCGACGGCGAGATCGATGTCTTCGACCGCGAGGCGGTGTTCATCGAACGCGTGATGCTGCCGCTGCGCGCCGCCTTCCCCGAACTGCGCGTGGTCTTCGAGCACATCACCACGCGCGAGGCGGCGCAGTACGTGGCTTCGAGCGACAGCCACACCGCGGCGACGATCACGGCGCACCACCTGCTTTACAACCGCAACGCGCTGTTCACCGGCGGCCTGCGCCCGCACTGGTACTGTCTGCCGGTGCTGAAGCGCGAAGTGCACCGGCAGGCGCTGCTGGCGGCTGCGACCTCGGGCAGCCCGAAGTTCTTCCTCGGCACCGACAGCGCGCCACACGCCACAGTGCTGAAAGAGCAGTCGGTCTGCGGCGCCGGCTGCTTCACGGCCCCGGCGGCGCTGGAGATGTACGCCGAAGCCTTCGAGGCGATGGGCGCGCTCGGCCGGCTGGAGGCCTTTGCCGCCTTCCACGGCGCTGACTTCTACGGTCTGCCGCGCAACCGCGGCGTCATCACCCTGCGGCGTGAAGCGTTCACGCTGCCCGAGTCGCTGCCCTTCGGCGACACCACCCTCAAGCCGCTGCGTGCCGGCGAGACACTCCCCTGGAGACTGCAGTGAGCATCGAAAAGGTCATGCTGCTGATCGACGCCGACAACGTGTCGGTCGATGTGATGGAACAGGCGCTGCGCCTGATGCTCAACCAGCACGGTTTCGTGCACGTGCGGCGCGCCTACTGCACCGCTGAGAGCGCGGTCGCCAACCAGGCGACCTTCAAGCGCCTGGGTATCAAGCCGATGGTCAACCTGGCCGCCGGCAAGAACAGCACCGACATCGCGATGGCGGTGGACGCGATCGACCTCGTGCTGTCCGAGCGCCCCGACGTGGTCGTCATCGCTTCCTCGGACAGCGACTTCGCGCCGCTGGTGCAGCGCCTGCGCGAGAAGGGCTGCGTGGTGCGCGGCGTCGGCCAGAAGGGCAAGACCAGCGACGAGACGCAGGACGTGTACGACGACTTCACCGTGCTCGAGCACCACCGCGCGTCGGGCGTGACGGCGCGGCCACGCGGCGGGCGCCGGGCCGAGGCGCGCGAGCCGGTGCGCCGGGCCGGTGTCGGTGCGGCTGCGCGCAGCGGCCGGCGCCGCGGAGCGCAGTCCGCGGCCGAGTTGGCTGAGCCCAGCCCGCTGTCCACGATGCCGCAGCCCGCCCCGGAGCCCGAGCCGTTACCCGAGCCCCCGATCCAGATCGATAGCGACGCACCAGATGCCGACGGGCCGGTGCCGTCGCGACCGGCGCGCAAGGCGGCCGCAAAGAAGGTCGCAGCCAAGAAGGTGCCCGCGAAAAAGGCGCCTGCGAAGAAGGCCGCGGCAAGCAGGAAAACCGCCGCGGCGGCAACAGAAGTTGCCCCGGCAGCGCCGGCGGTGGCCGAGATCGTGGCTCCGGCCGCGAAGGCCGTGCCGGCGAAGAAGGCTCCGGCGCGCAAGGCCGCGCGCAAGACGACGCTTCAGACGACATCGGCCCCGGCGACATCGACCCCGCCCGCGTCGGCGCCCGCGCTGGAGCCGATACCCGCACCCGCACCCGCACCCTTACCCGTCCCGGTGGCTCTGGGCGGCCGCAAGCCCCCGACACCAGGCATTGCGGAAGGCGGCCGCAGGGCGAGCGCGCTCTCGCTCGACGCTGTACTGGCCTGCCTGCCAGAGCTCGGCGCCGGCCAGACGATGGCGCTGAATGTCGCCGCGCAACGCCTGCGCGAAGCGCAGCTGCTCAGCCGCAGCGGTTCGTCGCTGAAGCTGCTGGCGCAGTTCGGCGAACGCTTCGAACTGTTGCCGCGCGACAAGCCGCACCAGGTGCGCCTGCGCAGCCGGCGCTGACTTGCACGTCAAGCACAACACGCCGCGCGCGCGGCGCCGCGACGGGTGGGCCAAAGCCCTGCCTTGCCGCAGGCCATCCCTTGAAGCTGGCGCCGCAGCCCTAACATCCTTCGCTGTCGTCCATCTGCCCTGCGCCAAAGGAGGCGCTGAGACCATGAAACGCGTGTTCCTGTTCGTCCTGACCAACCTGGCCGTGATGCTGGTGCTGGGTATCGCTGCCAGCTTGCTCGGCGTCAACCGCTTCCTGACCCCCAACGGGCTGAACCTCGGCATGCTGCTGGGCTTTGCTGCGCTGATTGGCTTCGGCGGTGCCTTCATCTCGCTGCTGATCAGCAAGCCGATGGCCAAGTGGAGCACGCGCGCGAAGGTGGTCAACGACTCCACCGACCCGACCCACCGCTGGATCGTCGGCACGGTGAAGGGCTTCGCCGACAAGGCCGGCATCAAGATGCCCGAGGTGGCGGTCTACGAAGGCCCAGCCAATGCCTTCGCCACCGGCGCCTTCAAGAACTCGGCCCTGGTGGCCGTGTCCACCGGTCTGATCCAGAGCATGACGCGAGAGGAAGTCGAGGCCGTCATCGGCCACGAGGTGGCGCACGTGGCCAACGGCGACATGGTGACGATGGCGCTGATCCAGGGCGTGATGAACACCTTCGTGGTCTTCCTCTCGCGCGTGATCGGCTACTTCGTCGACCGCGTGGTGCTGCGCAACCAGAACGACGGCCCCGGCATCGGCTACATCGTCACGACGATCGTGCTCGACATCCTGCTGGGCGTGCTGGCGGCCGTGGTGGTGGCCTGGTTCTCGCGCCAGCGTGAGTTCCGTGCCGATGCCGGTGCGGCGCAGCTGATGGGCCGCAAGCAGCCGATGATCAACGCGCTGGCTCGCCTGGGCGGGCTCGACCCCGGCGTACTGCCCAAGGCGGTGGCGACGATGGGCATCAGCTCGCGCCCGAGCGGCCTGATGGCGCTGTTCTCCAGCCATCCGCCGATCGAGCAGCGCATCGCCGCGCTGAAGCAGGCGCAGTGAGCTCAGCCGCCCACTGAAAGCGTCGAGGGGCCCTGCGGGGCCCCTCTGTCATGGTGGGCGCTGCTTATGATCTGGCGATGAACAAGACGCCCCTGAACATTGCAGTCATTCCCGGCGACGGGATCGGCCAGGAAGTCATGCCCGAGGGCCTGCGTGTGCTCGAGGCGGCCGCACGGCGCTTCGGTATCGCGCTGCAGTTCAAGCCCATCGAGTGGGCCAGTTGCGCCTGGTACGCGCGCACCGGGCAGATGATGCCCGACGACTGGAAGGCACAGCTGGCTGGCATGGACGCGCTGCTCTTCGGCGCGGTGGGATGGCCGCAGGCGGTGCCCGACCATGTCTCGCTGTGGGGCTCGCTGCTGAAGTTCCGGCGTGAGTTCGACCAGTACGTCAACCTGCGCCCGGTGCGCCTGTTCGACGGCGTACCCTGTCCGCTGGTCGACCGCCAGGGCCGGCCGCGCAGGCCGGGCGACATCGACTTTCTGATCGTGCGCGAGAACACGGAAGGCGAGTACACCAGCCTGGGCGGGCGCATGTGGCCGGGCACCGAGCGCGAGGTGGTGATCCAGGAGAACGTCTTCTCGCGCTTCGGCACCGACCGCGTGCTGAAGTACGCCTTCGAACTCGCCAGCACGCGCGCCCGGCGTCAGCTCACCGTGGCCACCAAGTCCAACGGCATCGCCATCAGCATGCCCTGGTGGGACGAGCGCGCCGACGCGATGGGCGCCGGCTACCCCGGCATCGCGATGGACAAGCAGCACATCGACATCCTGAGCGCACGCTTCGTGCTGCAGCCCGAACGCTTCGACGTGGTGGTGGCGAGCAACCTGTTCGGCGACATCCTGTCCGACCTCGGACCGGCCTGCACCGGCACCATCGGCATCGCGCCCTCGGCCAACCTGAACCCGGAGCGCAGCTTTCCGTCGCTCTTCGAGCCGGTGCATGGTTCTGCGCCCGACATCTTCGGCCAGGGCATCGCCAACCCTGTCGCGATGATCTGGTCGGCCGCGCTGATGCTCGACTTCCTGGGTCAGCGCGCGGCGCACGATGCGGTCCTGGCCGCCATCGAGCAGGTGCTGCGTGAGGGCCCGCACACGCCCGACCTGGGTGGCAGCGCCACGACCTCCGAGATGGGCCAGGCGATCGCAGCGCGCGTGGCCGGATAATCCACCGTGTGAAGCAGGCCAGACCGCCGCTGGCGCGATCACCGAAAGGTGGCGCTGGAGGAAGGTCCGGACTGCACAGGGCAGCGCAGCAGCTAACGGCTGTCCGCCGCGAGGCGAGGATCAGAGCAACAGAGACGAGTCGGAGCGGGGACCCAACCCGGGTGATCTGTGAGGCGGCGGCGCAAGCCGGCGGCCGGCAAGGCGCAAGCCGAGCCGGCTCGGGCGCAAGCCCGAACCGAGCAGCCAGCCGGTGCGGGTCGCGGGGTTCGACCCGCAACCCGCACCGGGTGAAACGGGCAATCTCTGCGCGCAGCAACACCAAGTAGGCACACGTTGACCTGGCCCGGGGAGTGTGCGGGTAGGTGGCACCGAGCCGGTGGGGCGACCCCCGGCCCAGAGGAATGGCGGTCACGCCGGACGTCGCAAGACGGCCGGTGCACAGAATCCGGCCTATCGGTCTGCTTCACACTTTTCTGTGCTCAGCCGGGCACCACCAGCAGGTGCCGCACCAGCCAGCGCAGCCCGCTGTCGGCGGGCGCCGGCTGCAGCTTCATCGCCAGCGCGGGCTGGTCTTCTGCGCTGACCTGGCGCCAGAGAAAGTCACGCGCGTTGCCCGGGTCGCCTTCGATGAAGAGTTGCGATGTGAACTCGCCGAAGCTGGCATGGCGCAGCTTGACGTGGATGTGCGGGGTGCGCCCCGGGTAGGCCACCGGGCGGATGGTGCGAAAGCGCAGTCTGCCGTCGGCGGTGCTGCGGCCGGCCCCGAAGCCGGCGAAGCCGGCGTCGATGCGGTCGGGCTCGGCGCTGACGCGCGGGTGGTGGTAGGCAGCCAGCGCGTCGCATTGCCAGATCTCGACCTCGGCGCCGTCGATCAGCCGGCCGCGCGTGTCGGCGACCGTGGCCTCCAGGCCCAGATGCTCGCCGCGCGCGCTGCGCGGTGCGCCCTCGCGCTCGACGCGGGTGAGGTCGGCGTCCCAGTCGGGCCAGCGTTCGCGCCAGGCGCGCGGCGGGTAGAAGGGGCCGTCGGACATTGCTGCCAGCGCGCGACGGCTGCTGGCGTGCGCGGGCAGGGACAGCAGCGCGGCTGCGAGCGGGACGCCGGCCAGATGCAGCAGACGACGGCGGGAGAAGGGCAGGTTGTTCATTCCGCGATTGAAGCACCAGCGCACCGCCCCCGTTTCGCGACCCCACTCCGGACAGGGGCGGCGCATACACTCGATCGACCCCATGCATCCCGACGCCAAGACCCTGTGGCGCGGCCCGCGCTGGACGCTGGCCCTGCTGCTCGCCGGCCTGTCCTCGCTCGGTCCGTTCGCTATCGACACCTACCTGCCGGCCTTCGACGGCATGACGGCGTCACTGCCGGCGACCCCCGTGCAGATGCAGCAGACGCTGTCGGTCTACCTGCTCGCCTTCGCGGCGATGAACCTCTTCCACGGCGCGCTCGCGGACAGCTTCGGCCGCCGCCAGGTGATGCTCTGGGGCATCGGTGTCTTCACGCTCGCCTCGGTCGGCTGCGCTCTGGCGCCCGACATCGCCACGCTGCTGGTCTTTCGCGCGCTGCAGGGCTTGTCCTGCGGCGCCGGCATGGTGGTCGCGCGCACGGTGGTGCGCGACCTCTACGGGCCCGTCGATGCGCAGCGCGTGCTGTCGCAGGTGACGATCTACTTCGCGGTGGCCCCGGCGGTGGCACCGATGATCGGCGGCGTGCTCTTCGTACACCTGGGCTGGCCATCGATCTTCTGGTTCCTCGCCGCCATCGGCCTGCTGCTGTGGGGCGCGGCCTGGCGCAAGCTGCCCGAGACCCTGCACCCGAGCCAGCGCCAGAGCTTTTCCGCCGGCCACCTGCTGCGCGGCTACCGCCAGATGATGGCCAGCGGCACCTTCATGGCGCTGGTGCTGGCGAGTTCGGTGCCCTTCAACGCGATGTTCCTGTTCGTGCTCGCATCGCCTGCATTCCTGGGCGAACTGCTCGGCCTCGCGCCGACGCAGTACTTCTGGTTCTTCTGCGTCTCGGTCGCCGGGGTCATGGGCGGCGCGGCGGTCTCCGGGCGGCTGGCCGGGCGCGTCACGCCGCAGCGCCAGATCGGGCTCGGCTTCGCCGTCATGGGCGTGGCGGCGGTCTGGGGCATCGCGATGGCCGCACTGCTGCCGCCGCACCCGCTCTACAACATTCCGCCCACCGCGCTGGTGTCCTTCGGCTGGTCGCTGCTGGCGCCTGCGGTGACGCTGCTGGTGCTCGACCGCGTGCCCGAGCGCCGCGGCATGGCGTCTTCCGTGCAGTCCAGCGTCGGCAGCACGGCCAACGCGCTGGTCGCCGGCGTGCTGGCGCCGCTGGTGATGCACTCGATGCTCGGCCTGGCGTTGACCTCGGCGGCGCTGATGGCGGTGGGCTGGCTGTCCTGGATCTGGGTGCGGCGCCGCCTGGACTGACAACCTCGGGCCGGCGGCCGCCAGCGGCGCAACAGCAGCGCGTCAGCCA
>Ga0105048_10002922_pt1 | contig 27973 bp, 20 predicted proteins | sample MAT05_FD_78382 | JGI IMG/M metagenome (GOLD analysis project Ga0105048, IMG submission 78382) | Freshwater microbial communities from Lake Fryxell liftoff mats and glacier meltwater in Antarctica - MAT-05 | ecosystem: Environmental > Aquatic > Freshwater > Ice > Liftoff microbial mat | place...
GCTCTACCCGCAGTACGCGGCACTGCGCGGCGACCCCAGCGACAACCTGGAGGGCGTTCCGGGTGTGGGCGAGAAGACAGCGGCAAAGCTGCTCAATCAGTACGGCAGCCTCGACGGCATCTTCGCTCATGTGAGCGAGCAGACCCCGAAGCTGCAGGCATCGCTGATCGAGCACGAGGGCCGTGCCCGCCACAACTTCGAGATGATGACGCTGCGCCGCGACGCGCCGGTGTCGGTAGCGTTCGAGACGCTCACCGTCGAGCCGAACGACGCAGAGGTGAAGCGCCTGTTCGACTTCCTCGAGTTCCGTGCGCTGCACGATCGGCTCTACGACGCCCTTGCCACGTTTGGAATCGGCGCCGCAGCTGGCGCGGTGCCGCTGGCTCCCTCAGGTGAAGTTCTGGAAGCCGAGGTCACCGACGTCACCGACTCGGGTGAGGCCGCGGCGCTGATTGCCGGGCAGCCCACCCTGGACGTGGTGCCGGCGTGGGCAGGCGACGCAGGCCGCAGCGATGTCATCGGCCTTGCAGTGGTGACCGACCCGGATGGTGCCGAAGTTGCGTGGCTGCCGGCCCACGTGGTTCATGCACCGGGGGTGCTCGCAGCGCTTGGCGCGCACGCCAGCTGGCGCGGTCACAACGCCAAGGCATTGATGCGTTGGCTGCTCGACCATGGTGGCGAGGTGCCCGGCCTCCGATTGGACACTGCCATCGCGGCGTACCTCATCGACCCGGCCGACACCCGCTACGCGTTGCGCGATCTGCTGGCGCGCTACACCCGCTTCCAACTTCCCGAAGACGGTGCTGCCTCCAGTGGGCAGCTCGATTTCGGTGGCGGCCCCGACGAACGGCAGATTGCGGCCCGCGGCGCGCTGGCCGTAGCGCACTTGTCGGCTGCGCTGGAAGCGTCGCTCGACAAGCAAGGCATGGCCGACCTGTATGCCTCGATCGAGAACCCTTTGGTCGGTGTGTTGGCAAAGATGGAGCATGTCGGCATTGCGGTCGACGTGGCCGAGCTGACGCAGTTGAACGCACGCCTCACCGCCGACGTCGAGCGACTCGGCGCGGTGCTGCAGGAAGTGGTCGGGCGCCCGTTCAACATCAACTCACCCATCCAGTTGCGCGAGATCCTCTACACGGAGCGCGGACTCGCCCCGGGAAAGAAAACCAAGACGGGCTTCAGCACGGACGCCTCGACATTGGAGAAGTTGCGCGACGAGTGGCCCGAGTTCATCGACCCGTTGCTGCAGTACCGCGAGGTCGAGAAGCTGCGCGGGACCTACGGCACCGGGCTGCTGGCGGAGGTGGCACCCGACGGGCGCATCCACGCGACGTTCAACCAGACGGTCGCCCGCACCGGCCGACTCTCCAGTGACCAGCCGAACCTGCACAACATCCCGGTTCGCAGCGACGAAGGCAAGCTGTTCCGCAAGGCGTTCATTCCGGCGCCCGGTTGTCAGCTGCTCGTGGCCGACTACAACCAGATCGAGCTGCGCTGTATTGCCCACCTGGCGCAGGACCCGGGCCTGATCGAGGCGTTCACCAGCGGGACCGATATCCACAACGCGACCGCGTCGCGTGTATTCGGGGTCGAGCCAGGTGAGGTGACGACCGAGCAGCGGTCGAAGGCGAAGATGGTCTCGTACGGCCTTGCCTACGGCATGGAGGCGTATGGGCTGGCGCAACGGCTGTCGATCCCCACCAGCGATGCTGCCGTCATTCTCGACGCCTACTTCGAGGCCTTCCCGAACGTGAAGGACTACATGGACCGCACGGTTGCCGAGGCGCGCATGCGCGGGTACACCGAGACGCTGTTCGGTCGTCGTCGTCCGATTCCCGAGCTGTCCAACAGCAACTTCCGCATCCGCCAGGCAGGCGAGCGGCAGGCGATGAATGCAGGAATCCAGGGCCTGGCGGCCGACATCTTCAAGGTCGCGCTCGTTCGTATCGACGCAGCGTTGGAGAAGGTCGGAGTTGCCAGCCAACTCGTGCTGCAGGTGCACGACGAAGTGCTCGTCGAAACCCCCGAGGCCGAGATGGCCGAGGTCGGCCCGCTGGTCATCGATCTGATGCGGGGTGCTGCCCAGCTCGATGTGCCCTTGGAAGTCAACGTCGCCTGGGGTAAGACCTGGGCCGCCGGCAAATCCTGACGAGTTTCCAAGATCTGGCACCATCAGCCGCCCAAGGGCGGTTAGGCCGGCCGCTTGCGTCACCCTGACCCGCCCATGGGCGGCGGAACCTGCCAAATCGGACCTCCGAGTGGGTACTCGCACCCCGAGGTGCGAGTACCCACTCGAATGGTGCTGTGCCACTCGGAGTGGCGGCGTGGCACTCGGACGGCTGCGATACTGGGGTCATGAGCGAGCACGGGTCGCATTGGTTCGAGCCGATTGCGGACCACCTCGGGGGCGCGTACCTGCGGTACTCGTTCACGAAGGGGACGCGCCAGGAGGTCGACTTCCTCATGGCCACGCTGCAATTGCAGTCCGGGCAGCGAGTGCTGGATATCGGCTGCGGGCCCGGCCGGCACGCACACGAGTTGGCCCGACGTGGGCTCACGGTGCATGGCATCGACATCAGCGAACGGTTCATCGAACTCGCGACCGAGGGTGCACCTGCGGGCGCGACGTTCGAACGTCGCGACGCTCGCGATCTCCACTTCGACGGCGAATTCGATGTCGTGATCTGTCTCTGCCAGGGCGCATTCGGCCTGATGACGGCCAATGGCGACGACGAGACCGTGCTCAACGGCATGGCGCGGGCACTGAGGCCCGGAGGCGCGCTGGCGCTCAGTGCCTTCAACGCCTATTTTGCGGTGAAGTACTTCGCCGCCGGCGACAATCCGGAGGCGACATTCGATGCAGCGACCGGCGTGAACCATGAGCGGACCGAGGTCCGCAACGAGCAGGGTGAGGCCAAGTCCGTCGATCTGTGGACGGGTTGCTACACGCCGCGCGAGCTCCGTGTGCTGTGCCGGCTTTCCGGGCTGACTGTCGAGTCGATCAACAGCGTGGAACCAGGGGATTACCAGCTGGCGACGCCCACTACCGAGACCGCTGAATTCTTGGTGATCGCGCGACGCAGCTGATGTCAGTTGCCGGGTGCGCTGGTATCCTCCGCAGGTCCGGAATCCGCCGGATTACCTAGGTTGTTGTCCGAAAGCGATCGTCTCTTGTCCGATACCTCTACTTCCTTCTTGACTTCCGGTGCCTGGGGCACCTTTGACGAAGAGGGCAATTACACCCCCCGAGAGATCGTGTCCGACGATCTCGGCATGTCGTTCTCCGAAGCCATCGAAGGCACCATGGTCTCCGTCGAGGACGGCCAATTGGTCAACGGCATTGTCGTCAAGATCGACAAGGACGAGGTTCTTCTCGACATCGGCTACAAGAGCGAAGGCGTCATCCCGTCTCGCGAGCTGAGCATCCGCAACGACGTCGACCCGCACGAAATCGTGTCGCTGGGCGACTCGGTCGAGGCGTTGGTGCTCACCAAGGAAGACAAGGAAGGCCGCCTGGTCCTTTCGAAGAAGCGTGCCCAGTACGAGCGTGCGTGGGGCACCATCGAGAAGATCAAGGAAGCCGAAGGCACCGTCGAGGGTCCGGTCATCGAGGTCGTCAAGGGCGGTCTCATCGTCGACATCGGCCTGCGTGGCTTCTTGCCGGCGTCGCTGGTCGAGCTGCGTCGTGTGCGCGACCTGGTGCCGTACGTCGGCAAGATCGTCCAGGCCAAGATCATCGAGCTCGACAAGAACCGCAACAATGTGGTCCTCAGCCGTCGTGCGTTCCTGGAAGAGACGCAGAAGGAAAGCCGCGACAGCTTCCTCACCAACCTCAAGCCGGGCGAGATCCGTGAGGGTGTTGTCAGCAGTGTCGTGTCGTTCGGCGCGTTCGTCGACCTCGGCGGCATGGATGGTCTCATCCACGTCAGCGAGCTGTCGTGGAAGCACGTCGACCACCCAGGTGCCGTCGTCACCGTTGGCGACAAGGTCACCGTCCAGGTGCTCGATGTCGACTTCGACCGTGAGCGCATCAGCCTGTCACTGAAGGCCACCCAGCAGGATCCGTGGCAGGAATTCGCCGGCTCGCACGAAGTGGGCCAGCTGGTCTACGGCCGTGTCACCAAGCTGGTGCCGTTCGGTGGTTTCGTGCAGGTCGGCGAAGGCATCGAAGGTCTGGTTCACATCTCGGAGATGTCCACGCACCACGTCGACTCGCCCGAGCAGGTCGTCACGCCCGGCGAAGAGCTGTGGGTCAAGATCATCGATCTCGACCTGGCCCGTCGCCGCATCAGCTTGTCGATCAAGCAGGCTGCCGAAGGTGGCGAGCTGGCCGAGGAGTACCGTTCACACTTCGAGATCGACGAGCACGGAAACTGGGCTGCTGGTGGCGACGATGCCGAGCGCGAGGCCGCATGGGCCGAGTACTACCAGGAGAACCCGGGCGAGGCCCCGCCGGCAGCAGACGCCGTGGAAGGCGGAGCCGTTGCCGTCGAGGCTGAGGCTCCCGAGGCCGCCGTTGACGATGACGTTGCCGTTGCCGTTGACGATGACGTTGCCGTTGCCGTTGACGATGACGATGACGTTGCCGTTGCCGATGACGTCGAGGCTGCTGAAGAGACGCCCGAAGCCTGATTCCAGCGAACCGCTGTTGAACCGTGGCACGGCCGCAAGGCCGTGCCACGGCCATTTTTCGTGAGGCGTTCGAGGCTCAGGTCAGCTTGATGATGCCCATCCTGACGGCCATGAGCACGGCCTGGGTGCGGTCGCGAGCGTTGAGCTTTTCGTAGATGGAGGCCAGGTGATTCTTCACCGTGCGATGGCTGATGAAGAGGCGCTCAGCGATCTCGTTGGTCCCCAGCCCGTCGGCCACCAGCTGTAGCACTTCTTCCTCGCGGCCGGAGATGATGCCGTCGGTGCCACGGCGGGCTTCAGTGAGAAGTGCTTCGGCCAGTCGTGGCGACATCGCCCGATCGCCGTTCGCCGCAAGCCCAATTGCTTCGACGACCTCGCTGATGGACGAGTCCTTGGTGACATAGCCGACGGCGCCCGCCTTCAGCGCTCTGTCGAACACGTCGCGGTCGATGTGCATGGTGAGCATCACGACCCGCATCTCGCTGTCGGCGGCGAGCAATCGACGAGTGGCTTCGATGCCGTCGACGTTGGGCATCGAGACATCCATCAGGACCACGTCGGGCCGCACGGCCAGAGCCACCCGCACGCCCTCTTCGCCGTCGGGAGCCTCGCCGAGTACCACGATGCCCTCTGCTTCCAGCGCGCGGCGTAGGCCTTGGCGCAGCATCTTGTGGTCGTCGACAAGAATGACGGAGGTACCCATCAGTTGTGCCCACCGTCCAGCACGAGGTGCACCCGGACTTCGGTGCCGCCGGTGGTCAGCGACTGCAGGGTCAGATCCGCACCCATCCGTTCCGCTCGTTCGCGCATGCCGATGAGTCCGTAACTGTCGGGTCGTGGCTGGGTGGCATCCAGGCTGACGCCGTCATCACGGATGGCGAACTGGAGGTCGGTGCCGCGCTGGCGTCCGCTGACCAGCAGGTGAGTGGCTTGCGAGTGCCGCTCTGCGTTGAGGATCGCCTCGCGGATGATCTGCCACAGTTCGCGCTCCGTCATCAGTGGAAGTCGTTCGTCCAGCCGGACGTCGCAAAGGGCTTCGATGCCGCTTCGCTGACCGACGCGGGTCAGAAACTCGGTGACGGTGCCGGAGAGATCGCGGCTGTCCGTGATCTCTGTACGAAGGTCGTAGAGGGTGTCTCGCATCTCTCGAACCACCTCGGAGATCTGGGCGCGCAGTTCGCGCAGGACGGGTTCGGTCTCGCCGCCGTCGACAGCGACCGAGAGTGCGCGGTCGACTTCGAAGCCGATCATCGCAAGTGACGAGCCGACATGGTCGTGCAGTTCACGGGCGATGCGGGTGCGTTCCTCGTCAGCGGCGAGCGTGCGGATACGTCGGAACATGCGGGCGTTGTCGATGGCGATGCCGAACGGCTCCGTGAGGCCGTGGACGATCTCGGCCTGTTGCCGGCCGAAGGTGCCGCTGGAGGATGACTCGACGGCGATGAAGCCGACCAGAGCGCCGCGGGCACGTAATGCCGCGTACAGCCCGCATTGTGCGCCAGCGAAGACACCGTCCCCATAGTCGAGTTGGTCGAGGCGCACGGTCTTGAGCGACTCGGCAGACTGACGAAGTCCGGCGGGCAGTTGGTCGAGAGGAAAGGTTGCTGCGTTGGTGGTGCCGTGCGTTCGGGCAGGTGTTGCGCGCCGGGTGCTGTTGTCGACGAGGTAGACGGCGAGGAGGTCGTGGCGCACCATCGTGCGCAGACGGCCGACGGTGGAGTCGAGCACCTCCTCCAGGTCGAGCGACGCGGGAAGGGTCTGGGCGACGCGTTGCAGCGCGAAGAGCAGCGAGTTTGCCTCCGCCAAGCGGCTGACACGGTCGAGCGCAACCTGCTGTTGTTTCGCTGCGTCGTGCGCGGCGCGGTGGGCGAGGCCGCTGGTGAAAGCGACCAGGCCGAGCAGACCTACCCACAGCGTTCCGTCTTGCAGCCCTTGGCGCACGCCGACGTCGGGAATGTGCTGCACCGTGATGACGGCAACTGCGGCGGCTGCCAGCTGGGCGCTGAAGGTGCCACCGGCGGCGAAGCCGGCGAGCATGCCGACAGGCACGAGTAAGAGCACGAACGGTGATGTCCAAGCGCCGCTGAGCAGGACGGCGGCGACGACCCCAGCGATCTCGACGACGATGCGCAGCCGGGTCTTGGGGTCGTTGCGATAGTCGACCGGGCGCAGGCAGGCGACGACGGTGAAAGCGGCGGCCGCGGCCGTGATCGCGACGACGTTCCAGTCGCTCCACGACAAGTCGGGCTGAGCCCGCACGATTGCGCCGACGAGCGCAGCAATACGAAAGGGCCACAACAGCGCTGCAGCGAGCGCAGGTGGAATGGATTCGCCCGCTCGGCCGGGGCTGAGCGGACCGCTGTCGTTCGGGCCGAGCGAGCGACGGTCGATGCCACTGGGCGGCGTTCGGCTGAGGCCTCGTCGTTCAACGAGTGGCCAGCCGACAGAAGTTGCGTCCGACGCGTTCTCGTGTGGACTCGCCAGTTCGTCAGTGTCGTCGTCCACTCCCGGATGCTAGTTGTGCGCGCCGGGACCGACGGCGAGTGGCCCGGCCATTTCAACTGGCCGCAGCCAACATCTGTCGGCTCGTTCGCTCGTTCGCTCGTCGGCTCGTCGGCTCGTTGGCTCGTCCGTTCGTTCGTTCGCTCGCCACCGAACGACTCGGGACTACCATCGCGGGATGATCGTGGTGGGGTTGACAGGCGGTATCGGGTCGGGCAAGTCCACCGTCAGCGTGGCACTGTCCGCACGGGGTGCGGTGATCGTGGACGCTGACCAGGTCGTTCGTGATGTACAGCAACCGGGCTCGCCGGTCTTGACGAAGCTGGCCGAGCGCTTCGGTACTGAAGTGATTGCGGTGGACGGTTCGCTCGATCGTGCCGCGCTTGCCAGCATCGTATTCGCCGACGCGGACGCGCTCGAAGACCTCAACGGAATCGTGCATCCGGCGGTGGGTACGGAGATGAACCGTCAGGTGATGGAGCACGTCGCCACCGAGAATGTCGTCGTCCTGGACATTCCTCTGCTCACGGAGAATCCGCGCGAGGGGTTGCAGGGCAAGATCGTGGTCGACGTGCCGGTGGAGACTCAGGTGGAGAGGCTGGTGAGGTATCGGGGTTTCGAGGAGGCCGACGCGCGTGCTCGTATTGCCCGCCAGGCGACTCGGGAGCTGCGACTGGAGAACGCCGACTTCGTCATCGACAACAGCGGAAACCCCGATGCCCTCGACGGGCAGATCGATCGCCTCTGGGAGTGGCTGCAATCCCTGCCGCAACTACCTGCCGACTATCAGTTCGGCGGCCGCAAAGATCTCGCAGAGGAACCAGGCGATGGAGCGTAGACCGTCACAACATCAGGCGTGCAATCACTTCGTCGTCGTCCATCTCGCCGGTGGGGACGAAGTCGTGGCTCAGGTAGAAGGGCTCCGGGGAGCCAGGTCCCTGGCCCCAACTGGTGGTCAGGGTGGGGTGGCCCCACTGCCGCAATTGATCGCACAATGCCGCCAGCGTTCGCGAGCCGAGGCCGCGGCGTTGGTGCAGCCGGTCGATCAGGAGGCGCCACAGGTATGGCTCAGGATGATGCTCGGTGACCAGGGCCAGCATCACGAAGCCGACCCGTTCGCCGTCCGCCAGCACACCTCGCATCCACGGCACCATCGCGCCGCCGTGGTACGTCTCCGGGAACAACGCGTCGCGAAACGTCCTGGCCATCGGTGACACGAAGCGCTCTTGTGAGTGGTGCGTGCGCAGCCGACCCCACAGGTACGCATCGTCGGGAGTGATGTCGACGAGTTCCACCTTGCGGGCGGGAGTTCGAGGGCGCTGCAACCAAGCAGCCCGGTCCTGAGCGATCAGCGAGTAGCGCAGGTCGTCGACCCACTCGCCGCGTACCAGATAGCCGTCGCGGGCGAGGCACTCCATGCGCATGCCGAGCGCCTCCAGCACGCGCATCGACGCGATGTTCTCGGGGTCGAGACTTGCCTCGATGCGGTGCACCCGGTGGTTTTGCAGCAGATGGTCGACCATCGCATTTGTCGACTCGGTGGCGTATCCGCGGCCGTGGTGTTTCGGTGACAGGGTGTAGCCAATCTCGGCAATGCCGCCGCCGTCTCGTACACAGGCCACGATGTCGCCGATCACTTCGCCATCGAGTTCGATCGCGAAGCTGACCAACGTGCCCTCGACGACATCGTCGAGTGTCGCCTGCTTCGCAACACCCGCCACAGCGCGCTCGAGCGTGTACGGCATGTCCCAGTCCTGATACTTCGCGACCTCGGGGTTCGAGCGATACTCGGCCATCGCTGCCGCATCCGGCTCGCGAGCCACTCGAAGACGAAGTCGCGGTGTCTGCAGGATGACCATGCATCGACCGTACCTTTCCAGCTCTGCTCATCCAGCCGTGTTTGTCGCACGAACATTCGTTCGCCGGGTAGGCTGCAGGCTGTGCCCGAGTTCAAGGTCGAGTCTCTGTTTCAGCCCGCTGGCGACCAACCGCATGCCATCGCGAAGCTCACCGAAGGCATCGAGCGCGGTGATCGGTTCCAGACGCTGTTGGGCATCACCGGCTCGGGCAAGAGCGCCACTATCGCCTGGACCATCGAAGCCACGCAGCGGCCCACGCTGATCCTCGCCCCGAACAAGTCCTTGGCTGCGCAGCTGACCCAGGAGATGCGCGAGTTCTTCCCCAACAACCGGGTGGAGTATTTCGTCAGCTACTACGACTACTACCAGCCCGAGGCGTACATGGCCTCCAGCGACACCTACATCGAGAAGGACTCGTCGGTCAACGACGAGATCGACCGGCTGCGTCACTCGGCCACTGCCGCTTTGCTCACCCGGCGCGACACCATCGTGGTCGCGTCGGTCAGTTGCATCTACGGCATGGGCGATCCGGCGGAGTACCGCGGGCAGCTGCTGGAGCTGCACACCGGCGTCGACTACGACATGCGCAGCATCCTGCGTCGTTTGGTCGACCTGCAGTTCGATCGCAACGACATCGCTCTTGGTCGCGGCAAGTTCCGCGTACGCGGTGACACCATCGAGATCCACCCGTCGTACGACGAAACGGTGCTTCGTATCGAAATGTTCGGCGACACCGTCGATCGCATCACCACCATCGACCCGCTCACCGGCGAGACGCTCAACGACATGAGCCAGGTGATGATCTTTCCGGCCACCCACTACGTCGCCGGCGAGGAGCGCATGCGAAAGGCGGTCGTCGGTATCGAGGCCGAGCTGCAAGAGCGGCTTGCCTGGTTCGAGGCAAACGGCAAGCTGTTGGAGGCACAGCGCCTGCGTATGCGCACCCAGTACGACCTGGAGATGATGGCCGAGGTGGGGTACTGCAACGGCATCGAGAACTACTCCATGCACATCGACGGTCGCGTCACCGGGCAGCCGCCATTCACCCTCATCGACTACTTCCCGAAGGACTTCCTGCTCGTCATCGACGAGAGTCACGTTGCCGTGCCCCAGTTGCACGGCCAGTACCTCGGCGACCTCAGCCGAAAGGACATTCTCGTCGAACACGGCTTTCGCCTGCCCAGCGCGCGAGACAACCGCCCGCTGCGCTTCGAGGAAACCTTCGAGCGCGTCAACCAGTGCGTCTTCGTGTCCGCCACGCCCTCGCCGTACGAGATCTCACACAGCCAGCAGGTGGTCGAGCAGATCGTTCGCCCTACTGGCCTGGTCGACCCGGAAGTCATCGTCAAGCCCACCAAGGGCCAGATCGACGACCTGATCGAGAACATCAACACCCGGCTCACCATGGGCGACCGCGTGTTGGTCACCACGCTCACCAAGAAGATGGCCGAAGACCTCACCGACTACCTGCTCGAGCAGGGGCTACGCGTGCGCTACCTGCACAGCAACATCGACACCATCCAGCGCATTGAGATCCTGCGCGCCCTCCGACTTGGAGAGTTCGACGTGCTGGTCGGTATCAACCTTCTCCGTGAGGGTCTCGACCTTCCCGAGGTGTCGCTGGTCAGCATCCTCGATGCGGACAAGGAAGGTTTCCTGCGCAGCGAGACGTCGCTGATCCAGATGATCGGTCGTGCCGCCCGCAACGTGGACGGCCAGGTGGTGATGTATGCCGACAAGATCACGCCCAGCATGACCAGAGCGATCAACACCACCCGCGAACGACGTGCCCGTCAGATCGCGTACAACCTCGAGCACGGCATCAATCCGCAGACCATCCGCAAGGCAGTCGGCGACATTCTCTCGCTGTTACGGCCCGACGATTCTGCACCTGTTCCTGGCAAGGGCAACCGTCGCAACCGCGAGCGGGACAAGGTGCAGCGAGAACTGAAGACAATGCCCCAGCAGGAGCTGGCCCGCCTCATCCAGACGCTCGAAGAGGAGATGCACGAGGCTGCCGCCGAGCTGAAGTTCGAGTATGCAGCGCGGTTGCGCGACGAGGTCAATGAACTTCGCCGCGAACTTCGCGACGCCAGCTGACCGGAACGACTAGAACGTGCTGACCAACGGCGCCGAGAGCACCGTGGCCACGGCTTCGGCGGGCTGGGGAAGTGCGAAGAGGTAGCCCTGGCCGAGTCGACAACCCATGCGCACCAGACGGTCGCACTGCAGTTGCGTCTCGATTCCTTCGGCAATCACGGTCAAACCGGTCTCGGCCGCGAGCGCGATCATCGCCTTGACGACGATGCTCTTGCGCTCGCCATTGATCACCTGACCCGTGAACCGGCGGTCGAGCTTGACGCCGGTGACCGGCAGACTGGTGAGCGTCTCGAGCGAGGCGAAACCGGTGCCGAAGTCGTCGAGCATCAGGTGCACACCCATATCGGCGATGGCGAACAGCTCGTCGCGCACGTCGGCCGGCAGCTCGAAGGTCTGGCGTTCGCTGAGCTCCAGCGACAGTGCCTCGGGCGGAAGGCCGTAGAAGCTCAGCCGGTCGCGGATGGTGTCGAGCAGCGAGTTGACCGGCTTGGTGTCGAACTCGAAGTTGACGGCCAGCTGCAGGTTGGGTGAGATGACTCGGAACTCGACCAGCTTCTGCAGGCCGTCCTCCAGAATGCGATCGAACAGTGCGCCCAGCAGTCCTGCCTGCTGCAACATGGGCAGAAACTGGTCCGGCTCGCGAACGCCCTCGGGCGATTGCCAGCGCGCCAACGCTTCGAGCGTGACGACGTCGCCGGTGCGCAGGTCGACGATGGGCTGGAAGTAGGGCTTGATGGCGCCGCGCTCCATTGCGCTCAGCAGCGCTGCCGCCTGGTTCTCGTCGGCTGCGACGGTCTCGCGTACGGAGTGCGTCCGGGTGATGTCTGCGTCGGCGGCAGCCAGTGCCCCGTCGAGCCCCGTCTCTGGGCGGCGTCGGCCGACGCCGATCGCAACCGAGATGTCCGAGGCGGCGAGCGCCTGACGAGTCGCCCGTTCCAGCTCGCCGATCTCGTGGTCGCTCACCCCAACCAGCAGTGCGCCGAGTCGGTCGCCGGTTACACGGGCACCGAAGTGGCGGCCGCCGAGAATCTTGCGTAACACCGTGCCGGCAGCCTTCAACTGCTCGTCTCCTGCTGAGTGGCCATGAACCTCGTTGTTGCGCCTGAGGTCGTCGAGCTCGATCATCAGAACGGCCGCAGGCTCGCCGAACTCACGGCAGAACTGCTCGTCGCGGCGAAGGCGATGTTCCCAACCTTGACGCGTGGCCAGCTCGGTCAACGGGTCGGACAGCCCGCCGTGGATCTCGGCGGTGCGGCGCTCGATGCAGAGCGTTGCTTCGGCGGCCGCCAGTGCGCCCAGCAGAGCTGCGAGGACGCGAGCCCGATCCGATATCTGCTCGACTGGAATCATCGGCTCGCGACGGTCGAATCCGACCAGCTCGCCGAACGGCTGGCCATCGGGAAAGATGATTGGCGCAACGATGCGTATCGGTGCACTGATCCCCAGTGGTTCGGTCAGCGTCGTGTTGGCGCCAACCGCTCCGAGCGCGTCGTCGACCGCCAACGTGTGGCTGCCCTGCGGATCGACTCTGCAGACTGCCCAGGTGCTGACACCGCTGGTTGCGGAGAGGTGTTCGAGCACACGCTGCGCCTCACGAGTGAACGTGGTGTCGTGGCTGGCCCCGATGCTCATGCTCGTCTATCGGCACGCTGAGCAGGCAACTTCAACAGATCTTGACGAAGTGATGTGGCCTTTGGTTCCGGGGGACTCGTGATTGCGGAGAACAGGTGTTCGTTTGGTATCCTCCCGCCATGGCTGCTGCTCCCGAAGCGAAGATCGTTGTGCGCGGCGCCCGCGAGCACAACCTCAAGAACATCAGCATCGAGATCCCGCGTGACCGACTGGTTGTTTTCACCGGGCTCTCCGGTTCGGGGAAGAGCAGCCTTGCCTTCGACACCATCTACGCCGAAGGGCAGCGACGCTACGTCGAGTCGCTGAGTGCGTATGCCCGCCAGTTCTTGGGTCAGATGGACAAGCCCGACGTCGATGTCATCGAGGGTCTCTCGCCTGCTATCTCCATTGACCAGAAGAGCGCCAGCCGCAACCCGCGCTCGACGGTGGGCACCATCACCGAGGTGTACGACTACCTACGTTTGCTGTTCGCCCGCATCGGCGTGCAGCACTGCGCCAACGACGGCACACGTCTCCAGCGCCAGACGCCGTCGCAGATTGTCGATCGCATTCTGCTGTTGCCCGACGGCACCCGCTTTCAGGTGCTCGCACCGGTGGTCCGGGGTCGCAAGGGCGAGTACAGCACGCTGCTCGACGACCTTGCCGGCCAAGGCTTCGTGCGCGCTCGGGTCGATGGTGAAGTGGTCGACATTGCCGAGTTCCTGAAGCGCGACGAAAAGCTGGCGCGCTACGAGGTTCACAAGATCGAGATCATCGTCGACCGTCTGGTCCGCCGCGACGGCATCGAGCGGCGCCTCACCGACTCGCTGGAAACGGCGCTCAAACTGGCCGACGGTGTCGCGGAGATCGAGCTGTTCGCGGCAAAGGATGCGGCTGGGGGCGATGCTGTGGAAGGCGAGACGCTCACCTTCAGCCAGCACCTTGCCTGCCCGAAGTGCGGAACCAGCTACGACGAGCCGGCCCCGCGCAACTTCTCTTTCAACTCGCCCTACGGTGCGTGTGAAGCCTGCGACGGCCTGGGCACCACCTTCGAGGTCGATCCCGAGCTGCTCATCCCGGACCACGACATGTCCATCAACGGTGGGGCCATCGCACCCTGGCGCACCAGCAGTACCCAGTACTTCACGCGCATGCTGGAAGCGGTGGCCGAGACGTACGACATCGACATGGATGCGCCATACGGCAGCCTCGACGCGAAGCAGCACAAGGTCATCCTGTACGGCGTCGAGGGCAACCTGAAGGTCAAGTACAAGAACCGTTATGGCCGCACACGCGAGTACTCGACTGCCTACGAAGGCGTGGTGCCGTGGCTCAACCGTCGTCGTGAAGGCGCAGAGAGCGACTGGGCGCGTGAGCAGTACGAGGGCTACATGCGCGAGGTGCCGTGCCCGAAGTGCAAGGGTGCCCGGCTCAAGCCTTCCACGCTTGCCGTGACCATCAACGACAAGAACATCTCCGAGATCTGTGAGATGGCCATCGGCGATTCGTCCGATTTCCTTGCGGCGCTCGAGCTCAGCGAACGCGACCGCATGATCGCAGAGCGGGTGACGAAGGAGATCAATGCCCGGCTGGGCTTCCTACTCGACGTCGGTCTCGACTATCTCTCGCTCTCGCGCAACGCCGGCACGCTGGCCGGCGGCGAGGCGCAACGCATTCGTCTCGCCAGTCAGATCGGCAGCGGCCTGGTGGGCACCCTGTACGTGCTCGACGAGCCGTCGGTCGGCTTGCATCAACGCGACAATCGTCGTCTCATCGACACCCTGCTGCGGCTGCGCGACCTCGGCAACACGGTGCTCGTCGTCGAGCATGACGAGGACACCATCATGGAGGCCGACTGGATCGTCGATATCGGTCCTGGCGCCGGCGAGCACGGCGGCGAGGTCGTGTACAGCGGCCCGGTGAAGGGCATTCTCAAGTCGAAGGCGTCCATCACCGGCCAGTACCTCAGCCGCCGGCGGACCATTCCGGTGCCGCAGGCACGGCGCGAGCCGGGCGCCGACTGGATCGAGATCCAGGGTGCGAAAGAGCACAACCTGCGCAATCTCGACGTGAAGATCCCCCTGGGCTGCTTCGTGGCGGTCACGGGTGTCAGCGGCAGCGGCAAGAGCACGCTGGTGCGCGACATCCTTCTGCCCGTCCTGATGCAGAAGATCTACAAGTCGAAAGCCGCAGCGGGTCGGCACAAGAACATTAGGGGCATCGAGAAGCTCGACAAGGTGATTGACATGGATCAATCGCCCATCGGGCGAACGCCGCGCAGCAACCCGGCGACGTACACCGGCGTGTTCGACAACATTCGCAAGCTGTTCGCCAGCACCGCGGAGTCGAAGGTGCGTGGCTACATGCCCGGTCGCTTCAGCTTCAACGTCTCGGGCGGTCGCTGTGAGGCATGCAGCGGCGACGGCACCATCAAGATCGAGATGCACTTCCTTCCGGACGTGTACGTGCCGTGCGAGGTGTGCAAGGGCGCCCGCTACAACCGCGACACGCTTGACATCCAGTTCAAGGGCAAGAACATCGCCGAGATCCTCGACATGCCCGTGGCCGAGGCTGTCGACTTCTTCGCCAACCAGCCTGCCATCCACCGTTACATGCGCACTCTGATGGATGTCGGGCTGGGCTATGTGCGGCTCGGGCAGTCGGCGCCCACTCTGTCGGGGGGCGAGGCGCAGCGCGTGAAGCTGGCCACCGAGCTGGCCAAGCGCAACACGGGCCACACCATCTACCTGCTCGACGAACCCACCACAGGGTTGCACTTCGAAGACGTGCGGCGTCTCCTCACGGTGCTCTCCCGGCTGGTCGACCAGGGCAACACCGTGCTGGTCATCGAACACAACCTCGACGTCATCAAGACCGCCGACTGGATCGTCGACCTTGGTCCCGAGGGCGGCAGCGGTGGCGGCCTGGTCGTTGCACAGGGCAGCCCGGAGACCGTGGCCAAGGTCGATGGCAGCCACACCGGACGCTTCCTCAAACCACTCCTCGACGGCTGAGCCCGGTTGCTACGGTCCCCCTGTGACTGACCTTCCACAAGTGGCCGACATCGTCTCGGACCGCTCCGCCCTGCAACGACGCACCCTCGTCACGCTGCGCCTTGCACAAGTGCCGGGCCAGGCTGCTGTGGCCGGGGTGGTGGCTGTCGGTGCGCTACTCGCCAAGGATCTGCTGCACGGCAAGGACCGCTTCGCCGGGTCGGGAGCTGCTGCATTCACGTTGGGTGCGGCCTTCCTCGCCGTGCCGTTGTCGGCATTCATGCGCCGCAACGGCCGTCGGCCGGGACTGATGTTCGCGTTCGCGCTCGGCTCGTTCGGCGCTGTGGTCGCGGGCATCGGCGGTCAACTGCGTTCGTTCCCGCTCTTTCTCGTCGGCATGGTGTGCTTCGGCGGTGCGCAGGCGGCCACGCTGCAAGGTCGCTACGTCGCTGCCGACCTGGCGCACGACAACGACCGTGCCAAGGCGATTGCGAGCGTCGTGGTGGTGGGCACGTTGGGTGCCATCTTCGGACCCATCCTCACACCGTGGGAGAAGCGCATCGGCGAGGCAGTCGGGCTCGACCAGTTCATCGGCCCGTTCTTCTTCGCTGCTCTGTTCTTGCTGGGCGCCCTGGCGGTCATTGCCCGTCGGTTGCGCCCCGATCCGTTGGCGGTCAACGGGCAGCTGGACCCACACGCCGAGCGAGTGCGCCCGTTGCAGCAGGTGCGCCTTTCGTCAGCGGTCATCCGCGGCAGCAAGCTGGCCACGCTGGGCCTGGTGGCGATGGTGGTGTCGCAGACCGCGATGGTCGCGGTGATGACGATGACGCCCTCGCACATGAAAGACCACGGTCAGGCAGACCTCTCGGCGTACGTGATCGCGCTCCATATCGCGGGGATGTACGCATTTGCGCCCTTCGTGGGTCGCTTCGTCGGGTTCGTCGGCCAGGTGCGAGCTGTGATGGTTGGTTCGGTGGTGTTGGCCGGCGGCACCGTGGTGTCGGTGGTGGCGGGCTACGTGCCGTCGCTGATCTTCGTCGGGTTGTTCCTGCTGGGAGTCGGCTGGAACATCGGCCTGATTGCGGGCAGCAGCATGCTCACCGGTGCCGTGCCGGCGAACACCCGTGTGGAAGTGCAGGGCACGGCCGACCTGGCGATGAGCTTCTGTGGCGGCATCGCAGCCTTTGCCTCCGGCTTCGTCAAGCAAGCGTGGGGTTACCACATGCTGGCCAACGCTGCGACGCTGATGGCTGGCCTACTGCTCGTCGTGGCCTACACCCACCAATTGCGCGCCCGGCCCCGCCTCGTTGCGTAGGGCAGCCTGCGGTTCAGTGGCTGCGGTTCAGTGGCTGCGGTTCAGTGGCTGCGGTTCAGCGGCCACGGAGCTTCTTGCTGAGTTCGTTGAGCCGGTTCTTCTCGGTTCGTGACAGTGAGTCGATGCCCTGGGCGCTGATCTTGTCCAGCAAGCCATCCAGCTCCATCTGGTCGAGGGCCGAGTGACCGTCATCCGCAGGCGGCCACGGCCCGGCGACCACCGTTGCGCCACCCTGGCGCTTCGTTGCCCGGGCCGTCTTCTTCTTCGACGCACCACTACCGAACTTGGGGATGAACTCGAGCGAGCTGACGAGCCCGTACTGGCGGGCAGTGACCAAGCCGACCAAGATCACCGCCAGTTCGAGGAACAGCGTCTCGAAACGACGGTCGCCGAGATAGCGGAGAATGTCGATACCGACGTAGACGCCAGCGATTGCCCAGGCGGGGATGCCGAAGAAGAACATCGCTCCCGGATTGTCGAGTGCGAACACGACCAGCAACCCGATGCCCAGAATGCCGAGACCGAATGCGTACGCCACTGTCTGGAACTGCACCAGTGACACGAGTGCTGCGGGCACGACCGTCATCAGCGCAATCATGATGGTGAACCGACGGCGGCCGATCGAGTCTTCGATTCGGTGACCGACGAACCAGAAGAAGGCGAGCGTCAGCACCACCCAGATCTCCGTGGGAGGGTTGACCGTCGGCCAGGTCACCAGACGCCAGACTTCGCCTTGGCGTACCAGCCGCCCGAGGAATCCCAACTCCAGCAGCACCGAGCGCTTGATCGCATACACGAACATCGAGATGATGCCGAGGCCGACGAGCAGCGCGGTCGTGGTGACGTCGACCTGTCCGACCTTGAACCAGCCATCGCGGATGGGGCGTTCGGGCATCGAGAATTGGTAGCGGCCGGGCACGTGCCAACCCTATCCGCGACACCCTCTCGCTCCCCGTAGAGTCGAGTCGATGGTCGCGCGCCCACCCACCGGAACGATCCCCGAGACGCCGGGCTCGTATCAGTTCAAGGACAAGGACGGGCGCGTCATCTATGTCGGCAAAGCGTCCAGCCTGCGCCAGCGCCTCTCCAACTACTTCCAAGACCCACGCAACATGCACCCTCGCACCGCACAAATGGTTGCGACTGCCACATCCGTCGAGTGGATCGAGGTGCGCAACGAAGTCGAAGCGTTGATGCTCGAGCACAGCCTCATCAAGCAGCACCACCCGCGCTTCAACGTGCGCCTCCGCGACGACAAGAGCTACCCGTTCCTGGCGGTGACGCTGGACGAGCAGTTTCCCCGTGCGCTGGTGATGCGTGGCCGCAAGCGGAAGGGCACGCGTTACTTCGGGCCGTACGCACATGCCTACGCAATTCGCGACACGCTCGACCTGTTGCTGCGCAGCTTCCCCATCCGCACGTGCAGCCCGGGCAAGTTCAACGAGCATCAACGCCTCGGCCGTCCGTGCCTGCTGTTCCACATCGAGAAGTGCAGCGGTCCGTGCGTCGGCGAGATCGAGGAAATGCCGTACCGCCAACTGGTGCAGGAGCTGTGCGACTTCCTCGACGGCGATACCGACGAGATCGTGAAGCGTCTGGAACGCGAGATGGCCGGCGCCGCACAGGAGCTCGAGTACGAACGCGCTGCTCGGCTGCGCGACCGACTGCTCGCGGTGCGGCGCGCCATCGAGAAGCAGCAGATGGTGGGCGAGCGGAACGAGGACATCGACGTGATCGGCATCGCCGACGACGAACTGGAAGCTGCCGTGCAGGTCTTCTTCGTTCGCAAGGGTCGTGTTGTCGGTCGTAAGGGATTCGTGCTCGACAAGGTGGAGGAGCTGACACCCGGCGGACTGATCGACCGCATTCTGGAGGCTCTGTACGGTGACGACCCCCCGGCGGGTGTTCCCAAACAGGTGCTCGTTCCGGTCGAGCCCGACGACAGCCCCACGTACGAGGAATGGTTGACGCACCTGCGCGGCAGCCGTGTACAGATTCGGGTCGCACAGCGCGGTGACAAGCGCGAGCTGCACGAGACGGTGACGCGCAACGCCAAGGAAGAGTTCATGCGCCACCGCATGCGCCGTGCAGGCGACCACAACGCACGCAGTCGAGCAATCACCGAATTGCAGGACCTCTTGGGCTTGCCGGAAGCACCGTTGCGCATCGAGTGTTACGACATGGCGCACCTGCAGGGCACGGACTACGTCGGTTCGATGGTGGTGCTGGAAGACGGATTGCCGAACAAGCGCGAGTACCGCCGCTTCAAGGTGCACGTGCCCGGCAACGATGACTATGCGGCGATGGAAGAAGTACTGACTCGGCGCCTGCAGGCCTACCTCAACGAACGCGACCAGCCGCTGGACGAGGAGCTGATCGATGGCGAGCGTCGTCGCCCGCGCAAGTTCGCCTATCCACCGCACCTGCTGTTGGTCGACGGTGGTAAGGGGCAGCTGGCGGTCGCCGAGCGTGTGGTTCGGGCACTGGGTCTGCAGGACGAGATCCCGATTGCGTCGCTGGCCAAGCGTTTCGAAGAGGTCTACCTGCCCGGCCGCAGCGAGCCGATCGAAGTGCCGCGCGGCGGTGACGCACTGTTCATGCTGCAGCGAATCCGCGACGAGGCCCACCGGTTTGCAAACGCCTTTCACCGCGAGCTGCGCGGCAAACGGATGACGACGTCGTCGCTCGACGGCATTCCCGGGCTGGGCGAGGCTCGCAAGAAGAAGCTGACGCAGGTGATGGGTGGCGTCAACGCAGTGAAGAAGGCCTCGCTGGATGACCTGAAGGCGCTGTCGTTCCTACCCGACGCAGTGGCCGAGGCGATCCACGAGAAATTCCACCGTGCGTGAGTCGCTGGCCCTGCAGCTCATGGCAGCGGATGGTTCCGACGCGGCAGTGCTGTTGCGATTGTGAACGCTCGGTGGCGGGGCTAGCGGAAGGCGCTGAGCACGTCGGCGTGCAGCGCCTCGTAGGTCTCGCGTCGCTCCTCGGGCGTGTCGCCGAGCGTGAAGTCGGCGATGGCAAACTCGTCCACACCGAGCTCTGCGTACACAGCGAGCTGATCGGTCAGCTCCTGCGCGCCGCCGATCAACGAGCGATCAGTCACAACATGCGACTCCATTGCCGCACGAGCGGCAGCCGTTGGCGCGTAGAACACCAGCGCTTGAGCAGACCGGTGCATCGATGCTGGGTCGCGACCCACCGACTCGCATGCGGTCACGAAGCGTTCGGTGCGGCGGCCGACTTCGATGGGGTCGCCCCACGTGTTCCACTCCTGCGCCCACCGCGCCGTCAACCCCAACATTCGTGGGCTGCCGGTACCGACCAGGAGCGGCAGCGTTCCGTTCACCGGTTTGGGTGCCAGTCGCGCCTCGGTGAGCTTGTACGACGACCCGTGGAAGTTGACGCTGTCCTCACGGAACAGCCGGTGCACGATCTCGATCGCCTCGGCAAAGCGCGCGACCCGTGGCCCAGGCTCGGGTAGCTCGAACCCGTACGCCGAGTGCTCCTCCACCATCCAGCCGGCCCCCATCCCCAGCACGGCGCGACCGCCCGAGATGTGGTCGGTGGTCGTCGCCCGCTTGGCGAGCAACACCGGATGATGAATGGTCACCGGCGACACCATCGAGACCAGCCGCACCCGTGGCACGAGCGCGCCGATGGCAGCCAGCACCGTCCAGCATTCGTGCGCATCGCCGCTCGCGCCGCCCTCGACTTGCGACATCAGATGGTCGGCGTACCAGAAGGACTGAAAGCCCGATTGCTCGGCCCACGTCGCCAGCGACAGGGTCTCGCTCCAGGAACGGTCGTACGAGGGCCAGACGGAGAACTGCATGGGCCGAACTCTACGCTCGCACGACACGATGACGCCCGTACGATTGCAGCGTGAGCAACGACCTGTGGGAAACGCATGCCGAGTGGTGGATCGACGGCTTCACGGCCGGCGCCGACCCTGAGTACGAAGAGCAGATCTTGCCGCTCGCAGCTCGTGAGCTGGAGGGTGCCCAGCGGGTGCTCGACGTCGGCTGCGGAGACGGCCAGGTCAGCCGACTCGCTGCCAGGATGGGCGCACAGGTGGTCGGTGTCGACCCGACATGGAACTGCGTCAGCGTGGCCAAGCAGCGTGGCGGGGGAGTGTTCGCCCGCGCCGGCGCCGCCCAACTTCCCTTCGCCGACGGCACCTTCGACGCGGTGATCGCCTGTCTCGTGTTCGAGCACATCCGCGACGTCGATAGCGCCATCGCCGAAGTCGCCAGAGTGCTGCAGCCCGGCGGCCGTTTCTGTTTCTTCCTCAACCATCCGCTGCTGCAGACGCCCAACAGCGGCTGGATCGACGACCAGTTCCTCGACCCGCCCGAACAGTATTGGCGAATCGGCCCGTACCTCATCGAGGACGAAACGATCGAGGAGGTGGAGAAGGACGTTTTCATTCCCTTCATCCACCGCCCGCTCAGCCGCTACATCAACACGCTCTCGGACAACGGGCTGCTGCTGGAACGTATGGAAGAGCCTGCACCGCCGGCTGGCTTTCTCGCCAAGGCGGAGGAATACCTCGCCGCCTCGACGATTCCCCGCTTGCTCTACTTGCGCACCCGAAAGATGGCTTGATCGGCGATACCGGTCACGATGCCGAGCAACTCGGAAGTGGCGTATTCGTCCGGCCAAGTGAAGTTGCCCATGTCCACGGCCAAGTACTGGTCGCCGATCACCACGTACAGCTCGCCGCAGTGGTCGGTGTCGCCGAAGGTGCAATCATCCACCGCGAGGTCGCCGAGCCCGGGCACAACACGGTCCTGCGGACTTGCTGCCAACAGCTCGAACTTCTGCTGAGCGGCAGGCCTCATCGGCTCGAGCGCAACGATGAGGTTGATCGGCTCATCGAGACCCTCCGAGGGAGGCTCGGTGGAGAGCCAAGTACACAGGGTGCCGCCATCGAGGCCCGTCTCGGAGCCGTCGGCCATTGGTGTACCCATCGCCGTTGCGGCCTCAGCCGTGGTGATCAGGTTGCATGCGGACACGGCGTCGCTGCTCGAATTGGTCGACGACGTCGTGCTGTCCGAACACCCCGCGAGGGCCATTGTCGTCAACACACAAAGGGTGAGCGCTCGGCGCAGTGGATTCCCGAACGTCATGGCCGATGATGACAACGCGTCTACCATCGGGGCCATGGCCGACATCCTGCTCATCACCGGGATGTCGGGCGCAGGACGTTCCGGCGCAGCAGCGGTGCTGGAGGATGTCGGCTGGTACGTGATCGACAACCTGCCCACCTCGCTGGTCGACACCATCGTGGAACTGGTCAGCGTGCCGGGCAGCGACATCCAGCGATTGGCGCTGGTCGCCGGTCGCCAGCATGTCGAGCTGCTCCCCAAAGTTTCAGCGCTCCGGGCCAGTGGCCATCGCGTGCGAATGTTGTTCCTCGATGCGAGCAGCGAAGTTCTGGTGAAACGTTACGACGCGACCCGCCGCAAGCATCCGCTCGACGGCGAAGCGCCCGGACTCGTGGAAGCGATCGACCTCGAGCGCGAGTTGTTGCAGCCGGTGAAGAGCGCTGCCGACCTGGTCATCGACACCAGCGGTCTCAACGTGCACGAACTGAAGGCCAAACTGTTGGCCGCCTTCGAGGAAGCCACCGACGGTCAGCGGTTGCAGATTGCGGTCGAGAGCTTCGGCTTCAAGCACGGTCTGCCGATCGATGTGGACATGGTGATGGACGTTCGCTTCCTACCGAACCCGCATTGGGAGGAAGCGCTACGACCGCTCACCGGACACGACCCGGCGGTGCGCGACTTCGTGTTGGAACGCGCTCAAGCCAGCGACTTCCTCGATCGCTTCGAAGGTTTGATGGTGTCGCTGCTGCCCTCCTACGAAGCCGAGGGCAAGAGCTACCTCACAGTCGCCATCGGATGCACCGGTGGTCGCCACCGCAGCGTTGCGGTCGTCGAAGAACTGGCACGCCGCTTGCGCGGGCACGGGTACGCCGTGCGCACGGGCCACCGCGACCTCACTCGCTGAGCGGGCGGGGCGGCGGACTGGGTGTAGGTAAGCTCCACTCGTAAGTCCTCTCTTGAAAGGAGACGCAACCATGACGGTTCGCGTCGGCATCAATGGTTTCGGGCGCATCGGGCGCAATTTCTTCCGGGCTGCCAAGCAGCGTGGAGCAGACATCGATTTCGTGGCGGTGAACGACCTGGGTTCCCTCGACCAAATGGCGCACCTGCTGAAGTACGACTCGGTGTTGGGTGTGCTGCCCAACGACATCAGGGCCACCAAGAGTGGCATCAGCGTCGACGGCGATGAGCTGCGCGTGCTCAGTGAGCGCGACCCGAAAAACCTGCCGTGGGGCGAGCTGGGCGTCGATGTGGTCATCGAAAGCACCGGCTTCTTCACCACCCGCAACACTGCCGCCTACCACCTCGAGGCCGGTGCCCCATTGGTCATCGTCTCGTCCCCGTGCGATGGTGCCGACGCCACGTTCGTCTACGGCGTGAACCACAAGGACTTCGACTTCGCCACCCAGAAGGTCATCTCCAACGCCAGCTGCACCACCAACTGTTTCGTGCCGTTGGTGAAGGTGCTCGACGATGCGTTCGGCATCGAGCAGGGCTTGATGCAGACGGTGCACGCATACACCGGCGACCAACAGTTGGTCGATGGCCCGCACAAGGACCTGCGCCGCGCACGCGCCGCTGCCATCAACATCGTGCCCACCGGCACGGGCGCTGCTCGCGCCACCAGCCTGGTACTCACCTCGATGAAGGGCAAGCTCGACGGAACGTCGCTGCGCGTGCCTGTTCCCACCGGCTCCCTCGTCGACTTCACGGCCACACTGAAGACCGCTGCCACCGTCGAGCAGATCAACGCGGTCTACAAGAAGGCCGCAGCGTCAGGCCCGTTGAAGGGCATCCTTCGCTACACCGAGGACCCCATCGTCTCGAGCGACATCCAGGGCGACCCGCACAGCAGCATCTTCGACGCCGGCCTCACCATGAGCATGGGCAAGCTGGTCAAGGTTCTGTCGTGGTACGACAACGAGTGGGGTTACAGCAACCGCCTCATCGACACCACGCTCTACGCAGGCTCGAAGGTCGCCAAGCGGCCGAAGTCGAAGAAGTAGCCGTGGCCGGCCGCATCCCCACGCTCGCCGACCTCGGTGACGTCAGCGGCAAGCGCGTGTTGGTTCGTACCGATTTCAACGTTCCGATGGAGAACGGCGAGATCACCGACGACTTCCGAATTCGAGCTGCCCTGCCGACGATCAACTGGCTGCAGGAGCACGGCGCCACCGTGGTCACTGCATCACACCTCGGCCGCCCCAAGGGCCAACCGAATCCGAAGTACTCGATGGACGCGGTCCGCACTCGCCTGGCCGAGCTGGCTCCCGGCGTCGATCTACTGGAGAACCTTCGCTTCGACGCGGGTGAAGAGGGCAACGACCCAGCGTTCGTGGCCCAGCTCGTCGATGGCATCGACATGTACGTCGACGATGCGTTCGGTGCCTGCCACCGTGCGCACGCCAGCATCGTCGGCCCTCCCAAGACGCTGCCGTCCGCGATGGGTTTGCTGTTGCAGAAGGAAGTCGATGTACTGCTCGGCCTGCGCAACAATCCCAAGCACCCGTTCGTGGCGGTGCTGGGTGGCAGCAAGATCAGCGACAAACTGGGCGTCGTCGAGGCATTGCTGAACACGGTCGACGCACTGGTCATCGGCGGTGCCATGTGCTTCACCTTCCTGGCCGCACAGGGCTGTCCCATCGGCAACAGCCTGTGGGAGCCCGACCAGGTCGAGACCTGCAATCGCCTACTCGAGCTGTCCAAGGCCAACGGCAAGACCATCCACCTTCCCGAGGACCTGACCGGTGTCGATGCGGCGGGCAACTATGCCACCTTCGGCATTCGTCTTCCCGAGGGCGCCAAGGGCTTCGACATCGGCCCGGGTACTGCGGCCGCGTTCAGCGACGTCATCATGGATGCCCGCACCGTGTTCTGGAACGGCCCGATGGGCATGTTCGAGGACGAGCGCTTCGAGAACGGCACGCGCACCATTGCGCAGGCGATGGCCGACACGAAAGCGTTCACTGTCGTCGGTGGGGGCGACAGCGCTGCGGCACTCGCACAGTTCGGGCTCGACGATGAGGTCGACCATGTCAGCACCGGCGGCGGCGCGTCGCTGGAACTGCTCGAGCTGGGCGACCTGCCCGGTCTCGAGGCACTCAGAGGGGCACCCAACGCATGACCCGTCAGCCACTCATCTCCGGCAACTGGAAGATGAACCACAACCACTTCGAAGCCATCCAAACGGTGCAGAAGCTGGCCTACCTGGTGGGCAAGGACGAGCTGGAAGCCGCAGACGTCAGTATCCACCCTCCGTTCACCGACATTCGTAGCGTGCAGACCGTCATCGACAGCGACAAATTGGGCTACGCACTCGGCGCCCAGCACTGTCACTTCGAAGAGAAGGGCGCCTACACCGGCGAGGTGTCGCCGGTGTTCCTGTCCAAGCTGGGCGTCAAGTACGTGATTGCCGGGCACAGCGAGCGTCGAGAGTTCTTCGGTGAGACCGATGAGATCGTGAACAAGAAGGTCGCCGCCATCCAACAACACGGCATGACGCCGATCTTCTGCTGCGGCGAGACCTTGGACGAACGCGAGGCAGGTGAGACCGAGGCCAAGGTGCTCGGGCAGGTGCGGGCGGGCCTCGCAGGCCGCAAGCCCGAACAAGTCGCTGCGCTGGTGATTGCGTACGAACCGATCTGGGCGATCGGCACCGGTCGTACGGCCACCAGCGACGATGCGCAGCAGGTCTGCGGCACCATTCGCGCATGCGTGGCGGAGGTGTGGGGCAAGGATGCGGCGCAGTCGGTGCGCATCCAATACGGCGGCAGCGTCAAGAGTTCCAACATCGCCGAACTGATGGCGCAGCCCGATATCGATGGCGCATTGGTGGGCGGTGCCAGCCTCGACGCCGACGAGTTCGCACGGATCTGCAAGCTCGGAGCCTGACTGGCGGGTGCGGAACGCGAACACAGCGGAAACACTGGTGGAACGTTTGGACCAACTTTTCGTACAAGATGGAACGCGAGAGCTATCGCTCGGTAACGGCGCGTGGTAGCTTTTCACCGCCCGTATTGATCGGGGAGGACAATACGAGTTTTGGTGGCACTCCGGTGCTGCCACAGTTCCTTCCCTCCGTTACCCAGGAGGACCATCCACGTGAGGACCACGAAGCGCAGCAAGTTTGTTGCACTCGCCGTCGGTCTTGCTCTTGTCGCCGCAGCATGCGGTGACGACAAGGCGAGCACGACCACCGAGCCAGCCACACCGACAACCGCAGGCGAGGTCACTGAGACCACCGCCGGCGAAGTGACCGAGACCACGGCTGGCGGTGACACCGATACGACGGTCGCCGCTGACGTCGCGGCGATGACCATCAGCTACAACTTGTCCGACACAGCGGTGTGGGACGACGGCTCGGACATCACCGTCGCCGACTTCCAGTGCACGCTCGACGCGACCATGAATACGCCTGGTTCGCTCAGCACCACTGGTTACGACCAGATCATGACGGTCGAAGAGGGCGCGACCGCCAAGGACGTCATCGTCACCCTGAAGTCGCAGTACGCACCTTGGAAGGGCCTCTTCAGCGGCCTGCTCAAGTCTGCGGAGTACGGCGACGACTGCAACGACCTCTCCGAGGCCTTTGACGGTGGCGTCCCCTACTCGGGTCGCGAGTGGATGATTGATTCATGGTCGGCTGAGCAGCTGGTGCTGGTTCCCAACGCCGGCTACACCGGTAGCAAGGTTCCCGGCGTCGAGCGCATCGTCATCGTCCCGGCCGAAGATGGCCCGACCGCCCTCAAGGCAGGCGCTGTCGACTTCATCTTCCCGCAGGCCTACACCGGCATCGACCAGGAACTGGCCGACCCGAACGTGGAGTACGACACCGCACTCGGTGGCGGCTTCGAGGGCTTCTACTTCCAGTCGTACGAAGGCCCGTTCGCTGACCCCATCTTCCGTGAGGCATTCAGCAAGTCGATCGACCGCGATGCCATCTACGAGCAGATCTACGCACCGTTCGCTCAGGGTACCCCCCTGTTGAACTGTGGTCCGATCGCTCCTGGCCCGTACTGCGACGACGCGTTCGCCGACACCTACGACCCGGCCGGCGCTGAAGCAGTGCTGACCGACGCAGGTTGGGCGAAGGATGCCAGCGGTATGTGGGCAGACTCCACCGGCAACGTCCCGGAGATCCGCTGGATGGTCAACACCGGCAACACCCGCCGCGAGAGCACGCAGGAGTTCTTGATCCCGAAGCTGGCCGAGGCCGGCTTCAACGTCAAGGCCGACAACTGTGAAGCCCTCCCGTGCGTGTTCGAAACTCGTCTCCCGTCGTTGGACTACGACATGGCGATGTTCATCAACACGGTGGCACCGGACCCCGCCTACCTGCGTACGTGGGGCTGCGACCAGATCCCGACCGAGGAGAACGACTTCAAGGGCCAGAACAGCAACGGTTGGTGCAACGAAGAAGCAACCACCCAGCTGATCGCCGCGGACGCCGAGCTCGACGAGGACAAGCGCATCGACGAAGTCAAGAAGGCGATCGACCTGATGGCTGCGGACCACATCATGCTGCCGTTGCTGCAGTTCCCGAACGTCGGCGCCATCCGTACCGACAAGGTGGCCAACGCATACGGCGAACTGGCCAACTATCGGGCGATCAACGACTGGTACCAGTGGACCGACGTCGACGGTGACGGCCAGATCGTCATCGGCGCCGAGCAGTTCCCGGACGCCGCCTGCCCGAACCCCATCACCGAGTGCTCGAACTCGTCGTGGTTCGTGTGGTTGATCTCGTTCCCGGTGCTGCCGGGTACGTACGACACCACCAACGACCAGAAGTTCGAACCCACGGAGATGCTGACCGGGGAAGCAGTCGTCGAGATCCTCTGATCTCTGCGA
>Ga0105048_10002923_pt1 | contig 27970 bp, 30 predicted proteins | sample MAT05_FD_78382 | JGI IMG/M metagenome (GOLD analysis project Ga0105048, IMG submission 78382) | Freshwater microbial communities from Lake Fryxell liftoff mats and glacier meltwater in Antarctica - MAT-05 | ecosystem: Environmental > Aquatic > Freshwater > Ice > Liftoff microbial mat | place...
GCCTTCCCCAATCGCGTATTTGCCGACCTTGCGAGCGTTCGGGGTCAGCTTGATCAGTGGCTGCCGCAACTTGCAGCGGACTGCACCACGTTGCGCAGCATTACGGCCTGGCCGTGGATTGTTAGGCTCACGCCGGCACCGCGGTTTTGCTGGGCTCAACTTGTTGTGGAGCGGCATCGCGGCCTGAGCGCGACAGCAGATCCGTGGCTTGGCGTGGTCTGGCTGTGCGTGGCGCGCCCGCGCAGTCTCAGCCGCTGGCGCACGCGGCGTCTGCATGCCCCGTCATGGACGTCCCCCTACCGCCTCCGGTGCCGCGACTGCTGGCCGCCTAACTGGCGCCGGGCCATCGGAACAAAGGCAAAGGGGCTCAGTTGGGCCCGCCGTGTGCCTTGCCTTCCATCTCGGAAATCGAGAGGCTGCCGTTCCTCGGCTTCATCCGCGTCCACATCGTGTTGTAGTGGTTCTGCCATTCCCTCTTCGACACCATGCTATCGCGGTTGCTGTCCATGGATCTCATGTCGTTGCCCGCATTCATGCCCCTGCTCGACGGGCCCATGCCGCCCATGCCGCCCATGCCGCCTATGCCAGCGGCCATCGGCATGCTGCCGGAATCGGCCTTCCTGTCCTGGACATTCATTTGCGCCTGCTCGCCGGCTTTGCCGGTGGCAGCGATCGGGTCGCTTTCGGCCGACGGCTTCTTCACTACGCCGGCGGGCGCCTGGGCGAGTGCGGCACTGCACGCCAAGGTACAAAGGGTCAAAAGGATGGAATGCTTCATGGTTTTTCTTCAAGCAAAGGCGACATGTCAGCATTCGAAAGGGCAGGTTGACAGACTCCCCGTGCCCTGTCGGTGCGCTGGTGAACGCAGCGCGCGAATCACGGTCAGTTGGCGAGAGCGATCTCGTGGATGCGGGCCGTCAGCAAAGGCAAAGAGGCGGCGCCGCAGCGCCGCCTCCGGGGGTGGGCGGGTTCAACCGCGGTCTTCGATCAGAGCGAGGCGATCGGCAGGGCGAGGGCGCGCAGTCCGGCTGGCTGGATGCTTTGCAGCTGCGCTTCGGTCGGCGTGAAGTTCTGCTCGCCGCGGCTGATGGCCCCGACGCGGATCGCTTCCAGCGTCTCGGCACGCACCTGGGCACCGGGCAGCTCGGGGCTCACAGCCTCGGCGACAAAGCTCATCTCGCCGTGGTCGACCTGGTCGTTGGCACGGGCGTCGATGGCGGCTTGCCGCACTTCGGCGCGCGAGACGCTGCTGGTGTAGGCCGCCGGGTAGTCGCAGGTGGCTTCGCCGGCGTGGGCAGCCGAAGTGGTGAAGGCCGTGAAGGCCGTGAAGGCGGTGAAGGTGGCGAACAAGGCCACGCCGAGGGGCTTGTTGTTCATTCGGCCTCGACCGCGATCTGCCGAATGCCGAGCGCGCCCGTCTGCGCCTGCATCTGGTGCTGTGCCAGACCTGTCGTGATGTCGATGAGCAGATGACTTTTCTGCGCCGCGCAATGCTCGGTCTTGGGGACGAAGACGATCCGCCCGGTCGCGACGACAAACGCTGAGCCGTCAGGTCCGTCGTTCAAAGGTTCGCCACCCCGGCCGCCACATGCCCCGAGGGCACGTGACCGGCGGCGTGTTCGACATGGCCGGTCTGGTCGTCGAAGAAGAAGTCGGGCTCGAACTCGCGCAGGAACTCGCCCTTGGGCAGGCCGCCGAGGAACATCGCCTCATCCACCTCGATCGCCCAGTCCATCAGCGTGCGGATGGCGCGCTCGTGCGCCGGCGCGCTGCGCGCGGTGACCAGCGCGGTGCGGATGCGCATGCGCTCGGCGGGTTGGCGCTGCAGTTGCTGCAGCGCCAGCAGCAGCGGCTTGAAGGGACCCGGCGCCAGGGGCGTGGCGGCGCGCTCGCGCTCGTGGCTCTGGAAGGCGTCCAGCCCGCTTAGGCGGAACACGCGCTCGGCTTCGTCGGAGAACAGTACCGCGTCGCCGTCGAAGGCGATGCGCACCTCGTCGGGGTGGGCGTCGCTGGCGCGCGCGCTGTGCGGGTACACGCGCGCGGCAGGCACCCCGGCCTGCAGCGCCGAGCGCACGTCGGCCTCGTTGGTGGACAGGAACAGGTTGGCCGCCAGCGGCTTCAGATAGCGCCAGGGACTTTGCCCGCGGGTGAAGACGCCGCGCTCGACCGCCAGCTGGTAGTGCTGCGCCGAACGGAACACCCGCATGCCCGAGACGGGGTCGTTGCGCGACAGGATCACCACCTCGACCCGCGCCGCGCCGCTGCCGCTTCCGCTGCCGTTGCCATTGAAGGCGAGCAGCTTGTTGACCAGCGAGAAGGCCACGCCCGGACGCGCCGGCTCGTCGAGCCGCTGCAGCTGTAGCTGCATGTAGGCCCGGTCATCGGTGGCTTCGAAGAGGCGGTTCTCTTCCTCGAAGTCGAACAGCGCGCGTGAACTGATCGCCACCACGAGCCGGCCTGCCAGCGTGTTGCCCATGGCCCGATGATAGGCAGGGCCATGGGCGCGGCGACAATGGATGTACCCCTGCCCGCCACGCACTGCCGTGACCCATCCTGTGCTGTCGAATCCCTTGCCGCTGCGCCGGCCGGCCAACCGCGTGATGCTGCCGCGTTGAGCACGATGCTCGAACTGCGTGGGCTTCGCTTCAGCTGGCCGGGGGCGGCGGCGCCGACGCTCGCGATCGATGAGCTGACGCTGGCCGCCGGCCGCACCGTCTTCCTTCACGGACCCAGCGGCTGCGGCAAGAGCACGCTGCTCGGGCTGCTGGCGGGGGTGCTGCTGCCGTCGTCCGGGCAGGTGTCGCTGCTGGGCCGTTCCTGGGCCGGGCTGCGCGCTTCGCGCCGCGATGCCTTTCGTGCCGATCACGTGGGCTACATCTTCCAGCAGTTCAACCTGCTGCCTTACCTGAGCGTGCTCGACAACGTACGGCTGCCCTGCCGCTTCTCGCGCCGGCGTGCCGAACGTGCCACCGCACGCGGCGAAGAAGGCGGTGCCGAGCGGCTGCTCGAGCGGGTGGGCCTGCCCGCATCGCTGTGGGCGCGGCCGGCCGCGCAGCTGTCGGTGGGCCAGCAGCAGCGTGTGGCTGCGGCGCGCGCGCTGATCGGTGCGCCCGAACTCGTGATCGCCGACGAGCCCACCTCGGCGCTGGATGCCGACCGCCGCGACGCCTTCATGGACTTGCTGCTCGGTGAATGCGCGGCGGCGGGCAGCACGCTGATCTTCGTCAGCCATGACCAGCGGCTGGCGGCACGGTTCTCGCAGCAGTTGTCGCTGCCGGCGATCAACCGTCCGGCCGTGGCTGCGGGTGCGGCATGAAGCCCTTGTTGGCGTTGGCCGCGCGCAGTGCCTGGCATCGGCGCGGCACGTTGGCGCTGGTGAGCTTGTCGATTGCCCTGGCCACGCTGCTGCTGCTCAGCCTGGAGCGGCTGCGCCAGGACGTGCGCACGAGCTTCGTGCAGTCGGTCAGCGGCACCGATCTGATCGTCGGCGCGCGGGCCTCGCCGGTGCAGCTGATGTTGTATGCCGTCTTCCGCATCGGCGGGGCCACCAGCAACCTGCGCATGGACAGCCTGCGCGCGGTGGCCTCGCACCGCGCCGTCGCCTGGATGGTGCCGCTGTCGCTGGGTGATTCGCACCGAGGGTTCCCCGTGCTGGGCACCACGCCCGAGTACTTCGAGCGCTTTCGCTACGGGCAGGGCAAGCCGCTGGTGCTGGCCCAGGGGCAGCGATTCGCCGGCACGCTGGACGGGCTGTACGAGGCGGTGATCGGCGCCGAGGTGGCGGCCGGCCTGGGCTATGGCCTGGGCCAGCGCATCGTGCTCAGCCACGGTAGCGGCGGCCTGCCCGGGGCCGAGCACGCCGACAAGCCCTTCGGCGTGGTGGGCGTGCTGGCGCGCACCGGCACGCCGGTGGACCGCACCGTGCACGTCAGCCTGCAGGCGATCGAAGCCATCCACCTGGACTGGGTGGGTGGCGCGCCGATGCCGGGCCTGCGCATCGCGCCCGAGCAGGCGCGCAAGTTCGATCTCGAACCCAAGCAGGTGACGGCCGCGCTGATCGGGCTGAAGAGCCGGGTGGCGGTGTTTGCGGTGCAGCGCCACGTGAACAGCTTCGAGGGTGAGCCGCTGATGGCGGTGCTGCCCGGCGTGGCGCTGGACGAGCTGTGGCAGCTGGTCGGCCTGGGCGAGCGGGCGCTGCTGGCGATGTCGGTACTGGTGGCGGTGGTCAGCCTGGCCGGGTTGGTGGCCACGGTGCTGGCCGGCCTGGGCGAGCGCCGGCGTGAACTGGCGGTGCTGCGCGCGGTGGGCGCCGGGCCGCGCCATGTGCTGGCGCTGCTGGCGCTCGAAGGCACGCTGGTGACGCTGCTGGGCGCCTTGCTCGGCGCGGCGGCCGCGGCGCTGGCGGTGGTGGCTGCGGCGCCGTGGGTGCAGGCGACGCTGGGCATCACGCTGGGCGGTGGCGCGCCGACGGCAGTGCAGTGGGCGCTTTGGGCTGCCGTGGTGGCCGCCGGTATCCTTGCCAGCTTGGTGCCCGGCTGGCGGGCCTACCGGTTGTCGCTGGCCGACGGCCTGTCCCCACGGAGTTGACGATGCGCGCTTGGTTGACTGCCCTGGCCTTGATGGCTGCCCTGGTGCTGAGCAGCGCTCTCCCGGCCGCGGCTCAGACCGGCGGCGTAGTGCGTCCGCCCGTTGTGCCGTCCACCGCGCCGTCCACCCCGCCGTCGCCGGCTGCAAAGCCGGGTGCACCGCGCACCATCACCTGGGAAGACCTGACGCCGCGCGACTGGGATCCGATGAAGGACTTGCGCGGCCTGGACTTCGGCATCCTGCAAGACAGCGACCCACGCGCGCAGGCGATGCTCAGGCGGCTGCGTGAGGTGTGGGACAACGCGCCCACCAATCCGCGCATGGACGGCCAGCTGGTGCGGCTGCCCGGTTTCGTCGTGCCGCTGGAAGAGGGCAAGGACGGGTTGCTCGAGTTCCTGCTCGTGCCGTACTTCGGCGCCTGCATCCACACGCCGCCGCCGCCGGCCAACCAGATCGTGCATGTGCTGCCGCGCAGCGCGGCCAAGTTCCGCTCGATGGAGACGGTGTGGGTGTCCGGCACGATGCGCACCGTGCGCACCGACAGCCTGATGGGCGTCGCCAGCTACCGGCTTGAGGCGACCACCGTCGAGGCCTACACCGAGAAGCCGCGTTGAGCGATCTGCCGCCGCCGCCGCCGCCGCCGCCGCCGTCACCGCCGTCACCGGGCAATGCGCCCGACCTGGCCCGCACCACGCTGGCCGTGCTGGCGCTGGGCGCGCTGATCGGCGCCTCGCTGTGGGTGCTGCGCCCCTTCATCGGCCCGGCCATCTGGGCGGCGATGGTGGTGGTGGCCACCTGGCCGCTGATGCTGCGCGTGCAGGCCGCGCTGCGCGGGCGCCGCAGCCTGGCCGTGGCGGTGATGACCGTCGGCCTGCTGCTGTTGTTCGTGGTGCCGCTGACTCTGGCGATCCTGACCATCGTCGGCAACGCCGACCGCATCGTCGACGGCGCGCGCTCGCTGGCGGCGTTGCGGGTCGGCGAGCCGCCGGCCTGGCTGCTGGCGTTGCCCTGGGCCGGCGAACGCCTGGGTGCCCTGTGGCGCCAACTCGGTGCCGCCGGGCTCGATGACCTGCTGCCGCGTCTGCAGCCTTACGCCGGCGCGCTGACGCGCTGGTTCGTCGGCGAGGTGGGCAGCCTGGGCTTTTTGCTGCTGCAGTTTCTGCTCACCGTGCTGCTGGCGGCGCTGATGTACGCCAGCGGTGAAGAGGCCGCCGGCGTGGCTCGTCGCTTCGGCGGCCGGCTGGCCGGGCCGCGCGGCGAGCATGCGGTGGCGCTGGCGGGTAATGCGATCCGCGGCGTGGCGCTCGGTGTGGGCGTCACCGCCATCTTGCAGTCGGTGCTGGGTGGCATCGGGCTGGCGCTGGCCGGCGTGCCGCTGGCCGGCTTGCTGACCGCGTTGATGTTCATGCTGTGCATCGCGCAGCTCGGCCCCTTGCCGGTGCTGGTGCCGGCCGGGCTGTGGCTGCTGGCCGAGGACCGCATCGGCTGGGGCATCTTCGTCCTGGTGGTCGGCGCGGTGGCCGCCACGCTGGACAACGTGCTGCGCCCGATCCTCATCCGCATGGGCGCCGATCTCTCGCTGCTGCTGATCTTCTGCGGCGTGATCGGCGGGCTGCTGGCCTTCGGGCTGGTGGGCATCTTCGTCGGCCCGGTGGTGCTGGCGGTGGCCTGGACGCTGCTGCGCGACTGGCTGGACGAGGATGCGGCGCCGCTGCCGCCACCCCCCGTGGCCTGATCGGCGCGCCACGCCGTCAGGGCGTGCCCACGAACAGATAGGCGTTGGTCGAACCGCGCCCGTGCGTCGAGTGCCCGAGGCCGACGTACACCGGGCCCAGCGGCGACTCGCCTCCCAGGTAGACGGTGGTCGAGTCCAGCCAGCCGCTGCGTGAGGTCTCGGAGTACAGCCTCTGCGCGCGGCCGGCCTCCAGGGCCAGGCCCAGGCGCAGATCGCCGCGCAGGCCCAGCGGCAGGCGGCCGACGATGCGCTCGCCGCGCAGGTGCGCGTAGCTCACGGTATCGGCCAGCAGCTGCCCGCTGGCGAAGCCCGAGAGGTTGAGGAAGCCGCCCAGCGACGCGGCGTCGTAGGCCGGCAGGCGTCCGCGCGCCGGGCCGGTGTAGGCCAGGCGCGAGCCGATCACCCAGTCGCCGCGGCTCGCGGCGGCGCGCAGTTCGATCGCCGCACGCGCGTAGTCGCGCTCGCGTGATTCGTACCAGCTGGCGCTGAGCGCCCAGCCGCGGGTGGGAAAGTAAGGCTGGTTCAGCTGGTCGAGGTCCAGCGCCAGCAGCAGGCCGCCGAAGCTGGTGGACTCCGAGGGCAGGATCTGCGGCCCGGTCTCGATGCTGGTCGAGCGGCGCGACTCGCGCCAGCCCAGCCGCGCCTGTCCGAGCAGCCCCAGGTTGAGCCCGGCCGTGGCCTCCAGCGTGCCGCGGCCGATACGGAACTCGGCGATGCGCTTGCCGGCCTGGAACAGATCGGCGCGTTCGCGCCGCAGCTCGGCGCTGCCCTGCACGAACCAGCGCTGCGTCAGCCCGATCGGCTGCACCCACTCGGCCGCCAGGCCCTGGTTTCTGCCCAGCTCGGCGCTGAGCAGCATCTCGCCGCCCTGCGGGTTCAGCAGCGTGCGCTGCAGCGCCGCGCGCAGGCTGTAGGTGCTGCCCTGCAGCAGGTTGGCGTCCAGATTCAGGCCGAGCCTGAAGTAATCCGGCCCCCAGCTCTTCTCCACCGGCAGCACGCGCAGCACGGTGCGTTCAAGCTGCGTCAGCAGCTGGTAGTCCACCGACTGGTACAGCCCGTCACCGTAGATGCGCAGCAGGTCGCGGTTCAGGCGCGCGGTGTCTAGCGGCTCGCCGGCCTGCTGGCGCAGGTGGCGCTTCACGGTCTGCGGCGCGATGCGGGCGGTGCTGGCCACCTCGACCGCATCGATGCGCGTCGTCGCCGTGGTCTGCGTGCCGGCCAGCCGCGCGCGCCAGGCGGCGTAGTCGGCCTCGGACAGCGACAGCGTCTGCAGTTGCCCGGTGACCGCCTCGGCGGCGGCACGGCCGCGCGCGGCGGCGTCGGCGTGGCGCTCGAAGTCGGCCGACCCCAGGCCGTCGAGCGCCGGCTTGAGATAGATGTCGCCCGTACGCAGCGTGGCCAGCGACAGGCTCACGTTCTGCTCGGTCAGGATGTTGACCATCTGCGCCGAGACACTGAGCAGACCGCCCACCTCGCTGGCCGGCAGCAGCGGCGAGCCGACGTTGACCACGATCACGCGTTCGGCGGCGCAGCGCTCGCGCACCTCGCGGATCGGCAGGTTGTCGACCAGGCCGCCGTCGACCAGCTTGCGCCCGTCGAGCTCCACCGGCGCCATCAGCCCGGGCACCGACATGCTGGCGCGCATGGCCTGCGTCAGGCTGCCTTCGCGCAACACCACACGCGCCCCGGTGCCGATGTCGGTCGCGATGATCGACACCGGCAGCGCCAGCGTGCCGAGTTCGCGCTCGCCGCGGTCGGCGCCCACCAGCTGGTTGAGGAAGAGCTTGATCTTCTGCCCCGACACCACGCCGCCCGGCGCAGACAAGCCCGCAGGGCCCACCCCCAGCTCACTGCCCGGCAGATAGCGCTGCGCCAGCCGGCGGCGGCGAAAGTCCTGCTCGGCGTAGCTGGGCTCGTCGTTGAACATGTCGCGCCAGTCGGCCGCGGCCATCGCCCGGCGCATCTGCGCGGTGTCGAGCCCGGCGCCCAGCGCGCCCGCCACCAGCGCGCCCATGCTGGTGCCGGCCACGCAATCCACCGGCACGCGCAGCCGTTCGAGCACTTCCAGCACGCCGATGTGCGCGGCGCCCCGCGCGCCGCCGCCACCCAGCACCAGGCCGACACGCGGCCGCGCAGGCGCATCGGCGGACGGCGATGCGCTTGCCTGCGCGCCTTGTGCCGCCGCGGGGCCGGGATGGCCGGTGAGCAGGGCGGCAGCGAGCAGGGCCGCCACTGCGCCCGCGTGGCGGTGGCGCGGCTGACCGCGGCGCAGGGTATCTGGGTTCATGCGGCGCATTCTCTGCGCCACCGAAGACGGCCCCGGCTACTGCATGAAGCCGATCGGCGCGCGCCTGGAGCCGCCCTCGGGCAGGTCGGCCGGCTCGAGCGCATCCCGATCGGCCAGCCGGGCGTTGCCGAAGGCGGTCATCAGCGCACGCCGCATCTCGCGCGGGGCCAGCAGCGCCAGCCGCTCGAGCACGGCCTCGGGCGGATCGGTGTCGAAGCGCCGGCCCCACTCGTGTTCTGCGCGAAGGCGGCTGTACAGGCGCAGCGCTATCGCGCGTGCGGCGTCGCGGTCGGGCGCGTGCACCTCGAACACGTTCAGGCGGTTGAGGATCGGGTCGGGGATGCAACGCCCGTCGTTCGCCGTGGCCACCCAGATCACCTGGCTGGCGTCGATGGCCACCTCGGCGAACTCGTCGGTGAAGCTGCTGGCGGTGTCGTGCTCGAGCAGGCTGTAGAGGGCACCCAGCGGATCGTGGGCGTGCTCGCCGCGCGCCTTGTCGATCTCGTCGACCACCATCACCGGGTTGGCGTACTGGCCCTCGACCAGGGTCTCGAAGACCTTGCCCGGGCGCGCGCCCTTCCACTGGCTGCTGGCGCCCGAGAGCACCCAGCCGGCGGTCAGGCTGCTCATGCTGATGAAGCCCAGGCCGGTGCCCAGCAACTGCGCCACCTCGCGCGCGAAGTGCGTCTTGCCGATGCCCGGTGGGCCCAGCAGCAGCATCGGCGTGATCTCCAGCGCATCGCGGCTGTCCTGGCACAGCGCCAGCTGACGGCGCACGTCGTCCAGCACCTCGCTGAAGTTGGGCAGCTCGCTGTAGAGATGCGCCATCGCCGGCAGGCCCGAGGGCTTGACCTGGAAACGCTCGGGGCCCTTCTCCAGCATGCGCTCGTAGGTGGCGCGCAGCGTCTCGTGTTCACGCTGCGGCAGCTTGTCCAGCCGCTGCTCCACATCGCCCCTGCGGAACACCGATCGCATGTGCGCGATCGGGATGCCGGTGTGGCGGGCCAGCGGAACCAGGTCCTGCGAAGCGCTCATCAACGGACTCCTGTGAAGCGGTCGGCCTTGCCGACCCCCATTCGAACAAAGCGCGCCGCATCTGCAAGCCCGAACAAACACCCGGTCAGGCCCCAATTGCGCGCACAGCGCCACAGAACCCCAGCAAGTCACGCGCCAGCGTCGGTCATGTCGGAGGTCCGTCGTCACCGGCTGCGTTTCAGGCTGCGGCGCAGACCGTCCGTCGCAGACCCCTGGCCGGGGGCGATGGCGCTGCCTAGAGTGCACCCATTGACAACCCGGACACCCACCAGGAGCGCACCATGAACAACACCCGCCGCACCAGCTTGAACCCCTCCATCGGCACCCGCCTGGCCAGCCTGGCCGGCGCCGCGCTGCTGACCCTCGCCATGCTGGCCGGTGTGGACGGCCTGAGCGCCCCGACGTCAGCGGCCGGCACGCTGGTGCAGGCGAAGGTGGCGCCGTCGGTCTGATCGCCGGCGGGCGGCCGAACGCTCAGCGCACCCAGGTGTTGAGCTGGATGATCGGCAGCAGCACCGCCAGCACGATCAGCATGACCACACCGCCCATGGCGACGATGAGCAGTGGCTCCAGCAACGTGGCGAGCGCCAGGGCACGCCGCTGCACCTCGCCAGCCAGCTGGTCGGCGGCGCGCTGCAGCATCGACGGCAGGCGGCCGGTCTGCTCGCCCAGGCGGGCAAACATCGCCAGCAGACCGGGGAATCGTTTCTTCGCCGCCAGCGCGGCCGCCAGCGGGGCGCCTTCCCGCACCTGCACCAGTGCGTCCAGCGCGTCAGCGCGCATGGCGCGGTTGCCCAGCGTCTCGGCAGCGGCCTGCAGCGCCTTCAGGATCGGCACGCCGGCACCCGCCAGCATGGCCAGCGTGCCGGCAAAACGCGCGGCGTTGTAGCCGCGCGCCAGCCGCCCGACCAGCGGCAGCCGCAGCAGCGCGGCGTCGCTGCGCTGGCGGAAGGCCTCGCCGCGGCGCAGCACGAACCAGCCGGCCATTGCGGCCCCGGCCACCAGCGCCAGCAGCCAGCCCCAGCTGCGCACGAAATCGCTGAGCGCGAGCATCGCCACCGTCAGCATCGGCAACGCACGCTTGCTGCTGATGAACACCGAAGCCACCTGCGGCACCACGTAGCTGACGAGGAAGATCACGATCACCAGCGCGATGGCCGAGACGATGGCCGGGTAGAGCATCGCGCCGATCAGCTTGGCGCGCAGCGCGAGACGCGTCTCCAGGTCGTCGGCCAGGCGTTCGAGCACCGCGCCCAGGGCACCGCTTTGTTCGCCCGCGGCGACCACCGCGCGGTAGACCTCGTCGAACTCGCGCGGGGCAGAGGCCAGCGCGCGCGCAAAGCTGCTCCCGGCATTGACCTCGGCGCGCAGGTGCGCCACCAGTTCACGCGTGCGCTCGTCCTCGGCCTCGTCGGTGAGCGCAGTCAACGCGCGTTCGAGCGGCAGCCCGGCGCCGACCAGCCCGGCGAGCTGGCGCGTCCATACCGCCAGCGCGCCGCCGCCAAAGACGCGTCGCGTGAAGCGCACCGTGGCGCCGGCCTCGCCACCGGCCACCGGCGACACCGCCAGCGGCACCAGCGACTGGGCGCGCAACTGGGCCCGGGCAGCACGCGCGTTGTCGGCCTCCAGCACGCCGGTGGATGACTTGCCGGCAGCGTCCAGGGCTTCGAATCGGTAGGCGGGCATGGGCCGTCAGTATCGCGGACCGCTGTTGACAGGCCATGCCGGGCTTTGGTCGCCGCGCAACGGGCGCCAGAGCAGCCCGGGTCTGGCGCCCGTACCAGCGCAAGGTACATGCGCTGAATGGGTGGCAGTGGACGAGTTCGCTGAAGCCGACCTTGCCCGCGCGGACGGGTTCACCCGCTGGCGCCCGCAGAAAAGTCCCGCTTCAGGTGCGCTCTCTGGTCAGGCATTCCGCGAAAGGCTGTCAGCCATTGGAATATCTGGACATGACGATGGTGGCGCAGCTGGTCTGGGTGGTGGCGCTGGCAGGCGTTTCACTGTTCGTGACCACCGGACACTTTGACTAGACCGAGGTGATGATTCCAGACTGGCTGGACCACGTGAATACCTACAACCTCAAGCTCAAACTGGCCTTCGCGTTTATCTCCATTTCAGGAGTTCACGCCCTGAAAACATACTTGAGCGGCGACCTGCGCGTGGAAAGCATACAAATCGTCACCATGGTTGCCGTCGCCCACTTCACGTTCGCCATCAGACCGACCCGGCAAGCTTTCCCCCGCCAGAGATCACCCTGCCGAGATCGGGTCGAACTCTCGCGTTCATTCGAAAACCGCGCCATCCGCCTCACGCCGCCGGCAGAATCCGCTCGGCGGCTTGACCGCATGCGCATCGTCGTCACCCAGGACGCGGGTGCCGTACTTGTCGTGCAAGGACAAGCTTTACCGGATGCCATCAGACGCAACCGCGGACGACGGAACCTGTCGCACCTCGGTCTTGATCCCAGCCGACCCTAATCCCGCGTCACGCGCAGCACTTCCTCGGGCGAGGTGATGCCCTCGCGCACCAGCCGCTCGCCGTCCTCGCGCATCGAGCGCAGGCCGCTGCGCGCGGCGGCGCTGTGCAGCTCGCTCTCGGCGGCGCGGTTGTGGATCAGCCCGCGCACGGCGTCGTCGGCCACCATCAGCTCGTAGACGCCGGTGCGGCCCTTGTAGCCGGTGTGCGCGCAGGCTTCGCAGCCCACAGGGTGCCAGCGGCCGTCGCCGTCGCTGCGCTTGCACCGCAGGCACAGCTTTCTCACCAGCCGCTGCGCCAGCGTGCCGAGCAGGCTCGAGCTGAGCAGGAAGGGCTCGACGCCCATGTCGATCAGCCGCGTGACGCTGCTTACCGCGTCGTTGGTGTGCACCGTGGCGAGCACCAGGTGGCCCGTGAGGCTGGCCTGGATGGCGATCTGCGCGGTCTCGTGGTCGCGGATCTCGCCGATCATGATGACGTCCGGGTCCTGGCGCAGGATCGCGCGCAGCGCCTTGGCGAAGCTGAGGTCGATCTTCGTGTTCACCTGCGTCTGGCCGATGCCCGCGAGCTCGTACTCCACCGGGTCTTCCACTGTCAGCACATTGGTGCCGGCCGTGTCGATGCGCGCCAGCGATGCATACAGCGTGGTCGTCTTGCCCGAGCCGGTAGGCCCGGTGACGAGCAGGATGCCGTGCGGCTGCTGGATCAGCCGGTCGAAGCCTCGAAGCACCTCGTGGCCCATGCCCAGACCTTCGAGCGTGAACTTGGATTCGGTCTTGTCCAGCAGCCGAAGAACCGCGCGTTCGCCATGCGAGCCGGGCAGGGTGGACACGCGCACGTCGATCGCCCGCCCGCCGATGCGCAGGCTGATGCGGCCGTCCTGCGGCAGGCGTTTCTCGGCGATGTCGAGCTCGGCCATGATCTTCAGGCGCGAGATCAGCGCCGCGTGCAGCGCCCGGTTGGGCTGCACCACCTCGCGCAGCGTGCCGTCGATGCGAAAGCGCACCGCGCTGCTGCGCTCGTAGGGCTCGATGTGGATGTCGCTCGCGCCGTCCTTGGCCGCCTGCGTCAGCAGCGCGTTGAGCATGCGGATGATCGGCGCGTCGTTGGCCGCCTCCAGCAGGTCTTCCACGGCCGGCAGGTCCTGCATCATGCGGCTCAGGTCGACGCCGCTCTCCACCTCGCCGATGACGGCGGCCGCGCTGCCTTCGCCGCCGGCATAAGCCACCGCGATGCGCTGCGCCAGCGAGGCCGCGGCCTCGCGCTCGAAGCGCGCCACGTCGTGCAGCCGGGTCACCTCGGCCAGCGCGGCCGGTGGCGTGGTCTCGGCGGCCCACAGCACAAGCTGCTGGCCGTCGTCCTCGAGCAGCAGCGTGTGCGCCTTGGCGAAGGCATAGGGCAGCGGATGGCGGGCGCCCATCTCAGCGCCGCCCGCTCAAGGCCGCTTCGGCGCCGCGGCGCCGTCGGGGGCCGGGCGCTGCGGCGGCAGCACCGGTGCATCGTTGATCGGCAGCACCACGCTGGGCGCGGGCTGCTGGTCTTTCTGCTGCGCGCGAATCTGCTCGTAGCGGTCGAGCGACAGCGTGTTCGACGACGCGGCGTCGCGCATCACCACCGGGCGGATGAAGACCATCAGGTTGGTGCGGCGCTTGGTCCGGCTGTCGCTGCGGAACAGGCGGCCGATGCCGGGGATGTCCGACAGCACCGGCACCCGCGCGTTGCTGTCGACGAACTCGTCCTGGATCAACCCGCCGAGCACGATGATCTGCCCGTCGTCGACCACCACCGTGGACTCGATCGAGCGTTTGGTGGTGGACGGCCCGGCATTGCTGGTGCCCACCGCCGCCGTGCCCTGCACCGAGCTTTGCTCCTGGAAGATCGTCATGCGCACGGCGCCGCCTTCGCCGATCTGCGGCCTGATGCGCAGCGTGATGCCCACGTCCTTGCGCTCGATGGTCTGGAAGGGGTTGCTGATGGCGGTGCCGCTGGTCGTGAACTGGCCGGTGATGAAGGGCACGTTGGAGCCGACCACGATCTTCGCTTCTTCGTTGTCCAGCGTGATCAGGTTGGGCGTGGAGACGATGTTGGTGTTGGTCTGCGTCTGCAGCGCGCGCGCCACCGCGGCCAGCGCATAGGTGCCGCCGTAGTTCTTCAGGATGCCGATGTTCACGCCCGGCCCGGGCAGGCTGCCTCCGGCGGAACCGGAGACGCTCTGCGACAGCGAGAGGATGCTCGGCCCGCCGACCGCGAAGTTGGTGCCGGCGATGACGCCGAAGCGGTCGCCGCTCTGGCCGAGCAGGCCTTGCCACTGGAAGCCGAAGTCGGCCGCGTTGTCGCCCACCACCTCGACGATCATGCTTTCGATGTAGACCTGCGCGCGCCGCGTGTCGAGGCGCTCGATCATGTGGCGCACCTGCCGGTACAGCGGCTCGGCGGCGGTGATGATCAGCGAGTTGGTGGCCGGGTCGGCCTGCACGAAGCCGCCGGTGGACGGCTGCGCGGCCGTGCCCACCGGCGTGGTGGCGGCGGCGTTGCCTTGCGCCGATCCTGACTGGCCAGTCAGGCCGGGCAGGATGGAAGCTGCGGCCTGGATCGGGCCGCCCCCGCCGCCGCCCAGGCCACTGCCCGGGGCGTTGGCGGCGAAGGCCGCGCGCAGCACGGTCGCCAGCCGCGCGGCGTCGGCGTTCTTCAGGTGCACCACCCACATGCCCTGGCCGTCAGGCGAAGGCTGGTCCAGCCGCGCGATGGTGGCGCGCACGGCGGCCAGCCGCGCCGGGTTGGCCGCGCGCACGATCAGCGCGTTGCCGCGCGGATCGGCCAGCACCGTCAGACCGCCGCCGATGCCCGCGCCGGGTACTTGTACCGGCCCGGACGAGCCGCCGTCAGCCAGCCGCTGCACCAGCGGCGCAATGTCGCTGGCCACCGCATGGCGCAGCGGGATGACCTCGACGTCGCTGGCCGACGGCACGTCCAGCGCGGCGATGATCTGCCCAAGGCGCCTCAGGTTGTCGGCGTAGTCGGTGATCACCAGCGCGTTGCTGCCCGGCGCCGCGTTGATGGTGTTGTTGGCGCTGATCAGCGGACGCAGCACGGCCACCAGGTTGTTCGGGTTCTCGTGGCGCAGCGTGAAGATCTGTGTGATCACCTGATCGCCGCGGATCGGGCCGGGGCCGCCCTCGCCCACCGAGACGGTGCCGGTCTGCAGCTTGGCGTCGGCCTCAGGCACCACCTTGAGCAGCCCGGCGCTCTCGACCACCGCGAAACCCAGCCCGCGCAGCGCGGTCTGGTAGGTCAGGAAGGCGTTGTTCACGGTCATCGGCTGCTCGCTGAAGACGGTGATCGTGCCGCGCACGCGCGGGTCGACCAGGATCGGCCTGTTGAGCATTGCGGCGATCGCGCGGGTGACCGCTTCGAGGTCGGCGTTGACGAAGTTCACCGTCACGCGGGCCGGCTGCGGCGCCGCCGCGGGGGCCCGCGCGGCGCGCGCACGCTCGGGGCCGGGCGCGGGCTGCGCCAGCGCCGGGGGCAAGAGCAGCGGGGTGCAGACCAGGCCCAGCAGCCAAGGCCGCAGCGCATGCATCCGGGTGGGCGATTTGCGCGGTGTCATGGTCATCCGATCGAGAGAACGGACAGCGCGCCGTTGCGCCGCCCGATGATGTTGAGCAGGTTGTCCAGCGCCGCTTCGGTGCCCGGCGCGGCGCGTGCTTCGCCGCGCAGGCGCAGGCCACCCGTCGACCACTGGCCGTCGGCCTGCAGCTGCAGGGCGCCTTGCAGCGTGGACAGGCGCAGCAGTGCCGGGGCGCCGCCCGCCGCACCGCCTTCAAGCACCAGCCGGTAGCTGCCCAGAGGCGCCAACCGAGACACCCGTGAGGCCACGTCCTGCAAGTCGAACGTGGCGCTGCCGGCCAGGCGCCAGCGGCCCTGCACCGATTCCAGCCGCAAGCCCGGGCTGCTCAGGGCCAGTTGCCCGCCCAGCTGCAGCGTGTTCCAGGGCGTGCCCAGGCCGGCCAGCCAGGACAGCGGCCACTGGCCGATCAGCGCAGGCGCGGCATCGGCAGCCGGCGCCGGCAGCGTCAGCGCGAGCCGGCCGAAGCCTGGGCGCACCTGCAGCCGCAGCGTGCCGGCGATGCAGCAGGCCTGCCGGGCGCGCAGTTCGAGCGCCATGCCGTGCAGGCCGAGCGACCAAAGCAGCCGCCCGGGCAAGGCCACCGCGTCGCGGCTGTCGGCGCCGCCGCTGAGCAGCATACGCGCGCTGCCGGCCCACACGGTGCCTCGCGCGTCGGCCAGCAGCAGCCGGCCCTGGGTCTGCGTGGCCACTGCGCTGGCCAGCCAGGCCGCGGGTGCGAAGGCGATCACACCGCCCAGCAGCCCGCAGGCCAGCCCGGCGAAGGCCCAGCCGCGGGGCTTCATGACGCGCTTCCCAAGGCCAGCACCAACTGGCCGCCGAAGCCGTTGGGCCCGCGGGTCAGCGCGGCTTCGATCGGTCGTGCGCGGGCGGCGCTGCGCGCTTCGGCCAGAAAGCTGCGCAGCGTCTGCGGGCCGATGTCGGTCAGCGTCAGCACAGCGCGGTCGCCCTGCATCGTCAGCCGCGCGCCGGCACCCAGGCGCTGCACGGCGGGCTGCAGCGCGGCCAGCGCCTGCGCGGCGGGCAGGGGCGGCACGGCGCGCAGCGCCCGGGCCTCTGCGGCCAGCCGCTGCATGCCTTGCAGTTGTGCATCCAGGGCGTCGATCTGCGCCGGCGCGGCGCGCAGCGTGCGCCAGGCCGGGGCGACGGCCAAGGTCCATGACAAGAACAGCGCGAGCACCACGCCCACCAGCACCAGCGCGCGCCGTTCACGCGCTTCAAACGCCTGCCAGCGCTGCGCCACGCGGCGCGCCAGCGCGCCGCCGGCGGACGGTGGTGTGGGCGCTGTGCGCGCAGCGGCCGCCAGGGTGTCGGTGGCGTCGCTCATCGACCGTCTCCGCGCGCTACGCTGACGCGCCCGTCTTCGCTTTGGCCGACAAAGCCTGCGGTGCGTAGGCTCTGCACCCACTGCGCGGTCTGTGGGTCGGCCCAGCCGGGCGCGCCCAGCGTCAGCCGGCCGGGCTCGAAGCGCAGCGTCGCGGCCGGGCCGGCGTCGGCTGGCCAGGCCGCGGCGGCCGCGGCCAGCAGCGTCTCCAGATCGCCGTCGCCCAGTTGTCCGGCAACGGCGCGCAGTGCAGCGGTCTCGCGCGCCATCTGCAGCGGCGCATCGAGCACCGCGCGCACCTGCGGGTGTGCAATGCGCAGCAGTTCCAGCGAAGCCGCCTTGCGCGTGTCGATCTCGCGCTGCTGTTGCCAGGCCCAGGCGTTCAGGCCGACGAGTTGCAGCGCCACGAGTGCCAGCAGGCCCACGCGCACCGGCCGCCAGGAAGGCGTGCCGAGACCGAGCGCGCCTTCACGCATTGCGCGCAGACCGCGGTGGCGCGGCGCGAGGTCGAACTGACGCAGATCCACCTCGGCCGCCGCCGCCTGCAGCAGGCGCTGGGCCTCGGTGAGCACCGCCACCTGCGCGCCCAGCCAGCTTGTGGCGGCCTCGGCGGCGGCCGGCGTGGCCGTCCAGCGCAACGTGCCGGGCTCGCCCAGGCGGGCCAGCAAGGCGCGCGGCAGGGTGCCCACCAGCGGCAGGCTGCTGATGCCGTCGGCGCCGCTGAACACGCAGCGCAGCGCTGCGTCGTCATCGCCCGCGGTGCTGAAGAAGTGGCCGCCGGCCGGGTTGCCGGGCACGCTGGCCGCGCGCAGCGCATCGGGCTCGATGCCGGCGGCGCGCAAGCCTTGCAGCACGCCTTGCAGCCAGGGCCGGTGCATCACCGCCACCCAGGTGGTGGGCCCGTCGACAACTTTGGGGCCGAGCGCGAAGTGCAGCGTGGCCTCGTCGTCGAGCAACTGGTCTTCCATCAGGCCGGCCAGCGCCGCGCGCATGCGACCCGGCGGCGCCTTGGGCAGCGTCACGCGGTGCCAGGCCAGATCGGCATCGGCCAGCACTGCCACCGTGCGCGTGGCCCTGGGCAGCAGCGCGGTGGCCGCGCGCCCTGCGCTGCCGACCGTGCGGCCGTCGGGGCTGAGCACGTAGTCGAGTTCGCTCACGGTCGAAGCCGCGCCGGCGTGGCGCGGCCGCGGCGGGATCTGCAGGACGAGGACGGACATGCGTGGGTCGGTTGCTCAGGCAGGAGGGCGCTGCCTGAGGTGTTGGCAGACGAGCCGGCACGCGGGCAGGCCGGCAGCGAGCCGCATTGGACCAGAAGCCACGTGACTCATCGCAGCGGCGTCAGCCGCTCCGACCCGGTTGTTTCGACCATCGCGCTGCGCCTCTCGCGCGCCAGCACCACGATCTCGGCCGAGCCGCCGTTGCCGCGCCGCTCGAGCAGCGAGCGTTCCTCGACCACCCGGTCCTCCAGCCGCAGGCGGCCGCTGACTTCGAAGTGGCTGCTGGCGACGCCGACACGGCTGGCCTCCAGCGTCACGCCCTGCGGCAGCAGTTGCTGCGCATCGGTCAGCGCACGAAAGGGCTGGCGCTCCCGGCGCGCCACCAGACTCTCGGCGCTGCCGCTGTCGAGCTTGTCGACCACCGCCGCCAGCACCACCGCCGAGGCGGTGTTCAGGTTCACCGGCGTGCGCTGCGGCAGCAGCACCAGCACCTCGTGCAACGCCGGGATCAAGGCAGCATCGACGCCCAGCCAGACGAGTTGCTCGATGCGCCGCGGCGCCAGCGGCGTTTCGGCCAGGTCGGGCCGCGCCGCACCGATCGACTGCAGCAGGCCGCGGCTGATCAGCGCGGCGGTGCCTGCGGCGGCGCCCGCGCTCTCGCACAGCCGCTGCAACACCTCCACTTCGCCCGGCACCAGCTTGCCCTCGCCGTCGATCAGGTTGCGCAGGTTGTAGCGCGATTGCGCGTCGACGATCGAGCCGGAGAGGAAGGCATCGAGCGTGGCGTCGGCGCTGTTGTCGCGGTCGACGGCGAGAAAGCTCGACAGCCGCGCCTCGGCCAGCGGCACCGCCCAGGGCTCGCCCAGGTGGTCGGCGCCGCCGCTGCGCGCATCCTCGCGCAGGATCAGCCGCGCCCAGTCGAGCGCGCCGGTGAGGATCCAGCCGGCCTGTGCGCGGGCGCGCTCTGCCGCTTCGATCTGCACCGCGCGCTGCTGCTGCCAGACCATGCTGGCGGCCAGCGTGGCCACCAGCGTCAGCACCAGCATCGCCAGCAGCAGCGCGGCACCGCCTTCGGCACGGAGTTGCTGCCGCCTCACGGGGTCTGCGGCGCGAGCATCACGTCGCGCGTCAGCGTGCGGCCATCGGCCAGCGTGAGCACCAGCCGCACGCCGCTGGGCAGGGCTTCGCGCGCGCCAGGCCCCTGCCCGGCGGGGGGCGTGGTCTGCAGGTCGCCAGTGGACTGTGCATTGGTCCAGGCGTTGCCCCGGTAGTAGTACAGCTGCCACTGCGAGACGCCTTCGAGCAAGCGCAGCTGCCCGGGCTCGTCGCCCAGCAACTGCTGCGCGCGCAGCCAGCCTTCCTGCAAGGCGCCGGCGCGGGTGGCCACCGGGCCTGTCCAGCGCTGCCAGCGATCACCGCGCAGCGACCAGGCGACGACGCCCACCCCGGCGGCCGACTCGCGCGCCAGCAAGAGCGTGCGGCCGTCGAAGGCCAGCGCTGGCACGGCGGCATCGTCGTGCAGAGCAAACAGATCGCGCTCCCACTGCGTGATGACGGTGGCGAGGCGGGTGGTGCTGTCCAGCCGCTCGCGGCTGGCATCGCGGGTGCGCACCATGCTGTCGGTGGCCTGCCAGGCCAGCCCGGCCAGCAGCGCCATCACGAACAGCGCCACCAGCACCTCGACCAGCGTGAAGCCGCGCGCCGAGCGTCGGGGCGGGGTGCGCGTCGGCCGCATCGGCTGGCAGTGTCCTAGAACCGCGAAAGCACGGTCGACAGCGTGACCAGCGGCCGGCCCTGCTCGTCTGCGACCACGGCGTCGACGCGGCGGAAGTTGGGGTTCGGTGTCGGCCGCACCAGCAGCCGGCCGCGGTAGCTGCGGCCCATCTGCTCGCAGCTGAAGTCGCTGTCGCCGATGCCGGGCAGCTGGCGCGCCAGCCGCAGGTTGACCAGCCGGTTGTCGGCGCACCATTGCGCGGCTACCACCTCGGACAGCCGCGAGGCGTTGTCCAGCACCGTGCCGGCGGCGCGCAGCCCGGCGCCGAGCACGACGGCGACGATGGCCAGTGCGACCAGCACCTCGATCAGCGTGAAGCCGCGGCCGCGACCGCGCCTGCGTGGCCGGTTGCGGAGGAAGGGCGGCTTCACCGCCGGTCAGGACGGCGCGACGACGCTGAAAGGCGCCAGCCCGTCGGTCGCCAGTTCCAGTCGCTGCTCGCCCAGCCGCAGCACGATCCGCTGTGCGCCGATCAGCGGCTCCGGACCCAGCGCGACGGCGCTGGCGCCCAGCACCTGCGCGCTGACGCCGGGCTCCAGCCAGTGCGTGGGCATCCCGGCCGCCTTGGGCAGGCCGACGAAGAGAAAGTCGTCAGCACCGGGCTCGCGCGCCGGCACCCAGCGCACGGTGAAGGCACCGGCGCGGGCCTCGGCGCGCGCCGACTCGAGCAGCGAGGCCAGCCGTTCGCCCTCGCGCGCCAGGCGGCGCTCACCGCCGTCCCGCAGCGCCAGGCTCACCGCACCGGCGCCCAGCGCCACGATCAGCAGCACGACAAAGATTTCGATCAGCGTGAAGCCGCGCGCTTTCGGGGCACGCAGCCGCCGAGCCGGGCCGCGGCTACTGCCAGGAGCCGATGTCGGCATTCTTGCCTTCGCCGCCCGGCTGCCCGTCGGCGCCGAGGCTGAAGACGTCGATCTCGCCTTTGAGGCCAGGGCTCAGGTACTGGTACGGACGGCCCCAGGGGTCGGCCGGCAGCTTGTCGAGGTACGGCTTCCAGCTGGGAGGTACTGCGCCGGCGGTGGGCTTGCGCACCAGCGCCTCCAGGCCCTGCTCGCCGCTCGGATAGCGCTGGTTGTCCAGCTTGTAGAGCTTGAGCGCCTGCACGAGGTTGTTGACGTCGGTGCGCGCGGCGGTGACGCGCGCATCGTCGGTGCGGTCAAGCACGTTGGGCACGATCAGCGCGGCGAGCACACCGATGATGACCAGCACCACCATCAGCTCGATCAGTGTGAAGCCGCGAATACGGCGGCGGCGCGGCGGTACGGAGAACGAAGACCAGACCATGCGGAACATGATAATCCGGGCATGGCAGCTCGATGGGCAGCGTTCGGGGTCTGGCTCTTGGTGGCCGGCAGCGCGCTGTTCTGGGGTCTGAGGCTGTTTGCGGCGGGTCCTGCGGTGCCGCCCGGGGTGCCGGTAGCCGGCGCCTCGGCGCTGCCGATGTCCGACCTGTCACGCGTGCTCGGCGCCGAACTGCGCCCGGTGGCCGAGGAGAGCGCTGCGCCGCCGCCCGAGGCCTCGCGCTACAAGCTGGTGGGTGTGGTCGCGCCGCGCGGCGCCGGCCCCGGCGTGGCGCTGATCGCCATCGACGGCCAGCCTCCGCGCGCCTACCGCGTCGGCGCGCGCGTCGACGGCGCGACAGTGCTCAGGTCGGTCCAATGGCGCGCCGCCCGCCTGGGGACGGCCGGGGTGCCGGGCGAGATCACGCTCGAGCTGCCGGTGCTGCCGCCACCGGCGACCGGGCAGCCCGGTGCGCCCGCCGTGGCGGGCCAGCCGCCAGCCGGCTTCGCGCTGCCGGGACTGCAGCCGCTGCAGCCACGACTGCCACCGGGGATGCTGCCGGGAATGGCGCCGACCGCGCCCTACGCCGGCGCGCCGGTCCTCGACCCGGCGACGGGCGAACCGTCCAACCAATCCGGCCGCGAGGCGACCCGCTAGCCGGCCACGGACCGCGCCAGCGGATCGCTTTCAGACAGACTCTGCGGGCGCGTTGGCCCCGGGTCGTCGCCGTCGGCCACTTCGGTGAGCAACGCCGCCGCGCTCTTGATCAGCGGCCAGGCGAGTACGGCGCCGGTGCCGTCCACGCTCTCCAGACCCAGTTCGAGCAGCGAGCCAGTGCGGAACAGCCCGAGCGCCACGTCAAGCCCCGGATGCGAGTGGCTGCGCGAGAACACGCAGTACTCGGTGACCGGGCTGGCGATGCGCGCGGCCAGCATCAGCGCGGCGCAGGCCGACATGCCGTCGATCATCAGCAGATGGCGCTTGCTGGCCGCGACCAGCATGACGCCGACCATCACCGCCACCTCGAAGCCGCCGAAGGCCGCCAGCACCTCGACCGGGTCGCGCACGTCCCTGTGGCGCGACTGCGCCGCCTGCACCACCAGCAGCGCATGCGCCAGGTCTGGATCGTCGCGGTCACCGGCTCCAGCCAGCAGGTCGCGGATCGGCGTGTCGCTCAGGCGCGACATCACCAGCGCGGCGCTCTCGTGGGCGCCGAAACCCATCCCGGCGCAGACCACCATGTTGCCGCGCATCGATTCGCCGATCTCCATGCCGGCGCGCATTGCGGCATGGGCCTGCTCCAGGGTCATGGCCAGCGTCGCGCGTGCGTTGCGCGTGCCGTGGGCGATCTTGCGCGTGAGCAGCCGCTCGTGCGTGTGCATGTCGGCGGCGATGCCGCAGTCCACCACGTGCAGGTCGAGTTGCTGGCTGCGTGCGAAGGCGGCGATCGGCAGCCGCCCGTTGAGGAGCGCACTCACCTGCTCATGGGTCTGCCGCCGCTGTGGCGGCGCGGCGCTGTCCACCACCAAGCCGTGGTCGGCCGCGAAGATCACCACCTGCGGCTCGCGAAAGCGCGGCTTGAGCGTGTTCTGCATCAGGCCCAGGCGCACCGCCAGCGGCTCGAGCTCGCCCAGGCTGCCGACGGCCTCGCTGCGCCGCGCAAGTTTTCCGCGCAGGGCCTTCTCGAGCAACGGGTTCGTTGTCGGCGAGATCAGTGAGCGCGAGGCAGCCATGCAAACCAGTGTATCGGCGAGCCCTCAGCGCAGAAACAACCGATACACCGGGTTTCCGGTCTCCTCGGTGCAGGGGTAGGCCAGCGTGCGCAGAAATTCGGCGAAGGCCGCGTCATCGCTGGCGGGCACCTGGATGCCCACCAGGATGCGTCCGTAGTCCGCACCCTGGTTGCGGTAATGAAACAGGCTGATGTTCCATCCCGGGTGCATGGCATCCAGAAAGCGCATCAGCGCGCCTGGCCGCTCGGGGAAGACGAAGCGGTACAGCCGCTCGTCGCTGGCCAGATCGCTGCGACCGCCAACCATGTGCCGCACATGTTCCTTGGCCAGTTCGTCGTCGCTCAGGTCGACGGTGGCAAATCCCTGGCGCTTGAAGTGGCGCGCCAGGCGCGCGGCCTCGTCACGCCGCTGGATCGCGATGCCGACGAAGACATGCGCCACATGCTGGTCCGAGATGCGGTAGTTGAACTCGGTCACCGAGCGCGGGCCCACCAGTTCGCAGAAGCGCTTGAAGGAGCCGCGGGCCTCGGGGATGGTGACGGCGAACAGCGCCTCACGCTGCTCGCCGAACTCGGCGCGCTCGGCGACGAAACGCAGGCGGTCGAAGTTCATGTTCGCGCCGCAGGTGATGGTGACGAAGGTCTGGCCGCGCACCTTGTGCTGCGCGACGTACTTCTTCACCGCCGCCACGCCCATCGCCCCGGCCGGCTCGAGGATGCTGCGCGTGTCCTGGAACACATCCTTGATAGCCGCGCAGACCTCGTCGGTGTCGACCACCACGAAGTCGTCGACCCACTTGCGCACCAGGCGAAAGGTCTCCACGCCGACTTGCTTGACGGCGGTGCCGTCGCTGAACAGCCCGACCTCCTCGAGCGTCACGCGGCGCCCGGCACGCACCGACTGCAGCATGGCGTCCGAGTCCGTGGTCTGCACGCCGATGACGCGGATCTCGGGCCGCACTGCCTTCAGGTAGGCGGCGATGCCGGCGATCAGCCCGCCGCCGCCGATGGCGACGAACACGGCCTGGATCGGCCCCTGGTGCTGGCGCAGGATCTCCATGCCGATGGTGCCCTGGCCGGCAATCACGTCGGGATCGTCGAAGGGGTGCACGAAACACAGCCCGCGCTCGGCCTGCAGCCCAAGCGCGTGCTCATAGGCGTCCGAGAAGCTGTCGCCATGCAGCACCACCTCGCCGCCCAGGGCATGCACTGCATCAATCTTCAGCCGCGGCGTCGTCACCGGCATCACGATCACCGCGTGACACCCCAGCCGGCGCGCCGACATCGCCACGCCCTGCGCGTGGTTGCCGGCAGAAGCGCAGATGACGCCGCGCGCGAGTTGCTCGGCACTGAGCTGGACCATCTTGTTGTAGGCCCCGCGCAGCTTGAAGCTGAACACCGGCTGCTGGTCCTCGCGCTTGAGCAGCACCTGGTTGCCCAGCCGCTTCGACAGCGTCTTCGCCGGCTCCAGCGGCGTCTCGACGGCCACGTCGTAGACGCGCGCCGTGAGGATCTTCTTCAGGTAGTCGGTCGTGCGCACAGGTGCGGGCGGGGCAGGCGGGCGGGGCGGGCTGGCGGGGCGGGCTGGCGGGGCGGCGGGATGTTAAGCCGACCAAGAAAAAGGCCCGGGGCTTTCACCCCGGGCCAATCCACCGTTCGGAGGTGGAGGAGACAACCGGCGGGCCCGTCGCAGCACCCTTGGAGGCAGTCTAGCATCGGCATGCTGCAGCGCAATATCCCGGACGGCTTCTTCGTTGGGTGAGCGCCTCCAGAATGCGGTGCGCGGTGATGGCGCGCATGCACCAAGGAAGGGATGCCCGATGGAATGCACGATCGACTGGATGCCGGCCACCGGCATGGGATTTGTCGCCGAAACCGGCAGCGGCCACCTGCTGACGATGGACGGCGCCATCGACGGCGGCGGGCGCAACCTGGCGCCGCGACCCATGGAAACCGTGCTCGCCGGTGCCGGCGGCTGCACCGCCTACGACGTGGTGCTGATCCTGCAGCGCGGCCGCCATGAGGTCAGCGGCTGCCGCGTCAAGCTCAGCGCCGAACGCGCCGACGCCGACCCCAAGGTGTTCACGCGAATCCACATGCACTTCACCATTTCGGGGCGCGGGCTGCCTCAGGCGGCGGCCGAGAGGGCTGTGCAACTGTCGCGCGAACGCTACTGTTCGGCCACCGCGATGCTGGCGCACACCGCCGAAATCACCACCAGCCTCGAACTGGTCGAGGGCTGAGGCGCGCCGCCCGTTCAGATGCGGTGCGCCGTACTCGTCATCAGCCGCGCCGCGCCGCGCATGGCCCAGCGCAGCGGCGCAGGCAGCGGCAGCGCGCCGGCCTGCTCGGCCGCTTCGGCGTGGCGCCGCTCGTCCGATTTCATCTGCTCGACGATCGCGCGTGAGGCCGCATCGGCGACGGGCAGCCGCTCCATGTGGCCGGCCAGATGCTCTTCGACCTGGCGTTCGGTCTCGACGACGAAGCCCAGGCTGGTCTGGTCGCCCAGGCGGCCGGCCAGCAGGCCGATCGAAAAGGCGCCGACGTACCACAGCGGGTTCAGCAGGCTCGGTCGGTCGCCGAGTTCGACCAGCCGCTCGCGCGTCCAGGCCAGGTGATCGGTCTCCTCGCGCGCGGCGTCCTGCATTTTCAAGCGCAGCGTCGGTGTGCGCGCGGTGAGGGCCTGCGCCTGGTAGAGGGCCTGCGCGCAGACCTCGCCGACATCGTTGACGCGCATCAGCGCGCCAGACAACCGGCGGTCGGCTTCGCTGAGCAGGTCGGTGCTGGCCCGCGGCCGGGGGCGAGCGGCGTGAACGGCCCCGCTGAGAGTGCGCAGCGCGTTGTCCAGGCTGCTCAATAAGTCATCAACGCGAGTGGAGGTCATCGGTCGAGCATAATCCGCCGCTCGACCCAGCCAAGGTCAGGCGGCATGATGACCTCGTTGTTCGCAGACAACAGAGGCGGGCGAATTCTCCGGCTGGCCTTTGCATCGCGCCGGGCCCTCTGGTGCAATACGGACAACTTCCGCTGAGGAGGTTGGCCTGATCAGCCCCCTCGAAGGGTTCCATCCCGATCGGGACCTCTTGTTCAACCTAGGAGATAGTTGCAATGAAAAGATCTCTGCTCGCCCTGGCCGCGCTGACCGCGTTCGCGGGCGTCGCTTCGGCACAGTCGTCGGTCACCTTGTTCGGTGTCGCTGACGTCAATATGCGCAATGTGAAGAACGGCTCTGTGTCCGTCAAGTCGCTCAGCACCGACGGCATCGGCAGCAGCCGCCTCGGCTTCCGCGGCGTCGAAGACCTCGGCCGCGGGTTGCGCGCGGCCTTCTGGATCGAAGGCGGGCTGTCGCTTGACACCGGTGGCGGCCCGACTTCGGCGCTTGGCAGCGCTGCCAACCCCCAGACCTGGCAGCGGCGTTCGACCGTCAGCCTGCTCGGCTCCTTCGGTGAAGTTCGCCTCGGTCGCGACTACACGCCGGACTTCTGGAACCACACCTTGTTCGATCCGTTCGGCACCAACGGTGTCGGCAGCTCGATCAACGTCTTCGCTTCGCTCAACGGCGCCACGACGACGGTCCGTTCGAACAACAGCATCGGTTACTTCCTGCCGGGTGGCCTGGGCGGCATCTACGGTCAGGCCATGATCTCTGCTGGTGAAGGCACCGACGTCAACAAGCACCAGGCATTCCGCGTGGGCTATGCCGCCGGCCCGCTGAACGTGGCCTTTGCCTACGGCAAGACCAACATCGACAGCGCCAACGCCGACTGGAAGCGCACCACCATCGGCGGTTCGTACAAGATAGGCGTGGCCACCTTGATGGCGCAGTACAACATCGGCAAGGCGGGTGGTGGGGCCGACAACGGCCGCGAGTACAAGCACTGGCTTCTTGGCGGTGCGTTGCCGATGGGCGCGGGCACCATCAAGGCGTCCTACGTCCAGACCGACGGCTCGGGTCCGGGTTGGGGAGCCCGCGACGCCACGCAGATCGCGCTGGGCTACCAGTACGACCTGTCCAAGCGCACCGCGCTGTATACAAACTTCTCGCGCATCAGCAACGACGGCGCCGCCAACTTCCAGGTTGGGCCGGCGAATACCGTGCTTCCGTTGGGCCGTGATTCGACCGGGTACGAGTTCGGCGTTCGCCACTCGTTCTGATCGTTTTCTGACGGTTTGAAGGGCCGCCCTCGGGCGGCCCTTTTCTATTCTGGATTCGATCTTCATGCAGTTGTCGCTTCTCGCCGCTGTTGCCGTGCTGCTCGCCGCGGGGTGCGCCAGCCCGCCGCGGCCGCCGGCGGCCGACGGTTGGCATGAGGTGCTGCTGCCGGGCAAGGCGGCGACGAGGTACGCCTGGACGCAGAAGGAGGGTCGCCCGGCGCTGTCGGCGTCCTCCGACCGCTCGGCCAGCATGTGGCGGCGACGCTTCGAGATCCCGGCCGACCGCATCGCCAAGGTCGAGTTCTCCTGGTGGGTCGAGGACGTGATTGCTGGCGCCAACGTCGCCGACAGCGAGGTCGAGGACGCCCCGGCGCGTGTGCTGTTCGCTTTTGCCGGCGACGAATCGCGCTTGTCGGGGCGCACCCGTGCGATGTTCGACCTTGCCCAGGCACTGACCGGCGAACGCCCGCCCTACGCGACGTTGATGTACGTCTGGGAGAGCGGCGCCGCGCTGGAGAGCGTCATCCCCAACCCGCGCACCGACCGCGTGCGCAAGATCGTCGTCGACAGCGGCGCGCAGAACCTCAGGCAGTGGCGCGTGCACCAGCGCGACCTGGCGGCCGATTTCCGCCGCGCGTTCGGTGAAGACCCTGGCCCGCTGATCGCCGTCGCACTGATGACCGACAGCGACAATACGCGTTCTCGCGCACGGGCCTGGTACGGGCCGGTGCGACTCGACTAAC
>Ga0105048_10002926_pt1 | contig 27945 bp, 21 predicted proteins | sample MAT05_FD_78382 | JGI IMG/M metagenome (GOLD analysis project Ga0105048, IMG submission 78382) | Freshwater microbial communities from Lake Fryxell liftoff mats and glacier meltwater in Antarctica - MAT-05 | ecosystem: Environmental > Aquatic > Freshwater > Ice > Liftoff microbial mat | place...
AGTTCGACAACCTGTACGGCTGCCGCGAGTCGCTCGGCGACGGCATCAAGCGCGCCACAGACGTGATGTTCGCAGGCAAGGTCGCTGTCGTGGCTGGCTACGGCGACGTCGGCAAGGGCTGCGCCCAGGCGCTGCGAGCGCTCGGCGCCCGCGTGATGATCACCGAGATCGATCCCATCTGCGCGCTGCAAGCCGCGATGGAAGGCTACGAAGTGAAGACGATGGAGCAGGTCGCGCCGCTGGGCGACATCTTCGTCACCGCCACCGGCTGCGCCGACATCATCCGCGGCGAGCACATGTCGGCGATGAAGGACGAAGCCATCGTCTGCAACATCGGCCACTTCGACAGCGAGATTCAGATCGCTTGGCTCGACAACCATCCGGAGATCAAGAAGGACAACATCAAGCCGCAGGTCGACCACTACATCTTCCCCGACGGCAAGAAGATCACCGTCCTCGCCGCGGGCCGTTTGGTGAACCTCGGTTGCGCCACCGGTCACCCGTCGTTCGTGATGTCGTCTTCCTTCACGAACCAGGTGCTGGCGCAGATCGCGCTGTGGACCGACAAAGTCGCGCCGGGTGTGCACGTGCTCTCGAAGAAGCTGGACGAGCAAGTCGCCCGCCTCCACTTGAAGAAGCTCGGCGTGACGCTGACCACGCTCAACCAGGAGCAGGCCGACTACCTCGGCGTCGACATCGCCGGGCCGTACAAGCCCGACAACTACCGCTACTGATCTGATGCAACAGGAGATCGGCAATGCTGCTCGCCGGTCTCCTGTCTCGCGTCACTTCATGTTGCGCGCATCCATCGCCGCCAACGCCGAGAGCAAAGCGGGGTCTTTGCTGAGACAGCAGCCAGGTTGGCGACGCCGACCGCGATTGCAGTCGCGGTTCAGCTCGTCGAGCTGACCGCGCGTTCGCCGGTCGCCCTTTTCACCCGCGCGCTCGAAGAGCGCCTTTTTGTCTTCGCACTTCGCCTTGCGCAGCAGATACGCGATCTGCATCGCTTGCGAGCCGCGCTCGAGAACGTCGGGGTTTTCGAGCAGCTTTTCTGCGAGCTTGGACGCGGTCGAGCCTCCGCGATTGGTGACCAAGAGCAGAAGAACGTCGGGACCGTGGGTCCCGGTCTTGGTTGCCAGTAGCGAAAACAAGCGGTCCGGCTCATTGCCTGGCAAGAGCGTGACCTGTTGGCTCAGCGTCACGAGCTTGGTCTGGAGATCGTTGTCGCCAAAGGCCGCGACATCGATCTCGGCCAGTTTTTCGAGCACGCCGAGCTGGCCGCGAATGTCGCCAACGCGGCGTTTGGCCTCCAAATCGAGGATCGCTTGCCGCACATCACCGCCCGGCAGCGGCGAGACCTCCACATTGCTGGAGCCTGCCCCTGAAGCCGAAGCGCGCGGCAGAGAGCCCCCAGGCCGGCTGGCAGAGCTGCTGCTGCGAGGCCGGGCAGACGGTGCTTCTGCCACGACCTCCGGGACGGCGCTGTTCGCTGTTTTACGCGCCGAAGTGGCCCCTGTGTAGGGCCCGCGGGCCAAAGCTGTCGAGATCACCAGCACCACGATGGCGCCGGCCCCCACGATCGACCCGGTTCCGAGCGAAAAACGGCTCATTCATCGCCTAGCCCAGCACGCCCGCCTCACTTGTTCAAGCCCCTGTTGATCAACTGGCCAGGTTTGGATACGCATGCGGTCAGCATGAACCGTCGCCCACTCTCTCGTTCGTCCCATGTGAAGTGTCTCGCCATGACCGCGCTGGCTGTGCTCGTAGGAACGGGCTGCCTGAAGCAGATCATCCTCGAGGGGCAGATCGCATCGACACGCAAAGCGAGCGTGGCGGTCAACACGATCGGCGACTACGAGGTCGCAGAGAAAGCGGCGATGGCCGGCATCGCGACGATCGAGGGCCTGCGCTATCTCGCACCCGACAACGAGGACGCGCTGTTCATGCTCACGCGCTCATGGGCAGGCCTGTCGTTCGGCTTCGCCGAAGACGCGATGGAGCGGGCCGAAGACAAAGACGGCACAGGCCCCGATTGGGACTACCACAAGCGCCGCGCAGAGTCGGGCTACGACCGCGCTATCTGGTACGGAATGCAGCTGGTCGACAAGAAGGCGCCGGGCTTCAAGGACGCGACCAAGAACGTCGACACGATGAAGGTCTATTGGCAGCAGTTCGAAGACAAAGAAGATGCTGAGCTGCTCTTTTGGCTCGGCAACGCTTGGCTCGGCCGCGCCGGCGTCTCCAAAGAAAAGCCGGAGCTCGTGAGCGAGGTGTTCATTGGTGTCACGATGATCGAACGCAGTGTCGAGCTCGATCCGGAGTTCATGATGGGCACCGGCTTCGTCATGCTCGGCGCCTATCATGCGCGGACACCCATGGCCGAGCTCGAAGAAGCGAAGCAAAACTTCGACAAAGCCATCGCCCAGTCCGACGGCAAGATGTTCCTGCCCAAGGTGCAGCTCGCAATTCGCTACTACTGCAACAAGGGCGATAAGGAGAACTACGAGAAGCTCCTGAACGAAGTCCTCGCAGCCGGCGACGGCGAGCCCTACCAGCGCCTGCCCAACACCATTGCCAAGCGCAAAGCCTCACGCTGGCTCGGCAAAGAGCGCATGCGCGCCAACTGCGGCTTCTAGGCAGCTCGATCCGAAGAAGCGGGGCGATTTGCCCCTGACGCGTGCACGAAGTGCGCGATTTGGCACTGGCCTGCTCCGTGCACGCAATCGGTCGTGAACACCAATCCGACCTACGATTCGAAGCTGGCGCTGGAAGAGGGGCGACGCGCTGGACAACACGATGCTGCGAAGGCGCAGGTCGAGGACGAGGTTCAGTCAGAGCTTGCTGCCAAAGCGAGTCGCACGGCCCCCGCCGACGACCGCAGGCTCGACCACGTCGCGCGCGGCCTGCACGAGAAGGCGGTCGACGAAGTCGTCGAGACCGAGCATGAGGTCGGCCGAGCTCGCGTGGTCGCACGCATTTCACAGGTCTTCGATTACGGCTTCATGCTGCTGTATGCGCTGCTCGCGATCAGGTTCGGCCTCGCCCTGCTCGCGGCCCGCAGCGGCGCTGGTTTCGTGAAGCTCATCGTTGCCCTGACCGACCCGTTCTACGCACCGTTCAAAGGCATCGTCGCCAGCCCCCGACTCGACGGGGGTCACACCGTGCTCGTGCCGCTGATCATCGCGTTCGCCGCATACGTGGTGCTGCACCTCGCCATCAACGGGCTTCTGCGCCTGTTCGCGCAGCGCAAGACCACCATCTGAGGTGAGTACTGCGAGCTTGGAGGTACCCCGATCTGCGGAGTCGATGGGTGAGACTTTGGAACGTGTGTGCGTCGTCCGAAGAATCCGCAGCGTCATTTCGAGGTCGCTTCGATAGATTCGGGGTACGGGCGCTCGAGCTCGCGCGTGCTCGCGGTCCCGATCAAGCCCGCTCCCGTCGACGTTACGGCAGGAGATCAGCTCACCGGCTACTCCAAACAGCGCAACCCGGACGGCGCCAAGGCCAAAAAAAGCGGGGGAAGAACAGAGCAGTTTTGGCCACGATCGCCGCCAACGGACTGAGTTGGCGCAGGCTCGACGACGAGAACGACGACGACTAGCGCACCGCGGAATGGGCCCGCTGCGCGTTCGCTCGAGACCGGTGCAAGTCCGAGAGTTTGAGAGGTGGTCCGATCCCGTTGGTCGATATACTCGCGCGAGGACCCACGCTTGACCAGCATTCGACCGATCGGCTTCTCCGCGCCCCGCGCGCCTGACGCCCCGCTCTACCCACCCGGCCGTTGGGTTCGCTTCGGATTCGTCGCCGTGGCCATCATCGACGCCACGCTCAACTTGGCGTTGTTTCGGTTGCCGGAGGTGGGCGTCGGGTTGCAACTCCAGGCCATCGCGCTCGCGGCAGGCCACATCCTCGGGCTTGGCCTGGTGCTATCGATCCTCGCAGATGTCGCCCATCGATTCCTTCCGGCGAGGCGGTGGGTCTCGGCGGCGGCGACGCTCCCGCTCGCTGCGGCGCTGGGCCTCGAGATCTTCCGCGATGACTACTCGGTCTTCGAGCTGCCGGTCCGTGCACCGCTGCTCGCAGCATCCATCCTTCCCTTCCCCGCGCTGATCGCCATGCGCCCCTGGCTCGTGCGAGCGCGCTGGCGGTCGGCCGCCTGTGCTGCCCTCGCGCTCGCGCTGACGGTGCAGAATCCGCTCGTGCTCGCGGCGGAGTACGAGGGCATTCATCTCGGGACGACGCTCCTCGCCGGGCTACTCGCCGCCATCGGGCTCGAAGGTCTCGCCTCCGCGCTCTACCGACGCTTCGAAGATCGCTGGCGCGTGGCAAAGGCGACGGCGCTCTTCGCGACCTGTCTCGGTTCAGCGGCCGCGCTGGTCCTCTGGCCTTCGAACCAGGTGATCATCATGCTCACCCGCTTGCCCACGGCGAGCCTGGTCACCTGGCTCGCAACGCTACACCAACCCACCACGACCACTGCCGATGTCGCTCAGGGCGAGCGGCAGTGGTTCACGAGCCGCGCGAACGCCGCCGCCATCGCGCCGACGAAGCCACCGCTCTATGCGGGGTCTCCGCTGGTCGTGTTCGTCACGATCGACGCATTGCGCGCCGACATCGTGAGCGAAGGGGAGCGACCTGCAACCGCCAACATTCGTCGAATCGCCGAGCAAGGCACATTGTTCACGTTCGCGCATAGCAGCGCGAGCGCGACGTCGTCGGCGATAGGCTCCCTGTTCGCGGGTCGACACTACTCGTCCATGTATTGGACGAAGCTATCGACGAAGGGGATGAAGAGCGCCTATTTCACCGCCGATGACAATTACGTCGGCTTCCCCGCGCTGCTCACCGACGCGGGCGTCCAGACCAGGTGTGTCGTCACGTCGCAAGGCTTCGAGCCCGGCTTTGGTCTCTCGCGAGGTTTTGGCGAGTACACTGCAGAAACGAAAGGCGCCCAGCTGCGTGTCAAGCGGATCGTCGACTTTCTCGAGACGATCGGCGACGAAAAAGGGTTCGTCTACGCGCACATCATGGACGCCCATCACCCCTACACAGGCGGCGGTGACGGCCCTCCCTTCGAGCGTTACCTCGGTGCAGTCGGCATCGTCGACGAGCAAATGGGCAAGCTCTGGGACGCGATAGAGGCGCGCGGGCTCGCGAATCGCACGTACCTCTTCATCAGCGCGGATCATGGCGAAGCGTTCGGCGAGCACAACAAGTCCCAACATGGGAACTCGCTCTACGAAGAGGTCGCCCATATCCCATTGATCATGGTCGGTCCGGGCATCCCGCGCGGTCGCATCGAGGAGCCAGTGAGCCTCATCGATATGGGCCCGACGATCCTCGACCTCTTCGGGGTCAGCACACCGGGCAGCTACCTGGGTCAGAGCCTCCTGCCCGTATTGCGCGGGGACGCAGCCCCACTCACCCGCCCGATCGCGTTGGACACGGAGTGCGGCAAGCAGGCCATGATCGGGCGCGACCGGCTCAAGATCATCCGCGACGTGAAGCGGGGTACCACGGAGCTCTACGACCTCGAGCAAGACCCCAAAGAGCTGGTCAACCTCGCCGACAGCGACCCAGAAGAGGCCCAGCGGCGTGCCTCCGCGCTGGTCGAGTTCTTCAAGGTCCACGAGTACCGGCGCAAAGGTTACAAGACGCCCTATCGGTAGGCCTCCGGCCTTGTCATCCACGCCGCGTGACGCGAGGTCGCCGACCTTCACCTCCAGCGCAGCGAAGCTGTAAAACAAGGCGTCGAAGTGATCATTGCCGAAGTAGCCGGTCGCGCTGAAGGTCGCCTCGTGGATGAGCGTTGCGTGGGCTGCGCTGCGGTTCAGGCAGAGGCTCTAGTCCGCGGCTACCGGCAATGCGGCGATTCGTTGCAGCGCTTGCGTCGCGTCCATCATTGCGCTCAGCGCGGTTTCTGCGCCGCACGCGGCAGCTCGATCTTGTCCTCGACGTCGCTGTACACGATCTTGCGGACATAGTCGGTTCCGAGGAAGTCGCGCGGGAAGCCGAGCGGAATGCGACTCTTCTCGTCGAGTCGGGCGAGATGCTCCGAGGAGAGGACAAGGTCCACCGACCCGAGTGAATCCTTGACCTGCGCGAGCGTCCGCGCGCCGACGATCGGAACGATGTTCGTTCCGCGCTGGCGCACCCAGGCAATGGCCACTTGCGTGGAGCTCTTGCCCAGCAAATCGGCGACCGCGTCGACTTCGCGCGCAATGGCAAGGTTCTCCTCGCTGAGCCGTCGCTCATTGCCCCCGGCGCGCTTGGTATCGGGATTGGAATCGCGCGTGTACTTACCCGACAAGACCCCCCCGGCGATCGGCGCCCAGGGCGTCACCGTGATGCCGAGCGACTCGGCCATCGGGGTAAGCTCGCGCTCGACCGTGCGCTGGATCAGGCTGTACTCGATCTGCAGAGCGACGAACGGCGTGTAGCCGCGCAAAGTCGCGAGCATGTTCGCCTGCGAGACCACCCACGCCGGGGCGTCGGAGATCCCCACGTACAGCACCTTGCCGGCGCGCACGAGATCATCGAGCCCGCGCATCACCTCCTCCACCGACGTCGTGAAGTCCCAGGCATGCACCCAGAGCAGATCGATGTATTCGGTCCCCAGTCGGCGCAGGCTGCCCTCCACAGAACGCATCATGTTCTTGCGCGAGTTGCCGGCACGATTCGGGTCGCCCGACCCCAGCGCCAGCGTGAACTTCGTCGCCACGACCCAGCGATCACGGTCCGGCGCCACTGCGCGCCCGACGATCTCTTCAGTCTCACCCTCGTGGTATTTGTTCGCCGTATCGAGAAAATTGCCCCCTGCCGCGGCGTACGCCCCCAGAATGCGCCGGCTCTCCTCTTCGTCCGCACCAAAGCCCCAGTTGTTGCCAAAGCTCATCGTGCCGAGGCACAGCTCCGATACCTTGAGACCGCTCGTACCCAGAAACTTGTAGCGCATGGAGGGCTCCTTCCGCTGTTGGCGGCGACACCTTGAGCGACGATCGGGGACGGCGCAAGGCATCTCAGCTCACGTCGATCCGACCGAAGTCGGCGTAGCACCCTGCTAGTCCTTGATCTGGCGCTATTCGAGGATTCAATGGACTCTGCGCAGTGAGGGCCCACACCGCGGACTGGTCCACCCACACCGCGCTGCCGTTTCGCTGCCGCACAAGCAATGCCGCTGCCCGTCGCCCATCGCTTCTTTAGGGGCTAGGAGTGTGTCGGGGAAAAGATTCGGGTGCAGCTGGAGCCAAATCCAGCGATGCACGAGCAGGCGGTCAGCGGTCAGCGGTCCCGGCACGATACCGGCAATCGCGAACGCCATGGTCAGCCCGAAGCTCGCCAAGAACCGACCCGGAATGCCGCCCATGCGCGGAAAACGCCGAGGACGACCGCAAGATCCCGATTGCTTCCGGGTAACCCGCGTGGGTAGAAACCCAACTCGAATGCGCCGGTCCGCGCAAGGAGCAGCAAGATGCGCAATCAATGCCTTTCCCTGGTAGTTTCCGGGCTTCTCCTCACAGCCTGCGGCGATAGCAGCTCCCCCTTTGGTGGGTCCAATGCAGGGGGAAACGGTACGGGCGGCACAACCGCGGATGGTGGCTCGAACATTGGTGGCTCGAACGTTGGCGGCTCGAACATTGGTGGCTCGAACATTGGTGGCTCGAACGTTGGCGGCTCGAACGCTGGCGGCTCTGGCGGCGCCAGCACTGATGGCGGTGGCGGTTCCGCCGCAAACGGCGGCTCCGGTCAGGGTGGTTCATCTGCCGGTTGCGGCAACGCCGTGATCGATGCCGGTGAAGACTGCGACGGTGTGCTGCTCGGCGGCGCTGACTGCGTCTCCGAAGGTTTCGTCGGCGGCATACTCGCTTGTACAGCTTGCAGCTTCGACACCAGCGCGTGCTCGGTTTGGAGCTGCGACCCGATGTTCTTCAACAACGACGACGGTTGCGACTGCAGTTGCGGAGCGCACGATCCGGACTGCGACCTGCCAGGCCAGAGCTTGTTTTGCAACGAGGTGCTCACGAACGACGGCACCACTTGCGTCAACGACATCTGCGTGCCGCTGCCGATCCAGTGTGGCAACGGGTTCGTACAGGCCGGCGAAACTTGCGACGACGGCAACATCGTTTCCGGCGATGGGTGCTCTTCAACCTGCCAGAACGAGCCTCCGCCTCCCTCATGGACTTGTGACCCGATGTTCTACAATGCCCTCGATGGCTGCGACTGCAGCTGCGGCGCGCATGATCCCGATTGCAACGTTCCCGGCCAGACCCTGTTTTGCGACGAGATATTGGCGTCAGCCGGTACCACTTGCGTGAACGACATCTGCGTCGTCCCCCCCGTCGTTTGCGGTAACGGCATTATCCAGACGGGCGAAGCTTGCGACGACGGCAACTTGGTTTCTGGCGACGGGTGCTCTTCGACCTGCCAGAACGAGCCTCCGCCTCCGTCATGGACGTGCAACACGTTCTTCTACAACGCCCAAGATGGCTGCGACTGCAGCTGCGGCGCGCATGATCCGGACTGCAACCTGCCGGGGCAAACACTGTTTTGCGACGAGCAGCTGGCGCCGCCCGGCACCACCTGCAACGCCAGCGATATCTGCGTCCCCTGATCGCGCTCGCGACTTGCATTGGACTTGCATCGACGGGCCGCTGCGGCTGATCAGCGATGCAGCGCGGAGCGCGCTGATCGAGCAGGCGGACCCGGGCGAGATCGTGCGTGCGGGTCGGCGCTACCTCACGCTGGGCCCCCTACAGCTCGGTGCGTCGCCAGACGCGGCGCACTTCGACGACCACGACCCACACCGAGAGCCCCAGAGCGGCAAACGCCAACAGCTGGAAGCCGGGAAACAGGTTGCGGTAATTGATCGCGGTCAGCGCGAAGGGCACGATGAAAATGCGGGCGCGCAGCTTCTTGGTGTTCTGGGCAGCATCGCCGACCAGGAGCGCCCGCGCTCGCATGCGATTCACATCCGTCGCGGAGGGCTGCGCTTCCGCTGCGGGCGCCGGTGCGGCCTTCGACAACAGAACCGGCGAGAGGGGTTTGTCCTCGAGCTCTTCGTTGGGAGGCTCGGGCCGGGAGACAACGACCGCCTCGCGCTCTGTGTTCACTGCAGTCGCGGCAGGCGGAGCAACTCCTTGCGGAGCCCGATCAACCGGCGCTTCCCGACGATAGGGCGAATCGCCCCTCGGCTTGTCAGGCTCCGGAAAGTACGGCCGCTTCATCTGCGCTCAGTGTAACGCGGGTGTACAATCCACAGCATGTGGGCGATCTACCTCGGTGCGTTGGTGGTCGGCCTCGGCATCTTGATGGCGCAAGTCGTGATGGGCAGCGGCAACGGCCACGGCGGGGTCGAGCACGGCCACGGTGAGCCCCTCGCCGACGACGCGGTGGCGCTGTTTCTGTCGTCGCGCTTCTGGATCTTCTTCGCGCTCGCGTTTGGCCTCTCGGGCTCGCTGCTGACCTTCTTCGCGCTGGCGTCGCCGCTCTTGGTGGGCGTGCTGACCTCTGCGCTCGGCTTGGCGTCGGGGCTGTTCGCCGCCCTCGCGTTCCGCGCCGTGCGCAGGATGTCGGTGCACACCTCCGCCAGTGCGAGCGAAGCCATCGGCACCACCGGTCGCGTGCTGGTCCCTTGTGCCAAGGGCAAGGTGGGTCAGGTTCGCATTGCGCTGAAGGGCCAGACCGTGGATCTGATGGCGACCACCGACGAGGACGAGATCGCGCGCGGAGACGCAATTCTGATCGAGGACATGCGAGGGGAAGTCGCTCATGTTTCGCCTCGACCCGATGAGCTCGCCTAGCTCGCGATTCGAACTGTCGGACAGCCGGGCGTTTCGAGCGTAGCCTCCGCGCTAGGTGGGAACATGACGCAGAATCTGCAGGGCCTCATGAGCGTGTTGATCATCGCCGGCGCGGTGGTAGGGGCCTTCGTCGCGCTCGTCCTCGTCTTGCGCTCGCTGTTGTTCCTGTGCAGGCCGAACGAGATCCTCGTCTTCAGCGGTCGCAAGCACCAGCTGCCGGACGGGACCATGAGCGGATACAAGATCTTGCACGGCGGCAACGGCGTGCGCGTCCCCTTCCTGGAGACGGTTCACCGCATGGACATGCGGCTCTTCCCGGTCGAGGTCGCGGTCAACAACGCCTACTCGAAGGGCGGTATCCCGCTCAGCGTCATGCCATCGCCAACGTGAAGATCTCGAGCAGCGACGAGGGTGTCCGCAACGCTGTCGAGCGTTTTCTGGGCACCGACATGCAGACGATCGCAGTCACCGCCCAGCAAACGCTGGAAGGCGTGCTGCGCGAGGTCGTGTCCCAGCTAACCCCCGAAGAGGTCAACGAAGATCGCCTGAAGTTCGCGGACACGCTGGTCGAGAACGCGCGCGACGATCTGGACAAGCTCGGCCTCGAGCTCGACGTGCTCAAAGTGCAGCACGTCGCCGACGACCAGCAGTACCTCGCCAATCTCGGGCGCGGCCGCATCGCCACCATGCTGCGTGACGCCGCCAATGCGGAGAACGCCGCCAATCAGTCGGTGTCCGAAGCACAGGCCGCTGCCCGCATGCGCGCCGAGACGACGGCGAAGCGCGCCGAGACGCGCATCTTGCAAGCGCGGAACAACTACCGCGGCGAGGTCGCCAAGCTGGAAGCGACGGCCAAGCAGGTCGAGAACGAAGCCGAGATCGCCGCTCAAACCGAGCGCGCGATCGCCGAGCAAGAATTGCAGTCGATGCGCGGCGAGCTGGAGAAGCTGCGCTTGCACAACGACGTGATCTTGCCCGCAGAGGCGCAGCGTAAGGCGGCCGAGCTGAAAGCCCGCGCCGAGGCCGCTCCGACGATAGAAAACGGCAAAGCTCGAGCAGAGGCGCTGCGTGCAGTCGCCGCCGAGTGGGCCGCAGCCGGTGCCGATGGCCGCGACGTGTACGTGCTGCAGCAGCTGCGCGCACTGGTGACGATCGCCGCCGAGCGCGTCGCGCAGACCCAGATCGAGGACTTGCAAGTGGTCGACAACGGCGACGGCGACGCGCTCGGCTCGGTGCTCTCGGCGTACCCGGCGGCAGTCGCCCGCGTATTGATGGAGACCGGCAAGGCCGTCGGGGTCGATATCGCGGCGCTGCTCGTTCCGCGTCAGCGTGAGGCCCAGGTGGAAGAGATCGAGGCGGCGCCTCCAAGCTCCAGTGCGCGTCGTGACGGAGGAGAACAGTCATGATCTCGATCCTCGCCGTGCTCGGCCTGACGGCTGTCGTTGTGGTCGGCTTCGTGGTCTACACGCTGAAAAACCTGCTGCTCGTCAGCTCGCCGAACGAGGCGTTGATCCTCTCGGGGCGCACGCACATGCTCGACTCCAAGGAGGTCGGCTACCGTTCCATTCGGGGCGGGCGCGCTGTCCGCATTCCGCTGTTCGAGCGGGTCGATCGCATGGATCTATCGAACGTCCCCGTCGAGATCAGCGTCAAAGGCGCCTACTCGAAGGGCGGCATCCCGCTCAATATTCAGGGCGTCGCGCAGATCAAGCTGCCAGGCGAAGAGCCGCGGCTCTCCAGCGCAGTCGAGCGCTTTCTCGGGCGAACCAGCAAAGAGATCGGCAAGGTCGCGCAAGAGACCTTGGAGGGCAACGTGCGAGGCGTTCTCGCCCAGCTCACGCCGGAGCAAGTGAACCAGGACAAAGTCGCCTTCGCGCACAAGCTGTTGGAAGAGGCCGAGCAAGACATGAGCCGCATGGGCCTCGTGCTCGACACACTCAAGATCCAAAACGTCACCGACGACGTCAACTACCTGAACTCGATCGGCCGCATCCAAGGCGCGCGCGTGCGGATGGACGCCAGCATCGTGGAGGCGAACATGACGGCCGAGGCGGCCGAGCAAAAGGCGGACAACCTGGCGAAGAGCGAGATCGCCAAGATCGAAGCCGACCTCGCCATCTTTCGGCAAGAGACGGATCGCCGGATCAAAGACGCAGAGTCTCGACGAGAAGCGATGATCCAGGAGGCCAAGGGCCAAGTCCTGGCGCAAATCGCTGGGGTAAAGGCAGAAATCGCACGGCAATCGGCGCGCGCACTGCAGGTCGAGCGCCAGCTGCAGGCCGACGTGATCAACCCGCATGACGCCGACCGCCGCAGTATGGAAGAGCAGGCGCGCGGCAACGCGGCCCGGATCATCGAGATGGGCAAGGCCGAGGCCGCTTCACTCAAGCGCCTGGTCGAAGAGTTCCGCAAGGCGGGTCCGAACGCGCGCGAAGTGCTCGCTCTTCAACAAATCCTGCCGCTGGCAGGCGAGATCGCCGGCGCGAATCGAGTCGTGAAGATCAAGAAGCTCAGCGTGCTGCCGAGCGGCGACGAGAGCTCCCTCGCCAGGAAGATGATCGGCACCAGCGAACAGATCCGCGCCATGACAGGCGTCGACGTCACCGCCATCGCGCGCCGTCTCGGTGCGGCTGGGGAGCCAGACGAGGCGCCGATCGCCCTCACGATGCCCGTAGCTCCGAAGCGCCTGCCCGAGTCGGGCGCGGCAGCAAAGCCTGCGGCCAAGCCGAAGGGCGCGTGACCTCGCAGAGAGCTGCGGCGGCTCAGCTCGAGTGCTGCTTCATCTCGGCGATACGCCGCGCTAGAAAGCGCCGTTCAGGCTCTGCTTGCGCGAGCTCCAGCGCGCGCTCGTAGCGCGCGATCGCCTCGGCGAATCGCTGGAGGCGTCGGTACATGTCGGCGAAGGCTGCGTGCAGCAGGTGGTGCTGTGCGAGATCGCCGGAAGCCTCGATCGCGCTGAGCGTCTCGAGGCCGCGTGCTGGGCCGAAGGCCATCGCAACGGCAGCGGCGCGGTTCAGCTCGACCACGCGCGTCGGGTGGATGCGCAGCAGCAAATCGTAGAGCGCAACGATCTGGGGCCAATCCGTGGCGGCGGGGGTCGCTGCCCGCGCATGACATGCGGCGATGGTCGCTTGCAGCGCGTAAGGGCCGGGCTGACCGGCGCTCGCGCGCAACGCTGCCTCCGTTCGCGCGAGCCCCTCCTCGATCTCGGTCGCGTCCCACAGCGAGCGATCTTGCTCGCTCAGCAAGACGAGGTCGCCGCCCTGCGAGAGGCGCGCGTTCTTCCGAGAATCCTGAAGCAACAACAACGCAGTGAGACCGTTCGCCTCGGGCTCGCTCGGGAGCAGGCGCGCGAGCAGACGACCGAGACGAATCGCCTCTGCGCAGAGGTCACGACGGATGAGCACTTCGCCGGCGGTGGCGGCGTAACCCTCCGTGAAGATCAGGTACACCACGGCGAGCAGCGCCTCGGTGCGCTCCGGCAAGAGCTCGCTCGGCGGCACACGAAACGGAATGCCGGCTTGTCGGATCTTCGCTTTCGCCCGCACCAGCCGCTGCGCCATGGTGGTCGATTCGATCAGAAATGCGCGGGCGATCTCCTCGGTGGTGAGGCCACCGATGGTGCGCAGCGTCAACGCCACTTGCGCATCGAGCGCCAGCGCCGGGTGGCAACAGGTGAACATGAGGCGAAGGCGATCGTCCTCCACGCCGACCTCCTCTCTTTCGTCGGTGAAGCTCTGTTCGACTGCCGCCTCGAGCGCGATCGTCTTGAGCTTGCGCTCCTTCATCGCGCGGTGACGCACGTGGTCGACCGCCTTGTGGCGCGCTGTCTGCACCAACCAGCCGGTGGGGTTGTCGGGCGCGCCATCTCGCCGCCATTGCTCGAGTGCGGCGATGAAGGCTTCGTTGACGATCTCTTCGGCCAGGGCAAAATCACCCAGCACGCGGATCAAGGTCGCGACGATACGGCCGAACTGCTCTCGGTAAACACGAGCGAGCTCGGCCTCCGTCGTCATCGGGCGACGATTCACACGGCGAGCCGTGTAAATCAACGCCCCCTGCCCGCTGTCAGCCCCAGGTCTGAATCGGCCGCACCTCGATCGAGCCAGTCTTCGCTGTCGGAATCTTCGCCGCAATGGCAGTGGCCTCGTCGAGGTCTTTCGCCTCGACCAGGTAGAAACCACCCAGCTGCTCGCGCGTTTCTGCGAACGGCCCATCGGTCGACAGCGTCTTGCCGTCGCGCACGCGCACCGTGGTGGCAGTGGTCGTCGGTTGCAGCGCCTCGCCCGCCTTCCAGGCGCCGCTCGCCTTCACGTCTGCCGTGAAACGATTGTAGTCGCTGATGAGCTGGCCTTGCGCCGCCTCGTCCATCCCGTTCGAGGCCGCTTCGTTTTCGTAAATCAGCAGCAAATATTGCATTGTCTTGATCCTCCCTTTCAGGCCCCCTGAAAGAGGCCAATCATCGCGCCTTGGCGGTCGCTGAGGACAGTGAATCGACCAAGATTGGGCACCGAAATTTCGGGCACCAGCTCGGTGGCGCCGAGCTTCTTGGCCCGGGCGTGGCTGGCATCCAGATCGGTGACCAGCACGTAGCCGAGCCACGCGGCCGGCAGCTTGGGCTGCATCGCTTTCATGATGCCTGCTGCCTGTTTTTCGCCGCGCTTGAGGATGGTGTAGCTGCCCATCGGCCCCATCGGCTTCTCTTCGCTGGCGTAGCCGAAGACCTTGCTCAGAAACGCGGCAGCTTGTGCCGGGTCTTGCGTGACCAACTCGTCCCAGCAGAAGGTGCCCAGCGCGGGCGCGCCGTCGAGCTCGGGGGCCGCCGTCTCGGGCGTCATCGGCGCGATTTCACCGCCATGTGCGTGGTGAATGGTGGCAAATCGGCCGACGGTTGGCACTGTCACGGCCGGGCTCTCGATCGAAGCGCCTCCTGCGGTGGCTTGCTTGAGGGCGGCGTCGACGTCTGCGACCGAAGAGTAAGCGAGCCAGCGAGGCGACCCGCTCTGTGCCTTGATCAGGCCGCCGATGTCTTTTTCGCCCACAGAAAGCAGCGTGTAAGGCATCGGGCCCATCTCCACCGTGCGGCTCTTCCAGCCGAAGAGCTCCCCGTAAAAGCCTTTTGCCGCCTCGACATCGCTGGTCAAAAGCTCGTGCCAGATGATGCGCCCGGATGATGTGTTCGTGGTCATGATGGCCTCCTGACCCGCATGTCGAACGAGCCCCCCTGGGATCGACAGCCGGTCGATCTTTTTTTCGTGCCCTGCTTTCTCCAGTCTTCTCGGGAGAACGCCGGCCGTCGGGGCGTGTGATACAAACGCTGCGGTGACGGGGCCTCTGTCTTGAGCCCGGGTTGGGAGCGGTGGAGGAGGTACCTTCCCTACGCGCCGGAGGGGATCGCGTTCGTGATCGGCGCCTGGCTGCGCTTGCGGCTCGCGGAGAGCTACGCACCGACGTGGAGCTACGACTACACGCCGCACCTCCAGTACCTGGAGCACGTCGCCGACACCGGCGGCCTGCCGCCTCTGAGCGCCCATCGGGCGGCCTACAACCCGCCGCTGTTCTACCTGCTCGGGGGCGCGGTCCTCGGAAGAGAAGGGACCCTGGAGGACGTTCAGCTGATCTCCATTGGCGCAGGAGTCGTCACGTTGGCGCTCATTTGGCTCGGGCTACGTCGGTTCTTGCAACACGATCCGATTGCCCGTCTGATCGCACTCTCGCTCGCCGCAGTGCTCCCGTGCGCGATCCACATGCAAGGCATGATCTCCAACGAGGCGCTTTTGGGGGCCCTCGCGACCGCCACGCTGCTCTGGGTGCGGCCCGCCTTCGAGGCCGCACCCATGCGTCGATGGCTTTCGTCCGGCGCGCTCGGGCTCACCCTGGCGCTGGCGCTGCTGACGAAGATCTCGCCGATCCTCTTTTGCATCGCGATCGGCTTCGGCGTGCTGCTCGACGCCACGTGGAAGCGTCGGCTGGGGGCCAGAAACGCGTGGAGACGCCTCGCGCCGGTCGTGTGCGGCTCGGTCTTGGCGCTCGGAATCGCGCTGCCCGTACACGCCCGGCACTACGCGGACAGCGGCCGCCTGTTCCCCACGGGCTACGATTCCATCAACGTCCGCCCCGTCGCGCACATCCCTTACCTGGCGCGGCGCCCGATCAGTTTCTACGTCGCGCCATGCGCGGGAGAGATCTTCAAGCGGCCGTACTACCCGAGCTGCTCCGAGCCTGATGCACGCTTCTGGCCCGTGCTCGTCGCGTCGACCTTCGGCGATTACTACAACTTTCGCTACGCAGGCATGCCGCGCGGCGCCGAGCCGGTGATCGAAGCCAACCACCGCCTCTTGTCGGTGCGCGCGCTGTGGTTGATGCGCGCGGCGGTCGCGGCGGGGGCGCTGATCGCGCTGGGCACAATCGGGGGTACGCTCGCAGGCATGGTGAGCGCGATCCGTCGGCACGACGTGGCGCGTTCGGTGCTGCTGAGCGCGAGCATCTTGGCGATCTTCGCGCAGCTTGCCTTCACCATTCAGTTTCCCTACGACGGGTTCGGGCCGATCAAGGGTTCGTATCTGCAGTTCGCGAGCGCACCGCTGTTTGCGGCGTTCGGCGTCGCCTGCTCGTGGCTATGGCAAAGGCCAAGATTCCGCGTGCTCGCCGTCGCGCAAATCGGGGCCGTGTTCGTGGTCGCCGTATACTCCGTCTACGCACGCTGGCACGGCTTCTATTGATGAACCGATCGAGCTCCACCCGGCGCTGGCCCTACGAGCTTTGCCTGTTCGTGGTCGCGAGCGTGCCCCTCTTGGTGGCGCTTTGGTGTGCCCCCGTGTTGCCCACACACGACGGTCCCAAGCACCTCTACGCGTCGCATGTCCGCTTCCACATCGCGGATCCTGCATTCGCCTCAGGGTTCGAGCCGGCCTATCCGCCCACCTCCATCGGTTTCACCTTGCTGTACGGCGTGCTCGAGTGGGTCTTCACCTGGCGCGTCGCCTATGGTCTCGCCTGGACGGCCGTCGTGTTGGCAACGCCGGTCGCGATCTACCAGCTCGCGCGCGCGTTCGACGCGAAGCGCGCGCCACTCTGTCTTCTCGGAGTTGCGGGCGCGGTGCACTGGTCCGTCCAGATGGGTTTCGCGAACTACGTGCCCAGCGTCGGGCTCGGCTTGCTCACGGTCGGCATCGGCGTCGCAAAAGAGACCTGGTCCGTACGCCGCGAGCTTTTGATCTATGCGCTCTTGTCGATCACCTGCCTGTTTCACCCGGTGGGAGCCCAGCTCGCGGCCATCGGTCTGTTCATCTTCCGCGCGCTCGGTAGCTCCAGAGGCCGCGCCATCCGCGAGCTCGGCGCGCTGACGATCGGCTGCACGCCTGCGTTGGCGATCACCCTGCTCAGCCGCGACGCGCTCGTCGATCTGACCGCCAAAGGGGTCATCCGTCCCGCCATTGCAGAGCCTCTCACGCTGCTCGAGCGGCTGCACAATTTCACCACGACGTTCTTGTGCGGCCCCCTGTGGAGGAGCGCGCCCCTGCTGGTCTTCGGCGCGCTGGGCATTGCGTTTGCCGTCGCCGCCCTCTCGCGCACGATGCGACCGCGCAGCGTCGACCGACGCACGATCACCGTCCTGGCGATCGCCGGCGTCACGCTGACGCTCGCGCTGAGCACGCCCCTGCACGGCGGCAGTTGGGAGTTCATGCAGCCTCGCTTCATCCCGCCTGCGGTCTTCGCCGCGCTCGCGCTCTTGCCACTCGAGCGCCTCGCCCCGCGCGCACGCGCGCTCGCCACGGGGACGTTTTTCCTGTGCGCCGTCAGCAGCAACGTCTGGGTCATCGACCAACATCTGCGCTTCGCGGCCAAGCATGAAGACGCCTTCTCTGGTCTCGGCGTGGGGGAGCATCGCCCCGGTCGCACGCTTCTTCCGGTCATCGCCAGAGAAGAGACCGGCCACACCTTCCAGACCGATGGGACTCGGTCCACTCCCTACGCAGCGTTCATCTTCAACCTGGGGCAGATCTACGCCGTCGATCGCGAAGCAGTGACGCCGTATTCGTTCTCGTTCTTGCCGAATATCCACCCCATTCACTACGTGGGCCAGATGGGTCGGACTCCGCGACGCGATTACGGTGAGTTCTTCACAGAAGGGGCGGACCCGGTTGTTCGCGAGAGAGAGCTCGTGCGGCTCGCCACTTTCGGCACCGGCTTCGACGACCTGCTCTTCTACGGTTCAGAAGAGGACGTCGCGCGGCTCGTCGCGCTCGGCTATCGACCCGAGACCCGCCAGGGTGGCTTCATGATAGCTCAGCTGGTCGGCTGTCCCCTCGAGGTCACCGTCGACGCGGGGAGCGCTGGCGGCGAGCTCGAGCTCGGCTGGGTTCCAGCTGACCGCATCGTGCACACCTTCGCGCTCGAGCCGGGTGGCAGCCGGCGCTTCCAGGTGGACCACGGGTCGTGCGGGAAGATGTGGCTGCGATGGTCGCCGGCCGAAGCCGGCGATGCAGCGGTCTGCCGCGGAGCGGACGCGAACAGCAACTTGCTGCTCGAGGCCGGGACCTCGGCCGCGCACTGCGAGGTCGTTCGGGTCATACCGCCGTGAGCCGTGTCAGCGCGGCGGTTTGAGCGCGCAGAAGCCGTTGACGCACAGGTTGTCCAGATCGCCGTGCCTGTCAGGCTGACAACAGCCGTTGCAGCACTCGTCGCCTAGCTACTTCTTGCACTGCACCTGCACGGGAAAGGTTTCGAGTTGCTTACATGAGGGCATCTCGCAGCCGGCTGCTTTGCACGCCGCGTCCGCGGTCGTGAAGCACTGCGTGCCCGACTTGAACTGGCACTCACCGCTCGACACGGGAGCGTTGGGATTCACGTCGGGCCCCTGACCGTTGCCCTGTAGTTGTTTGCCCAAGGCGTCATCCGGAGAGGCGGTCGGCGTGGACGGATCTGGGGTGGCTGCACAGGCACCGAAGAGGGCGATGGCAGACGCGACGAAGAGCCCGCGAGTCATGGACGTCATACCGCGTGGCCGTCGACTTCCTATCACCAGGACCTGACGAACCGTTCCTCGAGGCAGCGCTCGCCGCATCTCCTGGGTCGGTGATCGACGCCGCACCGCTCGTCTACATGAAGATCAAAGCGTCACGCATGCAAGACCGAGCCGATGTCGTCGCGCTTATCAAATCGAGCCTCGATATCGATGCCTGTCGGTCCTAACTTCGGACGAACGTCCCATCGTTCGTCTCTCGGTTCGACGATCTCGTTGCCATTGCCGCGACCGAAGAGCATTGAGCCGACATCATCGTCGCTACCCGGCGTTGTTCAGATCAGCGCCAACGTGTCGGGGAGCTCACGAGCGGCTGTGGTTGGTCGAGCTGGAAGCGCTAAACGTTACTCGTCCGAGCTCTTGTTCGACGGCTTCTTTGCGTTCTGCTTACCTTGTCGCTTGCGCGGCTTCTTCTTGGAGGCGGTGTCCGACTTCTTCGCCTTTTTCAGCTTGGTGGGGCGAGGGGCCTCCGCAGTGTATTCAGGCGGGCTCGGCCCAGTATCGGGGCTTTGCGCGACAGCCGTATCTCTCGGCGCATCTCCAACTGCCAAGGGTGAAGTCGGCTCTGGGTCCGATACCACGCCAGCAGGCGGCTCGCTCGGCATCGTTGCTGGCGCTTCCGTCAACACGGGCGGCAACACCGCGAGCGGCTCGACCGAGGGAGACACATCCGGCGCCCAGCGTTCGGCGGCAATGGGGGCCTCGGGCTTCGCAGAAGCATCGAAGACCGCGGCGATGTCGCCCGAATAGCGCGAGGCCAGCGCGCCGAACAGGATGGCTGCCGCCGCCATCGAGCTGCCGAGCACCGCGAAACCGAGCTTTCGCCGCTTCCGTCGCGCGCGCGCTGGCGCCAAACGCGAAAGGCGCAGCGCGGCGCGCATCTCGCTCGCGCTGCCGAAGCGCAGACTCGCGTGGCGGGCCAGCGCCCGCAGACAAAGCGCATCGACGTCGGCGGGGAGCCCCCGTGACGGCGCACGCTCGCTCGGCGCCTCTGGGCTGCCTTGGGCCTTCATTTCGAGAATCGCCACCGGGCTTTCGCCGATGAACGGAAGGCGACCCGTCAGCATTTCGTAGAGCATCGCGCCCACCGCGTAGATGTCGGAGCGCTCGTCGGCCTCGGCCGGTCGCGCGGCCTGTTCCGGCGCCATGTACTCGGGCGTACCGTAGAGCGCCATGTTGGGACGCGAAGGTTTCGGCGTGTCGAGATCGCTCATGTCGAGCGCGTCTTTGGAGAGGGCGATGCCGAAATCGAGCAGCGTCACCGCCCCCGACTCGTCGACCACGACGTTCGACGGCTTGATGTCCCGATGAATCACATGCCTGGCGTGCACGCGTTCGAGGATCTCCAATAAGCGGTCGGTGATATCGAGCGCTTCGAGCCAGGGCATCCCGGAATCCCGACCGACGCGCGCCTCCAAGGTCTCGCCCGCGCAAAGCTCGAGCACCACGAACGGTCGCTGATCGAGCGTCTTGCCCATATCGAGCACCCGCACGACGCCGGGCATGCTGAGCCCGGACAGCACGCGGGCTTCACGTCGCAGTCTGTTTTCCGAAAGGCTCGAATGCGCGCCGACGGCGTCGCCGATCTTGATTGCGACGCGTCGGCCCAGATCGACATGCTCCGCTTCGAGTACGATCGTGCCCGCGCCCCTGGCGATCTCGCGCACCGTCCGGAAGCGCGTACCCGGCAGAATGCCTTCGCGCTCGTCCTTCATCACATGCGCCGCCTGCGGCGTGGGCAGATGCGGCGTACGCGCGGTGCCGAACAGCTTGCGTGCTTCGCCGATCAGCCGGACGAACTCCCGGCGAGCCCGCGCGCTTTCGCCATCGAACAGGCGCGCCATCAGGCCCGCCACCCGGCCGCGGACTCCCCGCTCGCCACCGTCCATGCCCGGCGCCGCGCCGAGCACGTTCGCGAGATCGCGCGCGGCCAGCTTGGTGCGTGCGTAGCGGTCGTCGCGATTGAAGGCCGTCAGCTTCAGGATCACTTCGTCGAGCGCTGCCGGAGCCCCGGCGATCTCGGCGATCGGCGGCAAATTGCGTTCGTTCTTCGCGACGGCAGCCATGTGGTCGCTGGCCTCGCCTTGCAAGAAGCGGCGCCCTGCGCAGAGCTCCCACAGCATGACGCCGAGGGCGTAGAGGTCGACACGGGAATCACCCGGATCGTTGTTCGCAACCTCGGGCGCGACGTAGCCAGGCTTGGCGAAGACAACGCCGCTCACCGTGTGACAGCGCCGATTTTCCCCGCGCGCCGTGCCGAAGTCGATCACCTTGGTCTCGCCGCCGTAGCTCACCATCACGTTCTGTGGCGACAGATCGCGATGCACGATCGCCAGCGGTCGGCCCTGCGCGTCGGCTCGTTCGTGCACGTGCGCCAGCGCTTCGGCGGTCAAGTGGGCGATCGATACCGCTTCGTGCCAGTCGACACGTTGGCCAGTCGTCAACGCCCGCGCGCGCACGTCACCGAGGCTCTTGCCGTCGACGTGCTCGACGACCACGTATGGCTCGCCGGTGTCGTCGTCGGTGGTCGCTTCGACGATCTGCGCGACCCCAGGGTGCTCTAGCTGCGCTTGCACGCGCGCTTCGTCCAAGAACCGCGCGTTGAAGCTCTTGTCCGTGCGGTGCTCAGCGCGAATCGTCTTGATGATCACGGGGCGCTCGGCACCCTCGAGACCAAGCGTGGACGCGAGCATCACCTCGCCCATGCCGCCCTTCGCGATACGTCGCAAGAGCACGTAGTGACCGCCGAATCGACGCGGCAGATCGCTCAGCGAGAGGGCTCGCGTTCGCATCGGCTCGCGCGGCTTGCTCGCAGAAGCCGCCGGTTTGCCCGACGCCCCTGCGTCCGGTGAGGAGGACGCCATGCACCACCCCTAAAGAGGTGGGATACGGTGGGCCAACAAAGCAGGCCACAGGCCACAGGCCACAGGCCACAGCCAGCCCCCCCCGGGCGGGGCCCGGGGGAGTCCGTCGGGCGGGCCGCGGCCTGGCTCTGGCTCTGGCTGAGGCCTGTAGCCTGTAGCCTGTAGTCTGACTATGACCCGCTCTGCCATGAGCAAGCAGATGGGAATCATGGGTTGGGTGCTGTGCCTCCTGTCCGGGGGGCTCTTGATGTGGGGGCTCGCGCACGCGACACCCACATCAAGAGCGCACTTCGATAACCCGGCGGTGTGGGACGACAGCGCGGCGGCCGTCCCGGTGACCTCCAAAGACCCGATGTGGGGCTCGCGCTTCGCGCCCGTCACCATCGTCGTGTTCAGCGATTACCAGTGTCCGCACTGCAAAAGCATCGAGGACACCTACGCGCAGCTGAAGCAGAAGTACGGCGGCGACAAGCTGCGCATCATCTGGAAGCACAACCCGCTCGCGATGCATCCCGCCGCGCGCCCCGCGTCCGAGGCGGGCGTCGTGGTGATGAACCTCGGGGGCAACGACGCCTTCTGGCGGTTTCATGAGCAGATCTTCGACGACCCGAAAGCGATCAACGCTGAAGCGCTCACCAAGTGGGCGGTCGAGGCCGGCGTCGACAAACAGAAGTTCGTCGAGGCGGTGGCGGCCAACGCCGGTGCGGATAAGGTCAAGGAAGACCTGGCGAACGGCGCCAAGAATGGCGTCCGCGGGACACCTGCAGCATTCATCAACGGGGAATTCAGGAGTGGCAAGCTCCCGGAAGCCGAGTTCGTCAAGCTGATCGACGCCGAGCTTTTCGCAGCGAACGAGCTCTTGAAGAGTGGGACGCCGCCCGACCAGATCTACGTCAAGCGATCGCTCGCCAACAAGCCCCCCAAAGACTCCGATCCGAAAATGGGTCCCAAAGGCGCGCTCGACGACAAGCCAGACAGCGTACCCGGCAATGCGACTACGAAAGAGCCAGCCAAAGAAGCTGCGACCGACGCCCCGGAAAAGGACACCGCGGAAGAAGCCACCGAGGCCGCGTTGGCCAAAAAGGAGAAGCCGGCCGACGTGGTGCACAAGATACCGGTCGGCGCTTCGCTCGTGCGCGGCCCAGCCGATGCGCTCGTGACCATCGTCGAGTTCGGCGATTTGTCGTGCCCGTACACCGCCGCCGCCGAGCCCGCGCTGCTCGAAGTGATGAAGATCTACGACGGGAAAGTGCGCCTCGTTTGGAAGCATCACCCGATGCCGGTGAACGCCCGGTCGATGCCGACCACGCTTTTGGCGCTGGAGGCGCAAGGCCAGAAAGGCGCAGCCGAGTTCTGGGAGATCCACGATCGCATGCTGGCGGCGAAGGGCGTCTTCGACGACGGCGCGCTGCTCGCGCTGGCCAAAGACCGCGGCCTCGATGAAGCCCGCGCGAAGGCAGTGATCAGCGATAAAGACCCCGCCACGCCGAGCTTCGACCCGACCAACGCCGCAAGCGCGGCGCTGGCGGTCATCAAGCGCGACCAAACGCTGGCTGCCGACTTCGACCTCTCTGGCCCGCCGACTTTTTTCATCAATGGCAAACGTGTCGTCGGGGTACAGCCAATCGACAGATGGAAGACCCTGATCGACGCCGAGCTGGCGAACGCTGAGGCGCTGGTGGCCGCTGGCACCGACAAAGCCGCAGTCTATGGCGCCCTGATGGCGAAGGCGAAAGAGGCCGAGCTCGCCGAGGTTCGTCTGATCGTGCCGCCCACGGGGGATGTGCCCTTTCGCGGCAATGCGAACGCCAGCGTCGAGCTTCATGCGTTTTACGATTTCGAGTGTGTGTACTGCAAACGGGTAGAGAACGTGATCGAGCAGGTCGAAACGCGCTTCGGCGACAAGGTGAAGATCGTGCTGCGAGACGACCCGCTGAAGATGCACAAGACCGCGCCGCTCGCCTCGCAAGCCGCTCGCGAGGCCTTCACCCAGCAGGGCATGGCCGGCTTCTTCAAGTACCACGACGCATTGTTCGACGTGCAGGGCACACCCGACTTCGAGCGCGCCGGCTTCGAGCGAATCGCCGAGAAACAAGGGCTCGACATGGGCTTGTTTCGCAACGCGCTCTCGAAAGAAACGCATCTGGCCGCGGTTGAACGAGCCATCGAAGAGGCCAAGCTCTCCGACATCAAGGGCACGCCTGGCTTCGTCGTCACCTACCGCAAACAGGGTGACAAGCTCGAGGGCTACTTCTTCTCGGGTGCAGTGGCGTTCTCCAAGTTCAAGCGCAACATCGAGCGCGCGTTGGAAAGCGCTGCGCCGAGCAACGTGAACTAGTACCTCGGCTCTGCCAACCGCGTCCCAATCTCGCCTTTTGATGTAGCGAAACAGCCACCTGCGACAGCCGCGTCGCAGCGATAGAACGATCCGTCAACACGGTAGCCACGCGCTGAAACTCTTCTTCGCTGGATTGCGCATGGCGATTCAGCGTTAGCCTTGAACCGTGCAGAACCTCACCACCATCCTCGCGGCGCTCACCTTCGCCGGGTGCGTCGGATCCATTGGCGAGCCACCTGCCGACGACGACGGAGTCGACGGGACGGATCCGGGCGATCCGCGCCTCGAGGCCCGCGTGTGGCGACTCACGCCCTCGCAATACAACGCCGAGCTGCAGCGGCTTTTCCCTGGCACCCCCAGCGTCAACTTGCCAGAGGGGTCGGGCGAATTCGGCATCGTCAACATCTCGTCGACGGCGCGTATCGACCTCGGCAATGCCTCGCAGTTCAACGAAGCTGCGCGGTCGGTGGGCTCTTGGGCGGCCACACAGGGCGCAGCGGCCGCGCGCTGCGAGACGTTTGGCACCGACGCGTGCATCGACACGTTTCTCGGGTGGTTCCCGGAGGCGGCCTACCGCAGGCCACTCACGACCGAGGAGATGAGCGAGCTACGCGCCGTCTACGACGACATTCTGCCGACCTACGGTGAAGAGTGGGCCTTCTCGGCGCTCGTGCGCAGCGTGTTGCTGTCGCCACAGTTTCTGTATCGCTACGAGATCGGTCCTGACGGCGAAGGCGTCGTCGAGCTCGACCAGTACGAGATCGCGAGCCTGCTTTCCTTCTCCCTCACCGACGCCGCGCCCGACGACGACCTGCTCGCCGACGCAGCGGCGGGTCTCTTGCGCAACCCCGCCGTACGCGAAGCGCACGCGCGACGCTTGATGGACAGCTCGGCCGATGTTTGGCAGCGCTTCTTCTGGCAGTGGCTGAAAATGTCGACGCTCGAAAGCCAGGGCAACGAGACCGAGCTCGACCCTGCGCTCGTCGTCGAGCTCGAAGCCGAGTACCGCGCGTTCGTGGGCACCATCGTGGTGAACGACCGCGGCAGCCTGAAAGCGCTACTCACCACCAACCATACCTGGGCCACGCCGGCAGTCGCCGCCTACTACGGCGCGACCCATCCCGGCAGCGGCGTGGCGCAGTTCGATCTCGACCCCGCCCAGCGCGGCGGGCTGCTCACGCTGGGTGCTTGGCTCGTCTCACACGGCAAGAAGGGCCGCGACAACGTGGTTCGGCGCGGCATGGCCGTGTATCGCGACGCGATGTGCAACAACATCGTGCCGCTCGACGTCGATCTCGAAGCAGCGCAGCAAGAGCTCGTCGGCGCTGACGCGACCATCAAAGAGATCGCCGATGCGCGCGGCAGCGACGCGACCTGCGGCGCCTGCCATGTCACCTCCGACCCGGTGGGTCTCAGCTTCGAGAGCTACGCCGGCGACGGCTCATTCCAGACGACCTACGCGGACGGCAAGCCGGTCGAGGCCGCGGTCGTGCTCGACGGCGTGGCCTACGAAAACGCGCCGCTGCTCTCGGCTGCACTGGCAGATGACGAGCAGTTCCAGCAATGCCTGGTGCGGCGCTTCGGTCACTTCGTGATGGGCGCGGAGTTCGGCGCCCCCATCGTGGTGCGCGCATCGGCGGAGGCCTACGACGCGTTCAATGGCAGCGGTGGCTCTTTCGAGGAGCTGCTCGTCGCGATCGTGAGCGACCCTTCGTTCATCGAGAGGAGGAAGTAAGCCATGATCAGCCGACGACGCTTCTCACTGCTGGGCGCTTCCGCCGCTGCGGCCCTGCTGGCATCTCGCTTCGGGCAGCGCAACGCCAAGGCGGGGCCGCCGCAAGGCCCGGTGCGCTTCCTCGCGGTGCGGACGCCGCACGGTGTCGACCGCGACTTCTGGATCCCGCGTCAAAACAACGGCGCCGAGCCAGCAACGCCTGACGAGGCGCTCTCCGGTCTGACATTCGAATACGAAGACTCGATCTTGAACGCCATGATGCCGTGGCGAGACCAGATCACCGTGCTCGACGGCCTGGACACCCAATGCGTGAAAGAGGGCACGCGTGGAGGCCTCTACACGAATCACGGCCACAACGAGCAGGGCACCCTGCTCACCGGCGCCCAGGCGCCGGCCGATCGCGAAGGCAACTTCGACAATCATCCGTCGCTCGACTTCTGGCTCCACGGCCAGCTCGGTGCGCCGGTGCTGCTCACCGCGAGCGTCGAGGGTGCCGGAACATGGAAGTGCATGAGCTTCGACTCGACCGGCATTCCGCGCGACGCCGAGACCAGCCCGAGCGCGCTCTTCCAGCAGGCATTTCCCGCCGATTTCGAGCCGCCGGATCCGGAAGACCCGGTGATCGACTATGCGGCCGGTGAAAATCGCATCGTCACGCACGGCCAGACCGCGCTGACGAAGCTCGAGGCGCGCCTCAAGGGCGTCGAGAAGGACAAGATCACCGCCCACCGCGAAGCGATGAAGAAGCTGATCGAGACCGGCCAGCCTCCGATCGTCGGCTATTGCACCACGAGCGGTAGCGACGTGCCCAACGTCAATGGCAGCGTCGGCGACTACAGCAACGTCGAGAACGTCACGCGCGCGCACGCCGCCGTCATCGCCCAGTCATTCGCCTGCGGCCGCAGCATGTGCGCCACGCTGCGTATCCTCGACGACTACCCGAATTACTACACCGACGTCCCCGAGGTCCAAGCCTCGGGCGCGGCGGCCCTCTACGGCGCGGACTTCCGCTTTCACGAGAACCTCGTCCACGACTACTGGAGCTCGGGCGGCTCCAACGCCACCATGCGCAAAGGCTACTGCGCTGGCCAGCGCTGGGCTGCGGGCCACTTCGCCGCGGTGCTCGACGAGCTCTCCAAAATCGTCGACCCGTACGACCCGATGGGCGGCAGCATCCTCGATAACACCATCGTCTTCTGGCACAACGAGTTCGGGCACGACGGCCACGACAACCAGCACACACGCCACCCCGCGATCATCGCCGGCGGCGGCAATCGAACATTGCGCCTCGGTCGCTACCTCCGCCTGCGCAACATCGACAGCGATGAGCGCGTGCCGCACAACAAGCTACTCACCAGCATCTGCCATGCGGTGGGCTTGACCAAGACCGAGTTCTTCGGCGATCGCGACCTGGAAGACCGGCCCGAGTATCAGGGCCCGCTCGACCCGCTCATGATTTGAGCGCGGCCTCGGCTCAGCCGGGCTTGGGACGAGCGAACGGTTCGCTAGCGAGAACCGCGGTCAACCCGTGCTCGTCCAGTCCACCATCGTGAGCTCGCCGAAGCGCCGAAACGCGGCGTCGGCGCTGACAAGCGTGAGACCGCAGACCACGGCGATCGCGGCGATCTGCAAATCCTCGCAGGAGACGGTGATCCCCCGCCGCGCAAGCCGCGCGTCTTCGCGACCCGCCCACGTGGCCGCGGCCTCGTCGAAGCCGAGCACCGGGAAGGAGGTCCGCACGATGGCGTGATAACGCTCGAGGGCCTCGCGCCTCCGGCCCTTCGGCAGACGCGCCGCGCCGGACACCAGCTCTTGCCACGTGATCACGCTGACGGCCGTAGAGCGCTTGTGCTCCCGCAGGTGCCGCGAGAAGGTCTCCGACGGCGCCGGGCGAAAGGGCTCACTGACGGCATTCGTGTCGAGGAGGTACCTCATGCGATGCGTCGCCTCGTGGGGTGACCCGCCGGACGCTCGAACTCGGCGCCGCCGGTCGCGTCGCGGAGAGCGTCGAGCTGCTCGAAGAACCGATCCGCCGCACGAAAGTCGCGCTCGGCCACGAGCACGAGCGTCGCGTGCCCCTTGCGGGCGATTCGCACCGGCTCGCCGGCCTCCGCGAGATCGGCCAACCGGGCCAGGTTCTCCCGCGCGTCGCGGATCGTGTAGGTCTTCATGCGTACACA
>Ga0105048_10002927_pt1 | contig 27940 bp, 29 predicted proteins | sample MAT05_FD_78382 | JGI IMG/M metagenome (GOLD analysis project Ga0105048, IMG submission 78382) | Freshwater microbial communities from Lake Fryxell liftoff mats and glacier meltwater in Antarctica - MAT-05 | ecosystem: Environmental > Aquatic > Freshwater > Ice > Liftoff microbial mat | place...
CTTCCACTGGTCAAAGGGCGAGGTAGGGGCCGACTCGGTGCCATCGGCGATGATAACCCGGATTGTGCCATCCGGCGCAACTTCGACCTTTCCAATAGTCAGCCCGGCGGCTTGGGCGGCTTTCACCGCCCGTGCCACGTCGGTCTGCCGGAATGTCGAGGGACGCCGGGTCATTGTCTCAGACGATGCCCAAACGGACGCGGAGGGCGTCCTTCACCATTTCCTTGCCGACGTTCGCCATACCCAAACGGTTGAGGGCCGCGTAGGCCAGCATAAGGACAGGATCATTCACAGGGCCGTCGCGCCATTCGTTGCGGCCCGTCATCTCGTTGTGCCGAAGGTCAGGAAGCACCGAATCGACGTTCCGGGCCAGAAACAAAATCGCGTTGTGCTGGTTTATGATGAGGTCTTTGCCGCGCATCATGGGCGTGCCCAATTGGAGTCCCGATCTGGCAGCGATCATCGCCGGGCCGTGGATCAAGGCTTCTATCTCGGCGTGCTCTTCCTCGCTGATCGTGTCCGAAAAGTCAGACTGCGCCTCTTCAGCCGGGCTGAACCACGGCTTGGGATACTTCATGCCCGCTGCAAGCCCGTTGCATATCTAACGCATCAGATCGGCAACGGGGTAGTCCGCAGTCTAGCCTGCCGCGACGGCGGCCTGCATCAATGCGGACGTGGCCTCTTTTATCGTGCAAGTGCAACACGCAACAAATGTCCCCAGATGCACGGCTTGATCGAAGAGAGCGGGAGTCCTCGGTTCGCCATTGTTTGCCGCGTCCTTCAAAACCCGCTTGGCCCGCTCTGCCATCTGGCGCGCGATGGCGACAGCCTCGGGGATGCCTGACTGATCGACAGCCGCTTTAACCTCCCCTCTGTCGTGCATCGGAACAGCGCGGTGCAGGGCATCAGGGACGGGCGGCAGGGTCTCATGCTCGATTGCGTCGGCGAGCAGGTCGAGGTCGCCTTTGACCCGTTCATAGCGGCCCCAAGGTGCCACGGTGCCGGGGGCCACGATATAGGACGCGGTGCCGTTCGCGTGTCGCGCCTTGATGTCCACCCCTTCCATGACCCCGTTTGCGGATATCGAACCGGGGGCGAAGAAATGGTGTTCGCCGCTCCCTGCGGTCTTGGCCACAAGCAGGGCCCGCAACTTGATGCGCGCCTTTTTCAGAGTCACGAAACCGTCACGCTCCTTGTGCCGGTCAACGTCCACCACGCCGAAGGTCTCGGTAAGTAGCCCCGGCAACATGTTCGGATCTTTCCCCCAGACTTAGCGGATGACCTGCGGGTCGGTCGTGGCCTTGGTCATGTAGTCGGAACACTTGGGCGACTTCGGGCCGCGCCTCTGGCCGGTTTTCAGCGTTTCCTCTTGATACCGCAGGGGCATGACGCGGATAAGACGGGCTGCTTGGACGAGGGCGACTTGAAGGTTATGGGGTATTATGATACCATTTTCGCGCGACATTGATCGATCCTCTGTCGTATGGAAGTTTGCCCCCGGTGCTGGTCACACCGGGGGTTTTTCATTAGGGATGGCTGGGATTCTTCCCGTAACTCATTGATACCAATGAGGGGAAATTAGGCCCGGTTGGGCGAATTATTGAATGATTTCAACGGAAAAGGGTGGACTTCAAAACCGAGGGTCGTGGGTTCGGGTCCCCCCAGCTCCTGCCAGGCACCCATCGTTCTTTGCGAGTGTCGGCGCTGGCTGCCTCTGCACTGGTGTGGTGGGTGCTTGAAATTCTGGGGCAGGCGGCGTATCTGACCCTTCGTAGACGTTGAAGGAACTTCTTACCCATGGCCATCACGAATCCCGTTCAGTTTCTGCAGCAGGTGCGCGCGGAGGTGGCAAAGGTCGTCTGGCCCTCGCGTCGCGAAGTGATACTGACCACGATCATGGTCTTTATCATGGCCACGCTGACAGGCGCGTTCTTTTTTCTGGTTGACCTGACCATCCGGACCGGGCTGGAAGCGGTCCTGAACGGGTTTGGCTGAGGCAGCTTTCTACAAAAACTCTTGAACTGGGAGGCCCGCGGGTCTAACTGACTTCAAGTTCAACGGGCATGTGCGCGCGGCGATTCGGGTCGCGCGTTGTTTTTTGTTCAAAGAACGGCGCAAAAGCGCTGCAAGATCAAGGGTTCTCGGGCAATGCCCCTGCGGTTGGAAGGAAGACTTCAGGATGTCGAAGCGGTGGTATTCGGTGAGCGTTCTCTCGAATTTCGAGAAGAAGATCGCCGAACAGATCAGAACAGCCGTGACCGACGCGGGTCTCGAGGATGAGATCGACGAGGTTTTGGTGCCGACCGAAGAGGTCATCGAAGTGCGCCGCGGCAAGAAGGTCACGTCCGAGCGTCGCTTCATGCCGGGCTATGTGCTGGTGCATATGGAGATGACGAACCGTGGCTATCACCTGATTTCCTCGATTAACCGGGTGACCGGCTTTTTGGGGCCGCAGGGCAAGCCGATGCCGATGCGGGATGCCGAAGTGAACCAGATCCTCAATCGTGTGGAAGAGGGTCTGGAGGCGCCGCGCAATCTGATCCGCTTCGAGATCGGCGAGACGGTGCAGGTCACGGACGGGCCTTTCGAAGGCTTTTCGGGCATGGTCGAGGATGTGGATGAGCCGCACAGCCGTCTGAAGGTGACTGTGTCGATCTTCGGCCGGGCAACCCCGGTCGAGCTGGAATTCACTCAGGTCTCCAAAGGGAGCTGAGTGCATCGTGGGAGGTGAGCACCCCGGCCGGTTGGCCGAAGTGACGGACCGCACCACTAAACCGCGCCCCACCCGATCCCGGGCGGGCGCCGTGACAAAGGAGACGGCCAGATGGCCAAGAAGATTATCGGCAGCCTGAAGCTGCAAGTGAAAGCGGGTCAAGCCAACCCTTCGCCACCTGTGGGCCCCGCCCTTGGACAGCGCGGGCTGAACATCATGGCTTTCGTCAAGGAATTCAATGCCAAGACCGCCGACATGGCTCTGGGCACGCCCACACCAGTGATCATCACCTACTATCAGGACAAGTCTTTCAGCCTCGAATTCAAGACGGCTCCGGCGTCTTTCCTGCTGAAACAGGCTGCCGGCCTGCCGCCCGTGGGAAAGCGCAACCGTGCCAAGGGGTCTGTCAAGCCGGGTCACACGGTCGCAGGCGCTGTGACGGTTGCGCAGGTGCGCGCCATTGCCGAGTCGAAGATGAAGGACCTGAGCGCCAACTCGATCGACGCCGCGATGAAGATCATCCTGGGGTCGGCCAAGTCCTGTGGCATTGAGATCAAGGGGTAAATCATGGCAAAGCTTGGAAAACGGACCCGCGGCGCGCGTGAAGCCTTTGGTGAAAAGGCGCTGATCTCGGTCGAAGATGCGGTTGCGCTGGTCAAGAAATCGGCCACGGCCAAGTTCGACGAGACGCTGGAAGTTGCGATGAACCTCGGTGTTGATCCGCGTCACGCGGACCAGATGGTGCGTGGCGTCGTCACCTTGCCGAACGGCACGGGCAAGACCGTGCGCGTGGCGGTATTTGCGCGAGGCGCAAAGGCAGATGAGGCGAAGGCGGCCGGTGCGGACATCGTTGGGGCCGAAGACCTTATGGAGCAGATCCAGCAGGGCAAGATCGACTTCGACCGTTGTATCGCGACGCCGGACATGATGCCGCTCGTCGGCCGTCTGGGCAAAATCCTCGGGCCGCGTAACCTGATGCCGAACCCGAAGGTCGGAACGGTGACGATGGACGTGGCGGGTGCCGTCGGCAACGCCAAGGGCGGCGAAGTGCAGTTCAAGGTCGAAAAGGCCGGGGTCATTCACGCCGGAATCGGCAAGGTTTCCTTTGCCGATGAAAAGCTGGCGCAGAACCTGCGCGCCTTCGTGGACGCGGTGTCCAAGGCTCGTCCGTCGGGCGCGAAGGGCACGTATCTCAAGAAGGTATCGCTGTCTTCGACCATGGGGCCTGGCGTTTCCGTGGACCTTGCTTCGGCTACCACGCGCTGAGAATGAGGCGGGGGTAGGCCCCCGCCGCCTGAATTCCCATCCCGCAAGGGGTGGGCGTCCGGGCCGCAAGGCCCGGTTCTGTCCGAGACGGTGGGTGGCGCGCAAACGCCTTAATGTCCTGCCCGAGATGGGGATCGAGACGATTTTCACCCAAGGGTGATCTTGTTTCGGGAACCTTCGCGGACCCGAACGCCCCGTCTTCGGAGGGGGCATACATGAGCCGGGGGGAAACCCCCAACCTTGGAGTGAAACTGTGGATAGAGCCCAGAAAGAGAAAGTGGTCGACGAACTCGGCCAGATCTTCGCAAGCTCTGGCGTCGTAGTGGTTGCCCATTACGCGGGAATGACAGTCAAACAGATGCAGGACCTGCGCGCCAAAATGCGCGACGTTGGCGGGTCCGTTCGCGTTGCCAAGAACAAGCTCGCCAAGATCGCCCTCGGCGGAAAACCCGGATTCAAGATGGGTGACCTGCTCTCGGGCATGACCGTAATGGCCTTTTCCGAGGACCCTGTCGCAGCTGCGAAGGTCGCGGAAGCCTATGCCAAGGTGAACGAGAAATTCGTGATCCTTGGCGGGGCAATGGGCGATGCGGTTCTGGACCAGGCTGGTGTGAAAGCCGTGGCCTCCATGCCGTCACGTGATGAGCTGATCGCTCAGATCGTGGCATGCATCGGAAGCCCCGCGTCGAGCATTGCCGGGGCCATTGGTGCGCCTGCCTCTAACATCGCAAGCATCCTTTCGACCATCGAGGAGAAGGCCGCGGCCTGACCATGATCCCGCGTGGTTGACTCCACGCCGTTGGAACCCATCTCAAACGTACGGAATGAAAAAATGGCTGATCTGAACAAACTCGCAGAAGAGATCGTTGGTCTGACCCTCCTGCAGGCGCAGGAACTGAAGACCATACTGAAAGACAAGTACGGCATCGAGCCGGCCGCCGGTGGCGCCGTCATGATGGCTGCAGCACCCGCTGCTGCGGCCGAAGCCGTGGAAGAGAAGACCGAATTTGACGTGGTCCTGACCGAAGCCGGTCCGAACAAGATCAACGTCATCAAGGAAGTCCGCACCATCACGGGCCTTGGTCTGAAAGAAGCCAAGGACCTCGTCGAGGCCGGCGGCAAGGTCAAGGAAGGCGCCTCCAAAGCCGACGCCGAGACCATGAAGAAAAAGCTCGAAGATGCTGGTGCCAAGGTCGAGCTGAAGTGATCGCCGCCGGGGCCTTCGTGCTACTGACGTGATTTTCTGGCTGGGGCGGAGGACTTTCCGCCCCAGCCAAACGCATCTTGGCGGTGGCTTTTGGACAAGCCTCTTCTCAGGTGCGTGACGGGTTCGGGAGCTGCCCTGCGGGACGGGCGGCATGAATGGGACCCATCCTCCTGCTTCGCATGCGGTGCGCGCCCGTGGCCCGACGGGTGGTGTGCCAGCGAAATGATGAAAGGTAGCGACGAGCATGGCGCAAGCTTATGTTGGCCAGAAGCGGATCCGGCGGTATTTCGGCAAGATCCGTGAAGTTCTGGAAATGCCGAACCTGATCGAGGTTCAGAAATCCTCCTACGACCTCTTCCTGCGTTCGGGCGAAGGCCCGAAGCCAGGCGATGGCGAGGGGATTCAGGGAACGTTCCAGTCGGTATTTCCGATCAAGGACTTCAATGAGACTGCTGTGCTCGAGTTCGTGAAATACGAGCTGGAAAAGCCGAAGTATGACGTAGACGAATGCCAAAGCCGCGATATGACCTATGCAGCCCCTCTGAAGGTGACGCTGCGCCTGATCGTGTTTGATGTCGATGAGCAGACCGGGGCACGGTCGGTGAAGGACATCAAGGAACAGGACGTCTTCATGGGCGACATGCCGCTGATGACGAACAACGGCACGTTCATCGTGAACGGCACCGAGCGCGTGATCGTCAGCCAGATGCACCGCTCTCCGGGTGTGTTCTTCGACCATGACAAGGGCAAGACCCACTCCTCGGGCAAGCTCTTGTTTGCGTGCCGGATCATCCCGTACCGCGGCTCGTGGCTCGACTTCGAATTCGACGCGAAGGACATCGTGTTCGCCCGCATCGACCGTCGCCGCAAGCTGCCGGTGACCACGCTGCTCTATGCGCTTGGCATGGATCAGGAAGGCATCATGGATGCCTATTACGAAACGGTAATGTTCCGCCACGTGAAGGGCAAGGGCTGGGTTACGCGCTTCTTTGCAAACCGGGTTTCGGGCACGCGGCCGACCTATGATCTGGTCGATGCCGCCACGGGTGAGGTCATCCTCAAGGCGGGCGAAAAGGCCACGCCGCGGATGGTCAAGAAGTGGAAAGACGAGGGCACGGTTACCGAACTGCTGGTGCCGTTCGAGCATATCCTTGGCCGGTTCGTCGCAAAGGACATGATTAACGAAGAGACCGGCGAGATCTGGGTCGAGGCTGGCGACGAGCTGACCATGGAATATGACCGCGACGGTGCGGCCAAGGGTGGCAGCGTCAAGTCGCTGCTGGAAAAGGGCATCACCGAGATACCGGTTCTGGATATCGACAACGTGAACGTGGGCCCCTACCTGCGCAATACGATGGCGGCAGATAAAAACATGGGACGCGACACCGCGCTTATGGACATCTACCGTGTGATGCGCCCGGGCGAGCCGCCGACGGTCGAGGCTGCAAGCCAACTGTTCGACACGCTGTTCTTTGACAGCGAACGCTATGACCTCTCGGCCGTAGGCCGGGTCAAGATGAACATGCGCCTCAATCTCGGCAAGCCGGACACGCAGCGCACGCTGGACCGCGACGACATCGTGGCCTGCATAAAGGCGCTGACCGAACTCCGCGATGGCAAGGGTGAGATCGACGACATCGACCACCTCGGCAACCGCCGGGTGCGCTCGGTCGGCGAGTTGATGGAGAACCAGTACCGCGTCGGCCTGCTGCGGATGGAGCGTGCGATCAAGGAGCGGATGAGTTCGGTGGAAATCGACACGATCATGCCGCAGGATCTGATCAACGCGAAACCGGCGGCAGCGGCAGTGCGGGAGTTCTTTGGCTCCAGCCAGTTGTCGCAATTCATGGACCAAACCAACCCGCTGTCCGAAGTGACGCACAAGCGCCGCCTGTCGGCCCTCGGGCCGGGCGGTCTGACCCGTGAGCGTGCAGGCTTTGAAGTCCGTGACGTACACCCGACCCACTATGGCCGGATGTGCCCGATCGAGACGCCCGAAGGCCAGAACATCGGCCTGATCAACTCGCTCGCGACCTTTGCGCGCGTGAACAAGTACGGCTTCATCGAAACGCCGTATCGCAAGGTGATCGACAACAAGGTGACCGATGAGGTTGTCTATATGTCGGCCACCGAGGAAATGCGACACACGGTGGCGCAAGCCAACGCGGCGCAGGACAGCGAAGGACGGTTCACCGATGATCTGATCTCCAGCCGGAAGGCCGGGGAATTCATGCTGAACCCGCCGGATGCCATCGACCTGATCGACGTGTCGCCAAAGCAGCTGGTGTCGGTTGCGGCCTCGCTCATCCCGTTCCTTGAGAACGACGATGCGAACCGCGCACTGATGGGCTCGAACATGCAGCGCCAGGCGGTGCCCTTGCTGCAATCGGACGCGCCCTTCGTTGGCACCGGGATCGAGGCCGTCGTTGCCCGCGACTCTGGCGCCGCCATCATGGCGCGCCGGGCGGGTGTGATCGACCAGGTCGACGCCACCCGCATCGTGGTCCGCGCGACCGAAATGCTGGACCCCGGAGAGCCGGGCGTCGACATCTACCGTCTGCGCAAGTTCAAACGGTCGAATCAATCTTCCTGCATCAACCAGCGCCCGCTGGTGAAGGTGGGCGATGTGGTGGTGCGCGGCGAAGTGGTGGCCGACGGCCCCTGCACCGACATGGGCGAGCTGGCTCTGGGCCGGAACGTGGTCGTGGCTTTCATGCCTTGGAATGGCTACAACTACGAGGATTCGATCCTTATTTCGGAACGCATCCTGCGCGACGACGTCTTCACCTCGATCCACATCGAGGAATATGAAGTCGCGGCCCGGGACACCAAGCTTGGTCCGGAAGAGATCACCCGCGATATTCCGAACGTGGGCGAAGAGGCGCTGCGCAACCTTGATGAGGCGGGCATCGTCTATATCGGGGCCGAAGTGCAGCCGGGTGACATCCTCGTGGGCAAGATCACGCCCAAAGGCGAGAGCCCGATGACGCCGGAGGAAAAGCTTCTGCGCGCCATCTTTGGCGAAAAGGCGTCGGACGTGCGCGACACCTCGCTGCGCCTGCCGCCCGGAGCGTACGGGACCATTGTCGAGGTGCGGGTCTTCAACCGCCACGGCGTGGACAAGGACGAACGCGCCCTGCAGATCGAGCGGGAAGAAGTCGAACGTCTGGCCCGTGACCGCGACGACGAACTCGCGATCCTCGAGCGCAACATCTATGCACGCCTCAAGGCCCTGGTGACCGGCAAGGTTGCTGTGAAGGGCCCGAAGGGAATCAAGTCCGGATCGACCATCGACGAAGAGCTTCTGGGCACGCTCAGCCGTGGCCAGTGGTGGCAGCTGGCATTGGGCGAAGAGGCTGATGCAAAGGACGTCGAGGCACTGCATGACCAGTACGAGGCGCAGAAACGCGCGCTCGACCACCGCTTTGACGACAAGGTTGAAAAGGTGCGTCGCGGCGACGATCTGCCTCCGGGCGTGATGAAAATGGTCAAGGTCTTTGTGGCCGTGAAGCGCAAGCTGCAGCCGGGCGACAAGATGGCCGGCCGTCACGGCAACAAGGGCGTGATTTCCAAGGTGGTTCCGATCGAGGACATGCCCTTCCTTGCCGACGGTACGGCCGTGGACCTGGTGCTCAACCCGCTCGGCGTGCCGAGCCGGATGAACGTGGGACAGATTCTGGAAACCCACATGGGCTGGGCCGCGCGTGGTCTGGGCCTGCGGATTGACGAGGCATTGAAGGAATATCGCCGGTCCGGCGACATGACCCCGGTGCGCGAGGCTGTGCGTCTTGCCTATGGCGACGAGACGTATGAGGAAGCCTTCGCCGGTCAGGACGAAGATACCTTCCTCGAACTCGCAGGCAATGTGACCAAGGGCGTGCCGATTGCGTCCCCGGTATTCGACGGCGCGAAGGAGGCGGACGTGAATGATGCCCTACGTCGCGCAGGCTTTGACACGTCGGGCCAGTCGGTGGTCTTCGATGGCCGCTCGGGGGAACAGTTCACCCGCAAGGTCACCGTGGGCGTGAAGTACATGCTGAAACTCCACCACCTGGTGGACGACAAGCTGCACGCACGCTCGACCGGGCCGTACTCGCTCGTCACGCAGCAACCTCTGGGCGGCAAGGCCCAGTTCGGTGGCCAGCGTCTGGGCGAAATGGAGGTCTGGGCCCTGGAAGCGTACGGTGCCGCCTACACCCTGCAGGAAATGCTGACGGTGAAGTCGGACGATGTGGCAGGCCGGACCAAGGTCTACGAGTCGATCGTCAAGGGCGAGGACAACTTCGAGGCCGGGGTCCCGGAATCGTTCAATGTGCTCGTCAAGGAAGTACGGGGTCTCGGCCTCAACATGGAACTCCTGGATGCGGAGGAGGAGTGAAAGACAAAAATCTTCACCGAGATTTTTGGCAGGTTCCCCCGTCAGGGAACTTGTCTCACCCCTCTGACCGCAACCCTATGATTGGGAATGTAGAATGAACCAGGAACTCAGCACCAACCCGTTCAACCCGGTTGCCCCCGTCAAGACCTTCGACGAGATCAAGATCTCTCTGGCCAGCCCGGAGCGGATCCTCTCGTGGTCCTACGGCGAGATCAAGAAGCCGGAAACCATCAATTACCGCACGTTCAAGCCCGAGCGTGACGGCCTGTTCTGTGCCCGGATATTCGGGCCGATCAAGGATTACGAATGCCTCTGCGGCAAATACAAACGCATGAAGTATCGCGGCGTTGTCTGCGAAAAATGCGGCGTTGAAGTCACCTTGCAAAAGGTGCGCCGTGAGCGGATGGGGCACATCGAACTGGCCGCACCCGTCGCCCACATCTGGTTCCTGAAGTCGCTGCCGAGCCGGATCGGCCTGATGCTCGACATGACGCTGCGGGATCTTGAGCGGATCCTGTATTTCGAAAACTATGTGGTGATCGAGCCGGGTCTCACCGACCTTACCTATGGTCAGCTGATGACCGAAGAAGAGTTCCTCGACGCGCAGGACCAGTATGGTGCCGATGCCTTTACCGCCAACATCGGCGCAGAGGCGATCCGCGAAATGCTGTCCGCGATTGATCTGGAGACCACGGCCGAGCAGCTGCGGGCGGATCTCAAAGAGGCCACCGGCGAGCTGAAGCCGAAAAAGATCATCAAGCGACTGAAGATCGTCGAGAGCTTCCTCGAGTCGGGGAACCGGCCCGAATGGATGGTTCTGACCGTGCTGCCGGTGATCCCGCCGGAATTGCGCCCGCTCGTCCCGCTGGACGGCGGCCGGTTTGCCACGTCAGACCTGAACGACCTTTACCGCCGGGTCATCAACCGCAACAACCGCCTGAAGCGGCTGATTGAACTGCGTGCGCCCGACATCATCGTGCGCAACGAAAAGCGGATGCTGCAAGAGGCCGTGGACGCGCTCTTTGACAACGGCCGCCGTGGCCGCGTGATCACCGGAACCAACAAGCGCCCGCTGAAATCGCTCAGCGATATGCTGAAGGGCAAGCAGGGTCGCTTCCGCCAGAACCTTCTGGGCAAGCGGGTCGACTTCTCGGGCCGTTCGGTCATCGTGACCGGGCCGGAGCTGAAGCTGCACCAGTGCGGGTTGCCAAAGAAGATGGCTTTGGAGCTTTTCAAGCCGTTCATCTACTCGCGGCTGGAAGCCAAAGGGCTTTCCAGCACCGTCAAGCAGGCGAAAAAGCTGGTGGAGAAGGAACGTCCCGAAGTCTGGGATATCCTGGACGAGGTCATCCGCGAACATCCGGTTCTGTTGAACCGGGCGCCGACGCTTCACCGTCTGGGCATTCAGGCATTCGAGCCGATCCTGATCGAAGGCAAGGCAATCCAGCTGCACCCGCTGGTATGCTCGGCCTTCAACGCCGACTTTGACGGCGACCAAATGGCCGTGCACGTCCCCCTTTCGCTGGAAGCCCAGCTTGAGGCGCGCGTCTTGATGATGTCGACGAACAACGTGCTGTCGCCCGCCAACGGCGCGCCGATCATCGTGCCGTCGCAAGACATGGTGCTCGGGCTTTACTACACCACCATGGAACGCAAGGGCATGGTCGGTGAAGGCATGGCCTTCCGCGACGTCGAGGAGGTGGAACATGCGCTTTCCGCCGGGGCCGTCCACCTGCACGCCCGGATAAAGGCGCGGATCAAGCAGATCGACGAGACCGGCAACGAAGTGTGGAAGCGCTTCGACACCACGCCTGGCCGTTTGCGTCTGGGCAACCTTCTGCCGCTCAACGCCAAGGCACCGTTCGATCTGGTCAACCGACTGTTGCGCAAGAAGGATGTGCAGAACGTCATCGACACCGTCTACCGCTATTGCGGGCAGAAAGAGTCGGTCATTTTTTGCGACCAGATCATGACGATGGGCTTCCGGGAAGCCTTCCGTGCCGGGATTTCATTCGGCAAGGACGACATGCTGATCCCGGACTCCAAATGGCCGATCGTGAATGAGGTTCGCGATCAGGTGAAGGAGTTCGAACAGCAGTACATGGATGGCCTGATCACTCAGGGCGAAAAGTACAACAAGGTGGTCGATGCCTGGTCCAAATGCTCGGACAAGGTGGCGGCGGACATGATGTCGGCGATCTCTGCAGTGCAGTATGATGATAGCGGCGCAGAGATGGAGCCGAACTCGGTCTACATGATGTCCCACTCCGGGGCGCGTGGTTCGCCTGCGCAGATGAAACAACTGGGCGGCATGCGTGGACTGATGGCCAAGCCATCCGGGGAGATCATCGAGACGCCGATCATCTCGAACTTCAAGGAAGGCCTGACCGTTCTTGAATACTTTAACTCCACCCACGGCGCCCGAAAGGGTCTCGCTGACACGGCGCTGAAGACGGCAAACTCGGGGTATCTGACACGACGTCTGGTGGACGTCGCACAGGATTGCATCGTTCGCAGCCATGACTGTGGCACCGACCGCGCCATCACTGCCGAAGTGGCCGTGAACGACGGCGAAGTGGTACAGTCGCTGGCAGACCGTGTGCTGGGCCGGGTGGCCGCCGATGACGTTCTGGTGCCTGGCACCGATGAGGTGGTCGTGGCCGCGGGCGAGATCATCGACGAGCGTCGCGCCGACCTGATCAGCCAGGCTGGTGTGCTGAAGATGCGCATCCGCAGTCCGCTGACATGCGAGGCCGAAGAGGGTGTTTGCGCGACTTGCTATGGGCGCGACCTTGCCCGCGGCACACTGGTCAACATCGGCGAGGCGGTGGGCATCATCGCCGCGCAATCGATCGGTGAACCCGGTACGCAGCTTACGATGCGGACGTTCCACATCGGTGGCATCGCGCAGGGCGGCCAGCAATCGTTCCTTGAGGCGAGCCAGGAAGGCAAGATCGAGTTCCGCTTTGGTGGTGCGGCGTCTTCTTCTCCGTCAGCAAAAGGAGCGACAAGCACGCAAGTCCTTGAAGGAGCGGCGCCTGTCCAAATCGCCGCTCGAAGCTCGAACCTGCTCACAAATGCGAGCGGGGACAATGTAGTGATGGCCCGGAACATGGCCATCGTCATCGTCGACGAGGCGGGAGCGGAACGTGCCGTGCACAAGGTGACCTACGGGGCCAAGGTGCACGTCAAGGAAGGACAGGCAGTAAAGCGCGGCAACAAGCTCTTCGAATGGGACCCCTACACCCTGCCGATCATCGCCGAAAAGGGCGGTGTGGCAAAGTTCGTCGACCTGATCTCGGGCATCTCGGTGCGCGAAGATACCGACGAGGCCACCGGCATGACACAAAGGATCGTCAGCGATTGGCGCTCGGCTCCGCGTGGCAATGACCTCAAGCCGGAGGTCATCATCATGAACCCGGCGACGGGCGAACCGGTGCGCAACGAGGCGGGTAACCCCATCACCTATCCGATGTCGGTTGACGCGGTTCTGTCAGTCGAAGACCAACAGGAAATCCTGCCGGGCGACGTGATTGCCCGGATCCCGCGCGAAGGCGCCAAGACCAAGGACATCACCGGGGGTCTTCCCCGCGTGGCGGAACTGTTCGAGGCGCGCAGGCCAAAGGACCACGCGATCATCGCGGAAACCGATGGCTATGTGCGGTTCGGCAAGGACTACAAGAACAAGCGCCGCATCACCGTCGAACCCGTGGATGATACGCATCAGGCCGTCGAATACATGATCCCCAAGGGCAAGCACATTCCGGTTCAGGAAGGCGACTTTGTCCAGAAGGGCGACTATATCATGGACGGCAATCCCGCGCCGCATGACATCCTGCGAATTCTGGGTGTCGAGGCGCTGGCCAACTACATGATCGACGAAGTGCAGGACGTCTACCGCCTGCAGGGCGTGAAGATCAACGACAAGCATATCGAGGTGATCGTGCGCCAGATGCTCCAGAAATTCGAGATTCTGGACTCGGGCGAGACGACGCTTCTGAAGGGCGAGCATGTCGACAAGGCGGAACTGGAAGAATACAACCTGAAGGCCACAAACCTCGGGATGCGTGAAGCCACTGCCGAGCCGATCCTTCTGGGCATCACGAAGGCCAGCCTGCAGACGCGGTCCTTCATCTCGGCGGCGTCTTTCCAGGAAACCACCCGGGTTCTGACAGAAGCGTCGGTCCAGGGAAAGCGCGACAAGTTGGTCGGGTTGAAGGAAAACGTGATCGTCGGGCGGTTGATTCCGGCGGGCACGGGCGGGGCCACCACACGCGTCAAGAAGATCGCAGCAGACCGCGACATCATGGTCATCGAGGCGCGCAAGTCCGAGGCAGAGCATGCCGCGGCGCTGGCCGCCCCGATCCTTACGACACCCTCGGCGCCGGACTTTGGCCTGATAGACACGGTGGAGAGCCGCGATTGAGAACAGAGCCGGGCCCCTGAACAGGTCCGGCGAGACCTTGGCCCCGCCAGCCGGATTGTGCTGGCGGGGCTTTTTGTTGCGAAGCGGGCTCAGGTGCCCCGGGCAAGGCCATAATGCAGATTTCCGACAATACCCGCGGCGCAATCTACATGGTCATCAGCATGGCGGCTTTCACCTTGAACGACACTGCGATGAAGGCGGTGGCGCAGACGTTGCCGCTGTTCCAGTCCATTGCCTTGCGGGGCCTAGTGTCGGTGGTGGCGCTGGTGATCCTTGGCCTTGCGATGCGGTCCTTGCACTTTACCTTGCCGCGCGTGGATCGCGGACCCGTCCTGGTGCGCTCGTTGGCGGAGGTGGGAGGCACGGTGCTGTTCCTCGGCGCGCTGGTGCATATGCCCATCGCGAACTTGTCGGCCATCATGCAGTTCCTGCCGCTGGCTGTGGCGCTGGCTGCGGCCGTGGTGTTCCGCGAGCGGATCGGCTGGCGGCGGCTAAGCGCGATCCTGATCGGCTTCATCGGTGTGCTGATCATCATCCGCCCGGGGCCTGAGGGGTTTTCCGTCTGGTCGGTCATGGGTCTCGGCTCGGTTTTGTGCGTCGTGGTGCGGGACCTTGCGACGCGGCAGCTGTCGCGGGAAACCTCTTCGGTGACAGTAGCGGTGTGGGCCGCTGCCGTGGTCGCCGCAACCGGCGCCGCCGTTGCAGCCTGGGAAGGCTGGCAGACGGTTTCCGCGCATCAGGGTCTTCTGATCGCCGCCTCCTCCAGCATGCTGATCGTGGGCTACATGTTCTCGATCATGGTCATGCGTGTGGGAGAGATCGGCTTCATTGCACCGTTTCGCTACACCGCATTGATCTGTGCGATCGCCCTGGGCTGGGCAGTTTTTGGCGATTTTCCAGATGGCTGGACGCTGTTTGGCTCGCTGATCGTGGTGGGGACGGGTGTCTTTACCATATTGCGCGAGGCGCGGCTGAAATCCGCGAAAGCATGAGCGAAAGCGTCACGCACGCCGTGCCTGTGCTTGCGAGATATGCTAACGCAGCCGAACCAAGAGTGAGTCGGACCCATGCCCCCCCTTTCCGTCGTGATACCGGCCCGTAACGAGGCTGGAAACATCGGAGCCCTGATCGACGAGATCGTGGCCGCGCTTGCGCCGCTCGGATCGTTCGAGGTGATCGTGGTCGATGACGGTTCCACCGATGACACCGCGCGCGAACTGGCGGTCAAGGCAGTGACGGTCCCCTCGCTGCGGGTCCTGCGGCATCCGGTCTCGGCGGGGCAGAGTGCGGCGATCCATTCCGGCGTGCGCGCGGCGAAGGGAGAGATCGTCTGTATGCTGGACGGCGACGGGCAAAATCCGCCTGCCTTCCTGCCGGGATTGATTTCCCCGCTGCAGCGGCCGGGGGCGGAGTCTGTGGGTTTGGTGGCCGGACAACGGCAGAAACGGCAAGACACCTGGTCGCGCAAGGCCGCCTCACGGTTTGCCAATGGCCTGCGGTCCTGGCTTTTGAACGATGGCACCCGCGATACCGGCTGCGGGCTCAAGGCGTTCCGGCGGGATGCCTACCTCGCATTGCCCTATTTCGATCACATGCACCGCTATCTGCCCGCGCTTTTTGCGCGTGATGGCTGGACGGTGGAGCTGGTGGATGTAGGGCACCGGCCCCGCGGGGCAGGGCGGTCGAACTACTCCAATTACCAGCGGGCTCTGGTGGGGATTTTCGATCTGATGGGCGTGATGTGGCTGATCCGGCGGCGCAAGAAGTCCGCACCGGTTGCGCTGGAAGGACAGTCCTGATGCAGACGATCATGAGCCTTCTGGGTGCCAAGACCGCTGCAGACACTGCCTGGCTGGTTGTCGGGCTTCTGGGTCAGCTGATGTTCACCGCGCGCTTCATCGTGCAGTGGATCGCGTCGGAGCGGGCCGGACGGTCTGTCGTGCCGCTGGCCTTTTGGTATTTCTCGCTCTTTGGCGGGATGATCGTGCTGGCTTACGGCGTTCAGAAGGTGGAGCCGGTGATCATCCTTGGCCAGTTGCCGGGCGTGGTGATCTACAGCCGGAACCTGTGGCTGATCCACAAGGAAAAACGTGACAACGCGGTCTGACGCCACGGGGTGGTTCCACCCGGCGCTGCTGATCGTGCTGGCAGTGACGGCGGCGCGGCTGGTGCTTCTGGCGTTCAACCGCACCGACCTGTTTGTCGATGAAAGCCAATATTGGTTGTGGGGCAAGGAGCTGGCCTTCGGCTACTATTCCAAACCCCCGCTGATCGGGTGGGTTATCGGGGCCGTGACCTCGGCTGCGGGGTCGGATGCCGCGTTCTGGGTGCGCAGTCCGGCGGCGGTGTTTCATGGCGCAACGGCTCTGGTTCTGGGGCGGATTGCGGCCGAGGTCTGGGGCAGGGCGCCTGCGATCTGGGTCGCGGTGGTTTACGCGACCCTGCCCTTTGTTGCTCTGGGCAGCCTCTTGATCTCTACCGACACGATCATGGCGCCGTTCTTTGCGGCGGCGCTATGGGGCTGGCTGCGGCTGGTGCGCGGGGGGGGATGGGGATTTGCGCTGCTGGCCGGGGCTATGGCTGGCCTTGCAGTCATGGCGAAGTATGCGGGCGTCTATGTGCTGGTCGGCATGGCAGCTGCGGCCGTTCTGGTGCCCGACGCACGGATTAGGCTACGGGACGGGGCGCTGATCCTGGTGGCCTTTGGGCTGGTCATTTTGCCCAATGTGCTGTGGAACCTGAACCACGACCTCGTGACCGTGTCGCATACCATGGACAACGTGGGTTGGGTGAAGGAGGCCGAACCCCTGTCGCGGCTGCATCCGGATCGACTGGCCGAATTCCTTGGTTCGCAATTCGCGGTCTTCGGGCCTGTGCTGTTTGGCGCCCTGCTGTGGCGGCTCTGGCGACCTGTGGGCGCCGAGGAGCGGATGCTTCTGTGCGTGGCGGTGCCGGTCCTGATCATCGTCTCGGTCCAGGCGCTGATGGAGAAGGCTTATGCCAACTGGGCGGTGGGGGCGTATTTTGCGGCTGTGCTGATCGTGGTGCCGCCGCTTCTGGCGCAGGCGCCGCGTCTCTTGCGGGTGTCGATGGGGATCAACGGGGCAATTGCGCTGGCCTTGCCGTTGTTGACGCTGGTCCCGGGGCTTTCGCTTGGGAACGGCCCGCTGCTGCAGCGCTATCTGGGTCAGGCCGGTCTCTCCGCGCAGATCGCGGCCGAGGCGAAGGCTATAGGCGGATTGCCCATCGTGGCGGATCGGCGCGACGTGCTGGCCGATCTGTTCTATCGCGGCATCCCCGCCTTTGCCGCGCCGCCGCGCGGTCGTCCGCAGCATTACTACGAACTCCGCCATGCCCTGCCCGAGACAGAGGCAGGCCAGGTGCTGTGGGTCAGCGGCACCGCCCCGGTCTGTGACGGTCAGCCGGTCGCCCCGCACCACAGCTTTGATCTGTCGGGCGGGACCTATGCGGGCGCGGGCATCGCGGCCTTTGTGATCCCTGCAGGCTGCGCCCATGCCCGGCCCTGACCTGCGACGGTTGTGGGGCGTTCTGGCCGTGGTGACGCTGCTCACCGTGCTGATACTCGGGCTGTTCCCGGCAATCGACCTTGGCGCATCGGCGCTGTTCTTTCACCCGGGCAGTCGCGTGGGCGCGGGCTTCTGGATCGACGCTCTGCCTGCGTCAGGCGTCTTTCGCTATGCGCTTTGGTATGCGTCGCTCGCGCTCGTGATGGTGGCGCTGGTCGGGCTGGCCCTCGCGGGGGTGCGTCAGGCACCGGCTCTTGGGATGCCCGCGCGGGTCTGGGCGTTCATCCTTGCGCTTTACCTCCTTGCACCGGGGGTGATCGTGAACCTTTGGCTCAAGGCCTATTGGGGCCGCGCGCGACCGGCGAATGTGGTTGAATTCGGCGGGCCGCAGGACTTCACGCCGTTTTGGCAGATGGCGGATCAGTGCCAGTCAAACTGCTCCTTCGTATCGGGCGAGGGTGCGGCGGCGATGGCGCTTGGCATCAGCCTCTATGTGCTGATCCGGGCTGCGGGGTCGGGCCTTTCGCCGGCGCTGCGCCGAGCAGGTTTAATGTTGGCGCTGGCAATACCGGTGCTCGGGGGGGCACAGCGGCTGATCACGGGGCGCCATTTCCTGTCGGACACGATCATGGCCATGGCGATTGTCGCGGCGGTGGCGCTGGTCTTGCAGTCGGTGATCCTCCGCCCGGCCCGGCCGCGTTGATGGGGGGCCGCGCCCGCGCCCGAGCCGCGCCCGAGGTGCAACCTAGCCGCAAAACCCCGGGTCCAAGGCGGGGTCCGGGGTTCGGGCCGTCGCGTGTTGACAACCCCGGCGACTCCCCCTATACGCCGCCCATCCCGAGCGGTGGATCAATCCATCCCGGGAGTCAGAAAGCTTGATGTGGTCACGATCCGGGTTTATGCGCCCCGATCCTCTGGAATTCCACCGCGTCGTCCCCATGCGCAGGGGACGTCTGCGGTTTTAGCAGTTTGCGGTAGGCGCAAGGTGCCGTCGAGAAGTAGTGTCCCGGGGTCCGGGGCGAGTATTGACAGAGCAACACGGGGTACGTGAATGCCGACGATCCAACAGCTCATCCGCAAACCGCGGGAGCCCAACGTTCGCAAGTCCAAGTCGCAGCACTTGGAATCTTGCCCACAGAAGCGCGGTGTTTGCACGCGTGTCTACACGACCACACCGAAGAAGCCGAACTCGGCCATGCGGAAAGTCGCAAAAGTGCGTCTGACCAACAGCTTTGAAGTGATCTGCTACATTCCCGGCGAAAAGCACAACCTTCAGGAACACTCTGTGGTTCTGATCCGGGGCGGCCGTATCAAAGACCTTCCGGGTGTGCGCTATCACATCCTTCGCGGCGTTCTGGATACCCAGGGCGTCAAAGAACGTCGTCAGCGCCGATCGAAATACGGCGCCAAGCGTCCGAAGTGAGGAGATAACAAATGTCCCGTCGTCACGCCGCCGAAAAGCGCGAAATCCTGCCCGACGCCAAATATGGCGATAAGGTTCTGACCAAATTCATGAACAATCTGATGATGGACGGCAAGAAATCCGTCGCTGAATCGATTGTTTACGGCGCATTGGAGCGGGTTCAGACCCGTCTGAAGCGTGAGCCTGTCCAAGCGTTCCACGAAGCGCTGGACAATGTTAAGCCCTCCGTCGAAGTGCGCTCGCGCCGCGTCGGTGGTGCAACCTATCAGGTTCCCGTCGAAGTGCGCATCGAACGCCGCGAGGCGCTGGCGATCCGCTGGCTGATTATCGCTGCGCGCAAGCGCAACGAGAACACCATGGAAGAGCGTCTGGCCGCCGAGCTTTCGGACGCCGTGAACAACCGTGGCACCGCCGTCAAGAAGCGGGAAGACACCCACAAGATGGCAGACGCAAACAAAGCGTTCAGCCATTACCGCTGGTAAGAGGGCATCATGGCACGCGAATACTCGCTGAACCGCTATCGCAACTTCGGGATCATTGCGCACATCGACGCTGGCAAGACCACGACGACAGAGCGGATCCTGTACTACACCGGCAAGACCCACAAGATCGGCGAAGTGCACGATGGTGCCGCGACGATGGACTGGATGGAGCAGGAGCAGGAACGCGGGATCACCATCACCTCGGCTGCGACGACGACTTTCTGGCAGCGCCAGATCGATAGCGCCGATACCACCTCAGACGACAAGTACCGCTTCAACATCATCGACACCCCCGGTCACGTCGACTTCACCATCGAGGTAGAGCGTTCGCTGGCTGTTCTGGATGGCGCTGTGGTTCTGCTGGACGGCAACGCCGGCGTCGAACCGCAGACCGAGACGGTGTGGCGCCAGGCTGACCGCTACAAGGTGCCGCGGATCGTGTTCGTCAACAAGATGGACAAGACCGGCGCCGACTTCATGAACTGCGTCAAGATGATCCGTGAGCGGACCGGCGCCGTGCCGATGCCGATCCAGCTGCCGATCGGAGCCGAAGACAAGCTCGAGGGCATCATTGACCTGATCACCATGGAAGAGTGGGTCTATCAGGGCGACGACCTCGGTGCCTCGTGGCTGCGCCGTCCGATCCGCGACGAGCTGAAGGCCGACGCGGACAAGTGGCGCTACAACATGCTCGAACTTGCGGTAGAGCAGGACGATGCGGCCATGGAAGCCTACCTTGAGGGCAACGAGCCGGACGAGGCGACCTTGCGCAAGTTGATCCGCAAGGGAACGCTCGCGATCGACTTCGTGCCGATCCTCGCGGGCTCGGCGTTCAAGAACAAGGGCGTGCAGCCCATGTTGAACGCCGTTATCGACTTTTTGCCCGATCCGCTGGACGTGCCGCCTTACATGGGCTTTACCCCGGGAGACGAGTCCGAAACGCGCAATATCTCGCGTTCGGCAGATGACGATCAGCCCTTCTCGGGCCTCGCCTTCAAGATCATGAACGACCCGTTCATGGGCACGCTTACGTTTACCCGCGTCTATTCTGGCCAGGTCAAGAAGGGTGACCAGATCCTGAACGCGACGAAGAACCGCAAGGAGCGTGTCGGCCGCATGGTCATGATGCACGCGAACAAGCAGGAAGAAATTGCAGAAGCCTTTGCCGGTGACATCATGGCGCTGGCTGGACTGAAGGAAACCACTACCGGGGACACGCTGTGTGACTACGCAAAGCCGGTTGTTCTGGAAACCATGACCTTCCCGGTCCCGGTGATCGAGATCGCGGTAGAACCCAAGACCAAGGCCGACCAGGAAAAGATGGGCATAGCCCTTGCCCGTCTGGCTGCCGAAGACCCGTCCTTCCGTGTGGAAACCGACATCGAGTCGGGCCAGACGATCATGAAGGGCATGGGTGAACTTCACCTCGACATTCTCGTTGACCGGATGCGTCGCGAGTTCAAGGTCGAGGCAAATATCGGTGCGCCGCAAGTGGCTTACCGCGAGACCATCTCGCGCTCTACCGAGATCGACTACACCCACAAGAAGCAGACCGGCGGCACGGGCCAATTCGCGCGCATCAAGCTGGTGATCGACCCGACAAAGCCCGGCGAAGGCTACTCGTTTGAGAGCAAAATTGTCGGTGGTGCTGTTCCGAAGGAATACATCCCCGGCGTCGAAAAGGGCATCAAGTCGGTGATGGATTCGGGGCCGCTTGCAGGTTTCCCAGTTATCGACTTCAAGGTGCAGCTGATCGACGGCGCGTTTCACGACGTTGACTCATCGGTTCTGGCTTTCGAGATCGCGGCGCGCGCCGCGATGCGGGAGGGTTTGAAGAAAGCCGGTGCCAAGCTTTTGGAACCGATCATGAAAGTCGAAGTTGTGACGCCCGAGGAATACACAGGCGGCGTGATCGGCGACCTGACGTCACGTCGCGGCATGATCAACGGCCAGGACAGCCGCGGCAATGCAAACGTGATCGCAGCAATGGTGCCCTTGGCCAATATGTTCGGCTATATCAACAACCTGCGCTCGATGACGAGCGGACGCGCAGTGTTTTCGATGTCGTTTGACCATTACGACGCCGTGCCGCAGAACATCTCGGACGAAATCCAGAAGAAATACGCTTAACCGGTGTGGCGGGGTGAACCTCGCCCTACCATCCCGTAGGCCGGGGGGCCACCCCGGCACCACCGCAGATACCAGGAGGCCACCATGGCAAAGGCAAAGTTCGAACGCAATAAACCGCACGTCAACATCGGGACCATTGGTCACGTTGACCACGGCAAGACGACCCTGACGGCAGCGATAACGAAGTATTTCGGCGAATTCAAAGCCTACGACCAGATCGATGGCGCTCCGGAAGAGCGGGCTCGCGGGATCACGATTTCGACGGCACATGTGGAATATGAAACTGCAGCCCGCCACTACGCTCATGTCGACTGCCCCGGCCATGCCGACTATGTCAAGAACATGATCACCGGTGCGGCGCAGATGGATGGCGCTATTCTGGTTTGCGCTGCGTCTGATGGCCCGATGCCGCAAACGCGAGAACACATCCTGCTCGGCCGCCAGGTGGGCATTCCCTACATGGTGTGCTACATGAACAAGATCGACCTCGTTGACGACGAGGAACTGGTCGAACTCGTGGAAATGGAACTGCGCGAGCTGTTTTCGTCCTACGACTACCCCGGCGATGACATTCCGATCGTCAAGGGCTCGGCTCACCAGGCGATGATCGGCCTGCGTCCGGAAATCGGCGAATCTTCAATCCGCGCGCTGATGCAGGCGGTCGATGACTACATTCCGACCCCGGCCCGGGCAATTGACCAGCCGTTCCTGATGCCGATCGAAGACGTGTTCTCGATCTCGGGCCGTGGCACGGTGGTGACGGGCCGTATCGAGCGTGGCGTGATCAACGTCGGAGATGAAGTCGAAATCGTGGGCATCCGCGACACCAAGAAGTCGATCTGCACTGGTGTTGAGATGTTCCGCAAACTTCTGGACCGTGGGGAAGCTGGCGACAACGTGGGCATCCTGCTGCGCGGTATCGACCGTGAGGGTGTGGAGCGTGGCCAGGTGTTGTGCAAGCCGAAATCGGTGAACCCGCACACGAAGTTCGAGGCGGAAGCCTATATCCTGACAAAGGAAGAGGGCGGCCGTCACACGCCGTTCTTTGCGAACTACCGCCCGCAGTTCTACTTCCGCACGACGGACGTGACAGGCACGGTTCAGCTGCCCGCCGGCACCGAGATGGTGATGCCGGGCGACAACCTGAAGTTCAACGTCGAACTGATCGCCCCGATCGCGATGGAAGAAAAACTCCGTTTCGCCATCCGTGAGGGTGGCCGCACCGTTGGTGCTGGCGTGGTGTCGAAGATCCTTGAATAACGAAAACCGGTCCGGGTGGGGGCGACCCACCCGACCTGACCACAACACATGTGAACCTATGAGCGGGGCCGTTGTCCTGTTTACGTTCCGAAGGAAAAAAAGATGCAAGGTCAAACCATCCGCATCCGGCTCAAGGCCTTCGATTACCGCGTTCTGGATGCCAGCACGCAGGAAATCGTGAATACGGCCAAGCGCACGGGCGCCACTGTCCGCGGGCCGATCCCGCTGCCGAACAAGATCGAGAAGTTCACGGTTCTGCGTGGTCCGCACATCGACAAGAAGTCGCGCGACCAATGGGAAATCCGGACGCACAAGCGTCTTCTCGACATCGTCGATCCGACCCCGCAGACCGTGGACGCGCTGATGAAGCTCGACCTCGCGGCCGGTGTCGACGTCGAAATCAAAGTGTAAGGGGGCATCGAGATGCGCTCTGGCGTTATTGCAAAGAAGCTGGGCATGACCCGGCTGTTTCTGGCGGATGGCAAGCAGGTTCCGGTCACGGTCCTGCAGCTTGACAGCCTTCAGGTCGTGGCACAGCGCACCGCGGACAAGGATGGCTACACTGCTGTCCAGCTGGGTGCGGGCGTGGCCAAGGCCAAGCGGACCACCGCAGCGCAGCGTGGGCATTTCGCCAAGGCGAATGTGGCCCCCAAGCGCAAGATCGCGGAATTTCGCGTGACCCCGGATTGCCTGATCGACGTGGGCGCGGAAATTACCGCCGACCACTACCTCGCGGGCCAGTTCGTGGACATTGCGGGCACCTCGATCGGCAAGGGCTTTGCCGGTGCGATGAAGCGGCACAACTTTGCTGGTCTGCGGGCCAGCCACGGCGTGTCCGTTTCGCACCGCTCGCACGGGTCCACCGGCCAGTGCCAGGATCCCGGCAAGGTGTTCAAGGGCAAGAAGATGGCAGGCCACCTTGGCGCCGTGCGCACGACCACGCAGAACCTGCAAGTGGTGCGCACCGATGCTGACCGCGGTCTGATCATGATCAAGGGTGCCGTCCCCGGATCGAAGGGTGGCTGGGTCACCGTGAAGGATGCGGTCAAGAAGGCGGCCCCGGCCGATCTTCCTAAGCCCGCCGCGATCCGCATGGCGACGGCTGCTCCGGCTGCCGAAGTTACGGTCGAAGGGGGTGAAGCATGAAACTGAACGTCATCAATCTTGACGGCGGCGCAGCCGGGTCGATCGATCTGGACGAGGCCCTTTTCGGTCTGGAGCCGCGCGCTGACATCCTGCACCGGGTGGTGCGGTGGCAGCGGGCGAAGGCGCAGGCCGGGACCCACTCGACCCTGACGCGTGCCGAAGTGTCTTATTCCACCAAGAAGATCTACAAGCAGAAAGGCACCGGCGGCGCACGCCACGGGTCCAAGAAAGCGCCGATCTTCCGTCACGGTGGTGTGGTCAAGGGCCCGACGCCGCGCAGCCACGCGCACGATCTGCCCAAGAAGTTCCGTTCGCTTGGCCTGCGCCATGCGCTCTCTGCGAAAGCCAAGGCGGGCGAGCTGGTCGTCATCGACACGGCTACCATGGCGGACGCAAAGACGGCGATGCTGGCGAAGGTCGTACAGGAGCGTGGCTGGAAGCGCGTCCTTATCATCGACGGAGCAGCGGTTGACGCGAATTTCGCGCTGGCCGCCCGCAATCTCGAAGGCATCGACGTGCTGCCGAGCATGGGTGCAAACGTGTATGACATCCTCAAGCGTGACACCCTGGTGATCACGAAGGCCGGTGTCCAAGCCCTGGAGGCGCGTCTGAAATGAGCAAGGCACCGACCACGGCCGCCAAGCCGCAGCACTACGATCTGATCAAGAAGCCCATCATTACCGAAAAGGCCACCATGGCCTCCGAGGCGGGTGCCGTGGTGTTCCAGGTCGCTATGGACTCGACCAAGCCGCAGATCAAGGAAGCCGTCGAGGCGATCTTTGGTGTGAAGGTAAAGGCGGTCAACACGACGATCACCAAAGGCAAGGCCAAAAAGTTCAAGGGCCGCGCCGGTGAGCGCTCGGACAAGAAGAAAGCCTATGTGACTCTCGAAGAGGGAAACACCATCGACGTCTCTACGGGCCTCTGATAGAAGGCCCCGAATCTTGCGGCCCCGGTTTCCCGGGGCCGCAGATTTTTAGCATCTTGGGGATCTTCGGAGCCCTGTAACCTCGGGTCCGCCTCGGCAGACCCACCAAAACGGAAGACAGAAAGCATGGCACTCAAGTCGTACAAGCCGACGACGCCTGGCCAACGCGGGTTGGTTCTGATCGACCGTTCGGAGCTGTGGAAGGGCCGCCCGGTCAAATCCCTTACGGAAGGGTTGATCAAGACGGGTGGCCGGAACAACACCGGACGCATAACGATGTGGCACAAGGGTGGCGGCGCCAAGCGCCTCTACCGCGTGGTCGATTTCAAACGCCGCAAGTTCGACATGGCCGCTGTGGTGGAACGGATCGAGTATGACCCGAACCGCACGGCCTTTATCGCGCTCGTCCGCTATACGGATGGCGAACTGGCCTACATACTCGCGCCGCAGCGCCTTGCCATCGGTGATAGCGTCATTGCCGGTGCCAAGACGGACGTTAAGCCCGGCAATGCGATGCCGTTCTCGGGTATGCCGATCGGTACGATCGTGCACAATGTCGAGTTGAAGGCCGGGAAGGGCGGCCAGTTGGCGCGCGCCGCAGGCACCTACGCGCAGTTCGTCGGCCGCGATGGCGGTTACGCGCAGATCCGCCTGTCTTCGGGCGAGCTGCGGATGGTTCGCCAAGAATGCATGGCCACGATTGGTGCCGTCTCCAACCCCGACAACTCGAACCAGAACTTCGGCAAGGCTGGCCGCATGCGCCACAAGGGCATCCGCCCGACGGTTCGCGGCGTTGCGATGAACCCGATCGACCACCCGCATGGCGGCGGCGAAGGCCGCACGAGCGGCGGGCGTCACCCGGTCACCCCGTGGGGCAAGGGCACCAAGGGGAACAAGACCCGCAAGGCCAAAGCCTCGGACAGCCTGATTGTCCGGTCGCGTCACGCCAAGAAAGGGCGCTAATCCATGGCACGTTCTATCTGGAAAGGCCCGTTCGTCGACGGCTATGTCTTGAAAAAGGCAGAGACCGCAAAGGCTTCGGGCAAAAACGAAGTGATCAAGATCTGGTCGCGCCGTTCCACCATCCTGCCGCAGTTCGTTGGTCTGACCTTCGCCGTCTATAACGGCAAGAAGCACATCCCGGTCAACGTGACCGAAGAAATGATCGGCCAGAAGTTCGGTGAATATTCGCCGACCCGCACTTACTACGGCCATGCGGCCGACAAAAAAGCCAAGAGGAAGTAAGCCATGAGCACGGAAAAGAACCCCCGTCGCGTGGCGGAAAATGAGGCGATGGCGATTGCGCGCATGCTGCGCACCAGCCCGCAGAAACTGAACCTCGTAGCAGGCCTCATCCGCGGCAAGAAGGTCGAAAAGGCTTTGGCCGACCTGACATTCTCCAAGCGCCGCATCGCGGGCGACGTGAAGAAATGTCTGCAGTCGGCGATTGCCAACGCGGAGAACAATCATGGGCTGGACGTTGACAGCCTCGTGGTTGCCGAAGCCTGGGTCGGCAAGAACCTGGTGATGAAGCGTGGCCGTCCGCGGGCACGGGGCCGTTTCGGCAAGATCATGAAACCGTTCAGCGAGCTGACGATCAAGCTGCGTCAAACCGGGGAGACTGCATAATGGGTCAGAAGGTCAACCCGATCGGGATGCGCCTGCAGGTCAACCGCACCTGGGACAGCCGCTGGTTCGCCGAGTCGAAGGACTATGGCAACCTTCTGCTGGAAGATTTGCGCATGCGCGAGTTCATTCACGAAGAGTGCAAGCAGGCCGGCATCAGCCGCGTCATCATCGAGCGTCCCCACAAGAAGTGCCGTGTGACAATCCACACTGCACGTCCGGGCGTGATCATTGGCAAGAAGGGCGCGGATATCGAGACGCTTCGCAAGAAGCTGACGGTTTTCACCAAGTCTGAACTGCACCTTAACATCGTCGAAGTCAGGAAGCCCGAGCTTGACGCCCAACTGGTGGCCGAGTCGATCGCCCAGCAGATGGAACGCCGCGTATCTTTCCGTCGCGCCATGAAGCGTGGCGTGCAGAACGCGATGCGCATGGGGGCGCTTGGTATCCGCGTGAACGTCGGTGGCCGCCTGGGTGGTGCCGAAATCGCCCGGACGGAGTGGTATCGCGAAGGCCGCGTGCCGTTGCACACTCTGCGCGCCGACATAGACTATGCCCTGTCCGAAGCGACGACCCCTTACGGGATCATCGGTGTGAAAGTCTGGATCTTCAAAGGCGAAATCCTTGAGCATGATCCGCAAGCCCACGACCGTCGTCTGGCCGAAGCGGCCGACGGCCCCGCGCCGCGCGCTCCGCGTCGCGACCGCGAACGCGCGTAAGGGAGAAAAGAGATGTTGCAACCAAAACGGACCAAGTTCCGCAAGCAGCACAAGGGCCGCATCCACGGCGAGGCCAAGGGCGGCTTCCTGCTCAACTTTGGTGCCTTCGCCCTGAAGGCGACCGAGCCGGAGCGTGTGACCGCCCGCCAGATCGAAGCGGCCCGCCGCGCGATCACCCGCCACATGAAGCGCCAGGGTCGTGTCTGGATCCGGATTTTTCCGGATGTTCCGGTCTCGGCCAAGCCCGTTGAAGTGCGTATGGGCAAGGGCAAAGGATCGGTCGAGTACTGGGCGGCCAAGGTTCAGCCCGGCCGGATCATGTTCGAGATCGACGGCGTGTCCGAAGTGATTGCGCGCGAGGCCCTGCGCCTTGGGGCAATGAAGCTGCCGGTCACCTCCCGCGTTGTCGCACGCGAAGACTGGTAAGGGCTTCGCCGTGACCCCCGTGCCGTGAAATTGGCCCTCGTCGGAAACGGCGGGGGCCTTCCTGTAATGAAAGGGGACGCTGTGGCGCGTCTCATGATCCTAAAGACCTATGTGCTGTTGTCCTCCCTTGCCGATTTCACCGCAGCGAATTCCGGTTTGGCCGCACGGATGGAGGCTGATGGGCTCTGTTGCACAAATCCCGTGAGGGATTCATCTTGTGAATCCAGCGTGGTAGCTGGACGGCATGAGCAGACCCACACCCCCCGCCTACAAGACCCGGAAC
>Ga0105048_10002928_pt1 | contig 27940 bp, 29 predicted proteins | sample MAT05_FD_78382 | JGI IMG/M metagenome (GOLD analysis project Ga0105048, IMG submission 78382) | Freshwater microbial communities from Lake Fryxell liftoff mats and glacier meltwater in Antarctica - MAT-05 | ecosystem: Environmental > Aquatic > Freshwater > Ice > Liftoff microbial mat | place...
CCAGCCCGCTGAAGTCGCTTCGGGAAATATACCCCGCCTCGAGTACGGTCAGCCCGGCCTCCTGGCAGGTGCGGGCCACCGCTCACCGCCGGCCTTGCCCGCTTCGAACTCGGGGATCTTCCGCCGCCAGATGCCATAGGGCGTGTCCGCCACCAGATACAGCCGCCCGCCCGGCGCGAGCCAGTCCGCCATCTTGCGTACTGAAGCGTCCACCTCCTCGCCGGTGAGAAAATGCAGTACGCGAGAGCACAGGATGGCGCTGAACCGGTTCGCCGGAAAGTCCATGTGGGGCAAGGCCCCTGCCACGAGTTCCAGGTTGGCGAGCTGGTTGGCTGGAACCTTGGTGCGCAGAATCTCGAGGTCCCTGCTGGCCGGCGGTAGTCCGGGACAGTGGGGGTGGCTGTCACGCGGACGGCACACCACGCGGCGCCGCAGGGCGCCTTGGCGACTCTATATAGTCATGCTTCAACCCTGTGGCCCCGGAGTAACGACGTTGGATAGCAGTCTGGATAGTGGCGAGAACATTGAGTACATCGGTGTGGCACTGCAGGTGTCCGTCAAGGGCGTCAACCGGTGCAAGGACCGGGCCTCCTCCCGGGAGCGCATCAACGAGAACATTCGCCGGATCAGCGAATACACCACGACGGCGGCGAGCTTCCTGCGGTTCTTCTATGGCCTGCCCGTCAGGCTGGTAGCCCTGCCCGAATACGCGGTGACCGGCTTCCCGATGAAGGAGTCCGTCCAGGAATGGCGGGACCGGGCCTGCCTGGAGCAGAACGGCCCGGAGTACGAAGCGCTGGGCAAGCTGGCCCAGGCCAACAACCTGTACCTCTCGGGCAACGTCTACGAGATCGACCCCCACTTCCCGGAGTTGTATTTCCAGACCTGCTTTATCATCGCGCCGAACGGCAACGTGATCCTGCGCTATCGGCGGCTCACGTCCTGCTTCGAGCCCACCCCCCACGATGTCTGGGACAAGTACCTGGACATTTATGGTGAGGAAGGCGTCTTTCCCGTCGCCAAAACCGAAATCGGCAATCTGGGCACGATCGCTTCCGAGGAAATCCTCTACCCCGAAATCACCCGTTGCGTGGTCATGCGGGGTGCGGAGGTGATCCTGCACCCGACCAGTGAGCCGGGCAGCGCGGAACGCACCATCAAGGAAACCTGCCGGCTGGCCCGGGCCATCGAGAACCAGGTCTTCGTGGTGTCGGCCAACACCGCGTCCATCGATGACATCCCGATTCCGCCCTACACCTGCAGCGCCATGTCGAAAATCGTCGATTTCAACGGCCACATCCTGGCCGAGGCCGCCCAGGGCGGTGAGGCGTTTAACTCCAATGCCGTGATGGATATCAGTGCCTTGCGGCGGACCCGCCGCCGCACCGCAATGGCCAACGTCATGTCCCGCCAGCCCTTCGATATCTATGCGAAGAGCTACGCCAGGGCCGATTACCACCAGCCCAACTTCCTGCTTCGGGACGGCAAAGTGATCGAACCGCCGACCCGCGAGGCGTTTCGCCGCCGGCAGGAGGGCAACATTGAGCGCCTGGTCAAGGCCGGGTTACTGTAGGGGCGGCTTTAACCGCGACCCAAAGACGTCGCGCCTCAAGCCGCTCCTGCAGTAGACTCATCCCATCTGAGCGGGAGTGCGACTGAATGACTGGATTGACGACTGACCGACGCGGCTTCCTGAAGCACTCCGGGGCCGCGGCAGCGGCAGCCCTCTCGCTCAAGTACATGCCTGGCGACGCCCTCGCAGCCACCGCCGGGGCAGCGCTGCCGGTCTATGGCGCCTGGGAAGACGTCATGCGCCGCAAATGGACCTGGGACCGGGTGGTGCGCGGCAGTCGGGGCATCAACTGCACGGGCCACTGCGCCTTCAACGTCTACGTCAAAAACGGCATCGTCTGGCGCGAGGAGCAGCAGGGCGAGTACGGCCGCTCCGGCGATGACACCCCGGACTACGGCCCCCGCGGTTGCCAGAAGGGCATGCTCCACGCCAAGTACATGTATGGCAAGCAGCGCGTGCTCTACCCGATGAAGCGGGTGGGCGAGCGCGGCGCAGGCAAGTGGGCGCGGATCACTTGGGACCAGGCGGTCGACGAGATCACTGACAAGTTCCTCGAGCATGCCACCCAGTCGGGCCCGGCTTCCATCACCTTCGCCATGGGCACGCAGATGATCCTGAAGCGGGCCACGTTCACGGCCTTGTTCCGCTTCGCCAACACCACCGGCATCGTCATTCCGGAAACCTTCGCGGGCGTCGGCGACCTGCCGGTCGGCGCCTACATGACACTCGGCTACAACCTGCCCGGCGACAACATGGCGGCAGTCTACAAGTCGAAGTGCGTGCTGATCTGGGCCGCTAACCCGGCCGCCACGCGCATTCCCGACGCGCACTTCTTCTGGGAAGCGAAGTACAACGGCACCGAGGTGGTCACGATCGCCCCGGAGTTCAGCGCCAGCGCCATCCACAGCTCGAAGTGGCTCAACCCGAAGCCAGGCACCGATACCGCGCTCGCCCTGGCGATGGTGCAGACCATCATCGAGGACGGGCTGATCGACCGGGACTACGTCCGCGAACAGACCGACCTGCCGTTTCTCGTGCGCGTCGACAACGGCAAGTTCCTGCGAGCCAGCGACTTTGCCAAAGCCGACGGCGAGAGTGATGACCGGGCCGCCAAGTCGTTCTACTTCTGGGACGAGAATTCCCGCAAGCTCGTGCAGGCACCCGCCACCGGCTTTGGCGATCCGCCGGGCATTGCGGTGCCGGCGCCGCCGGTGCCCCCGTCGCTCGTCCTGAACGGCCTGAAGCCTGCGCTCGAGGGCCGCTGGAAGATCCGGACGAAGGACGGCCGGGTGGAAGTCACCACCGTGTTTGCGATGGTCAGGGAACTCTGCAATCGCGACTACACGCCGGAAAAGGCCCAGGCGATTACCGGCGTGCACGCCGACAACACGCGGGCCGTGGCCCGCAGCTTCGCCAAGTCCGGTGCGGGCATGATTTACGCCGGTTACCGCTCCTGCAAGTGGCTGCATGGTGACAAGCTGCACCGCGCCTGGTTGCTGATGTGCGCCCTGACGGGCAACACCGGCCGCGAAGGCGGCGGCATGCAGACCACGCAGATGGCGAAAGCCGACGGCTTCGCCCAGTTCGTCTTCGCCGGCATCGGTCCACGGGTCAAGGTCGCGGCGATTTCCGTGTGGGACTACGCGCACGGCGACGGCAAAGGGCTCAACGAGAAGACCTACGGCAGCGAGATGGCCGAGCATGTCGACAAGCACTACCACGCGTCGATCAACAACGGCTGGCTGCCGGACTACTCGAAGACCCCGTGGAAGATGGCCTTCATGGCCGGCCACAACGCGGCCAACTGGCGCGCTTCCGGCACGCGCTTCCGGGAGACACTGCTGGCGAAGATCGAGACGATCGTCACGATGACGCCCGACATGAGCGTCACGGCGATGTACTCCGACTACGTGTTGCCGGTGGCGCAGCACTACGAACGCCACGACTTCGTGATGGAGGGCCGCACGCCGTATATCCAGGTGCTCGACCAGGCAGTGCCGCCGCTCGGCGAGTCGGAGGACGACTGGTCCATCATGGCGCGCTTCGCCCGGGCAATCAGTGCCAAAGCCGCGGCCCGCAAGCTGCCGCTGGTGCAAGACGTGCTGCACGGCAAGCCCATCGAGCACGACTACAGCAAGGTCAATGAGCTGTTCACGCTCAACGGCAAGATCCAGAGCACCAAGGACATCATTCAGTTCCTGATCGACAATTCCGAGGGCATTCCGAAGATCAGCTTCGAGGAACTGCAGCAGCGAGGCTTCGTGCGGGGCGACGACTCGGCCGACGTCCAGTTCGGTGAGAAGTCGCCGTACAGCTACGAAGTCCTGGCCAGCACCCGCGACAAGAAGCCCTACGCCACGCTCACCGGCCGGCAGCAGTTCTATTTCGACCATGACTGGTTTCTGAGCGAGGGCGAAGCCTTGCCCGTGCACGTGGACCCGCTGGCCGTGAAGGGTTACACCCTGCGGCTCACGATGGGCCACGCCCGGCACGGCATCCACAGCATGTGGCGCGACGACGCCTTTCTCCTCAGCCTGCAGCGGGGCGAACCGGACATCTATGTAAATCCGGACGACGCCAAGAGGCGGGGCGTGAAGGATGGCGACCTGATCCGCACCTTCAATTCATTGGGGTCGTTCATCGCCATGGCCCACGTCAGCTCGAGCATGCAGCCCGGCCAGATGTTCATGTTCCACGGCTGGGACCCGATGATGTTCCGCGGCCGGCAGAACTTCGGCGCCGCCATTCCGACCGCGGGGCTGCTGAAGCCGACGTCGCTGGTGGGCAACTACGGGCACATCGGCTATCGCGCGCCGGAGTACGTGCCCAACCAGACCTATCACGACCACACGGTCGATTTCGAGAAACACGTACCTGCTGCCCAAGCCGCACGCGCCCCGACCGGCGCGACCACTGTTCTCGCGACCGCGACCGCGACTGATCGCGCCTGAAGGCGCTCCTACCGGCGCTCCCAGAGAGAGGCAAGCAAGAATGTCCCGTCAGATAGCCATGGTCATCGACCTCAACAAGTGCATCGGCTGCCAGGCCTGCACCGTAGCGTGCAAGTCGCTGTGGACCGATGAGGAAGGCCAGGAGAACATGCTCTGGAACAACGTCGAGACCAAGCCCGGGCCCGGCTATCCCAGGGAGTGGGAAGCCAAGGGCGCCAAGTCCGGCTGGAAAGACGGCCAGCTGCAGTACGGCGATCTGCACGCGCCGGAGCACTTTGGCAGCGTCTCACCGCTGAATCACGAAGAGGTGTACTTCAAGGGCACGGAGGAGCGGCTGCAGCGCAAGGAGCCGCTGACCAACGGCGCCAACTGGGACGAGGACACGAGCTCCGGCGACTACCCGAACAACTACCACTTCTATCTGCCGCGGCTGTGCAATCACTGCACCAAGCCGGCCTGCCTCGAGGCCTGCCCGGTGCGGGCCATCTACAAGCGCGAGCAGGACGGCATCGTGCTGGTGGACCAGGACAAGTGCCAGGGCTTCCGTCTGTGCAACCGGGCCTGCCCCTACGACAAGGTCTACTACAACCACGTGAAGCGGAAGTCCGAGAAGTGCATCTTCTGCTTCCCGCGTTTAGAGCAGGGCATCGCGCCCGCCTGCGCCCGCCAGTGCCCCGGTCGCCTGCGTTTCGTCGGCTTCCTGGAAGACCTGGACGGGCCGATCGCCAAGCTGGTCTATCAGTGGAAGGTGGCCTTGCCCCTGCATCCGGAATTCGGCACGGAGCCCAATGTGTTCTACGTACCGCCCATGCTGCCCGCTTCCTTTGACGCGGAGGGGCGCTTCAGCGATGAGCCGCGGGTGCCGACCGATTACCTGCGTTACCTGTTCGGCCCGGGTGTGGACCAGGCGCTGATTACGCTCGATGCGGAGATGGACCGGACGAAGGCTGGCAAGCAGTCCGAGCTGATGGACCTTCTGATCGCGAAGGACTGGAAGTCGCTGTTCAACATCACCGACGTGCAGATCACGTCGTCCACCGGCGCCGCGACCTCGTAGGAGCGCGTTCACGCGCGACGCTCCGCGGTCAGGTAACCGAGATATCAAGCTGACCTTCGGTGCGCGCAAACAGGCGTGTGCCGTCGGACAGCTCGACGACGATCTCGTGGTTATCGGCCTTGAGAACCCGGGCGATGGAAAGTCCTTCAATCAGCGCACCGATCCGCCGCGCTTGGTCATCCGTGCGCTGCTGCCGACTTTTTTTGGACCGCTCGGGCGCTGTCATCAGAACTGTTCCTTCAGGCGGCCGTTTGACCAGACCGCCCTGTCACGTTGACCATTCTCGAAGTCTCTGACGGTTTTATACACCTCCCAGTGGTCACCGTGCAGCAGGTCCTTCTGCCAGATTGAGCCTGTACCCCGATGCCGGCGAGCACGGCGGCCGCGAACGGGCTCGAACCTGCCGGGTTGGACGTCGGGGGTCTCTTCCATAACGTGGAAACGAGCCTAGGTGGACCCGATAACTCCCGTCGAGCCGGGAAACCCGCGATTTCACGCAATTTCCTATACTCACTACCATGACTGCCGAACTTATTCGTCTCATCCACATCGTCAGCTCCGCCCTGATGTTCGGCGTCGGCATCGGGGCCTTCTGGTTCATGGTGACGGCGGCCCGGTCCGGGAGCCCTGCCGCCATCGCCGTCACCACCCGCAGCGCCGTGCGCGCCGAGTGGTTCATCGCGGCGCCGGTCGCCCTGGTCCAGCCAACGACGGGCTACCTGCTGATGCTGCAGCTGGGCTATTCATTGCAATCGAGCTGGTTCATCGCCGTGGTGGCGCTCTACATCATCGCGGGGATGTGCTGGGTGTACCTGGTGAAGACCGAGCTGAAGCTGCGGGATCTGGCAGCAGCGCACGCGACAGCCACAGTGGTGCCCGCCGGGTTTTCTCCACTTTTCCAGCGCTGGATGCGGCTGGCGCTGGGCTCGTTTGCCGGTGTGCTGGCGATCTTCTGGCTGATGGTGTTCAGGCCGGGGCTCTGAGTTATGGTTGGGTTCGCGTGCGCCCGCTGTTTACAGTCGGGCCGCGAAAAGAAAAAGGGTCAGGGGCACCTGGTACTAGTAAGTCAGTCAGTGCTGCGACTTGATAGGGAAGTTCCGGATGAGCATTTTTGAAGCACTGACACTCTTCGTCATTATGTTGCCGTTGGCAGCCATGCCAAGCTCGAGTGTCGCTCTAGTCGTGGCAAGGTCGGTAAGTGCTGGGCGACTTAATGGGGCTTTTTCAGCGCTCGGAATTGTGGCCGGCGACTTAATATTCGTTGCAATGGCTTTGGTTGGCATGAGCGTTTTGGCGGAGTCGCTTGGCACACTCTTTGCCGTTGTAAAGTATTGCGGCGGTGCCTATCTAGTATGGTTGGGCTGGGGCATCTTGAGATCGAAGTCGTCGTTTTCGGTGCCAGTTACGACAAAGAAAACCCGCTCTCTTATGACGGATTTTATGGCTGGGTTGCTTTTAACACTCGGAGATGTGAAAGCCATCCTGTTCTATGCCAGCCTTTTCCCAACCTTGGTTGAAATCGATCAGCTTGGCGTCAGGGAGGTATCAATAATTTCGGCAATTACCGTCGTAACTGTTGGTGGCGTGAAACTGGCCTACGTGATGTTTGCATCAAAGATCGTCGACAATCTTCAAGACCATATGCCGAGTGATGTTCCTCGAAAACTTGGAGGTGCGCTCATTATTGGTTGTGGTTCTGCCTTGATTGCGAAAGCATGAAGAAGAATCAGATTTCGGTACACCGGGTTTCTGGGTAGTCGCCCAACACATTATCGCGGTCCATCGATCACGAGACGAGGAGGCCGCTTGGTATGCAGGCTGGGAAATATGAGTGTGACTTTGCTGCCGGATGAACTCAGGCCTCATGTTCTCCGTACACCCCTGCCCACTGCCTGAGGTGGCACTTCTGGCCCGCTATCGCCGGGAGGGCGCGTTCACGGATTGCTACGCGGTGGACATGCCCGGCGTCATATCCCATGCCCGGTATGTGGCGGCCTTCTATACAACACCGGTGTTCAGGCTGGAACGGCTGATCCTGAAGTGGGCGGTCTCCAGGCCGTCCTCCGCTGCCCAGGCGGAGCAGTTGGCGGCGGGAGAGATCGAGACCTTCGCCGCGTGGCGCGTTGAAAGTCGCGCTGAAAACCAGCTGCTCCTGGCCGACCTTCGTGGTCGGACGAGGTCCTGGTTGATGGTCGCCCGGATTGAGACCAAAAATGGTGCAGCCACTCGCCTGTACTTCGGGTCCGCCGTGATTCCGGAGCAAAACGTCGGGGCCGGCAGGCCGACGCTTGGACTGGTCTTCCGGGCGCTGCTGGGGTTTCACGCCATTTACTCCCGGGTACTTTTGTCAGCCGCGCAGTCGCGCTTAAGGGCAGCAGGAATTTGATTGCTTTAACCCACGGAGTAGGCCACATGTGAACAGGCCAAAGCACTTCCCTGCGCCAGTCGGCAGACTGGCCGTTTACTCTGGGGGATCATTCAACCCTATTGATTACCCCACCGGGCTGACCAACCAGTGCAAGCAACTACGCCCGCAACGATCGGCCTGCTGGCGTTCCCGGCGTTGATGGCGATACTGGCTTACGCTGTTGCTGGTCGGCCGCCTGCTCTATCGGCTGGTGAAGATTTATCGGGGCGACCCGGTGGCGAGAGCCGACAGTCAGCGCTTCTTCGCCGTAGCAATCAACTGCTCTGACTTTGCCGTCAGCGTCGCGTCGCCTGCAGACAGGCTCAGCGCCTTGCGCCCCATGCTCTCCGCCTGGGCAAAGTCGCCTTCCTTCAGGCGGATAGTGCCCAGCTCCAGCCAGAGCAGGGGCTGGCGGGGTTCGATGCGCAGCGCACGCTCAATGGACGCCGCCGCCTGGGCATAGTCACCGGTCGCCTGATGGGCCCGGCTCTGGGTCAGCAGAGTCCGGGCGGCGGCGCCGGCCGGCGGGGCTGTCCTTGCCGGCGGCGCTGGGGGCTCGACGCTGCCAGCGGGGGCAGACGGCAGATCCGGAACCGGGCTGATCACTGCACCGGCCGGCGCTGGCGTGGCCTTGGCCGGGACTGGCGTGCGGGACACGGGCGACCGGGTACCGGACTCGGGGGGGACGCAGCCGGAAAGCAGCAGCAGGGCGCCAAGGACAGCGCCACCGACCCCAAGTCTCAGTCTCAGTTCAACAGCCCCCGTAACCATTCAATGCCCCGTTCCGCGAATCCGTCCAAGTTATCGAAGCCTGAGCCGCACATCGGGTTGGGTGGCAGGACAGTCCCGACAGGCAGGGGCAGGGTCACCGTGTCGCCGCAGCCTGCCATGGCCATCATGCCTGTCGTGAAATCGAAAGGCACATCCTGCAGGCCCGCCGCGGGCGTCGATTCGTAACCGGCATCGCCAAACCCGGCCACCAGCCGGGCCCAGACGGGCAGCGCCCCCGACGCCCCCGTAAGGCCCGTCGGGGAGTTGTCGTCGGCGCCCATCCAGACGACGACCACATGATCATTGGTGAACCCGGCGAACCAGCTGTCCCGCAGGTCGTCGGAAGTACCCGTCTTGCCGGCCACCACGAGGCCCGGCGGCAACCAGTTGCGCGCCCCCCGGGCCGTGCCTCGCTCCACCACCTGGGTGAGGCTTGCGTTCAGTTCCTGGACCGCGGCCGGGTCTGCCGCGCGATTGATCTTCAGGGGGTAGCGGTCCAGCGGCTTGCCCTCTGCGTCCAGCACGGCCCGCACCGCCTTGAGCGGGGCCCTGAAGCCGCCGTTCGCCAGACTGTTGTAGACCTGCGCGACTTCGACAGGCGAGAGCTCCAGCGAACCGAGGAGTAACGAGGGCAGCGGCCGGGGCGCCGTCTCGAGCCCCAGGCCCTTGAAGAGGGCGGCGACGCGCTGAGGACCCACGTCCATGCCCAGCCGGACGGTCGGTGTGTTCAGTGATTCAGCCAGCGCCCTGACCGCTGGCACCGGGCCCCGGTACTGGCGGTCGTAGTTCTGGGGCTGCCAGGTCTTGCCCGTATCGAGCTTTACCGTGAGGGGCGCATCCTCGATGACGGTCGCCGCCGTGTACCGGCCCGATTCGAAGCCTGCCAGGTAGACCACGGGCTTCACGAGGGAGCCAATGGGACGCCGGGCGTCCAGGGCCCGGTTGAAGCCCTTGAGCCGGGCGTTACGCCCGCCGACGATCGCCACCACGTCGGGTGTCTGGGTGCCCGTGACGATGATGGCACCGTCCAGCGGGCTTGCGTTCTTCTTCCGGAGACCGCGCTCCAGCGTCTCGAGACCTTCTGTCAGCCGCAGTTCCGCGAGCGCCTGAATGCGCGGGTCGAGGGTGGTCATGATGCGCAGCCCGGCGGTTTGCAGGTCTTCTTCCTGGTAGTCCGCCTGCAGTTCCCGGCGTACCAGGTCCATGAAGCTCGGGTTGTAGCTGGCGAAGTTGCGGGCGGTACCGCGCACGCCCAGGTCGCGGCGCTGCGCGCTGCCAGCCTCTGCGGGTGTGATCACGCCAAACTCAGCCATGAGACCGAGCACCATGTTGCGCCGCTCCCGCGCCCGGTCCGGGTGGCGGCGCGGGTCGTAGTAGGACGGGCCGCGCACCACGGCGATGAGCAGCGCGATGTCCTGGGACTGGAGTTCGGCCAGGGGTCTGCCGAAGTAGAACTGACTGGCAAGGCCAAAGCCGTGAATGGCCCGGTCCCCTGACTGGCCGAGGTAAATCTCGTTGACGTAGGCGTTGAGAATATCCGGCTTGTCGAAGTGCAGTTCCAGCAGCACCGACATCAGCGCTTCGCGGAGTTTGCGGCTGAGCGTCCGGCTGTTGGTGAGGAAGTAGCTGCGCACCAGCTGCTGCGTCAGGGTGCTGCCACCCTGTTCAATGCCACCAGCGCGCACGTTGGCCCACATCGCCCGGGCGATCGCGCGGAGGGATACCCCCCCATGCCGGTCGAAGTCCCGATCCTCCACGACTTTCAGGCCTTCGAGTAACAATGTGGGGACGTTGTCTGGCCCCAGGACGATCCGGTCCTCGCCATGGGTGGTGAAGATGTTGCCAATCAGGGGCGGGTCGAGCCGGAGCAAGGGCAGTTCCTTGCCGCGGCTGTCCGCAAGACCGACCACCGTGCCCCCGTCGAAGCTGATCGTGGCCTGCCGTGAGGGTTCTGCCCCATCCCAGAACTGGAAGGGGCGGGTGACCAGGCCGACCCGCTGCGGGGCTCTGCTGAACGTGCCCTGGGTTTTGGCCGCGCTGCTGCTGGAGTAGCCGAGGGCGGCCAGCTCCCGTTGGAGCTCATCCGCGCTCAGCCGGAGCCCGGCATAGATCTCGAGGGGCCGGGCATAGACCTGAGCGGGGAGGTCCCAGCGGCGGCCCTCAAACTGCCGGACGATCTGCCGGTCGAGGAGCGCCACGTAGCCGACGAGGGCGACCAGCAGCGTCCCTGCGGCCGTAACGAGACCGACCAGCACGCGTCTCGAGAGGTACTGGCGCAACCCGCGCCGGGGCTTGCGTGCCAAACACCGTCATCCATTCAGGGAATGCCCGGCATGGTAGCACCGGGTGATGAACGGGGCCTGTAGGAGCGCCTGTAGGAGCGCCTTCAGGCGCGACTCCGCTACCGTTCCCGCCGGTCAGCGCTCCTACCTCTGGTCCTGCGGAACACCGAACTCCAGCAGCTCGACGATGTTGCCGTCCGGATCGCGGCCATAGGTCACGAAGCCGCCCTCCTGGGCCTGGGGTGGCGCGTGAAAGCGCATCCCGGCCAGTTTCAGACGGGCGTACTCCGCCTGACTGTCCCGAACCTCGAGGCAGAGGTGCGTGATGCCGTGGTCGCAGGCCGGGCGCTCCGGATTGCCGGGCTGCGGGGTGGGGGAGCTGAACTCGAAGATCTCGAGATAGCTCTCGCCAAGCTGCAACATCACCGCCCTGGCGGCAGAGTTCTGCAGGCCCGTCAGCGCATCCGCCTCGGGGATGCCGGCCGGCCAGCCAAACTCCCGCACGACCTTGCAGCCGAACAGCTCACAGTAGAAGCGCACGGCGCGGTCCAGGTCCGGTGTGGAGATGGCGGCGTGATGAAATCCCTTGAGCATGGCGGGATTCTACTGGCGCCTGGCGATGAGTACACCCGTCAGTACCAGGCTCGCGCAGACCGCATCCAGCAGGCCGAGCCCTTCGCCCAACCACAGCCAGCCGAGGCCGGCGGCGACTACGGGCTGGATCAATATCACCACGGAGGACAGCGACGCCGGGAGCTGCCCTAGTGCCCAGATGATCCCGCCCTGGCCAATGACGTGCACCAGGAGGGCTAGCCCCAGCAGGACGGCCCAGCCGGTGCCCGAAGCGGGCCAGAAATTCTCGCCGAAGAACAGCGCCACGCCGCCGGTGACGAGCATGGCTACCGCGGTACTGGCCAGGGTGACTTGCAGGGCACTGCCTGCAGTGCGTGCCCGTTCAGCGGCGAGCAGGTATCCGGCATAGGCAAACGCGGTGATGACGCCATAGAGATCGCCCAGCAGCACATTGCCGCCCGGGTTGCCTGCCGGTGGCCTGCTGCCGAGGGCCAGGCCGGCTGCGCCTGCCAGCGCCAGCCCCGCACCGACCGAGAAGCGCAGCGTGGGTCGCTTCCTCATGACCAGCCAGTAGAACAGCACCACGAAGATCGGCGTCAGGTTAGCCAGGAGCGTGGCATTCGCAACTGACGTGAGAGCGATGGAGGCGTGCCAGAAGCACAGATCCAATGCGAAGCAGAGCCCGGCAATGACGAGCAGGCCGCGCCCCCTGGCCGGGAGCAGAGGTTCTGCGCCGCTCTGGCGGGACAGCAACCAGAGCGCGGGCAGGGCCAGGGCCAGCCGCCAGAACGCAGTGGCGTTCAGGCCCACCTCGCTCCAGCGCACGAAGATCGGCGCAAAGCCGATGGCGATCGCACCGCCGACGAGGGCCAGCATCGGACGCAGTACAGTCCCCTAGGTTGCCAGTGGATTCAGCCACCGCAGTGCGGAAAACCGCCCAAAGTCGCCATCGGTAGAGCACAGCGTCAGCCCGTGTTCGATAGCCAGTGCAGCGAGGTCGGCGTCAGGCACGAGATTGCCCTGCACGCCGGCGGTGGTGAGTAGTGCGCCCAGAACCTCCGCATGGCGCTCGGTCGCCTGCGGAATCCAGACGTTGTCCTGGCGCAGCCAGTTCCGCACCTGAGCCCAGGCGTTTTCGGTAGGTTCGGGTTTCGCGAAGATCCGCGGGTTGGTGACCAGCCGGAGGAATGCCAGCAGGCTCGGCCAGGGCAGACCGACCTGCGCCGGGCCGTTCAACTGGCTATCGAGCCACTCCCTGGCCCGTTCGTGTTGCGCGAAGCTCGAGACGTGGGCGTAAACCAGCAGGTTGGCGTCCACCAGGATCAACGGAAGGTCTCGCCCTCGGCGACTGCCAGCACGTCGGCGATGTTATCCACGTTGCCAACCCGGCACTGACCCAGCGACACCACGCGGGTGCGGATCGTCGCGCGGCGTTTCGGCCGCCCGGTCATCTGCTTCAACCCCTCCCGCAGGGCCTCGTTGACCAGGTCCCGGAGGCTCACATCCCGGCCTTTGCGCAGGCGCTCCAGGGTGGCAGCCACATCGTCGTCCAAGGTCAGTGTGGTCCGCATGCATCGAAGCATAGTTTTTATGATGCGTTGATGTCAAGGACATGATGTGTAGATGCCAGACTGGCTCCGGGTGTTGGTGGCGCATGGAGGCTCTGACCTCAGCCTGGAGCGCGCGGGGTCGGAATTCCACTCGCGTTAATGGCCTGCTCGGCGGGAAATGGGGCCGGGCCGGGCCGTTAGTGCTGAAGAAGGAGAGGCCTTCATCCATAATCCCTTACGCAACACCGACACCCACCCGAAAGGACGCACTGCCATGTCCACAATTACTTCAAGCAGGGCACTTGCCACGCTCCTGGCTTTCACCACGCTGCTGCTCTCCGGCTGCGGCTACAATGCCATCCAGGGTGGCGATGAGGGCGTCAAGGCGTCCTGGGCCGAGGTGCTGAACCAGTACAAGCGCCGGGCCGATCTGATTCCCAACCTCGTGAAGACGGTGGAGGGCTTTGCCCAGCAGGAGCGGGACGTCCTGATTCAGGTCACCGAAGCCCGCGCCCGGGTGGGCTCGGTGCAGGCCACGCCGGAAACGCTGAATGACCCGGCGGCGTTCGAGAAGTTCCAGGCTGCCCAAGGCGAACTGTCTGGGGCCCTGTCCCGCCTGCTGCTCGTGGTCGAGAAGTACCCGGACCTCAAGTCCGATCAGAACTTCCGTGACCTCCAGGCTCAGCTCGAGGGCACGGAGAATCGCATTGCCGTGGCCCGCAACCGCTTCATCGAGGCCACGCGGGATTACAACACTCTCGTGCGCTCGTTCCCGAACAACCTGACGGCGATGGTCTTCGGCTACAAGGTCAAGCCCATCTTCAGCGTCGAGAACGAGGCCGAGATCAGCAAGCCGCCGGCAGTGAACTTCGGCACCTCGGGCTGACCCATCGGCGCTGACGTGTTCCAGCGGTACCCCCTGCTGCTGAGCCTGGTCGCCGCAGTACTGCTGCTCTGGGCTGGGACGCTCCCGGCCCAGCAACTGGCGGCAGTGCCGGCGCTGACTGCCAGGGTTACCGACGAGACCGGAACACTGTCGGCTGCCCAGCAGTCGTCGCTCGACAGCCGGCTTGCCGACCTGGAAACGCGCAAGGGCAGCCAGATTGCTGTTCTGATCGTGCCAACGGTCCGGCCAGAGAGCATCGAGCAGTTTTCCCTGCGGGTGGCGGAGGCCTGGAAGCTGGGCCGCAAGGGGGTGGACGACGGCATTCTCCTGCTGGTCGCCAAGGATGACCGGGAAGTGCGTCTCGAGGTGGGTTATGGCCTGGAAGGCGCAATTCCCGACGCGACGGCCAACCGGGTCATCGACGAGTTCATCCTGGCGCGGTTCCGGGCCGGGGACTACGCCGGTGGCGTCAGTGCCGGCGTTGATCGGCTCATCGGTCTGGTGGATGGCGAGCCCCTGCCGGAGCCGTCGCCAGAACCTGCCCGTGGCCCCGCTGCGGGACTTGAGAACATCCTGCCGATCATTTTCATCGTCTCCCTGGTTGTCGGCAACGTACTGCGGCGGGCCCTCGGGCAACTCCCCGGCGCTGCTGCGACCGGGGCGGTGGCTGGCGGCGTGACCTGGCTGCTGGCTGGCGTACTCGGCCTTACGCTGTTCATGGCCGCGGTCGGCTTCATTGTCGGTATCACAGCGGGCGCGAGCGGCGGCCGCTGGGCCAGTCATCGCCGCGGCGGAACTGGTGGTGGCTTCAGCGGCGGCATGGGCGGAGGCTTCGGCGGTGGCGGCGGGTTTGGCGGCGGTGGCGGGGGATTCGGAGGCGGCGGCGCGTCGGGCCGCTGGTAACTGCCGATGATGCGCCGCTGGTTCCAGCACCTGCTGACGACACCCCTCGCGTTGCGCCGGTGTTTTCCACCCGCCACCCTGGCGGCCGTCGATGCCGCCATCGCCGCGTCGGAACGCCACCACCGTGCCGAGATTCGCTGCGCCGTAGAAACAACCCTCTCAGCCGGTCACCTGTACCGGGGGGTGGGCAGTACACAGCGCGCCGCGGAGGTGTTCTCGGAACTCGGGATGTGGGATACGGCGGAGAACAACGGGATCCTGCTCTACGTGCTCCTGGCGGAACGGACCATAGAGATCGTGGCGGATAGGGGCTTTGCCCTGCGGGTGACTGCGGCGGAATGGGCCCGCATCTGTGCCGGGATGGAGGTTGCCCTGGGTGCGGGCCTCTATCGGCAGGGTACCCTCGCGGCTATCGGCCGGATCACCGCGCTCGCCGCCGAACACTTCCCTGCCGGGTCGGGTGATCGCAACGAGCTTGAGGACAGGACTATTCTGCTATGACTGGTCACAAGGGTGAACCCCGGGCCGGCTAGAAGACGTCGGCCAGCACGATGAAGCGGATGATCCCTCCCAGCGCCGCCAGTGCCAGAACGATGATGATGCCGATCTCCACGTAGCGAGTCAGGTTGTTGACGAAAGACATTCAATATTCCTTGTTTCAGTGCAGGCGGGTTTCGCTGAAGCCGCGCCAACGGATGTCGGGAGTCCCTATCAAGGGGACCCTCATGGTACTCCTCGCCATGGGTCTGCTGACAGTAGTACCGGGCAGTGGTGCCGCGGAGACCTCCGTCCGGGAAGCGACCGATGCACTCGCCGCTGCTCATCCAGGCTACTCCGGCGTCCTGCTCGTCGATACCGGCGCGGAGGCCCTGGTGCAGAGGGACGCCCTCATCGCCGCGGCCCGAGCCACGCTTGACGCGCAGTACTACATCTGGAACTCCGATGCTTCCGGGCGCTACCTCGCTGCTCGTCTTCTCGCCGCGGCGGAGAGGGGCGTCCGCGTGCGTGTCTTGCTGGACGATATCAACGTGGCAGGCCGGGACGCTGTCTTCGCCCGACTGGCCGCCCATCCCAAGGTGCAGATCCGCATCTACAACCCCTCAGCCGCGCGCAAGGGTGTTCTGCGCCTTCTCGGGTTCGTCCGGAACTTCCGTCAGGTGAACCGCCGGATGCATAACAAATCATTTACGGCCGATGGCGCCGTAACCATCGTCGGCGGGCGCAATGTCGGCGATGAATACTTTGATCTTGATCCGGACGTGAACTTCCGGGACCGTGAGCTGCTGGCAGCCGGGCCGGTTGTCGCGCAGGTCACCGCAGGGTTTGAGGCCTTCTGGAACAGCACCTGGACGAAACCTGTCTCGGCACTGACCGGGCCCGCGGGCCCGGTGGATCTGCCCGGACTCCTGGCCGCCGCGACGGCGGAAGTCGGCAGGCTTGGCTATGTTGCCCCACCTCACCAGGACAGCCTGATTCGCGCGCAAACACTGCCAGCCTTGCTGTGGGCCCCGGCCCGGCTGGTTTTCGACCCACCCCCAACGGCAGCGCAGATTGCCGACGCGTCGGAGCAGCAGCCCGTGGCACTGGCACTGCACGCGCTGGCGGCCACTGCCCGCAGCGAGATCCTGGTGGAGTCAGCCTATCTGATCCTGGGTGAGCAGAGCCTGACCGAGGCGGCCCGGCTCCATACTGCCGGCGTCCGGCTGCGCGCACTGACCAATTCTCTTGCCTCCAACGACCTCGTTACCAACCATTCCGGTTATGCCCGGCGGCGGCGGTCGATGCTCGATGCAGGGATAGAACTGCATGAACTGCGTCCCGACGCGGCGGCGTGCCAGCGTCTGATCACGGTATCCCTGGCCTGTGCGGCGCACCCCGCCTTCGCGCTGCACTCCAAATCCCTCGTAGTGGACCGGCGCGTGGTCTACATCGGCTCGTTCAATCTGAATCTCCGGTCGACGTACCTGAACTCGGAGACGGCGCTGATCGTCGACAGCGAGGAGCTGGCCAACCGGGTGGCGGCTTCCATCGAAGAACTGCTCCGACCCGACAGCAGCTGGCAGGTCCTGCGTCGCAAGGGCGGGGGGCTCGAGTGGATCACGCAGGTCGACGGCCGGGAAGTGCGGGACACCCACGAACCCATGACGGGCTTCTGGAAGCGCTTCTCGTCCCGACTCTACCGGCTCTTTCCGCTGGAAAAGTATCTCTAGCGGGGTTTCAGTCCAGCAGGTGAGACAGCAGGCCGTCCGCCAGCTTCGGCTCGAACCAGGTGGATTTGGGCGGCATCACCTGATTCGCGTCGGCCACTGCCATCAGCGCCTCCAGGCTGGTGGGAAACATGGCGAAGGCGACGGCCATCTCGCCGCTGTCGACGCGGCGCTCCAGTTCCGGCAGCCCCCGAACGCCGCCGACGAAATCGATGCGCTTGTCGCGACGGGGATCCCCGATCCCCAGCACCGGCTCCAGCAGGCGATCCTGCAGCAGGCTGACATCAAGGCTGGCAACCGGGTCTTTCGGGATCAAGCCGCGCTGGATGTCCAGCCGATACCACTGGCCCTCCAGGTACATGCCGAACTGGCCGGCGTGCGCTGGCCGTGCGGGTTGTGCCACGGGTGTCACCGTGAACTTGAGGCCGATGCGCAGCAGGAAGTCCGTGGCCGAGAGGCCGTTTAGATCCCTGACGACGCGGTTGTAGTCGAGGATGCGCATCTCGTCATGGGGGAACGCCACACAGAGGAAGTAGTTGTAGTCGAGATCACCCGAGTGGCGCGGATTGCCGGTGCCGCGCGCGGCGGCCACACGGGACGCAGAGGCGGAACGATGATGGCCGTCAGCGATGTACAGCGAGTCCATGGCATCCACGATGCGCGTCACGGCGCTGATCTGCTCCGGGTCCTGAAGCAGCCAGATGGTGTGGACAATGCCGTCGTCAGCCTTGACCTCGCAGGCTGGAATTCCGCGGGCGTTCTGCACGATGATCTGGCGCAGTTCGGCATTGCTGCGGTACGCGAGCAGTACGGGTCCCGTCTGCGCATTCAGCGCCGTGATCTGGCGGACGCGGTCGTCTTCTTTGTCCGGTCGTGTGAACTCGTGCTTGCGAATACGATTCCGGTCGTACTCGACAACGCTGCCGACGCAGGCGATGCCGGTCTGCAGGTGCTCGCCCATCCGGAGCTGATAGACGTAGTAGTGCGGCTTTTCATCGCGCAGGAGCACGCTGCTCTCGACCAGATGGCGCAGATTCTCGGCCCCCCTGGCGTAGACGACGGGCGAGTAGGGGTCAGTGCCTTCCGGCAGGTCGATCTCCGGCTTGGAGATGTGCAGGAAGCTGGACGGCCTGCCGTGGGCCCGGTGCCGGGCCTCCGCTGTGTTCAGCACGTCATAGGGCGGCGCGGCCACGGCGGCAGCTTTGCCTGGGGCCGGGCGCAGCGCGCGGAAGGGCTTGATGAGGGTGTGCATAGAATGGGATTCCGGGGCGGGCCTACACCAGGCCGAGGATTTCGAAGGCGGCACGCTCGCCCGACTCCATGGCGCCCTCCATCCCGCGGTTGGAGACGGCTGTGTGCTCACCGCAGAAGTGGATTCGCCCATGGGCCTTGCCAACGACGGACGCGAAGGCTGTGACCTGACCCGGACCCCACACCGCCCAGTCACCAGCGGCAAACTGGTCCCGGTACCAGGAGTGGTAGACCTTGGGTTCCACCTTGCCCTTGGCGGCAGGCCGGACGCGGTAGAAATCGTCCATGATCGCGGCGCTGGCTTCCCTGGACTCCAGGGTATCCATCCACGTGGCGTTCCGTCCGCGTATCCAGATGGTCAGGCTGGTGATCTCCTGGGGTGTCTTGCCCTTGCGTTCCGCCACCACCATGCCGGCCAAGCCGTTGCTGAAGATATTGGGATTGCGGCCGTCGTCCTCCCAGAACGGCTTCTTGACGACGAGGTGCAGCATGTTGACGGGCTGCGAGGCCAGCGTGTTGATGGCCAGTGCCTGGGGGCCGGTGACCAGCGGGTCCAGATGGACGCGGCGGAGCACCGGACTGGGAAGTGAGCACACCACGTAGTCGGCCTTGTAGACCGTGCCATCAGCGCACTGGATCTCCGTGCCACTCTTCGTGGAGCGAATACCAATGACGTTCCTGCCGAAAATGATGGGCTTCTTGAGGCCTTTGGCCATGGCCTCAGGGATCGCCTGGTTACCCCCGACGGCGGTGTAGCCGAAGATCTTGCCCCCCAGCTGGGCTTGCATCATCGCGAACGCACTGCCGGAGAGGGCCAGCATGGCGGAAACGTCGTAAGCCGTGGTGCCGTAGTTGGGGTTGTTGTTCCAGCACAGGTCGATGATTTCTTCCGAGACGCCAATACTGGTCAGCCACTGATGGAGCGACACGTCGTATTTGGCGTTCGCCGGGTCGAGCCAGGAGTCCGCGTTCTTCAGCGGGTTGTTCTTGCCGATGACGGGGTTCAGGTAGGACCAGGGCATGCTCTGCCTGAAGGCTGCCGGAAACGGATTGAGCGGGCTGGTCGGCCACTGGTCCTTAGGGATCAGCTTGCCATCGAGGACCAGTTCCCGATCGTTGAAAAAGGGCACGATTGGCGTCACGTCGATCGTGCCAACCTTGAACTTCTTGCACGCGTCCATCAGCCGGGCATACCCGGCGCCGAAGGAGGTGCCGCCGGATTCAGGATTGCCTGGCACGTCCCGGTGGGACAGCACCCGCCCACCGACCCGTTGCCGACCCTCCAGCACCTGCACGTCGACGCCTTGCTCTTCGAGGAGCAGGGCGGCATTCAGTCCGGACAGGCCGGCCCCGATCACAATGACTTTTGAGCGGTTCTGAGCCCGGACAGGACCAGATGCCAGGGAGGAACCGAGAGCCGCAGCGAGCGGGAGCGCGCCGATGCCCTGAACGAGGGTCCGGCGGCTGAGGTTGGGGGACTTGGACATGGGTGGCATCCTGCTGACGGAAGAGCATGAGTATCGGGACTGCATGCTACCGCTAGAATCCCACCCGGCCAACTTCTGGAGGCGGCAAGCGGCCGGTGCCCTGGGCGGGCTTCAGGAAACTGTATTTCCAGTACCGGGAGCAGGGGAAGCGTTCCCGATCTCGCTGCTGCCGCCCAATACCGCGAACTCCTGCTTTTGGGGGCCGGGCGGGAGCCCGCCGAGGGCGGGGTTTGCGCCGCACTCGTCGTCAAAGTTTTTGAGAGCCCGGGTGAACATCGCATAGCGCTGGTCCGAGGGCCCCAGATTCACCAGCAGGGTCACGCACCGGATGATGCTGTCGGCGGCCTGGGTGATCGTCGGCGGGGCCACACGGAGCAAGTCGCCGTAGTCATCGCGGATCTGGTAAAGACTGCCGTAGGTGCCATGGCCCTGGTTGACGGACGAATCCACGGCGTTCGTCACGCTCTTGCGGAAGCGTGCATAGACAGCCTGGCGTTCAATCAGGCTCTGACGTGCTGTCGCGAACAGGAGGGAGTCGGCACCCTCGGTCGACCCGGCAGGCCGCCTCAATCTCTGCTGCTGCCAGTCGCACGCCAGGTCCACCACCCGCTTCAGGGCATACCCCAGTACCACGAGTAGCAGGTACGTTACTGACTCCGGCCAGCCCATGTCGACGGACGTCCAAACCCTGATCAGTTCTTTGATCGGCAGCCCGGTCCGGAAGTTAAGAGACCCACGTCACAGGTCCCGCAGTAACCCCGTAAGTTCACTGCCCGGCGCGGGCGAGTTCCTCTTCGCAGCGGCGGATCTGGACCCGGTAGGCGAGTGCCTTGCGCGCGTCTACCGGCAGCCCGAGCTCCCCCCGTTCCGAGGCGTCGGCGAGCCGCTGCAGCGCCAGCCGATGCCTCCCTGCGGCAGCCGTCTGGTACCAGCCCAAGGCGATGGCCGGGTCGTGGGGCAGTTCGGGTCCGGACTCCGACTGCCAGGCCAGCCAGTACTGGGCCTCGGTGACGCCCCGGTCTGCGGCCGAGCGAATCAGGGGAAGCGCCTGCTCAGGCTGCCAGTTGCCTCCCAGGCCCAGGGCGAAGAATGCCAGCTGGTAGGTCGCCTCCGCATCCCCTGCCTCGGCTTCAGCACGGCACAGGGACTGCACCTGCTGAAGAGCCTTCGGGGCCGGATGGCTGTCGAGGAGCAGGGGCCTCACCAGGGCCCGGCATTCACCTGCAGAAGCGGGAACCGCGCCCGAGGTCAGACCTGACAGGAGCAATGGGAAGAGGAGGGCTGGGCAAACGCGCACGGTTCGCAGTCTAACGCGCGGGAGGCGCCGAGGAAGCTTACCAGCTGCGGACGCGACCGGTATCCAGATGGACGAAGTCGGATCCCGGGTAGTAGCCGACCCCGCCGTTGGCCAGGCGGAGTCCGGCACGGCGCAGGTCAATGGTCCGGACGCCGGGTAACCGGACGTCGATAGCCTGTCCCTGAAGGTGCAGGCTGTGGTCCGCCACACCGCCACTCCTGCTCGCGAGCGCGTGATTGGTGGCGGGTGAACGGTAGGCGGAAATGATTTCAAAGCGGCCACGGCCGCCGGTAACCTGCTGCACGTCATGCAGGATATCCAGGAGGGCTGGATCGATCGGATGGACATCCCCGGTCCGGAAGTCCCGGAACAGGTGACGAACCTCCTGTAGCGCATCCGGCAGATAGACCCCGCCTTCGCTGTAAACGACATCCAGGGTTTCAGCCGTGTGCGTGTGATAAAAGCCGAGCCGGCGGGATTCTGTGTTCGTGGCAGGGCTGGTTGCCCGCACAATACCCGGACAGGCAATCAGGGGGGCCAGCAGCAGGGCAGACCGGAGAAACTGTCGGCGGGCGAGCGGGGGTGACATTGGCGTAGTGTCCCCAACGCGGCGGCCCGCCGCAACCCCTGAGCCATGGATTCTTGACGCAGGCCCGCACCCACAGGCGCCCCGGAGGCAGCCTCCGCACTATGCAAAATCATCCCCGCTCGGCAGTGGCGCTTCTCCTGGCCCTCCTCGGGCTCGGGCTATCGCCGGTCACCCTGGCGGCCCCGGCTGAAGGAGCGGTGCAGCAGCAGCTGGTCGTTCAGGTCGGGAAGCTGCGGGCCAGTGGTGGCCTTTACCTCCAGGGGCTGGCCATTGCCTCGGGCAGTCTCCTTCCCGATTTCTATGGGGCGCGGACCTACGCGCCCGTCTGGACCCGGTCGGGCCGGGTCGATGAGTTACTGACCCTGCTCGCCAGTGCAGAGAGTCACGGTCTCTCCAGTGAGGACTACTACCTGTCGCCGCTCAAGGCACTCCGCCAGCGGGTGGTCTCCAGTGACGACGCCGCTCTGGCTGCGGACTTCGATCTGCTGCTCACCGAGAGCCTGATCCGCTTCGGTTACCACCAGCGATTTGGCAAGGTGAATCCCCAGCGAATAGAGTCCACGTGGAACTTCACCCGCCACTTCCGAGCCGGTCGCGATCCCCTGAATACGCTGACCGAGGCTGTGGCGGCCGCGTCGCTGGCCGAATTTCTCGGTCAGTGGCTTGACCGGGCACCCCTTTACCGGTCTCTCCAGCCGAAACTGGCCGAGTATCGCGCTCTCGCTGCCGCCGGCGGCTGGCCCGAGGTGCCCGAGGGGCCAACGCTCAAGCCGGGCGCTACAGACCCCCGGCTGCCGCTGCTGCGCGAGCGGCTGATCGTCACCGGTGATTTGCCCGGCACGACACCGGTGTCTGGAACCTATGACGAGATCCTCGTCGCGGGCGTGCAGCGTTTCCAGTCTCGGCACACGCTGGACGCCGACGGAGTGCTGGGCGCCGGAACGCTGGCCGCCCTCAACGTGCCCGTCAGTGCCCGCATCGACCAGCTGCGCCTGTCGCTGGAGCGCGCCCGGTGGGTCCTGGAGGACACGGCGGGTGAGGTCGTCGTCGTCAACGTCGCAGGCTACGAGGTCTTTGCGACCCGTAATGGCGCGCCGTTCTGGTGGCGTCGCGCCGTGGTTGGGACCCAGGCCCGCGAGACGCCCATCTTTAAGGCGTCGATCACCTACCTGGATCTGAATCCCACCTGGACGGTGCCTCCCACGATCCTCCGGGAAGATATCCTGCCGAAGGTCCGGCGGGATCCAGGCTACCTCCGCAGCCAGAACATCAGCGTGCTGGATCTGAACGGCCGGCCCGTGAATGCCGCCGCGATCGACTGGCAGGCCGTTGGCAGTCGTCCGCCCTATATCCTGCGGCAGCGGCCCGGTCCAGGGAACGCGCTGGGGCGTATCAAGTTCATGTTCCCGAATGCGCACTCGGTATTTCTGCACGACACGCCGAGTCGCGGCCTGTTCGAGAAGGCGGAGCGGAACTTCAGTTCCGGTTGCATCCGGGTTGAGGATCCCCTGTCCCTGGCCGAGATCCTGCTGGCGGACCCGGCGCAGTGGAATCGCGCCGGGCTGGAGGCTGCTATCGCCACGGGGACAACCCGCACTGTGCGCCTGCCGAAACCCTGGCCGATCCTGATCCTCTACTGGACCGCTGAACTGGATAGCGAGGGCCGCGTCAGGTTCCTGCCGGATGTGTACCGGCGGGATCCGGGCCTGCTGCAAGCGCTGAATGGTGAGGTCGTTATTGACTTTCCCTCGCTATAATGTGGCGTTCTACCCGGGGCGGTGGCTACAAGAAGAAGCAGTCAAATGCAGCACTTTCGTTCTCTCGCGATACTGGTAATGAGTCTGGCCTGTACCGCCTGGCCAGCGCGGGCAGGGACGGAGCCCCGCACCGTCGGCGTGCTCTTCGTCGTGCACGGCGAATCTGCTGAGCAGGGCGTGGCGGACACCTTTGACAGCACGCTGCAGTTCTTTCAGTACGATCCCAACAACATCATCTTCAAGAGCCTGATCTGGAACGCCGCCGCCTGGCCCACGGTCCTGAAGTCCGGTGACAGTCAAAGCTATGCGAACGCGGCCAGTCAGCTCAAGAAGAACCTGTTTGATACCGATCGCCAGTTCGCGAGTCTGCAGCGGGCGCTGGAGGTCGAGAGTCGCGAGCTTGACGTGCGCTTCATTGCTGATATCGCCCAGTGGATCGGCACCCAGGAGCAGGCGAACCGGCTTCCCTGGCCTTCGATATCCCGGCCTGGGGCACCTGGGCCCTGTGGCGGCCCCCGAATGACGACCCGCGGCTGGGTACACTGCTCGCCCATCAGGTCGGCCAGTTTCTCCAAAGGTAATTCTTCATGAGCGTCTTACTGCGCACGTTGCGACTTGCCGTGCTTGTGGCCTGCGGCCTGGGGCTGGCGAGTTGCGGGTCCGAGGCCGACAACAAGGGCTCCTTCCGGATGATTCAGGCATCGCCGGATCTCGCCCCCGTGAATTTCCTGGTCAACGGCGTCGCGCTCGGGTCCGCCATCGACTACAAAAGCGGCCCCGGCTTTCTCAGCGTTACGCCCAAGACCTACACGTTCGCTGTTGAGTCAATCCTGCCCGACGAAGACGGGCAGGTCGTTACCGAGCCGGTCATCGCACCGGTGGCCCAGGCCATCGCAGCGGGCCGGGAGTACACGCTCATTACCCTCGGCAAGGCGTCCGCCGCCACCGGCGCTCCCGAAGCATTGCGGCCCCTCGTCATCGAGAACGAGGTCGAGGTCGTGCCGGTTGGCAATGCCCGCCTGCAGTTTGTCCACGCCGCAACCGACGTCCCGGCGGTGGTGGATATCTACCTGACCGCCGTTCCCGTCGCGCCCGCTGGACTGCCGGAGCTGTCCACCCAGACGCCCATCGCCCAGGTCACCTATGGCGCCCAGCCCGCAGCTCGTCAACTCCTGCAGACGGGGACCTATGTCATTCGTGTCGCCCTGCCGGGGTCCACCGTCCCCGTCTTTCAGTCCAATAACGTCGGGCTGGACAACGGGACCGACCTGCTGATCGTCGCAGTCGACAACAACCTCGTGGGCCCCGCGCCGATCTCGCTCGCGATCAGTAGCGGTTTTCGCGGTTTCTTTGCGCCTGTCGGTACGGCAGAACTCCTGGACAAGGACACTCTGTCGAACCTGCGGGTCGTCCAGGTGTCGCCGGATGCACCCGTCATGAACATCCTGGGTACCCGGCCACAGGAACCGGCGATTCCGCCGTCCACCGTGCTGCCACCGCTGCGGGAAGTTACTTTCGCTAACGGGCTGAACTACCTGGACGCCACGAACTATGTGGCTGTCATTCCTGACACCTACAGCCTGAGGGGTGTCAGGACTGCGGACCCGACGGCCACGACGCCGCTGTTTACGGTCTTCCCCACTCCAACAGCCTTGGCGCTGGGACAGCGGTCCACCCTGTTCGTGATCGGCCGTGCGCTGACGACGCCGTCGACCTTCGCTCCGCTGGTACGTCCCGATGAGATCCGGTCCGTATTTCAGGAAGGCAAACTGCGCATCGTGGACGCGTCGCCCTCCAGCGGGGTCGTCGACGTCTACATTCTGAAGGCCGGGACACCCATTACCGAAGACGTGCGCCCTACGCTGCAGAACCTCTCGCCGGGAGTTGCCACCACTCATCTGGTGTTCTTCCCGCAGGACTACCGGGTGACGTTTACGATGGCGGGCAGCAAGACCGAACTCGCTGCGGTGAACGTCGCGGCGACGTCAGGCACCGTACACACAGCGATTCTGGTGGACGCCATCCGGCCGGACGCTACCAGCCCTGGCACGCCCCCTGCGGTGCTGCTGCTGAACGATCTGGCGAGCTAGGGATCTGCCCCGGCCCTGGCGGAGAGCTTAGTAGGTAGGTACCGTGGGGTCGATTTCCCGGGACCAGGCGTCGATGCCGCCTGCCAGGTTATAGAGGTTGGTGTAGCCGCGCCGGCGATAGCGCTCGGCAACGGCCTGGCTCCGACCGCCCCGGTGACAGTGGAAGACGATCGCGGTGTCGGTGGCCAGCCCCTCGATGGCCCGGACGCCATCGTCGTCCCAGGGCTTCGCTGCTGACACCGAGGCGATAGCGCGCTCGTCCTCGCCCCGCACGTCGAAGAGCCAGGGCTTGTTCCCGGCGGCTAGGGCCGCCTGCAGTTCCCGCACCGACATCTGCTTCACGGCGGGTGGCGCGTTGGGATTCTCGAAACTGAAGCCCTGGCCCTGCAGCGCTTCCTTCACGCGAATCCGCAGTCCATCAGCCCGGGCTGCGCTCCACCGGTCGATCTGCAGCCCTACCGGACCACTGGCCACGTCGAGGCTGCCGGGCCTGGGCGGTCCCAGGGTCATGGAATGCTCGAAGGCAGCGTCAATCTTCAGGTGAATGGTCTGGCCGGGACGGCTCTGCCCGGCATTGACCATGATTTCCGCTGCGGCCGGGTCAATCTCGATCTGCGGTAGCTTGCCCGTGGGCTCGGCCAGGCCGAGCACGTTGCCGAGTTCGCCGGAATCGAGCATCTCGGTAACGATGTCGCTGCCGCCGATCAGTTCGCCCGCCACGTACAGCTGGGGCACTGTGGGCCAGTTGCCGTAGGTCTTGATGCCTTCCCGGATCTCGGCATCCTGCAGGACGTCGATGGTCAGGTAGTCCGGCAGCACCATGTCCAGCGCCGCGACCGTCTTGGCCGAGAAGCCGCACTGGGGCTGGGCCCGATTGCCCTTCATGAACAACACGACGCGGTTGTTGTTGAGGAGGTCGTCGATCGCGGTGCGGATGTCGTTACTCATGGCTTTATATCGTTCCCGGATCGCGCTGGTAGGAGCGCCGTTAGGCGCGATCGTTAAGTGGATTCGCGCCTAATGGCGCTCCTACGAGGCGCTCTTACACGGAGAAGCTGGAGCCGCAGCCACAGGTGGTGGCGGCGTTCGGATTGCGGATGACGAAGCGGGCACCTTCCAGATCGCTCTTGTAGTCGATCTCGGCGCCGGCCAGGTACTGGATGCTCATGGGGTCGATCAGCAGGGTGACGCCCTCATTGCGCACCTGGGTATCGCCGTCTTCCAGTTTCTCGTCGAAGGTGAAGCCATACTGAAAGCCGGAGCAGCCACCGCCCGAGATAAACACCCGGAGCTTGAGATTGGGGTTGCCTTCCTCGGCGATCAGCTCCGCCACCTTGGCCGCGGCAGAGTCGGAGAAGTTCAGGCTCGGGGCGCCGGTCGCTATTTGTGTATCCATTTCAAAAGTCTGACGGCAGAATTCAGCGCATGCAAGGCCTTGAAGTCCCGAATTTGGTCCTGGGTGCCTGGAATCTCGCGGGCAGCACGGTCTCGCCGCTCGGCAGCGGCCTGATCAACCATACCGCGCTGGTCACGTCCGGCGCGGACCGTTATGTCCTGCAGCAGCTGAACCCGGTCTTTCCCCCGGAGATCAACGAGGATATCCGGGTGGTAACCGCGCACCTGCGGGCCCGGGGCCTGGTCGCGCCCGAGCTGCTGCCCACGGCCGATGGCCGCCTGTGGGTGGAAATCGAAGGGCGGGTCTATCGCCTGATGACCCACCTCGACGGGGTCAGCCGGAACCGGCTGAACAGTCCCGTGGAGGCCCGGGAGGCCGGCGGCCTGCTGGCCCGTTTTCACCGGGCACTGGCGGATCTGGATTACGCGTTCCCGCACCGGCGCCTGGGCGTCCACGATACCGGGCGCCACATGGAGGTGCTCCGTCAGGCACTGCTCGAGCACCCGGCCCACCGGGATTTCGCCGCGATCGCGCCCCTGGCCGGGGAGATTCTCCACCTCGCGGCAGCCCTGCCCACCCTGCCCGCAGTGCCCGAGCGCGTGGTGCACGGCGACCCCAAGATCAACAACCTGCTGTTCGATACCGCAACGGGCCGCGCCCTGTGCTTCATTGATCTCGACACCCTGGGCCCCATGGCCCTGCCGCTCGAACTCGGTGATGCCTTTCGCTCCTGGTGCAATCCGGCCGGGGAGGATCACCGGCAATCCGGGTTCGCGCTGGACCTGTTCACGCCTGCCGTGGGGGGCTATGCCGAGGTGGCCACGGGCTGGATTACGCCGGAGGAGTCGGGCGCCATCGTGGCGGGAACCCTGACCATCTACGTGGAACTCGCCGCACGCTTTTGCGCCGACGC
>Ga0105048_10002929_pt1 | contig 27934 bp, 23 predicted proteins | sample MAT05_FD_78382 | JGI IMG/M metagenome (GOLD analysis project Ga0105048, IMG submission 78382) | Freshwater microbial communities from Lake Fryxell liftoff mats and glacier meltwater in Antarctica - MAT-05 | ecosystem: Environmental > Aquatic > Freshwater > Ice > Liftoff microbial mat | place...
ATTGTACATCCGATTCATGGTAATTTACAATGGGCGGGTTTTTTTGACCGCAGATCGCGGACGATGGATGAGAATCAAAACACCGCGCGAATCTTAGACTGCGCGGTGTTTTGATTCAAAAAACAATGGACAAAGTCTGGCTACGGCAAACTAAACGCCTTCACCAAAAAGACCGCCATTTGTGCGCGGGTCACATCGGCATCCGGGCAGTAGATGCCCACACCGCAGCCTGAGGTGGCCCCTTCGGCAGACAGGCGTTCGATCCATTTATCGGCCCAGTAGCCGATGGAGACATCGCTGAAAACACCCGTGGCATTGGGCGGCGTATAAGATGAGCCATGTTTAGCCTTTAAAAGGAAGACGGCCATTTGCGCACGAGTCACTGTGCTATCCGGGCAGTAGTTACCAGAGCCGCATCCGCCGGTGATGCCTTCGGCGGCCAGTTGTTTGATCCAGGCGGCAGCCCAGTAATTTGTTACTACATCGCTAAAGCCAGTGCTGGCTCCCACGGCAGGCGGAGCATAGCTTTTGCCATGCATACTCTTCAATAAGAAGACTGCCATTTGCGCGCGCGTGACTGTGCTGTCGGGGCAGTAATTCAACGGGACCGTGGTGCAGCCACCGGTAATGCCGGCCACGAATAAGCTTTCAATCGGTTCCCAGGCCCAGTAATCCGCATCCACATCTCCAAACGTATGCGGAATTAAGGAAGGCGGATTGGTGGAAGAAAACGAATCGCCGATATGCTTATCTGGCTGACCGCTTTTCGTCCATACACCAGCAGCGTCCACCTGCCAGCCGTCTACTGTAAAAGGCTTCGCGGGCAGAGTCCAATGCACATGCGGACCTGAACCTGATCCGCAATAGGTCCAATATTGGATGTAGATACAGGATGCTGATGAGCCTTGCGTGCAAATTGGCCAGGGGTAAACTTTACTGATATCGCGATAGCCCTCACCCTCCGTGCCGCTATAAAGCAGCGTCAGTTTTTGACCTTGCGTAACCGCTTTGTTGTTTACATTCTGAGAGATAAAAGAGTTGTAGTCTACATGGCGATAGGTCATCACGCCATCCGGAGTAGTTAAAGTAATTGCGGCTTGATAACTATCACCGCAAACCAGCGCGATTGTTCCGCTGGCAGAAGCAATGATCCACTTGTTGGCAGGCAGCACATTGACCGGCGCAAAATCGAGCGCCAGGCCGGTATTGCCATGCCAGCCAAAGCTATAACGCCATTGCTGAGATTTATCCCATGGAAACAGGAAGGTGGTTGCCTGCGCGTTCAGATCTGTTTTCGTGTGTGGGGCAATCTGAGCATTAAATAACCCGGGCAAGTCAATCATAAATTCATTGAAACGAGTTGTGCCCTGCAAAGCGACCTGCACCGAATCTTTTGTTTGGACAATAAACCAAACACTCTCTTCCCAACTCGGAGGCTCACTGCCCACTGCTGCCGCAAGATGACCAATCCCCCAGCCGCCATCCGCTTCGTAATGACCGACGACAAAATACGTGCCGCCCGTTAACACATTTGCAGGGCGGGTTTGCACCGCCATCCTCATGGCCGCCTGCACATTGAATGGCAAATCGCCAAATTCATATCCGCTTTTATTTTCTGATGAATCTATGAGTCCACGCGCATTGGCAGAGGATATGCCTTGCGATGCAAAAAGCGACATGATCAAACTGCCGCAAAAAAAGAAAGAAAGAATTCTGTAAAAGAAATGAGGGCGCGATATGGCAGTCATTGGTGATCTCCTGTAGTACGTTAAAGTCTTTGGAATGACGGCTGCTAAAAAACCGATATAAACGTTAAGACTGCCATTCAGCTTATTCCCATCTTGATAAGCATACGAACATTCTAAAATAGATTTTGTTCATAAAAACTTAGATAGACCTTACAGAATTTTTACGGCTCGCGGGCTTTTGTCCTAATCAACATGGCGCGAATAGCGCCTCTGTTTTATTGAGGTTATAAATAATTTTGGTTCTCCAGAATTTGCCGTGACGCACCGCCAAATGTAGGTCGGATTGGCAATCCGACTTACGCCGCATATGCTGGTCTATCATGGGAATTCCCATTGAACCATAATTTTTTTCAACAACCAAAAATAGATATAAAAAATTTATGCTATTTACGGCAAACTGAAAGCCTTCACCAAAAAGATCGCCATCTGTGCGCGGGTCACATAGGCATTGGGACAGTAAATACCTGCGCCACAGCCGCCGGTGATTCCCTCAGCCGCTAATCGCTTGATCCATTTATCTGCCCAATAACCAACGGGCACATCGCCAAAGCCAGTACTACCGCCGACTGCAGGTGGGTTGTAGCCTGAGCCATGCACACCCTTCAAAAGGAAGACCGCCATTTGCGCGCGCGTGACGGTTGCATCCGGGCAGTAGATGCCTGCGCCGCATCCGCCGGTGATGCCCTCAGCGGCGAGTTGTTTGACCCAGGCGGCGGCCCAGTAACCAGCGGGGACATCCGCGAAGCCGGTACTACTTCCCACTGCAGGCGGAGTGTAACTCGCGCCATGCATGCCCTTCAGCAGGAAGATCGCCATTTGCGCGCGCGTGACTGTGTTATCGGGGCAATAATTAAGCGGGCTGGTTGTGCATCCGCCCGTGACGCCGGCATTGTACAGGCGCTCGATGGATTGCCAGGCCCAATAGGTATCAGGGACATCTCTGAAAACCCATGTTGGCGAAGACATAAGAGAAGCGGTATCAACAGCTTCAAAATCACTGCCCTCAAGGATATCCATTTCGTGCAGCACCTCGTTATCCCAATTTTCATGCGGCGCTCCACTTACCGACCAGGGAGAGCCGTTATCTGCATTTACGATGCCATAGGTTTTCATCGCTTGCAGAATAATTCGAGCCTGCAATGAAAAACCACTGATGTCGTACTCTGCTTTTAAACGAAAGCGGGCACCAAAAGGAACTGGGTTCGCGCAGTTTCCAGATTGCGCAATATGGCTGGCCGGCCAGATGTAATAATCGGCAGTGCAATTGGTCGTAAAGCGCAACGCGTGGGTAATTTCTCCAGCAACGACCTCATCATATCTTGCCAGACCCGCCAGAATGGGCAACCCCGCTGCATCGGCAGAGGTCCAGCCGTCAGGGCGTAAGGCGTTCGAGTTCAAATCCCAGATTGCGCCGGAGCCGCCGATCCATTGTCCGCTTATTTTTTGAGCAGCATAAATTTCATAAAGTTTGCAGTCATCTGTATCCACCACCAGCAGATGGTCATCTGAGCCATATTCAATATTTGGGTTTGCAGGAATGGGATACGGCCCGGCATCAGACTGATCTGCATATTGAAAATCGAGAGTGTACTTCGGCACTGAAGCGCCGGAAACAATATTAAATGGAATGCCAATCAAACCACCATTCCAGGTGCCTGACCCGAAATCCATATGGAAATTTTTATTGGGTCCAATTGTATTGATCCATACACCCGACATGGAATGAATCGGCAAAGTATCCACAGGCCTGTTCCAATAATTATCTTGCGGGAATATCTGGCAGGGGCCAAGCATGGCAGCATTATTCTTTACTTCCTGTTGACTCAAATTTACTGAAACATCAGCCGCAGGCGCAGCCGCGATGGAAGTTAATAAGGCCATGCTCATAATTAAAATTAATAAAGTGTGTTGTAAAAATTTATTTTTCATAATTTGTATTGTAGTTTATTTTAGCGGGATAATTATAAAAATAGTACCCTTGCGGTCAATCTTAACAATTTTGTGAATACAGGCAAAATAAATGACAACGTACAGAAAGAGGAGTTCCCTGCAAATAGGGAACTCCTCTTTCGTTTCACTTTACTCTAGCGTATCAACATTATTTCTTACCTGATTGACCGCTGACCGCGGTCTGCGGTCAATCAATTTATGAACACGTATGGGAACTGCTCGTGCTTATGGCAAATTGAAATTCTTCACCAGGAAAACCGCCATCTGCGCGCGGGTGACTTCTGCATCGGGGCAATAGATACCTGCCCCACAACCAGAAGTAACACCTTCAGCGGCAAGCTGTTCGATCCACTTATCAGCCCAATACCCAATGGGCACATCGCTGAAATCTCCAGTGGCAGGCGGTGGAGCATAAGATGAGCCATGTTTGGCCTTTAACAGGAAGATCGCCATTTGTGCGCGAGTCACCGTAGTATCAGGGCAATAGACACCAGGGCCGCAGCCACTGGTAATACCCTCAGCCGCTAACTGCTTGATCCAGGCCGCTGCCCAGTAATCGACTGCTACATCACCAAAGCCAGTGCTGCCTGCCACTGCGGGCGGCGTATAGCTTGAACCGTAAATACCTTTCAATAAGAAGACCGCCATTTGTGCGCGATTGACCGGGCTATCCGGGCAATATAAGCCGGCGCTACAACCGCCTGTAATGCCTGCGGTGTACAGCCGTTCAATATAGTTCCATGCCCAATATGTATCCGGCACATCACTGAATGTAGTAGGTACTGTCTCCAGTGCCGGGTTGTTTTCTGCAAAATATTCGTGACTATCTGCATTCATCACAGCATTGCCAGGACTGCTAATCGCCAATGCTTGAGCGAGAGCTTGCCCGTAGGCGAAATCACTCGTACCAGCCACCACGGTGAAGTGGGTTATTTCATGAATCAACGTCCCAGCTTTTGAGTCGGTGCCAGATATGGGCGCGGTCCAAAATGCTCCACACAAATAAATGATATAAGGCACATTCGAGTACACATAGGCATATACACCTGGGTCTGTGCAAGTACAATCAAAAGTCATCGGAGTGGCAGTATCTACTGCGTTAAGAATGGCGTTGTAATGACTGGCTACCAAGCTGTAGCGGCCGGCATCATACGTGCCAAACCAGGTGGTATAGCGCACACCCTGCTTGTTGGCGCTGAAATAAGATACCGCATTGCTGGCATACACACTGGCGGCATCCCGCGCAGCGATCAGATCGGATTGCTGTGTACCATCGCAACTCACAAAACTATTGGTACCACTGACTGCCTCGGCCACTACTTCGTTAAGCGCTGGTGCGGCATGCCCGGCAATCGTCAACGCCAATAGGTTCGAGGTCAGGCTATTCTGCGCACCATTTGTTTCTGCGTATAAATCCGCCGAAGCCACGTTGTACTTGATCACATAACTGCCAGAAGCAGAAAGATCATAATAGGCTGAAAGATCAACATCACGCGTCAGGCTCTCGCCTGCCGCCAATACAATGTAATCCTTGGCAGTTGGCGCCGCGCGCTTGGCAATCATTCCAAGATAGGCAACCAGCTGACCGTCACGCGCGACCGTAAAAAGCGACTCTTGCACGCCATTGGCGGGAGTTAACCAATTCAGGATTTTGATCGAAGAAGGATTGGGATTGGAAATCGTCACATGCAGGATGACATCTTGAGCCGCGCCAAAGGATGATGTATCCGCGCTCAATGCGACGTTTGCGCCTGCCAGCGTTTCAAAAGAATTTTTCTGCGCCTGAGCAGTTGGTGCGCTCCAGGCGCCAAAAGCAGCCAGAAGCACCGCCAATAGCATCAGGCCATACAGTGTTTTTTGTGCCGTTGAGATCCGATCTTTATTAAGCATATCTTCCTCCAAGGTTTGGTTTTTGGAATATCACAACGTACTTCTTCAAATTAGGGCGCGGGAGCAGGGCGCCCTTTAATGAACACATTCAACGTATTGGAAGTCAGGCGGCCATCACTCAACTGCATGATCTCCTGTTCCATAAACAACTGCAGCGAAGCGACATCATAAGTCACTTCGTACTGATCTGAAACCGAAAAAGCATAATGCTCAGAAAGGTTAACATCGCTTGCGATGCTTTCGCCTGCCAGCAAGGTGATGTAATCCTGCTCGGTGGGCGGTGCGCGCTTAACCATTTTACCGAGATAAGGCAAAGGCTCACCATTCAACAAAACATTAAACAATGACCTTTCCAATCCATCCACAGGCGTAAACCATTTGAGTATTTTAACGGAATCGCTGTTGGGATTTGTGATGACCACATGCAGGATCACGTCTTCGCTTTCATTGAAGGAAGTTTTATCAACAGTTAAATCGACGGTCGCATTCATCGGCGTTTTTGCAGAAATTCCCTGCGCACAGGCAGAAAGCAAACTCCCAGCGAGGAAGACTGCCAAGAACTTAACTCCATATGAAATTTTATATTTCCGTATCGTTGGGTTTTTTATTTGCATTTTATTTTTCCTATTTCGGACCTATTGCCGAATATAACACAATATCCTTTCTACATTACCACAAAGAGCCGCGCGATTTCTCGCACGGCTCTTTGTGGTAACTTAATCACTATTCCTTTACGGCTTTTCCAACCCGTGCGCGGTCAACAAGTTTTCATTCTCTAAAATCTCACTCGTTAAACCATCGGCCACAACCCTGCCTTCATCCATCACAATCGTGCGCGGGAAGAGTTCTTCGACCAATTTCATATCATGCGTGGAGACCAGCATGGTGATCGGCAATTCGCGCAGTAAATTAATCAATGTTCTGCGTGCGCGCGGATCAAGCCCAGCCGATGGTTCATCCAGTACCAATATACTTGGGTTCATGGAAAGCACAGTTGCGATGGCAATGCGTTTCTTCTCGCCCACACTCAAATGATGTGACAGGCGGTCTTTATATGAAGACATACGCACCGCCTCAAGCGCGGCATCTACACGCGTGCGCACTTCGGCTTCGGGCAACCCCATATGCAGTGGACCAAATGCCACATCCTCAAACACGGTTGGCGAAAAGAGTTGGTCGTCCGGGTTCTGGAACACGAGTCCAACCATTGCGCGGATGGCAGGCAAATTGTCACGGGTGATGCGCTGACCGCTAATTTCAACTTCGCCGCGCCCGCCCAAAATCCCATTCAGATGCAGCATCAATGTGGATTTGCCCGCGCCGTTCGGGCCGACCAGCGCCACTTTATCACCATCGCATAATTGCAGCGAAACCCCATGCAACGCCGAGTGTCCATCCGGATAGGAAAAATGCAGATCGCGAACTTGCAGGCAAAGCGCATCGCCCTCGCGCGCTTCGCGCGGCGCAACGAAAGATGGAGTTGAATGTGAAATGGGCATTAAAACCTTCCAATGATCTGAATAATAAAGATAACCGCGATCGCAAAGGCGGTCACAAAATAATCACGCGGCTTCATCTCATGCGCATTCAACGTATAAAGATGACCAGTATAGCCGCGCGATAACATCGCATTGTAGATGCGGTCGCTGCGTTCGTAACTTCGCAAAAAGAGTTGACCCGCCATATGGCCGGCGACATTGGCACGCCAAAGCACGCCTCCCCCCGACCGTTTGCCTGTTGTGGCCGCCGAACGAGATTCCCGCGCCCGAAGCAGGCGGAAGACTTCATCCGTCAGCACAAACAGGTAGCGGTATAAAAATGCAATGATGGTCGTGAGAATCGCCGGCACACGCAAATGTTCCAGGGCATGGATCAGGTCTGGAAAACGAGTTGTCGCCACAAGCAAAAGCGCAATCTGCACCGACAGCCACGAACGGATGAGGATGCTCACAAAACGCAGAAAGCCCATGTCTGTGACTGTAAAATTCCATGTAAAAATTTGAAAAGTAAAAAGCGCTTTCCCGGGGATGGAAAACAAAACAGTAATCGCGATCAACGCGAAAGGCAAAGCGATCAGCGAACGTTTAAATGTATACGCGAGGCCCAGTTTTGAAAGCGCATTTGCCGCCAGCAAAAAAAGCCACGCCAATAGAAAAGCCAGCCACGCGCCATCGGGCAGGAGAGCATTTGAAACAATAAAGACAATCGTTATCACCACCTTAACCCGCGGGTCAAGGTGGTGGATAAAGCTTTCCTTTTCGTGATAACGGTCAAACGCATCGAAATGCAAAGTTACGCCTTTGCCTTCATACCGCGGCCAACCAGCATAACAACCGCCCCCACAACAAATACACCGATCACGCCTGCCATAATGGTCGAAAATGCAGTCTGACCCAGAAATGGTAATGTGTAATCAGGGATGATCGAATACGGCGCAGATTGGCCCGCGTTAATAAAGCCCATATCGGTGGCAACCCGTTCGAGGCCATCGGGGTCTGTCGAGGCGAGCGGAGAAAGAAAAACAACGGCCAGTGTAATCAATCCGCCAACCCAAGCCCAACCGCCGCTGCCTTTCGCAGATTCAGAATCATCACCCAGCAAGTCGGGACGGGTGCGCAAGATAAATGCCAAAGCCGAGACCGTGATTAACGCTTCGCCCAGACCAATCAAAGCGTGTACACCCAGCATGGCAGGGATAACCACCTGTAAATGAGAAGTGCCGCTTAACCAAAGCTCGAATGAGGTTAACAAAGCGCCAGCCATCACTGAAAGCCACGCTGCAACTCCGGCAACACCCAACTTTATGTTATTAGATTGAGTGGAGGCAGAACGATAAAGTCCGTACCCAACCGCGGCTGTGACCAAGCCCATGTTGAGAATATTAGCGCCCATCACAACCAGTCCCCCATCTTGAAAGAGCAGACCCTGTACGGCAATGACTGAAGTCATTACGAGCATACCAGCCCAGGGTCCAAGCACGATTGCCGCCAGCGCACCGCCCAACAAGTGACCGGATGTGCCGCCAGCCACGGGAAAGTTAATCATCTGCGCGGCAAAGATAAAGGCTGCCATCACCCCCATTAAGGGGATCTGTTTTTCGCCAAGCACTTTATTGGTCTTTGAAATCGCGAGGCTGATAATTGATGCCGAAGCCGCCCAACAAATAATGGATACGATCAGGCTGAGAAAGCCATCAGGGATGTGCATAAGAACAGGTGAGTAATGCATGTTATTCTCCTTTTTGACAATTGGGACAAAGACCAAAAAATGTGACATGGCTATCGGTCAATTGATAGCCGCTTGCAGTTTCTAATTGATGATAAAGTTTTGAAAGTAATGCGTGTTCCACCTCCATTTCATCGCCACAATTGCGGCATTTTAAGTGGTGATGTTCATGCCGCGCGATCTCATACACAAGATGCCCGCTGCCCATATGCGCGGGGCGGGCCAGTCCATTTTCTGCCAGAAATTCCAGCGTGCGATAGACTGTCGTTTCAGTCAGACCGGGTAATTCCCTGCGCGCCTGTTCATAGACTTCAACTGGCGAAAGGTGTTTGCCAGAATGATGAAGTACATGCAAGATCGCCATGCGTTGGGGGGTCATACGGTAGCCGCGCGCGCGAAGTTGGGGAGCGTAGTCAACAGCACAGGTCATAGGGTTTCCTTAACATCTATCCGAATCAGGGACTGCAGGTTTCAGTCTGCCTTATTTTGCGGACTAAAGTCCGCACTCCGCGATTTTCAGGACAGGCTCTTATTGCAACTTTTTGCAATAGTATGCTTTATAGAACAGTGTACCGGTTGGTTTCTTACCCTAAAAGAATGGCTAAAAAAACCTTTACCACAGAGTACACAGGCCACACATTGTCCCGATGCTTTTTCGGAAGAGGTTTTTGGCGCAACCCCCTGCGGGAAGAGGTTTTCTACCCTACGGGCACATGTCTGTAATCTTTGTGATGTTCGCGGCTAAACTTCTGGCAAGCTCACGAAATTAGACACTCCCCCTTAAAATAAAATTTCCTCTTTCATTCGTAAATCAAAGAAAGAGGAAACAAATAATCGATTTTTTATGTTTTATGGTTCCCACACAAAATGCACAAGCGCGGCCAGATAAGGTCTACCAGCTACATAATCCATGCCGACCGCCCAGGTTTCCCAATCCAAGCCACCATTTTGTTCAGTGCCGGGAAAATGAATCGAGAAATAGTTCATGTCTTGATAGGGCCAGAGGGCTTGATAAGTTGTGCCGCCTGTTTTTATTTGATTACAGACCACCACAGCATTAGATGTAAATACCCGTTGTAAAGCAGGCAGGACGATCTCCTGAAATGAGCCAAGTGTGGTTTCACCGCTGCCATAGGAAAGTCCCCAATCAGCTTGAAAAGTGGTTTCAAAAACGAACTTGGCGTGTTCCACATCATAGTTGACAATGTTGCCGTCGCGATAAAAGCGCACGTCCATGCCGCTGGCTGGAGAAACCAACGCGGAAAGTAATGCTCCATCTTTATTGGCAATGGCTTTGTTAAATGAATTAATCAACTCACGTCCGTGCGGATCATCGCAAAAGTCTGGCGCGGGGAGTGTCGCAGTGATTGTGCCTGGCTGAGTCAGCGCCGCATCCACGGCGGGTGTGAGTGTAAATGATACAGGGACGATTAAGGTCGGTTGAGGGGTATCCGTTGGCAGGGCGGTGGGAGGCGGGGCTTGATCCACAGGAATTGAACAGGCGCTAAGAGTCAAAATCATCAAGGTCAGGAAAAGTGTTTTAAGTTTCATCTTTCTCCTCGCAATAAAAAACTGGCAGAAAATTCCGCCAGTCAATTGTACTTCTACTTATTCGCTTCTATCGCCATTTTTGTCGCAACCCGTTTGATTACTTCAGCCACACCGCCAATCGGGTTTTTCAAAGTTTCAAAAGCCACTTCAACAATCTCGGGCGCCATGCGCTTGATGTTACGAAAGCGCCGCAGGATAAAACTTTCATCAGGCTTGGGGTCTGCGAGTGCGGTTTGAATTTCCTTAAGCTCATCTTTTGCATCCTGCTTTTTTCCAGGCTGGAGTTTTTTATGAGCATCTACAAAGCGATAGATATCATCAAAGAGCGGCGCAATATTAACGCTTTGATTGGAAACCGTATTATGGCTGCCCATTACGATATTACTGCCCTGCACATTGCCGCCAATCACGATGCTGCCATTGCCAGCACTTACATCTGCTTTCTTCTTTTCTGCCATATTTCCTCCAATAAAAATTTATGAATCTTTTGGCGCGATGACCACACGGAAGCCAAGATCATCATTGAACATCAACGGGATCGACCAGTTGCAAAATGATGAACGCGCAAACCACTGATAACCGATCCATGAACCGCCGCGTACAATGCGGTATTTTTTATCTTCATCGTACCATGAGCGCGTCCACTCCCAAACATTGCCGCTCATATCCCAAACCCCATCCGCGCTAACCCCTTGCGGGAAGGTACAAACCGCAGTGGTTCCGCCGAGTCCTGAACCTGTAGAATCGCTATCCCATGTATTGGCAGCGGCCTTATCAAAACCTTCGCCCCAGGGATACTCACGTCCATCGTTACTGCGTGAAGCACGTTCCCATTCTCCATCACGCGGCAAACGAATGGTATAGCCTTCCGGTACAGCCACGATCTTTTTCGAAAGCCAGTTGCAATAGGCTTCCGCTTCAAACCAGTTGATGCCCACCACCGGCGCGATCGGGTTGCTCAGCTCAACGCTATGCCAGTAATACGGCACATTGCGCTTTGCAAGCGGACGATGTTCCAGCCAGTCACGTGCCACAGCTTCAAGCGTGCGCTCATCATATTTTCCTGTGCGCCACTCCCAGCCATCATAGCTCCAATGTTCCTGCATTTTATATCCATCGTCTTTAACAAAGCGCGCAAACTGGATATTGGTAACAGGATACTTGCCGATGAAATACATATACGGAATTTCTTTCGCATCTTTCTTAACCCCAGCCTGATACCCGCCCGCAGAAATTTCTGCAAACCGATCAATATCTGTGGGCCGCCACCCGAGACGCCCCAGCAACAAACCTGAATGACGCCTCAACTCAGGGCGGATCTCGCCATCCTGCATATTGGTCTGTAATGCTTGAATTACATATTCCTTACTTTGCAGCGACACACCACCAGGCCATGTATCCAGCACTGCATCGCCAGCCAAGACCACAGCTTCGCCGGGCGGGCCCGGCTGATTATTAACAAGCGCTTCAACCACTTCACCGGCCACTTTTGGCAATTGCTGACGAATCCCAAGATAGCCAATGGTCAGCAGGGTGACTTCGCGCCAGGACTGCTCCCCCACATGCGCAGAAAGTGTCTCTATAATAGAAGCGGCATTGCCCTGCCCATTCAAGGCGATTGCAACTGCCGCGAGATATTCTTCAAAAGTTAAGTGAATAAATCCATATTCGCCGGGGCCGCGTTCGAGGAGCAGTGCAGCATGTTCGCGTACATCGGTCAGAAACTGCCGCGCCGCCTGATGCGGAGATGCCTCATTGCGCTCCATAAAAAGTTGTTCCAGTTTACGGCGCATATCTTCACGCCCAACCAACCCCACCCCCGGGCTTATTTCATGCATCCACAATGCGAGCGGCGCAAGAATACGCACCGTTTGGAGTTCATCAATGTCTCGGCCGGGCGCCCGTCCGCTCAGACTGCGGGCGCGATTCCAGGTTGAAAGCAATGTATTTACATATTGATCATAAAGTTGTACACGGCGCTCAGGAAGTGAAACTCCCTGACGTTTCATCAAAGCTAAAATCGTGAGAAGCAAAGGCGTGGATGCCAATTGCCGCACGCCAGGATTCTGTTGAATCGAATCAAGCAATTCGCGGCGGTCTGTTTCTGCATCAGCCTGCGCGACGGCTGTATTGCCTTGCGCCTGTCTCTCCAGTGCGCTGGTCCAATGTCTGATGAATTCCTCGATCTCATCTTCTTCAAAATCGACAATGGTACATTCAACAAGGTCTTCCGCCGATGGGCGCACAGCGCGATACCCAACCACACGGCTGGTCAGTACAAATTTGTTGCCCTCGCGGCGGTGGAACGCGAAGAAATCCACCACGCGCTCGACAACGGTATTACGCATATTAATATCACGCACTTCATCAAGCCCGTCCAACAAGATCAGCGCACGGCCTGCCTTCAATGCTTCATTTAACATAGGACCAACGGGCAGGTCGGCGCCAATCCCTGCAAAATATTCAGCGATGAAATCATCAAGACGAATATCCCGCGTTTGAATCGCATTGGCAAAAGCAGCCAGCGGTAACAAAATGGGCAAATAATCATCAAGGCCGATCATTGCACCTTCACCAGAAGCAAGGCGCAACGCCAGATATTTTACAAAAGTAGTTTTGCCTGCGCCAGGATCCCCCAGCACGATCACGCCCGAATGGTTTTGTAAAACCTTTAAGAGTGGAATAGGCTCGCCAAAATACAGGAGTTCCTGCTCATCATTGGTAATGTCGCGGCCAGCCAGGCTGACATCACGTTTCCATGTGTCACCTTCAGGCAACTCCATGCGCGCCTTGAGCGGAACATAAAGATCGAGCAGTTTTAATTTCAATGGGATACGGTCAGATATGCCCATGCCTTTTAGGCTGAGGTAATAGTGACGGTCTGTCAGATAGGCGAGATATGCCGCAGTGGCCTCTCGCAGCTTCCCGGCCGGCAAAGCAGGTTGCAGGTCGCGCCAGAAGCGATCGGCCAGGACGATGGTTTGCCCATGGATGAGGGTGCTGTCTGTTACAGACCCTCCAACCACAAGACTCTGATCGCCTGCCTGAATATCCTGCTCAGGTTCGATTTGTTTGGTTGTCTTCTTTGGTGAAACCTTCTTGTCAGTCATACCCTGCCTCTTTAATTCTTAGGGCAGTATACAGTAAATCTAAAAATTTGGTATTAACCAAATTGCAAGGTGCTCTATTTTCAAATCACTGAGAGAAGGAGCGCCAAGGCGCAAAAAGGAGACTGACTCAATAAAGTCAGTCTCCTTTTTTGTATAGTTTCAGGTATTAGGTTGGGTTTGCTTCAGCAAACACGATCACGACAATATGCTGATTTAGAAATTTCGGCACGGCATCTACAGTTGGAGCGATCTGCCCCAAGGTATAGCCGCCTGCAATGGGAATTTTCGATCCTAAAATATCCTGAACAGCAGCAATCTCAACACCCGGCTGAGCTTTGAGCAGCATTTGCCAGGCAATGTCCACAAGTACCAGTGCGAACGCCGGCTTTGAATCACCCAGTTGTAATAAAGCCTGCTGTGTGGCTTGTCTTGCAGCACGTTCACAAGCCACGCGGCTCCCTACCAAAAGGTACGCATCAATGCCATCACGGATATTGGCGTTCATACGAAAACTTCCATCTGCTTCAACCCGAATGGGAGAGCGCACAACCAGATCTTCGCCCTGCTCCACGCCCAGTGGATATAAACGTGCCAGATAGTTTAAAGGCGGGAAGGCCCAATCACGAGCGGGATACCCAAACAACGCCGCATACGCTTCGGAAGCGGGGCGGCCATCCAGTGTACGCAGCCAAAAACCGCGCGAACGTGTCACACGGAACTGACTGCCGACAGGGTCCCAGCCATGATCGTAGCCAATTCCCATTTTTATGTTGCCGCGTAAAAATGCAGCGACCAGGCTGCCTGTCCCTGTTTGACTGCCGGCCATTTGGTAAGTATTTCCTGTATGTAAGTCACCGCTGGAAAGTGCGCCTGTAATATTGAGGCCCGGCGTAACTCCACTACAGAATTGTTCAGCATCGCCATTAAACCCATCTGCAAAGAATAGAAGGGATTGCCGTTCAACCCGCGCCGCAGCATGTTGCGCAACCTTTGTTGCTGTTTCACGACCAGACTGTGCATATCCCGGAAGCCACATGGTTTCTGCCTGAAAATCACCACTTAAGAGTGCTACAACCACAGAATGCGGAGTTTGACCATTCTGTGTGAAACCAGTCGGGGAACTAAAACCAAGCATGGGAACTTCGCCTAATAAGCTGCTTACGCCGCTCAAGACTTCGCGTGACTGATATTGATGTGAGGCTATCACCACAGCAAGACCAGGGGAGTTTGCGCCCATTTTGTTTAGCGCCTGATGCGCTGCTTGTAAGCCAGCTTCACGCCCATCCAGCGCTTGTGCGGATCCTACAGATGAAACCAATGTCATAAGACCTCGCTACTCTTCCGCAATCGGGACCGTGAAGTGGAACGTAGTGCCTACACGGAATTCACTTTCAAACCAAATTTGACCACCTTGCATTTCCACTAAACTCTTTGTGATGTTCAACCCCAAGCCGGTACCAGGAGATTCGCGCGCCTTGGGATCATCTGAGCGGAAGAATTTCTGGAACATTTTCTGCTGATCTTCAGGGCTCATGCCCAACCCGTTATCTTTTACCCAAAGGTGAATCACGCGCGCTGTGCTTTCAGGGTTCCAATAGTTTTCAGATTCTTCCGCGCCAATCTGCAAGACGCCGCCCTCAGGGGTGTATTTATAAGAATTACTAAGCAAGTTAACCAGCACCTGAATCACACGGCCGCGATCTGCCCACATAAGAGGAAGTTTCGCCTCAGGCAGTGCAACTTCAAGTGTTTGTTTTTTACCTTCAAGCTGACTTTTAAGCGAGCGGACCGTATCATCAATTACAGGGGCTACTTCAGTGGCTTTATATTCAAGGCTCAAACGGCCTGCTTCAATTTTCGAATTATCGTTAAGATCTGTTACCAAGGTAGCCATACGCTCTACATTGGATTTAATCGTATGCAGGAAATTAGTTTGCATTTCGTTAATCGGGCCTACCGCGCCACCTGCCATTAATTCGGTATATCCTTTAATGGATGTCATTGGGTTCTTCAATTCGTGCGCCACGAATGCAACGAAATCACTCTTCGCGACATTGGCGCGTTGCACTTCAGCAAATAATTGTGCATTTGAAATCGCGATAGCTGCATGATCTGTGAGACGGGTAAGAAAGGCAATATCGACCTGTGAGTCACTTGTGCTTTCCAAATAAAGCAAGCCAACCACTACTGTTTCACGGCGAATGGGGATAATCATTTGCGTATGTGCTGTAGAAGTTAATTTCTCTTTGGAATTTGCCACTGAAAGACGCTGAGGCAGGCCTGTTTCCACAGCTTGTAACATGGCGGGCAGTTCTATTTTCATGGTTTGGTTTGGCAGGTTTTCCATGCGTTCATCGAATCCCTGATGTGCCATCACGCGCAGTTTTTCTTCGTCTAACATGCCAATCAAACCGGCTTCGGCGCTGGATTGACGTAACGCCCACTCCAGTGTGATACGCATAGCGCGATCCATTTCAAGGCTGGCGTTCAACTCACGGTCAATGCGCTGCATCACTGAAAGCTCTTCAACGCGGGCAGCCAACTCTTGATCGGTCAGAGTGTAAAGGCGTGCGTTCTCAATCGCCACGGCAGCCTGACCTGCGAAAGCTGTCAACAAAGTCTGATCATCTTCCACGAACGGAAGACCATCTCTGCGGTTGATAACTTCAACGACGCCGGTAACGCGATCTTTTACCTGCAAGGGAACAGCCATCAATGCGCGGCTGACAAATCCTGTCTGTTGGTCAATCCCACCAAAACGGGAATTGGAGCGGTGCTCTTCATTTTCGATCATGGGTCTGCGCATTTGCACAGCACGCCCCACAATTCCTGTGCCTGGCGGCAAACGCTGACCGATCAAGTTCGCGGCCACCGGGCCTACCGTAACTTTGAAGACTAATTCGCCCGTCTGCTCATCGACAAGGAACAAACTCCCTGCCTCGCAGTTCAAAATGCCGACTGCGTTTTCAAGAATGTTCTGAAGCAAGGGGCCAAGCTCAAGCGTGGAAGTTAATTGACGTGTAATTTCATTTAGCGTGGAAAGTTGATGGGCGCGCTGCTGCGTTTCTTCAAGCAAACGCGCTTTCACAATGGCGCCTGCTGTTTGATCTGCAATGGCTTGCAAAAGTTCAAGTTGTCCGCGGGTATATGCGGTGGAACCGTCACGGCTGCCAATGCTAAGTGCGCCAATGGATTTGGCGCCTGCGTTGAGAGGCACCCCCATCCATGGAAATACATTTTCCAGTATGGGGGTGAGGTTGCGCGCCTGGCACTCACGGATGTAATCCTGTGTAATGATCTGGCGGCTTTTATTGATCACTTCCGGGCTTAGGCCCGTGGTGATCGAAAACGGTAAATTCTCACGTTCGGGAATGCGCTCGTTGTTCTCAACACAAAAGCCATAATAGTAGTAATCACTGCCTTCGTTATAAAGCGTAATATGAAAATGAGAAGTGGGAATGATCTGTGCAGTTTGGGCGTAGATCAATTCGAGCACGTCATCAAATGTCAACGTGACGTTTACACCTTGAGAAACACGAGTCAACGCATTCATTTCTGAAATGCGGCGTTCAAGGTGCGCCACGGTTTGTACACGTTCAATCGCAACAGAGGCTTGATCGCAAATATTTTCGAGGAAGCGCAGGTCACGTGGAGCGTACGGTTGACCCGATAGACGTGCGCCCAAAGCCAGCCAGCCATTCGCCCGATCCTTGCCGGGTAGGGCAATAAATAAACGCGCGCCCAATAACGCCAGCCGTGATTGTTCAGATTGCAAGGCATCAGGCAGGGCGTCGGTGGTATCTAGGTATAGTGGTAAATGTTCATTCTGGAAATATTGTGCAAAAGTGCTGGTAGCGGTAAAGCGAATATCGCTGGTAGGACGGCGGTCTTCTGCGGGAAGGGCGGAGAAAAAATCATTGAGCGAATCATATGTGTAGACGTGGATCCTGCTCGGGCTTAAGGTAGATGCGATTTGCTCGCGCAGAATCGTGCCGATCGTGTTGAGGTCCAGAGCAGTGGTGAGTTTGTGAGTGAAATCCGAAAGTTGTTCTGCAACAGCGCGTTCGCCGCGAAAGAATGTAGTATCCACCAAGGCTTGCAGGCGAGTGCGCAGAGGTTCAAGTGTGAGCGCCAGTAAAAAGATAAAGCCGCCAACCAGGTAGGCGTTATTGGCGGGCAAGGTAGTGTTGACAAGCAAACCAGAACCTGTAACCAACAAGGCGTACCCACCCATAACCAATATGGTTAGTACAACATACATCAACCCGCGCCGTACCAGATCATCAGTGCGAAGGAAACGAAAGCGCAGAATGGTATACCCGATTGCCAGGGGAAAAATTGCGAGCGGCAAAAATAGATAGGGCGAAAAATTAATTGGCTGAAAGAAACTATAGCCAAGCCAGGCGCTCAAGGGAACAAATGCAAAGATCGTGCCAACCAAAATGGAACGAGACTGTGTTTTTACGACCGGCGATTGAGCGTAGATCGCGTGATAAAGATTCATGCAAATATAGAAAAAGACGCTTACTGCAATAAATCCATAAATATATTGCCAGCTGCGGATGTAGGCAGTTGGGTTTTCAAAATTGAATAAATTCGTAAAAGAAGCGACAGCAAGTATGAGGCCTATACCGATCCCACTCCAGCGCAGATAAGGACGATTAATAACAATGCGCGGCTCCAGCGGGAATGAGAGCGCAAGATCAATTATTGCTCCCCCGGAAATAGCACATGCGACGGTCCACATCAGTGTAAATTCATGTGTGGTAATTAAGTTGAAAAATGTGCCGGTAATAATTGCCAGAGAGGAAGTAAAAAGAGAGAAGGCGCGCCCCGCAGGCTCATTGCGCCGCAAGCCAAATATCCAAAAACTTGCGGCAAGAAAAATGACACTTAAGATAGAAGGGATCATAAAATAAGTGGCTTGACTGGATGACGGGAAAGTATATAAAGTGATATCCAATACGCGTTCTTCGCCATTTTCAGACTGCACTGTAAGAGCCACGTTTTCGCCTGGAACACGGCCAGCCAAAACGGATTGAATTTGTTTATTACTCTGAACTGCCACCCCGTTGATTGCTACTAGTTGGTCGCCCAATACTACCTGTTTATATAATGCCCACTCACGGCTGGGATCATCCGGTCCTGTGCCATTGAACACCAGCGTATGTTCATAAAACGCGCCCAGAAAAGGTTGTTTGAACCAGCGGCTGGCCAGGATCAATCCAAACAAAAATAAAATGACCGCCATTGCCTGATACGCAAAAACAATCCATTGTAAAGATTGATTAACAAGCGTGTTGTATCGTTTAAAACCAAGTTGTATATTGCGCTGCATGCTTTGTGCTGTCATAGTACTGGAATTTTACACTACAACCCCATCATCGGTATATGCTACTTTCATAACAAAGAAGAAAGGCTGCAAACAAAAAAGAGACCACACAGGATGTGGTCTCTTCGATAGTTCTTTGTTTTTGAAAAACAGCCTATTAAATATCCAAATTCCTGACACTTTTTGCGTGGGTCTGGATAAACTTCTTGCGCGGATCAACCGCATCGCCCATGAGCATGTCAAAGGTGCGGTCGGCTTCGGCGGCATCTTCCACAGTGACAAGGAGCAGGGTGCGATTTACAGGATTCATGGTTGTTTCCCAGAGCTGCTCCGGGTTCATTTCGCCAAGGCCTTTATAGCGTTGAATACCAACTTTATCGCTGCCGTACTCTTTGACAGCCTTGTCTTTTTCCTTGTCGCTATACGCATACTTGAATTGATTCTTATAAGCAATGCGGTATAAGGGTGGCTGGGCAATATACATATGACCATCATCAATTAATTTTGGCATATAACGGAAGAAGAAGGTTAATAATAATGTGCGGATATGACTACCGTCTACGTCGGCGTCGGTCATGATAATGACACGCCCATAGCGTAAACCTTCGAGATCAAAGTTATCGCCGATACCCGTCCCTAACGCAGAGATAAGCGACCTGACTTCGTTATTGCCGAGAATTTTGTCGAGACGGGCGCGCTCTGTATTTAAGATCTTACCGCGCAATGGAAGAATAGCCTGGAAGTGACGGTCTCGTCCTTGTTTGGCTGAGCCACCCGCCGAATCACCTTCGACGATATAAAGCTCGGTCTTGGACGAATCGCGTTCAGAACAATCAGCCAATTTACCGGGTAAAGTTAACGACTCAAGCGCAGACTTGCGAATCACAAGGTCGCGCGCCTTACGAGCCGCATCACGCGCACGGGCTGATGTAAGACATTTGGCAATGATGGCCTTCGCCGCTTGTGGATTCTCTTCAAGGAATGTACTAAAGGCCTCACCCACCACTTGAGTCACATAGGTTTGTGCTTCGGGGTTCATCAACTTAACTTTGGTTTGTGATTCAAATTGCGGGTCAGGGTGTTTGACAGAAACAATGGCGGTTAAGCCTTCGCGTGTGTCATCACCAGAGAAGTTCGGATCGGCATCTTTGAGCAAGCCATTTTTGCGTGCATAATCATTTACGACACGGGTAAGTGAAGAACGCAATCCAGTCAGGTGAGTACCACCGTCAATGGTATTGATCGTGTTCGCAAAGGAATACACAGATTCTGTATAAGAATCGGTATATTGGATGGCGGCCTCGATCCCAATATTCTCCACTTCTTTTTCGACATGCACCACAGGATGAAGTCCGGCGCGGTTACGATTAAGATAACGGACAAAGGCGGTAATGCCGCCTTCAAAGTAGAAGGTCATTTCCCGTTCGGCGCGCTCATCGATAAATTTGATGGTTACACCGCGCGTCACAAAGGACATTTCACGCAGGCGTTGAACCAGCGTATCAAAACGGAAATCAATATCTTCGGTAAAAATCTGTTTGTCAAATTTGAAGGACTGCTTGGTTCCAGTTTCATCCTTCACTTTTCCGATCTGTTTAATGGCGCCCTGCGGCACACCCCGTTTATATTCCTGACGCCAAACTTTACCATCGCGTTTAATCTCGGTGGTCATCCACTCGGAAAGAGCATTCACAGCGCTGATGCCCACGCCATGCAAACCGCCAGAGACTTTATAGCCGCCGCCGCCAAATTTACCGCCCGCGCCGATCACGGTCATAACCACGTCCACGGTTTCCATGGGTTTTCCATTTGCATCTTTTTTAGAAGGATGCGGCCCAACTGGAATACCACGGCCATTATCTTCAACCGTTAAACTGCTATCCGTATGAATGGTGATATTGATGGCGTTACAATACCCTGCAAGCGCCTCATCAATCGAATTATCAACAACTTCATAGACAAGATGGTGTAAAGCCTTAATGTCTGTACCGCCCACATACATACCCGGGCGTTTACGCACATGATCAATGCCTTCCAAAGCCTGAATGGAACTTACATCATAGTTTATTTTATTTTCTTTTTCAGCCATAACAACCTCCAGCGATTTTTCCCAAACAATTTATATACTTATTTTTATTAATTTTCAAGCCCGTTTTGGCGGGTTTACTTTCAAACGTTCGATCACACTTTGCAGCCAGGTACTCATATCACGGTAATAAATAAAACTGCCTGCCAGCAAAGCCGTGCTCACAAATGAATGACCAAAGATGCCCAAAAGAGTAATCCACGAATCTTCGGGGGGAATGCTCCATACGAAGTTTAAGCCAAACGTAAGCAGGAAGACTGTCAATATGAACATACTGCTGGTCGGCAATGTAAAACGCGCCAACTGGACACTGCTCAAAATGGAAGTAATAAAATTCTGTTCCTTTAGAAAAATACCGTGCGGCCAAAAGAACAAAGGTACGACCACCCACATCGAAGCCAGGCTAAGGAACAGCACAAGTAAATTTGCAATGAACGCATTAAATTGGAGTACCAGAGCCAAAACGAAAAAGAGCGGCAGACCAATGACAACAAAAAGAATGCCCCAAATAATGGAAGTCAGCATGGTTTGGAAAATCGCCCGAAAAATACTCGGGCGCTGTGATTTCTCATCTTTATTTGCAACAGCCAGCCACGCCACACTACGGAAGTACAATCCGCCGCCGATCCAACCTACGAATATGAGTAAAAATATCCAGCCGAATAAACTTAGCGCATCCACTTGCATAATGAAAGGAGCGCCCAAAGGTGTTTGAGATGCACCTCGTGACAGGAACAGGCTCGAGATGCCGATTGGAATCGTGCGAAAAAGCCAGAACAAATTAAGGGTGGGAATCGTACTCTCATACCAGGTCAGAGCGCGTTGGATATCCGCTGCGGGCATGCCGCCCGTCTGCCAGATCGAAATCGCCTCTGCTTTAACTGAGTTAAACAAAGCATCCACACGCAGACGCGGACCCAACCACAGAAACACGTTCAACAGCAACGGTAAAAAGATCGCTGTAATATGGTTGGCGATGGTATCAAAACCCGCTTTAATTGAATTGATAATTCCAGGGGGTGGGGGTAGGTTTTCTGTTCGTGAAACTTCCATAACATTGTGATTCTACCATACCCCTTGCTTGCATTCACACGCTCCCACAGGTACAATCTTTCCATGCAAGAGAAACGTTCCTACCTGCCATCGGCAGACCGTATGGGTGTATTGATCGCCTCTATTTTATTAACTTTTGCGCTGACCAAACTCATCCAATCGCCGCGCTTCACGCTGACCATTAGCCTGCCAGGCTTCTACTTTGCCTATCCCCTGACCCTCAGCAGCGCCATGACCATCCTGGCCGCCGCACTGACCGCCACCGGCATGGACTGGTTAACACGCGGGCATCCCGCCTTTAATAAAAAATCAAATATTGAACACTTGATGCTGCCGACCTTGACCACCTTCGTGATCGGCGCCCCGCTCACCTTGCTGCCAGACGGCAGCGCCTGGTGGGCCGGGTTTGCGTTCAGTGCAATTTTGCTGGTGATTGTTTTTCTGGCCGAGTACATCACCATTGATCCTTCCGCGCCATCTTATGGGTTGGCGCGCGCCGGCTTGACTGCGCTCGCCTATGTATTATTTTTGATCCTGGCCACATCTTTGCGCTTTTCTGGCGTACGCATGTTCCTATTAATTCCAGTTATCTTTATGGTTGCAACGCTCATCAGTTTACGCATCCTTCATCTTGACGGCACAGACCGCTGGGATTTCCCCTGGGCGATCGGCATCAGCATCGTCTGCGCGCAAATTAGCGCGGGCTTGCATTACTGGCCGCTCACACCGATACAATTTGGGCTGGCGCTTACCGGTCCGCTGTATGCGTTGACGATGCTATCTGTCAGTCTTGCAGAAAATATTCCATTGCGCCGTGCCGCACTTGGCCCCGCGCTGATCGTGGGTCTTGCCTGGGTCTCGGCTATCTTTTTACGTTAATGAAATCCCTTACACTTACTAAAGAACAACTACAAAAAATGATCGCACACGTTGACTCGCTTGCGCCGCTGGAGGCATGCGGGCTTTTGGCGGGGCAAAACTCTACAGTGGAGTCTGTGCTTGCGGTGACGAATCAGGCACAAAGCGAAGTTCGATACGTGATGGATCCCATCGAGCAGTTAAATGCCTTCGAGTGGATTGAATCCAATGAAATGGATTTAATCGGAATCTTCCACTCGCATCCAACGGGACCTGAAACTGTTTCGCAAACTGACATAGAACAGGCCGCCTATGCAGTTGTGTACGTGATCCTTGCGCGCGCAGATGGCGCGTGGCACGCCCGCGGCTTTTGGATAAAAGACGGCGCTTTCAGCGAAGTGACCTTGCAAGTCTGCTAAGCAACCTTATTTTATTTTCTGTGTTTTTATAGATACACTCAAAATGGAGGAGTTTCAATGCAAATTGTGTTCGATATTGCGATTATTCTACTGGCGTACCTTTTTGGTTCAATCCCATTTGGATTACTGATCGTAAAACTTAAAACAGGAAAAGATATTCGCGAAGTGGAAAGCGGGCGCACAGGCGGAACGAATGCCATGCGCGCAGCCGGGTTTTGGGCAGGAATTGGCACCGCCATACTTGATATTTTGAAAGGCGCAGGCGCAGTTTGGATAACCATGTGGCTCACACCCAACAGCCACTGGGCGCATGTGGTTGCCCCAATCGCCGCGATCATCGGACATAACTACTCGATCTTTTTGCCCCAACGGGATGAGAATGGGAAATTTATTGGATTAAGCGGCGGTGCAGGCGGCGCGCCTTCTGTCGGCGGCGCGATGGGTTTATGGCCGCCTTCAATATTAATTATTTTGCCGCTCGGCATATTGACCTTCTTTACACTCGGCATCGCTTCTGTGACGACCATGGCTGTGGCTTTATTTGCCATCCTCATCTTTGCTGTACGCGCTTCACAGGGATTGATGCCGTGGATGGATGTTTGGTACGGCGTGGGGGCAGAAATTTTACTGATTTGGGCACTACGCCCTAACCTCAAAAAATTATTCGAAGGCAATGAACGCGTGGTGAAATATAGTTTAAATGGCTGGCTGCGCGCGCGGCGAGAGAAGAAAGAGAACGGTAGTCAGTAGTCAGTTATCAGTCAAAAAGAGACTATTAAAAAATTAGTCTCTTTTTGATTCGACGTATTGACCCTAGACGGCGGTCAATCAGGTCAGAAATAATGTTGGCTCTCTAAGATGTACCGTGATGTACTGCCAGATACGCTGGTCTATCACGGCGATGCCCAATGAACCATACTGTTTGCAGGGCATGGAAATTAAAACTGTATGTATTTTTCCATCCGAATATCCTGCCACATTTTATTCTGCCAGTACGTGAAGCCATCAACCCTGCCGATTTCCATATACCCAGACTGCTTATAGAGTTTGATGGCATTTGTATTAAATTCAAATACTCCCAGTTCAATACGCTTTAAACCCTGAAGTTTGATCTGTTCCTCAAGGTATTGCATGGCAAGATAGCCAACTCCCTTGCCGCGCCCTATCTCTTCGCCAATATTAATTCCGATCCAGGCTGTCTCTGTTATTTTTTTATACAAATGCCGCGGATCCACCATGTAATTCATTTCGCCGATCAACTGGCCTTCGAGATGGATTAAAAATATTTGGTGATGTTTAATCCGCTCGGCCAGATCATCCACAGTGACCGCTTCCCGCCTGTCCAAATCTTCCTGGTTTCTGTTGGGACGCATAAATGGAATCAAAAGCGGGTTATTTTCCCAACGATTAAAAGCTTCTGCCATCTCAGCGGTGGGTTCGGTTAGTTTTGTAAATAATATATCCAAAACAATTCCTACATAGACTGCCGCGGGCGGCGGGGCAATCCACAGCGTGGGCACGACATCGATTTAAGCGATATTGTATAGTCATTCGGGCAGGCGCAATATTTCCCCGCATCTGCTGGAGGCTTTACTGTGACAGTATCCGCCCATTTACCGTCGCCATCCATGTCTTGTTTCTTCTGACATGTTTCACAGCGGCGTTTATTGCCCTCGTAGGTGTAAACCCATTTATGAAAACCAATTTTGCACGTATTCATGATCGTATTCCTATTTCCTCTCATATACTAGATTAATGAGATACATATTCTCCCATCAAATCACTTTATTATGTAAGACCTTTGCTGCATATTTTTTATTTCTTTTTTTCAATTTTACCGCGTCATTTTCCAGATTCAATATAACAAGTACCGGATGCAGAGTGGGGGACTCAGACTTTGTTAGCCGCTTTTAATCCGATACCAATATTGATATTGTTCCACAAAACCAATTTTTGAATAAAGATTAAATGCAGGTACATTATCAAGCATAACTTGTAAATAAGCTTTTTTTGCTTTGTTTTCCCTGCTCCAGGCCAAAATACTCTTTACGATTTGTTGACCATACCCACGGCCACGAAATTCTTTGTCGGTCACAATATCAAACAAACCAATATGGTCAGATTGCAACACGCCCAAGCCGCAGGCGATGACTCTGCCGTTGGATTTAAGGGACACAAAACAGCGGCGCGGAATAATGTTGCTCAGGGTTTTTTGGGCTGTCTCTTTATGCAATTCAGAAACAGCGCTCATGTCACAAAATTTTTCCAACCATTCATCGCTTAAATCATCTTGCAGCTCTGTTTCAGAGGCTGTTTGCAAGTTTGCTGTTTCCAAATCTACTATTTGAACGCTGGTTAAGGAATCTTTTTTATAACCACTGACAAGCAGTCTTTCATCCAGATTGGCTGGGTGCACAGCAGGTGTAATTTTGAAAACCACAGGTAAATTCTTTGGTTCTCCAGGATTTGCCGTGATGTGCCGCCAGATGTAGGTCGGATTGGCAATCCGACTTACGCCGCATGGCCACATATGCTGGTCTATCACGGGAATTCCCATTGAGCCAATTCTTTTCTTGATATAGACTTTCGCAAAAGGAAAGTTTTTCATCAATATCCATACTGGAAGGGTATAGCGGATTAACAGAATTAGCCCGCTTGGTATATCCATCAGCAAACCGAATCACCCAGCCATCATACAATACCGTTTGCAGTGATGCCCAGGCATTCAAAGAGCGTTCTTCAATCTTTGTTACCATTTTGCTCCGCTAACAGTGTCTTGACAAGCTCGACAACCAAAAGCTGCCTGATACGAACGCCCCAGCGTCGAGGGCATACTCTGTTGGCACGCTTTTAACCTTTGAAGACTCTTTGCCTTTGCCGCTTGTCCTATTATTTACTAAACTTTTTGGGATAAATTGCAGGCGAAACAATCTGTTTTAAGTTTAGATACGCATGTCCGACATGCGTGCGGCACTCTGTAAAAGACTCTGCCATTTTACTACTTGCCTTCCACAATCTCAATTTCTTCCTGAGTTAACCCATATTATTATTCCCTTTAGGGGACAACGCATACACCAACTCGTCAATCTCCCTTTCCAGCGGACTTGGTTCCGCCTGCCGCAGGTCCCGCTGGTCTTGGCGGGGCGGATTGGCACTCAAAACCACCGTCCACGAATTTTTCACGAATGCTCGAATGCCCGCCCTCATTCGTTTATTCGTGGTTTTATTCGTGGATGGTTTTCCCTTCCACAATCTCAATTTCTTCCTGAGTTAACCCATATTATTATCCCCTTTAGGGGACAACTGACCGCTTCGCGCCAACTCGTCAATCTCCCTTTCCAGCGGACTTGGTTCCGCCTGCGGATTGTCACCCTTCGCCGCAAGGGTGCTACTTGATTTCATAACGTGTAAGACTCTTTATTTTGTCTATCAAACCAATCGATGTTTGCAATTTTCTGAATTTTCCATTGGTTAGCAAGGCATCAGGCGGAATGCTCTCAAAAAGTTCGCTATCGTTTGCTATTGTTTCAATACGTGACATTAAATATCCGACAATATCTGCATACAGAATCCCAACAGTTTCAAAATTAGAGTGAACCACATGCACATCTTCATAGAGTTTGAACTTGTTTGCTTTCAATACAGGAATTGCAACTTCTCTGAGTTGAGAAATTGAAATATCACTACGATAATCACAATAAACAGAAACCAAATTTTTGCCCTGCCCACTATCCTTCCCATAACTTTTCAATATTTTTTCAAGAAGAGTAGGTAGATATGATAAATAATCGTCTCTCGAGTTTTGGGAAGATTTTCTAAGGTAAGCAAACTTCATCCGAGCATTTTTGCTGGCGACATTCAAGTCGATGACTGCTTCTGCCATTTCCACCCTTTTATCAACAGGAATATTTGTGCAACCTTTAGACGCTGAAAACAAATAAGCGCCTTTGAATTCAATTGTTGGATCCCACCCACCATCAAGAAGTATTTTTTGAAATCCATCCTTGATATGTCCGTAGTAATTATGCTTTACGGCAGCGCAGGAAATACCAAAATAATCTTTGAATTTAACGTCGCTTGTCTCGTCGAAAAAAATGCAAATCATTATCCCCCCTCCACTATGCGGATTTCATCATCATTCAATCCATACAACTGATACACCAACTCATCAATCTCCCTTTCCAGCGGACTTGTATCCGCCTGCGGATTGGCGCGCTTCGCCGTAAGCACACGCTCGACCAGTTTGATGATTGGTTTTTGTGAAAGCGAGTCTATTTTCGGAATAGGCAATCGCCTTAGCAATTCAATTTTTATTTGGGCAAACGTCTTGCCTTCTTCATCGGTATTTGAACGATAGAACCATGTCGTAACTTTGCTATTCAATATTCCGAGAACATAATACGAATGATAGTTGTCGTCAAAGATTGCTGTACCGTGTAGTGTGTTTGCATGATAGTAATTATTATTATCAAAAGCCGCGATAATTTCATCGGCAGTTTGGCGTGTAAGAATTTTGGAACGCTCAAATATGGCAGGGTCGCGCATCCATAGACCAGGGCGAACACCTTCTCCTCTTCTTTTAATTTCTAAAGCCATTAACTCTTTGGGTTTGTAATTTACCCAATAATTTCCAAAACTGATTTTGTATTTTTCGACATTTTCGCCAAACAACAATGGCTTTGAGTCTTTGTCAATTTTCTGGGTAACAAAGA
>Ga0105048_10002930_pt1 | contig 27930 bp, 27 predicted proteins | sample MAT05_FD_78382 | JGI IMG/M metagenome (GOLD analysis project Ga0105048, IMG submission 78382) | Freshwater microbial communities from Lake Fryxell liftoff mats and glacier meltwater in Antarctica - MAT-05 | ecosystem: Environmental > Aquatic > Freshwater > Ice > Liftoff microbial mat | place...
AACGCCCTGGTCAAAGTTCAGCGACTTGAAGGCATTGTCCGGCCCGGTCTTCTTGCGCAGGTTCAGCGAGCCTCCGATCAGGCTGGCCGCACAAGGCGTCGAGTTGAACGTCCCGAAGATCGCGTAGCCATCGATGTCAAAAGCAGAGCCACCATAGCCGGTGTTCGCCGCGCGCCATCCGTTGGCGCTGAGGCAACTCTCGCTGACGCTGAAGCTGTGGGTTCCATTCCATTGGTAGAAGTCGTCCTCCGGATCGAATGTCCCGGTGTAAACGGCCACCGCATGTGCCGATTCGACCGGCAGCAGGCTGCCGCCGACCGCGACGATGAGGGCGCCACACGCGGCAGCGAGGGACTTGGCGGTGAAGTTCATGTTGTGACTGCCGGAAGAGTTGAACAAAGATCATGGCCAGCAAGCAGATTCCGCGCCACATCCGGCGTATCGAACCAAGTGCTTGTCACACAACGATTTCACGTGCGCCACGCCCGCTGACATCCGGGCGCCGCGGTCCGGGTGTAAGGCGCGCCGACACCCTCAGCCGCCGGCGCGCTGCCTAGAATCGTTTGATGGCGCGCATCCTTCTGGCCTGGGAACTCGGTGGCGCCTACGGGCACGTGATGCGCTTTGCCACGCTGGCGCGCGAACTGGCGCGCCGCGGCCACGAGCCGGTGTTCGCGCTGAAGGACCTGGCGCATGTGGAGACCGCGCTCGGCAGCGCGCCTTACACGGTGCTGCAGGCGCCGGTGTGGCTGGGTGAGGTGAGCGGGCTGCCGCCACCGCTCGGCTTTGCAGAAACCACGCTGCGTCTCGGCTTCCTGCATCCGAAGGCGCTGCACGGAATCTGCCGCGCCTGGCGCGCACTGCTGGCCGCTGTGCAGCCCGCGCTGATTGTCTGCGATTACGCGCCGACCGCGCTGCTCGCCTCGCGCGGGCTGGGCATCCCGCGCATCGTCTTCGGCGAGTCCTTCTCTTCCCCGCCGCGCAGCCAGCCGCTGCCGCCCTACGCCAGTTGGCGCGTCGAATCCAGGTTGCGCATGGCCGAGTCCGAGAGCCACGCGCTGGCCGGCGCCAATGCCGCGCTGGATCGACTGGGCCAGCCGCCGCTGGCGCGGCTGGCCGATCTGCTCGACGCCGAAGAAGAGATGTTCACCTGCTGGCCGGAGTTCGATCAGTACCCGGGCCGCAGTGCAGGCGTCCACCTGGGCCCGCTGGCGAATCTGGACGACGGTGTGGCGCCCCACTGGCCCGAGGTCGACGGGCCGCGTGTGTTCGCCTACCTGAAGGCGCAGTCGCGCGACTTCGATGCGGTGATCAACGCACTGCGCGCGCTGGAGGTATCGGCCATCGTGCACGCGCCCGGGCTGTCGCAGCGGCAACAGCGGCTGCACCTGGCGCCGAACATCCGCTTCCAGGCCGAGCCGGTGCGCATGGCCGATGTCTGCCGCGAGGCGGCGCTGGGCATCTGCAACAGCGGCGCGTCGACGACGCAGGTGCTGGTGGGCGCGGGGATGCCGGTGCTGCTGCTGCCCGAGCACATCGAGCAGATGACGACCGCCAAGCGCGCGGCCGAACTGGGCGCGGGGCTGGTGGTGGACTACGAGAAGGCGGCGCCGGACTTCAAGCGCCTGCTGAAACGGCTGCTGGGCGAAGCGGCGTTCCGCGAGGCGGCGCAGGCCTTCGCCGCGCGCCATGCCGGCGACGATCAGGCGGCGCGGCTGGCGCGCATCTGCGACCGTATCGAGGCGCTGCTGCCTGCTCCTGCAGCAGCTTGAGCGCCAGCCGGCAGCGCCGGCCGCTTCAGGCCCGGGCCACCGTCACCGTGAGGTGGTTGCGCCCGCCCACGCGCTCGTAGGCCACGCTGCGTGCGTAGCGGCGCACCAGCATCACGCCCAGCCCGCCGGGCACGGCCTCGGCCAGTGTGGCGGGCCGCTGCGGGGCCGGCGCCCGGGCCGGATCGAAAGCCGCGCCGTCGTCGCCGAAGCGCAGCACCAGATCGGCTGCATCGACATCCACCTGCAGGTCGATCTGGTGCCCGGCCTCGCCGCCGCTGCCTTCGCCGCCGCCTTCGCTACGGTAGGCGTGGCGCACGATGTTGGTCAGCGTCTCTTCGAGGATCAGTTCGACCGCGAAGACCAGGCGCGGGCTGGGTTCGTAGGCGGCCAGATGCTCGAGCACGGCCAGCCGCGCTCGCTCGATCGATGCGCCGTCGGCAGGCAGGCGCAACTGCATGGATCGCACAGCCGTCGGTGCCACCGCAAACTCAGGCGGACAGCCGTTCCAGCGCTTCGGACTCTGACGCGGCGATATCGAGGATCTGGTCCAGCCCGGCCTGCTCGAAGACGTCCTGCACGAAGGGCTGGGCGCCGAAGAGCACGAACTTGTGGCCCTTGAGGTGCGCGCCCTTGGCGCAGGAGATCAGCAGCCGGATGCCCATCGACGCGATGAAGCTCACGCCCGACAGGTCGACGATGACGGGGCGCCCCTGCGCGACGGTGGCGGCGGTGAAGCGCATGCCCAGCGTATCGGCGCCGGGCGCATCGAGCCGGCCGTCCAGCCGCACCAGGTTCACCGGCCCGTCCAGCTCAATCAGTTCCATCTGCATGTTTCTTCGCTCCTGTGGCTTGCTTGCGTCGCGTCATCCATGGGCCTCGGTTCGCGGCCGAACCTCGCCTTATGCCCCGGCCGTGCGACAGCATCATGACAACGCGGGCAGCGCCTGCCGCTGCAGCAGCACCATCGTGATGTCGTCGTCCTGCGGCGCGCCGTCGGCGAAGACGGCCAGCGTCTGCAGCAGCCGCTCGGCGATCAAGGACGGCGGCGCGGCGGCGGCCTCGCGCACCACCGACTCGACGCGCTCGCGGCCGAACACCTCGCCGGCCGCGTTTTCGTACTCGTAGATGCAGTCGGACAGCAGCACCAGGACGTCGCCCGCGGCCAGGTCCATCGACACCGCCTTGGGCGGCTTGCGCAGCGGCATCGCGCCCATCGGAAAGCTGGTCGCCTTGTGCGCGACGAAGGCGTCGGCGCCGGCCTGGTAGTGCAGGATCGGCCCCTGCCCGCCGCTGATGAAACGCAGCAGGTGGGTTGCGGGGTCGAGCAGGCCGATGAAGGCGGTGACGAAGTGGCTGTCGGGCAGCGTCTCGGCCAGCCGGTCGTTGACCTCGTGGAACACGGTCTCGAGCGGCGCGCCCAGGCGAAAGGCCATGCGCAACATGGCCTGCATCTGCGTCACCGACAGCGCCGGCGCGATGCCGTGGCCGGTGGCGTCGGCCAGCAGCACCAGCAGGCCGCCCTGCACCAGCGCCAGGTCGTAACCGTCGCCGCCAGTCTGCTGGGCCGGGCGGAAGGTGGCGTGCATGCGGTAGCCCGGCAGCTGCGGCAGCATCTGCGGCAGCGCGCTGGCCTGCACCACGGCAGCCAGTTCGAGCTCTTTGCGCATCGCCTCGGCGGCGATCACCTGCTCGGTCATGCGCACGCGCGACAGCGCCACCGCGCATTGCGCCGCCAGTGCCTCGGCCAGCGCCTGATCGTCGTCTTCGAACACGCCGCCGCGCTTGTTCAGCACCTGCATCACGCCGACCAGCGTGTCCTGGTGGTCGACCAGCGGCAGCGTGAGGCTGCAGCGCGTGACAAAGCCCGAGCGGCGGTCGACCGAGGCGTCGAAGCGCGGGTCGGCGTAGCAGTCGGGCACATTGATCGGCGCGCGGGCCGAGACGCAGGCGCCCACCAGGCCGTGGGTCTGCGGGATGCGCACATGGCGGATATCGCTGGCCACCTCCAGCACCAGCTCGTGGCGCGCGGCATCCAGCAGCCAGACCGAGGCGCGCTCGGCCTGCAGCACGCTGCAGGCTGCGGCCGTCACTTCGGCCAGCATGGCCGACAGCTTGAAGGGCGCGGCCAGCCGCCGCGTCACGGAAAGCAGCGCCGCCAGCTCGTCGCTGGCCAGGGACGGGATCGCGCTCAACTGGATGGTCTTCGGCTCTCACCGCCGATCGACGCGGGCAAGGCTCAGGTCTTGACGAGCGAAGTGACGATCGCCTTGGTCGCCTCGACCAGCTTGTCGCGCGCGAGCGTCTTGCACTGCTCGCCGGTGGCGCCGGGCTGGGCGTCGAAGGCGGTGGTCGTCTTCTGCGGGCGGAACAGCGGCGCCTTCATCGCCGGCGTGATCGTCATCAGCATCGTGCGCGCGGTGACGACGCAGATGCCGGCGGCGGTCATGCCGCCCTCGACCTGGCTCACGAACACGTACTGGGCCGCCGGGTAGACCTTCCACACGCGGTCGGGGATGTTGTCATCCATCAGCTTCTTGGCCGTCGCTTCGTCGATCAGCGCGCGGCTGGAATGGTCGATGAAGTTGGTCTTCGGGCCCTTGGCCGGACTCGTCGGCTTCGGCGGGTCGGCCGCCAGCGCACCGGCCAACGGAGCACAGCCGAGGGCCACGACGGCGGCGAGCGCGGACATGAGTTTCATGGGGCACCTGTCTGTGGATGGGCGGAGCAGTGTACCCAGTGGCTGCGCAATTCACGTGGCTGATCAGGTCGCAGCGCCTCCCCGCTGTTGGCGCAGCCGTGTCACATCGCTGGCCAGCCGGGCGGCGATCAGGCTCACGACGTGAAAGCCGAAGTCCGGGTCCTGGTGGCACAGCTGCTTGAAGGTGTCCTCGTCGATCGACATCAGCGTGCACCCGGTGCGGCAGACCGCGCCGCTGGAGCGCCGGCGGTCGGGCGCGAAGAAGGCGATCTCGCCGAACATCTGGCCCGCTTCGAGCGTGCGACCCAGCTCGGGCAGGTCGACCGTGCCCTCGACAAGGTAGTACAGGCGGTCGGCAATATCACCGCTGCGGAAGATCACCGCGCCGGGGCGGCGACGACGCACGCGCATGTAGGGCTTGAGCCACACCTGCAGCTGCCCGCCATCGCCGGCGGTCGCGCGGGCGCGGCGCGTCAGGCGGATCATGTCGGTCACGCGCCAGATGTTCACCGGCAGCAGCACGATGTGCAGCACCGCCACCATCGGCGACGGGTGCAGCACGCCGTAGAAGACGAAGCCGATGTTGCTGCCCACCGCCAGCGAGCGCAGCGGCACCATCGTGCGCACGAAGGCGCTGATGATGATCAGCACGCCGCCGACGGCGCCGGCCGCCACCGCCCACCATTCCCGGGGGTCATCCAGCGCCGCCCATTGGGCCAGCACCAGCTGGGTGAGGGTCTCAAGCATGGGGCCGGAGTATCGGCGCTGGGCGCGGAGGCGGCCCGCGCAGTGCCCACACCACACCGGCCACCAGCAGGCCGATGCCGGCCAGCGTGGGCCATTGCGGCGGCTGGCCGCGCAGCGCGAAGGCGTAGCCCAGGGCCGCCAGCGTCTCGAAGACGATCAGCTGACCGGACAGCGAGGTCGGCAGCCGCTGGCTGGCCTCGTTCCAGCACAGCGTGCCCAGCCACGATGCGAACAGGCCGATGACCAGCATCAGCAGCAAGAAGCGCATCGGCTGCGGGCCCAGCGGCATCGGGAACGCCGACCCGCTGGCCGCGCTGTAGGCCCAGAACAGCGCCAGGCCGGCAGCGGCCAGCGGCAGCGTGGCGACGCCCTGCGCCGTGGCCCAGACGCGCGGGCTGCGCTCGGCGTGGGCGCGCAGCCAGTCGGCGTTGCGCAGCGGATACCAGGTCCAGCAGACCACGGCGCCGATGGCCAGCAGCGCGCCGAGCGCGTACCTGGGCAGCTCGTCGGCCAGCACACGCGCGGGGTCGGCGCGCAACTGCGCCAGCTCGGCATGGTTGACCAGCGCGATGCCGATGACGATCAAGCCCAGCGAGGGCAGCAGGCGGCGCCAGGGCAGGCGGCCGTCGCGCCGCGCGTCGCGTCGATTGGAGACGAGCGCGATGACCACCGGCAGCGTGCCGATGATCATCGTCGGCAGCGGCGCGCCGGCGCGCTGAATGGCCGCGGCCAGCAGCAGGTAGTACAGCAGGTTGCCCACCAGCGAGAGCTTGAGCGCCTCGATCCAGTCGGCACGGCTCAGCTCGCGCAGCAGCCTGCGGTCAAGCCAGGCCAGCGGCAGCGCGATCAGGCCGAAGGCCACGTAGCGCGCACAACTCAGCAGCGCCGCCGGGTACTCGGGCAGCAGCAGCGGCGCGACGAAGACCAGCCCCCACATCAGCCCGGCGGCCAGGGCGAATGCGGTGCCGGTGACGAGGAGGCGGCGCTGGGGCATGGGGGGCGCAGTATCGCGCCGGCATCGCCTGACCCAAGATGACTATGCTGCGCACCAGGAGGCCAGACCATGCCCAAGGACCACATCCTCGCCCTCGACCAGGGCACCAGCAGTTCACGCGCCATCGTGTTCCACCGCAGCGGGCGCATCGTGGCGCAGGCGCAGCGCGAGTTCACGCAGCACTTCCCGCAGCCCGGCTGGGTGGAGCACGATGCGCTGGAGATCTGGAGCAGCCAGCTGGCCGTGGCGCGCCAGGCATTGACGAGCGCCGGGCTGGCCGCGACGGACATCGCCGCGATCGGCATCGCCAACCAGCGGGAAACCACCGTGCTGTGGCGGCGCGACAGCGGCCAGCCGGTGCACCGCGCCATCGTCTGGCAGGACCGCCGCACCGAGCCGCTGTGCGTGCAGCTGCGCGCCGCGGGGCTGGCCGACAAGGTGCGCGCCGCCACCGGGCTGGTCATCGACCCCTATTTCAGCGGCACCAAGCTGCGCTGGCTGCTCGACCACGTGCCCGGCGCGCACATCGCCGCCGCGCGGGGCGAGCTGGCCTTCGGCACGGTGGACAGCTGGCTGCTGTGGCAGCTCACGGGCGGGCAGGTGCATGCCACCGACGTCAGCAACGCCTCGCGCACGATGCTGTTCGACATCCGCCACAACCGGTGGGACCATGATCTGCTGGCCGCGCTGCACGTGCCCGATTCGGTGCTGCCGCAGGTATTCGCCTCGGCACATGTCTACGGCCAGACCCACCCCGATCTGTTCGGCGCGCCGATCCCGATCGCCGGCATCGCGGGCGACCAGCAGGCCGCCCTGTTCGGCCAGGCCGGCTTCACGCCCGGGCTGGCGAAGAACACCTACGGCACCGGCTGCTTCATGCTGATGAACACCGGCGCGCACCTGCAGGCCTCGGGCCACGGGCTCATCAACACCGCGGCGGCGCAGGTGGACGCGACGCCACAGTTCGCGCTGGAGGGCAGCGTCTTCATTGGCGGCGCCGTGGTGCAGTGGCTGCGCGACGGGCTGGGCGCGATCCGCCACAGCGCCGACGTGCAGGCGCTGGCGGCCAGCGTGCCCGACAGCGGCGGCGTTCTCTTCGTGCCCGCCTTCACCGGCCTGGGCGCGCCCTACTGGCAGGCCGACGCACGCGGCGCGATCGTCGGGCTGACGCGCGGCAGCAGCGTGGCGCACATCGCGCGCGCGGCGCTGGAGAGCATCGCCTTCCAGAGCGCCGCGCTGCTGCAGGCGATGCAGGCCGACGCCGCCGCGGCCGGCGCCTCGCCGGTGAGCGAGTTGCGCGTGGACGGCGGCGCCTGCGTCAACGATCTGCTGATGCAGTTCCAGGCCGACCTGCTGGGCCTGCCGGTGGTGCGCCCGCAGATCACCGAAACCACCGCGCTGGGCGCCGCCTTCCTCGCCGGGCTGGGCGTGGGCTTGTACGACAGCACGGCCGAGCTCGCCACGTTATGGCAGGTGGAACGGCGCTTCGTGCCCACCCTGTCGCGCGACGAGGCGCACTCGCGCATGGCGCAGTGGGAGCGGGCGGTGCGGCAGGCTACACCGGCAACTTGTGCTTCTTGAGCCACTCTTGCAGCGCAGTGTCCACACGGGTTTGCCATCCATCGCCCGTGGCACGAAACCGGTCCACCACATCCTGCGACAGCCGGATGGTGATGCGCGCCTCGGTCGGCGCTTTCCGGGCGCCCCGGACGCCGAGCTTGTGTTGCAACGCCACCGGAAGCGCGCGTGCGCCTTAAAGGACTTCAGGTCGTCGATCTTGATTTCGCGGACTTCGCCGTCGGCATCAGTCAGGGGCGCAGGTCTTGGCATATCGCTTGACCTCTCGGGCATTGGCCTTTCGGAAACCGATCACCCGGATGCCATCGGTGGTCTCGGTGAAGCACAGGACATGCACCCGGGCACCCAGAAGTCCGATGGCGACCACCCGGGTCTGGCCGTAAACCTTGCGTTCATCGATCGGGAACAACGCCGACTCGAATCCGAAGTCAGCGGCCCGCTCGAAAGCGAGAAACCGGAGCCGGATGTTGCGCTCGTTTTCAACCGACGTGCGGCGCCCTCACCCGCCCAGATCGGCACGCTCGAAGTCGATGCCGGACAGCGGCCGCACCAGCGCGCCGGCGTCCAGCGCCCGCAGCGCCGCGCCGCTCTCGCCCGAGAGGTCACCCGCCACCACCACGCGAAGCGCGTCGGCGCGCCAGTGGCGCTGTGCGAAAGCCTGCACCTGCGCCGGGGTGACGGCCTGCACCTCGTCGACGTAGCCGCCCAGATCGGCCAGCGGCCGGCCTTGCGCCAGCAGCGAGCCCAGCACCGCGGCCATGCCGGCGCCGGTCTCGAGGCGGCGCGCGAAGCGCCCCACCAGCGTGGCCTGGCGGGCCGCCAGTTCGGCCGCCGCGGGCGGCTCCTGCGCCAGGCGCAGCACCTCGCTGCGCAGCAGTTCGGCCACCTGCGCCGCGGTGGCGTGCTGGGTCTGCGCCTGCGCCGTCCACAGGCCGCCGCCGGGCTGCATCTCGCCAGCCACCGAGACACCGTAGCTGAGCCCGCGCTTGATGCGCACCTCCTGGTTCAGGCGCGACGAGTAGCCGCCGCCGAGCACCGCGCTGGCCACCTCGGCGACGCGCCGCTCGGCGTCGCCCAGTGCCGCGAAGGGCGCCGCCAGCACGACACCGCTCTGGCCGCTGCCGGGCATGTCCACCAGCACCAGCCGCTGCAGCGCCGAGGCCGGGGCCAGCGGCTCGACCGGCGCCAGCGCGGCACCCGAAGCCTGCCAGCCACCGAACAAGCGTTCCGCCAGCCGCAATGCGGCGGCAGCGTCGATGTCGCCTGCCAGCAGCAGCACCGAGCGCTCTGGCCGATAGGCACTGCGGTGCAGCGCGCGCAGGTCGTCGATGCCGATGCGCTGCAGCGAAGCCGGCGTGGCCGACGCCGCCCACGGCCCGCGCCCCCAGAACACGCGGCGCGCCGCCATCGCAGCCACCGAGCCCGGGCTGGCCAGCGTGAGCCGCAGTTCATCCAGCGTCTGGTCACGCGCGCGGGCCCACTCTTCGGCCTGCAACAGCGGCTGGCGCAGCACGTCGGCCAGCAACGCCAGCGCCTGCGGCAGGCGCGGCGTGGTCACCGTCATGCCCAGGCTCGCGCTGCGCCAGCCGCTGCCGCTGTCGACGCTGGCCCCCAGCGCCTCGGCCTGCTGGGCCAGCGCGGTGGCACCGACCGCGCGGCCGCCGCGCCGCGCGCCCTTGACCAGCAGCCCCACGGCGGCAGCCGCCAGGCCCGCGCGGCCTGCGGGCTCGTTCTCGCCGCCGGCCATCACCATCAGGCTGGCGGTGACCAGCGGCACGCGGCTGCGCGGCGCCACCACCACCCGCAGGCCGTTGGCCAGCCGGACCTGTTCGACCGGCGGCAGCTTCAGTGGCCGCGGTGGGCCGGGTTCTGGCGGGGTCTCGATGCCGGGGGTGGCGGCGCCTGCCGCCACGGGCCAGCCCGCTGCGGCCAGCAGCGCCCCCGCCGCCTGCAGGGCACTGCGCCGGGTGGTGCGTGCGCTCATCGGCAGCCCCTGGCCCGATCAGGCCGTGGCATGCAGCTCAAGCGGCGGCCTGCAGATAGTCCACGCCTACGCTCGGCCGGCCGAGCACCCACTGGCGCAGCACCCGTTGCACATCGCCAGCCTGCACCGCCTGCAGCCGGGCCAGTTCACGGTCGGCGGCGCGCACGTCGCCGTGCATCACCAGCGCCCAGCCGGCGGCGGCGGCGCGGCCCTGCGGCGTCTCGCGCTCGGCCACCTTGGCCGTCAGCAACTGGGCGCGCACCTTGTCGAGCTCTGCCGGCGCCACCGGGCCCTGTGCCAGCCGCTGCACCTCGCGCAGCAGGGCCGCCGGCAGGGCCGCCAGCGGCCGCCCGGCGGCGGCGATGGCATACACGCCCAGCATGCCGGCGTCGGCGTTCATCTCGGCGAAGAAGCCGGCCGACTGCGCGCTGCGTGCGCGGTAGACCAGCGCCTCGAAGATGCGCGAGGACTCGCCGCCGGCCAGCAGCGAAGACGCCACCTGCAGCGCTGGCGCGTCAGCGTGCGCCGCGCGCGGACCCTGCCACAGCAGCGCGGTGGCGGGCAGCGGCACGTTCGGCGCGCGCAGGGTGACGCGGCGCGACGCGGCGCGGCGCGGCTCGGCCACCTGCACCCGCGGCACGCTGCCGGAGGGCCGCGGCAGACGGCCGAAATAGCGGTCCACGGCAGTCTCGAGCTGCGCCGGGTCGAAGTCGCCGGCCACGATGAGCGTGACGTTGTCCGGCCGGTAATAGGTGGTGTGGAAGGCGCGCAGGTCCGCCAGCGTCGACGCGTTCAACTCGGCGATGTTGCCGATGCCCGGGCGCCGGTAGGGGTGGCGCTCATAGGCCAGCGAGGGCAGCGCGTTCATCAGCCGGCCGTAGGGGCTGGCTTCGACGCGTTCGCGGAACTCTTCCTTCACCACCTCGCGCTCACTGTCGAAGGCGGCCTGCGAGACATCCAGGTTCGCCAGCCTCTCGGCCTCGGCCCAGAGCAGGCGCTCGAGGTGGTTCGACGGCACCTCGTTCTGGTAGGCCGTCACGTCGTCGGCGGTGAAGGCGTTGTTGATGCCGCCCACGTCTTCGGTGAGCCGGTCGAACATCTCGTCGGCCATGTGCTTCGTGCGCTTGAACATCATGTGCTCGAACAGATGCGCGAAGCCGCTGCGGCCGGGCGGGTCGTCCTTGCTGCCGACGTGGTACCACATCTGCACCGCCACCGTGCCACCGCCGGGCTCGGGCAGCGACACCACATGCAGGCCGTTGGCCAGCCGGCGCTCGGTGAGCGGCAGCGACGGGCGCGCCGTGGCCGCGCGCAACGGCGACGCGGCCGTGGCAGCCACGGCCACGCCGGCCAGCAGCAGGCGGCGCGAGATCGGGCGCTTACTCATCACCCCGGGCCGCTCAGTGGCGGTACAGCAGCGCCTCGACGCCGAGCATCTCGACGCTGCCGTCGCGCTGCGCGCCCAGCCGCTCGGCCAGCTTGATCGAGCGCAGGTTGCCTTCGCGGATCAGGCTGATCGGGTGCTCGATGCCCAGCGCGTCGCGGCCGAACTCACGCGCTGCACCAGCCGCCTCGAAGGCGTAGCCCTGGCCCCAGACGTCGCGCGCGAGCAGCCAGCCCAGCTCGCAACCCGGCCAGCCTTCGGGGTTGAGAAAGCCCACGCGGCCGACGAGCCGGCCGTCAGAGCGGCGCAGCAGCGCCCACATGCCGTAGTTGTGCAGCGCCCATTCGCCGAGAAACAGCGCCATCTGGCACCAGGCGACGTCGCGGCCGACGGCGCCGCCGATGCCAATGTGGCGCATCACCTCGTCGTCGGCGCACAGGGCGGCGTAGTCGTCGAGGTCGGACTGGCGGAAGGCGCGCATCGCCAGCCGCGCGGTGGTGATCTGGGGAATCATGGGTTTGGGGGCTCCAGGGACAACGGCGCAATCATCACCCTGAGCCGCGCCAGCGGCAATGCCGGCGCTGCAAGCCCTGGCGCTGCAGCCCGTTCGCGCCGCCGAACGGCGGGCTCAGCGGCTGTTGCGGGCCCGACGCAACGCGATGGCGGCTGCCAGCAGCGCCGCGGCCACCAGCGCCAGGCTGCCGGGTTCGGGCAGCGGCGCGCTGCCGCGGGCATCGGCCAGCCGCAGGTCGTCGAGCACAGCGAAGTTGCCTTCGAGCTGCAGAAAACGGATCGAGGCCGTCGGCAACAGGAATCCGATGAAGGCGCCGGCATCGCTGCCGCCGGATGTGTTGATGGCGAGCGTGACGCTGTCGAGCTCCAGGCCCATGGCGTCCAGGATCTTCAGGTACGAGGTGACACCATCGCCCGGGTCCGGGTTGTGGTTGACGAAGGCGCCGACGCCCGCGAATCCGCGCCCCAGATCGAACAGCAAGGTGCCATTGACGAAGTTGGTGCCGGCGTAAGCGTCGCCCGCGGTCCAGACCCCGTTAGGACCCAACGCCGTGATCCGCGCACCGAGCGTGAAGTCTTGAAAACCGGTCAGCAGCACGTTTTCGCCGACCGGCGTGCCCACCTGCACCGGTGAACTGGCCGCGGGCGTGGCCGCCGTCACGGCGTTGAACTGATCGAAAGTGATCAGCTTCGCCGTACCCAGCGCGCCGGGACTCGAGACCACCGCGGCCTGCGCGGCCAGCAGCCCGCACGAAAGGGCAGCGGCCACCAGCAGCGGCGTGAACGGGCCGAGGGCACGACCGGAACAACGGCTCAACGAATCAGGTTCTCTGCGCATTCGCGCATTGCAGCACTCGCCGCGCCGGGCGGCGGACCCGTGCGCAAGAGATGTGTGACCGGCTGTGTGCAGGCGCTGGCGCGGCGCTATCCCAAGGACGCCTCAAAGGCAGCCGCTGATGCGCAATTGCTCCAGGCGCAGCGCGAGCAGCTGGCGCATCTCGACGATGCGCTGGCGCGTGGCGCGCGCTGCCGCCTCATCCACCGGCGCGGCGCCATCCAGCGTGGCCTGCAACGTGGCGATCTGCTGCATCAGTTCGACCTCGGCCGGCACCACGCCGGCGTCCTTGACGATCTTCATCGCCATGCGCAGCTCGGGCGGCGTGGCGTCGTAGCCATCGCCGAAGTCCAGCGGCTTGCCGAAGCTCGGCGCGGCGCGCAACTCGCCGCTGGCTTCGCTTTGCGCGATGGCGCGGCCGATGTGGTCTTCCTGCAATTGCAGCCGCTGCGCGCGGCGGTCCTCGGCGTTCATCCTTCGCTTCTCCTCATGCCCGTTCCTCGGTGGTTTCGCCCAGCCGCTCGGCCCAGTAACGGGTCAGCGGCGTCAGTGGCTTGGCCATGCGGCGCTCGTTGAGCAGCGCACGGCCGATCGCCCGCCGGCTTCCGCGGGCGGCGGCCGACAGCAGGGTCTGGTCGATGAGGTCGCGCTGCGCATGGCTGCCGCCGAAACGGACCGCCTGCACACGCAGCGGCCAGATCAGGTCGGCGGCGCCGTCGGCGTCACCACGCGCCAGCGCGAGCAGCCCGCGCATCAGCGGCAGACCCACCTCGCGCGCCATCAGATGGTTGCTGCGCCGCGCGTCCTCGGCGGCCAGCGCACGCTCGGCGCAGCGCGCGACCCAGGCCTCGGCGCGCGCGGCGCGGCCGGCCCCCAGCAGAGCCAGCACCACGTGCACATCGTTGAAGGCGTAGTGGCCGGCATGCGCATCGTCCAGCGGCCAGCCGTCGAGCAACTCGGCGAAGCGCCCTTGCACGTCCACACCCAGCAGGTGCAGCCGCCACAGCAGCGAGGCGGCATCGACACGGTTGAGCGTGACCTGCAGCCCGGGGCCCGACAGATGGTTGTCGACCAGCCGCAGCACCCCGGCCTCGTCCAGCCCCTCGAGCCTGAACAGCGCCTTGTGCCACCACAGGTGCACGGCGAATCCGTTGCCCACCGACCACGCCGGCTGGTTCTGCCGCAGCCATACCGCGCCTTCCTCGAAACGGCCCTGCATCTCCATCACGTGAGCCACCGCATGCACCGCCCAGGGCACCTGCGCATTGGCGGCCAGCGCGCGGCGGCCGGCCTCCTCGGCTTGCGGGTAGAGGTTGCTTTCCTCCAGACCGAAAGCCCACAGCGCAAGCACATAAGGATGCAAGGGGTCGAGCGCGTCCCACTCGGGCAGCGCGCGCGCCGGGCGCTGGCGCAGCTGCGACGCATCGCCGCGGTAAAAGTCGAACAGATGCGCCCATTGCAGCGCCAGCGCGTCGCGCGGCTGCTCGGTCAGCAGATCGTCCCAGATGCGGCCGGCACTCACCCAGCGGCCGTCGAGCAGCGCCTGCACGGCCTCGATCTGCGCCCGCTCGCGCGCCGGCGCGCCCACCGCCCGCGCGCGCCCCTGCGCAAGATGCGCTGCGGCTTCGGACTGCAGGGAAGGCTCGGTCAGGCTGAGCAGGAAGCCGGCCTTCATCACATGCGGCATCGCCCAGCCGGGATCGGCCGCGATCGCCGCGTCGAGGTCGGCCAGCGGCGTGTCGTAGAAGGACATCATCCGCCACAGTGCGCGCTCGGCGGCGTCGCGCGCAGCCGCCGAGGCACTGCCCGAGGGCACGCCGCGCGCGTCGCGCGACGTCATGGGGTGACCTGTGGACTCATGCGCGCACTCTACTGAATGCTGAGGACGGTCTGGTCAGGGCGACGGCAACGACGCCTGCGCAGGCGAAGAGGCCAGCGTCGGCCAGGGCCGCAGCGGCGCGCGCAGTTGCTCCCACACGCGCGCCAGGCGCAGCACGCCGAGGTCGTCGTGGCGCCGGCCGATGATCTGCAGCCCGATCGGCAGGCCGGCGTCGTCATGGCCGGCAGGCACGCTGATCGCAGGCTGCTCGCTGACGTTCCACGGCAGCGTGAAGGCGATGTGCTCCATCGCTCGAAGCGGGTCGTTGGTCGGCATCGCCCACTCGGCGGCAAAGGCCACGTCGGGCGCCACCGGCGAGATCACGAAGTCGAATCGCTGCGTGGCGGCGACTGCGGCATCGCGCAGCGCCGCGAACTGGCTGTAGCCGTGGAACAGCTGCGCGGCGCTGAAACCCGCCGCCGCAGCCACCCACTCGCGGATGAAGGGCAGCACCAGCGCGCGGCGCTCGGCCGGCAGCGCCTGCAGATCGAGCCACGAGCGCATGCGCCAGAAGAGGTTGATGCCGTCGGCCATCTCGCGCGTGGCAAACGGCGCCAACGGCTCGACCCGAGCGCCGGCAACGGCCAGCCGGGCAGCGGCGGCCTGCAGCGCGGCCACGGTGGACGCCGCCACGGGCAGCCCCCAGCCCGCCTCAGGCAGCAAGCCGATGCGCAACGTGGGTAGCCAGGCCGCGGGTTCGCGCTCGAGGTCCGGCCAGTCGATCGCCTGCAGCGGCAGGCTCGTGGCATCGCGCACGTCGGGCCGGCTGAGCACGGCCATCAGCAGCGCGGCATCCGCCACGGTGCGCGTCATCGGACCGGCCGCGCGGCCCAGGTACGGCGGCTTGATCGGCACGCGGCCGTTGCTCGGCTTGAGACCGACCACGCCGCACCAGGCGGCGGGCAGCCGGATCGAGCCGCCGATATCGGTGCCCAGGTGCAGCGGGCCGTAGCCGGCGGCGGCCGCAGCGCCTGCGCCGGCGCTGCTGCCGCCCGGGTTGCGCCGCAGGTCCCAGGGGTTGCGCGCCAGCGCATGAAAGCTCGACAGGCCCGAGGACAGCATGCCGTAGTCGGGCATCGTCGTGCGGGCGATGAAGACGCAGCCGGCCTCACGCAGCCGCGCTGCCGGCGGGGCGTCTTCGGCGGCAGGCACCAGCAGCGTCGCCGCGCTGCCCAGCGGCATCGGCAGGCCGCGGGTGGCGATGTTCTCCTTGATCGTCACCGGCACACCGTCCAGCGCCGACAGCGGCGCGCCCGCATCGAATCGGGCCTGCGCCTGACGCGCCATCGTGCGCGCCTCTGCGGGATCGAAGGCCCAGGTGGCGTGCAGCGCGGGCTCGCAGCGCTCAACGTGGGCGATGACGGCCTCGGCCACCTCGACCGGCGAGAGTGCCCGCGCGCGGTACGCCGCGCCGAGTTCGACTGCGCTCAGCGCATGCAGCTCGGACATCAGCGGGCGAGGAAGCGTTTCAGATTGGCCGCCGCCTGCGCGCGCACCCGGGCGCGAAGCCAGGGCGTCCAGCCCAGCAGCCGCCCGGGGACGCCCAGCGCCTGGCGCGACCAGGCCCAGAAGTCGAAACGGTCGCGGTGACGGGTGATCAGCCCGTCGGCGTCGAACTCGAAATCGGCATCGATGCGGTTGCGCACCAGCCGGCCGGTGGCCGAGAACAGGTAGTGCGCCTCCCAGTGCGCGCTGCGTTCGGTGACCGCGCTGAACTCGAGCCGCCAGTGCGCCAGGCCCTTGGCGCGCGTGGCATCGCACAACATGCGCCACATGCCGCCGATCTGCGCGCGCCCCTGCAGCGAGAAGGCCTCGTCGTCGAAGCTCGCCCGTTCGGCATAGCAGGCCTGCATGGTGGCCGAGTCGAGCCCGGCGAACGCCGTGTAGAAGCGTTCGATGGTCGCCCTGCCATCGCCGGACATCAACAACTCAGGCAGCCGGCATCCAGCTCACGGCCGACAGATCGTTGGCGGAGATCGGCGAGCTGTTCCACAGGCCGCGCAGGCCCTTCCTGAACACCGCCACCTGCGCCGGGTTCCACAGGTAGGCGTTGACGGCGTCCTCGGCCAGCAGGCGCTGGATGTCGCGCCACAGGCGTGTGCGTTCGCGCGGGTCGCTGGTGGAGGCATAGACCGAGACCAGACCGCGGAACTTCGAGCTGTCGTAGCCGTAGTAGTACTTCGGGTCGGCGTAGGCCGTCACGTAGTCCAGCGGCTCGACGTGGTTGATGATCGTCAGGTCGAAGTTGCCGCGGAAAGGGCCGCTGAGCCACTGCGCCCATTCGACGTTCTCGATCTTCGCCACGATGCCCACACGCGCCAGCTGCGCGGCGATGATCTCGCCGCCCTTGCGCGCGTACTGCGGCGGCGGCAGAGTCAGCGTCAGGTTCAGCGGCGTCGTGACACCGGCCTCGCGCAGCAAGGCACGCGCCTTGTCCGGATCGTGCGGGTACATGCCGGTCAGGTCCAGGTAGCCCAGGTCGGTGGGCGCGAAGTGGCTGCCGATCGGCTTGCCCAGGCCTTCCTGCGCGCCGTCGATGAAGGCCTTGCGGTCGATCGCGTGGGTGATGGCTCGGCGCACGCGCACGTCGCTCAGCGGCGCCTTGCGGTTGTTGATGGCGACGATGCCCTTGCCGGCCGTGCTGCCGATCTCCACCGTGAAGCGCTTGTCGCCCTGGAACTGCTTGAGCGCCTGCAGCGCGCCAAAGCGCGGCATGCCGTCGATGTCGCCGGCCAGCAGCGCGGCGACTTGCGCGGCGGGGTCGTTGATGAAGCGGAACGTGGCCTTCTTCAGCTTGATCGAGGCCGCATTGCGGAAGCCGGGCGAGGCCGCCAGCGTGATCGACGAGCCCTTGTTCCAGCTCTCCAGCACGAACGGCCCGGTGCCCACCGGCTTGGTCGCGGCCTGCGCGGCGCTGTTCGGGTGCAGGATGGTGGCGGTGTTCTCGCCCAGGCGGAAGGGCAGCGTGGCGTCCGCGTTGTTGAGCACCAGGATCACCGTGTGCGGGTCGGGTGTGGCGATGCTGGAGATGTTCTCGAACACCGCCTTCTTCGCCTTGTTGGTGCTGCCTTCCGCCTTGGCGCGTTCGAAGCTGAATTTGACGGCTGCCGCGTCGAAGGCAGCGCCGTCGCTGAACTTGATGCCCTTGCGCAGCCTGAAGGTGTAGGTCTTGCCGTCCGGCGTGTGGGCCCAGGTCTCGGACAGCAGCGCCGTCACCGCGCCGTCCATCGCCACCCGCGTCAGGCCTTCGAGGATGTTGTAGTGCACGACCTCGCCGATGGCGGCTGCTGCCGCGCTGGTCGGGTCCAGCGTCTGCGGCTCGAGCACCATGCCGAGCACGACGCTGTCCTTGCGCGACTGCGCCAGCGCGTCGCCGGCATGGGCCAGTGCGGCGGCGGCGGGCGCACCGGCCAGCCAGGCGTTGACGGTTCGGCGGCGAAGGTTCATGTCGGGTGCTCCTTGTTCGGGTTGAGTGGTGATCGGGTCAGGTGTTGGGGTCAGCCCACGGTGCGGGCATTCTGCGGCATCGCGCGCAGGCCGGGAATGGCCGCGATCAGGCGCTGGGTATAGGGGTGCTGCGGATCGCGGAACAGGCGGTCGGGGCTGCCACGCTCGACCACCAGGCCGCGCTCGAGCACCAGCACCTCGTCGCACACCAGATCCACCACCGCCAGGTCGTGGCTGATGAACAGGTAGGTGATGCCCCAGCGGTCCTGCAGGTCCTGCATCAGGTTGAGCACCTGCGCCTGCACGCTGACGTCCAGCGCACTGACCGGCTCGTCGGCGACGATCAGCCCGGGCCGCGTGACCAGGGCGCGCGCGATGGCGATGCGCTGGCGCTGGCCGCCGCTGAACTCGTGCGGGTACCGCGCGGCGTCAGCGGCGCGCAGGCCGACGGCATCGAGCACCTCGGCCGCGCGTTCGCGCTGCTCGGCCACGCTGGCGCCGAGCAGCACGGCCAGCGGCTCGGCCACCGTCTGGCCGACGGTACGACGCGGGTCAAGCGAGCCGTAAGGGTCTTGAAAGACCATCTGCATTCGACTGCGTGCGGCGCGCAGTTCACGCGGCGCCAGCGCATGCAGGTCCAGCCCGTCGAGCACCACACGGCCGGCGCTCGGCGGCTCCAGCGCCATCACCAGCCGCGCCAGCGTGCTCTTGCCCGAGCCCGATTCGCCCACCACGCCCAGGCTGCGGCCGGCGTGCAGCGTGAAGTCGATGCCCCGCAGCGCATGCACCACCGGCGGCGCGGCCCACAGATGCTCGCGCGGCAGCCGGTAGTCGCGCGCCAGGCCCTCGACGCGCAGCAGCTCAGCCATGCGCGGCGTCCACCCGAAGGCATCGCGCTGCATGTCCAGGCCCCACGTCCACCGGCGGCGGCGGCGCGCGGCGGCAGTCGTCGATGACGAGCGCGCAGCGTTCGGCAAAGGGGCAGCCGGGCGGCAGGTCGATCAGATCGGGCACCCGCCCGGAGATCGTCGCCAGCCGCGTGCCACGCGCCAGGCCCAGCCGCGGACGGGCCGCGAACAGCCCGCGTGTGTAGGGGTGCGCCAGGCGCTCGAAGACCGCCGCCGTGGGGCCGCTCTCGACGACGGTGCCGCCGTACATCACCAGCAGCCGCTGCACGGTGTCGGCCATCACGCCGAGGTCGTGGCTGATCAGCAGCAGGCCCATGCCGTCCTCGCGCACCAGCTCGGCCAACAGGTCCAGCACTTCGCGCTGGATCGTCACGTCCAGCGCCGTGGTCGGCTCGTCGGCCACCAGCAGATCAGGCCCGCAGGCCAGCGCGATGGCGATCACCACCCGCTGGCGCTGGCCACCCGAGAGCTGGTGCGGATAGGCCTGCAGCCGCTGCGCCGCCTGCGGCAGCTGCACGCGCTCGAGCAGCCGCAGCGCCTGGGCGCGCGCCGCCGCGCCCGACAGGCCCTTGTGCAGGCGCAGCGATTCGGCGATCTGCCGACCCACCGTGTGCAGCGGGTTGAGCGCGGTCATCGGCTCCTGGAAGACCATGCCGATGCGCGCGCCGCGCACCCGGCACAGCGCGGCTTCGTCGAGCGTGCTGAGCTCGACGCCGTCAAAGCAGATCGACCCGCTGACGCGGGCGCCCTCGGGCAGCAGGCCCATCAAGGCCAGCGCGGTGATCGACTTGCCGCAGCCCGACTCGCCGATCAGGCCGACCGTGTCGCCGCGCTGCAGCGAGAACGACACCCCGCGCAAGGCGTCCGCCGGGCCACGCGGGGTGCGCAGCGTGACTCGCAGATCGCGGACATCGAGCAGGTTTGCCAATGAAAAAGCGCCAGGGGTTGCCCTGGCGCGACGATAGCGGAAGCGAGGCTCGGCGAGAGTCAGCGCGGCTTGCGCAGGCACCACACGCCGGCGGCCAGCATCCATACCGATACCAGGCTGACGGCGGCCGCAATCGGCACCTCCAGCGCGACGCCCAGGGCCGGCAGCGACAGCGCGGCAAGCAACGCCGCAGAGACCACGCCCAGACCCGCCAGCGCGATCGGCATGCCGCCGCGCAGCAGCGCGCCCACACACAGCGTGCCCAGCGACAGTGCCATGAACAGGCTGACCCCGAGCACCTCACCGATGCCGCCGCCGTAGGTGGTCAGCGCATCGAAGACCAGCTCGATCTGCGCGCGCGCTGCCGGGTCGGCGCCGGCATGCGTGGCCGCCAGCACCGGCATTACCGTGAGCCAGCGCAGGATGCCGATCGAGCGCGCCAGCGCAGACAGCGCACCGAAGGCCGCCACTGTCGCGGCCAGCGGCGAGTTCAGCCCGCCGAAGGTGCGTGACGCCAGGCCGATCATCACCGGCGCAACGAGGATCGAGTACAGCAGGTAGACCGCATAACCGAAGCCCACCCCCGCCGCATTGGCGTGGATGGCGGCCAGCTGCTCGGCGGCCGGCTTGTCCAGCGAGGCCGGCCAACCGATCGCCGCACCGAGGATGACGACCGGCGCGAAGGACAGCAGTGCGTCGGCGATCAGCAGCAGGCCGAGGCCGGTGGCGCGACCACGATGGATGGGCGCGCGGGCTGCGGTGGATGAAGTGGGCAGGGTCATCGTGTTCATGGTGGTTCTCCTCGAGGGGGTGGTGGTCAAAGGCGGTGATGGCGGTTGCGTATTCAGGTTCAGGCCGCGGCGGCCTGCGGCCGCATGTCGGCGCCGGCCAGGCCCAGCAGCTGCAGCGACTGGCGCAGCGCGCTGTCGATGTCGGTGGTGGCCTGCGGGCCCAGCATGCGTGCGAGCCGTCGGCCATCCAGGGCATGCGGCACGTCCCAGAGGTAGGCCATGCGCGCCAGTTCGCGCCACATCGGCACGAACAGCCCGCCTGCGCGGATCAGCCCCCACGGCATGCCGGCGCGGCGAAACCCACCGGCAGGCGCGACGCCCAGGGAACGCGCCGCGCGCTCGACAGCGGCCAGCATCTCGGCCCCGGTGAGCGTGTGGCCTGCGAAGTGCAGCGTGGTGGCTGCCGGCAGATCGTCGCGCGCGGCCGCAGCCACGAAGGCGCGCGCCAGGTCCGGCAGATAGGCCCAGGCGTGCGGCACCTCGAGCGGGCCGGGGTAGGCCAGCTTGCCCTGCGCCAGCGACTTGGCGAGCACCAGATCGAGCCAGCTGCCGCTGCCGGCGCCGAAGAAGTCACCGGCGCGGATCACGATGCTCCTCAACGGTGCGGCGCGGTTTTCAGCGCGGCTTTCAGCGCGTTCCCCGGCACGTGCGGCCAACTCGGCTTCGAGGTCGCAGCGGAGGCGGCCCTTGTCGGTGCTGGGCCGCTGCGGTGTGTCTTCATCCAGCAGCGCCGGCATCGAATCGCCGAAGTTGTAGACGTTGCCCGGCAGCATGAAGCGTGCACCCAGCACGGCGGCGCAGTCCATGCCCAGGCGCGCCAGCGGCAGCGCCTGCGTGTGCCACTGGGTGTAGGGCGGGTTGACGGCGTAGACGACGGCACGGGCGCCAGCGGCGGCGCGTGCCAGCGCGGCGGTGTCGGCCAGATCGACCGCCAGATCGACGACCAGGTGGCGCGCGCCGGCGGGCAGCGCAGCCGGCGCCTTGCGCGCCTGCGCCAGCACGGTCCAGCCGGCGGCGGCAAAAGCCTGCACCGCAGCGGCGCCGAAGCGGCCGTTGGCGCCAAGCACAAGAACTGTGGGGTTGTTCATCAGCGGTTCTCCAGGGGGGTGTCGATGAGACTCAGTGTGCGCAGGGCGCTGGCATCCGACAATTGCTGAACTCTGCAGACGAGCTATACATTTCCGCATGGACAACACCCACCTGGCCCGCTTCGACTGGTCGCTCATCCGCAGCTTTCTGGCGGTGCTCGACGCTGGCAGCCTGATGGGCGCGGCGCGGCACACCGGGGCGCAGCAGCCGACGCTGTCGCGGCACATCGGCGAGCTCGAGACCCAGCTCGGCGCACCCCTCTTCGAGCGCACCGGCCGCGGCGTGGTGCCTACCGCCACGGCGCTGGCCATTGCCGACGCCGCGCGACAGATGGAAGACGGCGCGCAGACGCTGGCGCGCACGCTGGCCGGCCGGCGCGACGCCTCGCGCGGCAGCGTGCGCATCACCACCAGCGAAGTGGCGGCCACCTGGCTGCTGCCTGAGGTGCTGGCGGCGCTGGCCGAGCAGGAGCCGGGCATCCAGGTGGAGCTGGTGGCCTCCAACGCGCTGAGCAACCTGCTGCGGCGCGAGGCCGACATCGCCGTGCGCATGGTGCGGCCCACGCAGAGCACGCTGATCGCGCGCAAGCTGGCCGACTTCCCGATCGTCGCGGCGGCGCACAGCGACTACCTCGCGCGCGCCGGCACGCCGCGCATGCCGGCCGATCTGCTGCAGCACCGGCTGATCGGCTACGACCGCGACGAGACCATCGTGCGCGGCTTCAACGAACTGGGCCTGCCGCTGACGCGGGACTTCTTTGCGCTGCGCACCGACAGCCAGGTGAGCTACGGGCGCATGGTGGCGGCTGGCGCGGGCATCGGCTTCGTCGCCGCCTACAACATCGTGCACTGGCCCGGCGTGCAGCCGCTGCTGCCGATGCTGAAGATCCCGCCGCTGCCTTGCTGGCTGGCGGTGCACCGCGAGATCCGCGGCAGCAAGGTGGTGCGCCGGGTCTACGACTTCCTGGCCGAGGCCATCCCGCGCCGCCTGGCGGCCACCGGGGCGTGAGGGTTCAGCGCGCCGCGGCCAGCAGGTCCAGGTAGGCGCCGGCCAGTCGTGGCGCCTCCGCCAGCCCGAGCGAGCGCATCAGCCCCTCGGCAATGGCGATGCCCTCGGCATCCGGCTGGCCCTCGCGCAGCACCACTTCCAGCTCGATGAAGTCGCCCAGGCCCTCGACGCGGTCGAGATGGATGCGGGTCGGCCCGACCAGCACCAGCCAGCGCCGCTTGCGCACGCGCCCGAGCAGGCCGAGGCCGCGCGTCAGCGCCTCGTGCAATGCGGGCGCCGAAGCTGCGTCCAGCGGCACACGCACGTAGTCGCTGGCCCGCGCGCCGACGTCGTCAGGGCGCTGGTAGTGGATCAGCTCGGCGCTGCCGTCGGCAAATCGCCGCAGCTTCATCCGGCCTTGCGGCACGGCGTAGAAGCTGTCGTCCTGCTCGATCAGCTCGGGCGCCAGCGGCGCGCCTTCGGGCGCGCCTTCGGGCGTGTCGGCGAGCGAAGTCGCACGCGGCAGCATCGCCTCGACAGCGTCGATTCGGGCCTTGATCTCGATGTTGCGCGGCACGGCGCTGAGGATGCCACGCTGCGCGACAGCGGCCGCAGGCGCCACCCGCCGACGGCGACGCTGCAAAACCGTTGCGCCTACAAGGCCATCCCAAGTCCTCGAACACAAGCCCAAGGCGCTGAAGGTGCTGCTGCCGGGCCTGGGCCCGACGGCGACGACGCTCGCACAGGTGATGACGCAGGGGGTCATCACCGTCACGCCAGCCGATCCGCTGGAGCGCTGCATGGTCGAGATGACGCGGCGCAGCATCCGCCACCTGCCGGTGGTCGTCAAGGTCAGAGCCAGGCTGCGGCGCAGCGCCGCGCCTACCGTGCACGCGCCAGTTTCGGGTCCATCAGGTCGCGCAGCCCGTCGCCGATCAGGTTCAGCCCGAGCACGCTGAGCACGATCGCCACGCCCGGGTACACCGCCAGCAGCGGCGCCTGAAACATCAGGCTCTGCGCCTCGTTGAGCATGCGGCCCCAGCTCGGCTGCGGCGGTTGCGTGCCCAGGCCCAGGTAGCTCAGGGCCGCCTCGGCCAGGATGGCGGTGGCGAAGCTGATGGTGGCCTGCACGATGAGCAGGTTGGCGATGTTGGGCAGCACGTGGTCGACGGTAATCTGCAGCGCGCCCTTGCCGGCGGCGCGGGCGGCCAGCACGTACTCACGCGCCCACACCACGTTGGCCGAGCCGCGTGTGATGCGCGCAAAGACCGGGATGTTGAAGATGCCGATGGCCACGATGCTCATCACCAGCCCCGGCCCGTAGATGGCGGTGAGCATGATCGCCAGCAGCAGCGCCGGGAAGGCGAAGGTGAAGTCGCTGGCGCGCATCACCACTTCCTCGACCCAGCCGCGGCGCGCTGCCGCCAGGCAGCCCAGCGCCACACCGAAGCCCATGCCGATGCCGACCGCGATGACGCCGACGACGATGCTGTTCTGGCTGCCGACCAGCAGCAGCGAAGCGATGTCGCGGCCCAGGCTGTCGGTGCCCAGCCAGTGCTGCGCCGAGGGCGGCTGCAGCTTCTTCGGAATGTCGATCTCGGCCGTCGGCCAGGGTGTCCACACCAGCGACAGCAGCGCCATGCCCAGCAGCAGCGCACACAGCACGCCGCCGGCGACGAAGCTCTTGTGGCGCAGCGCGCGCTGAACGAAGCTCGTGCTCATGTGTCGGCCTTCATGCGCCGGCCTTCATGCGTCATGCCTTCGCAGCCGCGGGTCGACCACCGCATACAGCACGTCGACGACGAAGTTGACCAGCACCACCAGCGCCGCCAGCAGCATCACCACGTCGCGCACCACCACCAGATCGCGGTTGGCGATGGCCTGGAAGATCAGCCGCCCGAGGCCCGGCAGCACGAAGACGTTCTCGACCACGATGGTGCCGGTGATCAGGTTGGCGAACTGCAGCCCGGCCACCGTCAGCACCGGGATCATCGCGTTGCGCAGCACGTGGCGGCGCAGCGCCTGCCCGCGCGTCAGGCCCTTGGCGCGCGCGGTGCGCACGAAGTCCTCACGCATCACCTCGAGCACGGCCGAACGCGTCACGCGCGCCAGGATGGCCGCCTGCACCACGGCCAGCGCCACGGCAGGCAGGATCAGCGCCTTGACGCCTTCCCACAGGCCGCCGCCGTCGTCCTCGGTCCAGCCGGGAAAGCCCCCGGCACTGACCCACTGCAGGTTCACCGCAAAGAGCAGGATGAGCAGGATGGCGAACCAGAAGTTGGGGATCGCGATACCGATCTGGCTGGCCGCCATCACGCCCACGTCGGCCAGCCGGTTGTGCCGGGCTGCCGCGTAGACGCCCAGCGTGAGCGCCAGCACCACCGTCAGCAGCATGGCCATCGCCGCCAGCGGCAGCGTGACCTGCAGCCGCTGGGCGATCAGCGTGGCGGTGGCTTCGTTGTACGAAACGCTCTGCGCGGTGCGCCCCTGCAGCAGCCCGCCGGCCCACTGCGCATAACGCTCGGCCGCGGGACGGTCCAGGCCGAGCTTCTTCTCCAGCGCGGCCAGCGACTCGGGCGTCGCGGTGTCGCCCAGGATCAACTGCGCGGCGTTGCCCGGCAGCAGTTCGAGCACCGCAAAGACGATCAGCGAGGCCACCGCCAATGTGGCGGCCAGGGTGGCCAGTCGCTTGAGAAGGAACAGCAGCATCGCGTCCTATGATGCCCGAGGCCCGCAGAGGCCCAACGGAGTCAACACATGGAAGGCATCGGATTCGACAGCACGCAATGCCTGATCGGCGGGCGCTGGGTGGCGTGCACCAGCGGCCAGACGCTGCCGCTGATCAACCCGTCCGACGGCACGCCGCTGGCCGAGATCGCGCGCGGCGGCGCGGCCGACATCGATGCCGCCGTGGCCGCAGCCCAGGCTGCGCTGGACGGCGACTGGGGCCGCCTGAGCGCCACCGAGCGCGGCCGGCTGCTGCTGCAGATGAGCGCCCGCGTGCTGGCGCAGGCCGACGAGCTGGCGCGACTGGAGGCGCTGGACGTCGGCAAGCCGCTGAAGCAGGGCCGCGCCGACGCGGTGGCGCTGGCGCGCTACTTCGAGTTCTATGGCGGCGCCGCCGACAAGGTGCACGGCCAGACGATCCCCTTTGCCAACGGCTACACCGCCTTCACGCTGCGCGAGCCGCATGGCGTGACCGGCCACATCGTGCCCTGGAACTACCCGATGCAGATCATCGGGCGCAGCGTCGGCGCGGCGCTGGCGATGGGCAATGCCTGCGTGCTCAAGCCGGCCGAAGAGGCCTGCCTGACGGCGCTGGCCTTCGCCCGCATCGCGCAAGAGGCCGGCCTGCCGGCCGGCGCGTTGAACGTGGTGCCCGGCCTGGGCGCCGAGGCCGGCGCGGCGCTGGCCGGGCATGCCGGCGTGCAGCACCTGAGCTTCACCGGCTCGGTGGCCACCGGCCGGCTGATCCAGGTGGCCGCCGCGCGCCACACGGTGCCGGTGACGCTGGAGCTGGGCGGCAAGAGCCCACAGATCGTCTTCGCCGACGCCGACCTCGACGCGGCGCTGCCCTTCCTCGTCAACGCGGGCATCCAGAACGCGGGCCAGACCTGCTCGGCCGCATCGCGCATCCTGGTCCAGCGCGCGGTGTTCGACGAGGTGGTCGAGCGCATGGCGGCGCGTTACCGCGCGCTGCGCGTCGGCCCGGCGGGCGAAGACCCGGACATCGGACCGCTGATCTCGGCGCGCCAGCGCGACATCGTGCGGGGCTTTCTGAGCTTGGCCGACAGCGAAGCGGCCGACGCCGGCCTGCGCGTGGCGGCGCAAAGCACGCTGCCGACGGGGCTGCCGGCCGGCGGCTTCTATGTGGCGCCAACGCTGCTGGCCGGCGTGCCCGCCGCGCACCGGCTGGCGCAGGAAGAGATCTTCGGCCCGGTGCAGGCGGTCACGATGTTCGATGATGAGGCCCAGGCGCTGCGCATCGCCAACGGCACCGACTACGGCCTGGTGGCGGGCGTCTGGACACGCGACGGCAGCCGCGCGATGCGCATGGCGCGCGGCCTGAAGTGCGGACAGGTGTTCATCAACAACTACGGCGCGGGCGGCGGCATCGAGCTGCCGTTCGGCGGCGTCAAGCGCTCGGGCCACGGGCGCGAGAAGGGCTTCGAGGCGCTGTACGGCTTCTCGACGCTGAAAACGGTGGCCCTGCGCCACGATTGAAAAGGAACCACAGGCCATGAGACTCAAGGACAAGGTGGCGGTCGTCACCGGCGGCGGCTCGGGCTTCGGCGAAGGCATCGTGCACAAGTTCATCGCCGAAGGCGCGCAGGTGGTCGTCGCCGACCGTGACCTGCAGGCAGCGCAGCGCGTGGCCGCCGCCGCCGGCGGGCATGCACGCGCGGTGCGCGCCGATGTCAGCGACGCCGGCGACGTGCGCACGATGCTCGAAACGGCCGAGCTGCACTTCGGCCGCCTGGACATCCTGGTCAACAACGCCGGCATCGGCCACACACCGCAGCCGCTGGAAGAGCTGGCCGAGGACGAGTTCGACCGCATCACGGCGGTGAACATGAAGGCCATCTACCTGGCGATGCGCGAGGTGGTGCCGCGCTTCAAGGCGCGCGAAAAAGGCCCCGGCGGCATCCGCGGCGTGGTGCTCAACATGGCCAGCACGGCCGGCGTGAGCCCGCGGCCAAGACTTGCCTGGTACAACGCCAGCAAGGGCTGGGTCATCACCGCCACTCGCGCCTGCGCGGTGGAGTTGGCGCCGTTCGGCATCCGCGTCAACGCGCTCAACCCGGTGGCCGGCGAGACACCGCTGCTCAAGACCTTCATGGGCGAGGACACGCCCGAGGTGCGAGCGCGCTTCCTGTCCAGCATCCCGATCGGCCGCTTCTCGACGCCCGAGGACCTGGGCAACGCCGCGTGCTTCTTGTGCAGCGACGAGGCCGGCATGATTACCGGCGTGTGCATGGAAGTCGACGGCGGGCGCTGCATCTAGGCGCGGGCGGGGTGCCGGCGGCTGACCGGCGCCTGAGCGCCGACTGCCGCCTCAGATCACCCGCTTGCGCAACTGCGTGACGGCGACCTCGGACACCACCACCACGGCGAAGATCACGAGCAGGATCAGCGATACGCGCTGCCACTCGAAGGTGTCGATCGCCGCGTTCATCGCCATGCCGATGCCGCCGGCGCCGACCAGGCCCAGCACCGAGGACTCGCGCACATTGATGTCCCAGCGGAACATCGCGATGCCGACGAAGGCCGGCTTGATCTGCGGCCAGTAACCGTAGAGCACGCGGCTGCTCCACGAGGCCCCGGCCGCCGTCAGCGCCTCGATAGGCCCGGGGTCGGCCTCTTCCAGCGCTTCGCCGAGCAACTTGCCGACAAAG
>Ga0105048_10002931_pt1 | contig 27928 bp, 20 predicted proteins | sample MAT05_FD_78382 | JGI IMG/M metagenome (GOLD analysis project Ga0105048, IMG submission 78382) | Freshwater microbial communities from Lake Fryxell liftoff mats and glacier meltwater in Antarctica - MAT-05 | ecosystem: Environmental > Aquatic > Freshwater > Ice > Liftoff microbial mat | place...
CAGCGGATACGTTCGAGAATTTTAGACAGTCGCATTTTCGAGAATTGCCGGTTTTGGACCAGAGTTACTACGCCACGCTGAATCAAGGCTTCGATGTGGCGGCGAAGGAACGCGAATTTTCTGAGATCGCCGCTGACGTACAGCGCGATCTTGGCGACGACGCCATCGGCCGCATCCTGTTGCACACGGCCGAGCAATACATCGGAGTGCTTGAGATGCTGCGCTGCCGCGGCACACCTCGTTTCTACACGTTGAGTCGTGAGCTGTACGGTTCGCCGAAGGATTTATTGCAAGATGGGACGACGGCGGTGCGCGAGGTGGCGCAGCGCATGTATCAACTGCTCACGCAGCTTGATGACCGGGTGCTCGGGCCAATACCGGAGCAGTCGCTCTCAGCAGAGCAAGCGGTAGAAATTTTGAAACTGAGGCTGGCTGAGGTTTTTGATGATGTCTCGGTGCGTGTGATTTTAGACGATGGTATCGTTGCCGACGCGGCTGCCGGTTCTGATTATATCAAGGTGCGGAGTGATGCACGCTTCAGTGAGCGTGACGTCAAAATCCTGGAGGTGCACGAGGGCTGGGTGCATGTCGCCACGAGTGTGAATGGTCAGCGCCAGCCCGTGGCGCGTTGGCTTGCGGTGGGTCCGCCCCGGGTTGCCGCGACGCAAGAAGGCTTGGCCACGCTCACCGAGGTGTTAACGCTCTGCAGCCATCCCAGGCGTGCTCGCCGCCTGAACGATCGTGCGTTGGCGGTGGACAAAGCCGAAGATGGGGCGTCTTTCTACGACGTTTTTGAGTGGTTTCGCACGGAAGGTTACGACGAGGCCGTCTGCTATTGGAGCACGCAACGCGTCTTTCGCGGCGGCGTTGTGGATGGCGGCGCGCCCTTCACCAAGGATGTTTCTTACGTGAAAGGGTTGGTCAGTAACTTCAACTTCTTGAGAAGTGCGATCACGGGGGGGCGGCCTGACTTAATTCGTTGGCTTTTTGCAGGCAAAGTGGCGCTCGAAGATATTCCCATCTTGGCCGCGCGCGCCCACGAGGGTGTCGTCGCAGTTCCGCGCTACATGCCGCCGATGTTTCGGGATCTGAATGGCTTGGCGATGTGGCTCGGGGTGAGCGCCTTCTGGGCTTACGTGAACAACGAGAAGATTCAGACTTATTATAATAAGCTGTTTCAGACGGGGTAGGGCCTGGTCAAAATTGAGCCCCAGCGCCCCTTCAAGCTACGTCGCTTGCTTTGAAAGTCGTCCGCAGCGTGACGCAGCATTTTCAGAAATGTGCCACCGCTCGGCTGTTTCAGCAGCGACAGGTGTCCCCCAACCCCTCATCAGGCAGCGTCGCGCAGGTGAACTTCCGCGTGCTTGAGATCCCACCCATCCGGCAGGGCCCGCGGATCCCGCTGAAAGGTCTCCAACTCATCTGGAGTGATCTCAGCGATCTGCACAGCGAAGGGCAACTCGCCAGAGGGTCCAAAGGCAAAAATCTCGACGCTCCCAGTTGCCATCGTAGAGGCATTGACCTCAAGCAACTTGATGGGCTCGCTGGGAGACGCTTCGTTCCCGCTCAGGATTCGATATGCCACGTGCAACTTGGGCTCGATCTCAAAATGGTGTTTGACCGGATTTCGTGCGGCTTCGTTCTTATCCTGCATTTGTTAAAGCCTAGCACAGGCCCAGTTTCCCGACGAGTCAAGGTGTTTTCCGGTGACTCATCGAAGTAAGCTCTTCGATCATGAGACCCCAAGCCGCACCACTTAGGCTCCGAATCCAAGCCACCGGAGGCCCCACTCAGCGTTACTGGAGGGTTGTCCTGCCGCTGTTGCTGGTTGGCATGAGCCCATTGCTTTTCGCGCTTCTTTCTCAGTTCCCTGAGGCGGCTGCTTTCGTTCCTTTTGCGGGAGTGCCAGTGGTTCTGTTCTTGATCTGGAGCTTCGCAATGACTCGGATGCGGCCGGTGGAGATCATGGTGGATCACGGGCGGCTCACGATCACGGGATGGGCCTCAACACCGGTGGAGGGCCTGTTCTCGGACATTACCTTCATACCGTGGATTCTCCCCGGGGTCGGCTCCACGCACGGGGCAGCCGTGCGCATTCAGCTATCTGGTAAAGGGTCACGCTCCCTGGTTCTCGGCGCAGCGGGTCAGGTGCTGCCTAGTGGTAGCCGTGGCCAGGGGTCGACTTCGAGTCCTGACGGCTTCCTCACGCCGGAAGATTTTTCGGCGCTGCTGCATGCACTTCAAATCCCGAACGAACCCGCAGCGGATCTAAAAGGCTCGCGCGAGCTGCGTATCTCTATCGTGCGCCATACGGGACTTGGCGGAGCCTTCCGAGGGATGCTCCCGTGGTTCTTTACGTTGGCTTTTTTAGGTGTGTTTGGCGGGATTTTTGGAGAAATGCTGACGCAGCAGGCGTGGGGTATGCCAGTTATCGCTGGCGTGAGCTTGGGCGCGATCGGCTTCGGAATCTACCGGACTTTTTTGAGCGCGGCTCAGAAGAAGCCTCAGTATTGTTTGATATTGAATGGTGGCGTAACTCTCGCAGATCCCAGTGGAAAGAACATCTGGCTGGCGGACTCAGCCGTACTTCAGGTGCAACAGGAAACCTACGTTTATCGGACGCGATATGGAAGTCACCGCTTTCCGGTGCTTGTGCTCTCCGGTGCGGCCTCCGAACTGCGCCTCGGTGTTTGGGATACCAGCGCCGCCCTACAGTATGCAAGCTCGAAAGAAGGGCGCGCCCCACACTTTTTGGTCGGCGTTCCCGATTGGCGCCTTGTGTTGGATAGATTGCGAACAGCCCGCTGAGCGGTTGGGGCCGCGGAGAGATCACAGGGCATTAGCTTGAGCTAGCTTCTCCGGTGGCGCCGCGGTTGCCCCTTCGCTCCACAGCATTGACCGGTGCCGATTGCTAGCGGTAGGCAAGGCTCGGAGGCTGAATCATGCAAAAGATCATCTGCCGGCACCAACTTCAACACAAGCGACGTTCGATTCACCGCCATGTAGGTTTGGCGCGACTAGCGGATGATTTCGCCGCAGGTCACTGAGTTATCGGCGGGGTCACGATTATTGGCGCTGTTGCACTCTGCCACCGTGTCGTCGGGATCGACCACACCGTAGATGGTGATGCTGCGCGCCGGTGGGAGGCCAGGAATCGTGACCGTTTTCGCGTCGCTCGCACCGGGGGCCAAGGAAGCGATCACTTCCTCAAAGATCTGTGTGCCCCCTTGGGATGGATCTCCCGCGAAGTAGCGAACAACAACATTCGTCGCGGCGCTGTTGCCAAGGTTGGTCACCGTCCTGGCGACCGTCGCGTCAGGACACACCTGCATTGCCGCGCCGAGCGTGAGCAAAAGATCGGCCTGCATGACGCCCGCCTCGACGGTGGCGCTCGCGCTGTTGTTATCCTCGCGGCATTCGCGCTCCACACCCGCCAACATCTGCGGCGAGCTGTCGACAAATACCGTAACTTTCGTGGGCAGCGATGCATGCCCGTTGCTGGCTTTCTGGTAGCTGACGTTCAGCACCACCGAGGCGCCTGGCTCCAGGCTGTTTTGAAGGGTGAACGTGAGCGGCTGGCCCTGCAAATCCTTCAACGCTTCACTCACTTGATTCCACTCCCCTTCAAACCGCACCACCACACCAGGACCCACGCGCAGGTCCCCCGCGTTCTTGACTTCGAACGCAATGAGCAAAGTATCGCTCAACATGCCGCAGGCAACGTCTGGGGACGACACACCGACGCCCACCACCGTAAGATCCGGGGCCACGCCAAACGAACGCGGCTGAGAGCGATAGGTATTGTAGAGGCGACCGTTGAGCGGCTTCCAGCTCTCGGGTTCGTGAAGCGGAACCTGTCCGCCTTCCGTGATGTTCGTGACGTGATAGGACTGCTGATTCCAGATGCGGCGAGCGGATACCCACGTATCGGTGGGATCACCCCAGACTCGAATGCCCTGCGGACCGAGTGGAATACCTCCGGGATCATCGTCGCAACGGTCGGTCTCGGCCGTGTTCATGCTGGTCACTATCTCGGCATTGCCGTCGTTGTCGACGTCCGCAACCACTGGATTTTCAACGCCGGTTCGGCTGCGGGAAAGCTCGGAATAGAGGATCTCGCCGGTGCCTCCGCCGTACACTCGAAACTCGCATTCGTCGTTGTAAATGGCCTCAGCGGCGCCGTCACCGTTGAAGTCGAACACACTCGACGACGTGGCGCGACTCGAATCATCGTCGCTGTCGCGCTGCCACCCGTTGTGGTAGCAGCTGCAACGGCCAAGGGTTGTGTTGCAGAACGCCCCAGTAGCGCAGTCGGAATTCTGTGCACACGCATTGTTGGCCCCACCGCCAGGATTACGGACAGGATTCGAATTGTGCCCACCGTTCATTTGGGTCACGCGCGCAATGGTGGAGGGCCACGCGGGACAAGCCCCGCCGGCCGTCGGTTCCTGCAAATCCACCACCACGAAGAAGTTCTGCAACGCAGAGCCAATTTCCGGAAAGCCGTCTCCGTCGAAATCATCCACATTGGGAGCTCCACCACGGCTGCCCCCCAACAGATGTTTGCGTAGGATGATCATGCCCGTCTCCGAATTCAAGATGACCAGAAAACCATCGCTGATGAGCACCACTTCTGCCTTGCCGTCGGGTGGATTCGCGGTACCGGGCGCAACCGCTGGGTTCGCACCCCACACGTCAGCAATGGCACAGAAACCATCCGCCTTGTCACCCGTGAGAATGCGCGCGCTGTTGCCATCCAGGTTGAGCGCCGCCGCATCCCAGATCAACTCCAGTGTTCCCGTGCACGGCGGAGTCTGGCACGCCGAAAGATTATCTGGCATGCGATACAAGGCCGTGCCGGCGGCAATCTCCATACCCGCCTTATCGCTCCGCACGTCCGCGGCGCAGCTCATGGCCGAGACTTGATTGGTGCCATGAGCAACGTCGCCGTTCAAACGGTGAGTCACGATGATCTTGCCCTGCGCGTCAGCGCCCAAGACGTACACGGTGCGGCCCACGATGATCTCCGCGTAGCCTGCGTAGTCGAGATTGGCGACGCTCAGAGTCTCCCCGTCTTCCGCCGGGGACCAGGCAGACTGCAGCGAGTAAATGTGGCCGCCGCGATTGTTTAAGATCCTGAAAGTGTTGGACTCCGTCCCGTAAATGATCTCGGGGACCCCATCGTAGTCGAGATCCGCCACGACCACCGGAGCGCCAGAATCTCCGTTGGGCTCCGAATCCCCACAGATCGGGGGTGCTGGGTCTGCCTCATTCCAGAGCTTGGAGTCACCACAACGTGCAAAAAAATCAGCTCCCTTGCGCGGACCTCCACCGTGAATGGCGCGCACGATGCCGTTGGTCCAGGGATTGTCCCCCTTGTGCGAGGTGAACAGGATCTCCGGGAAATCACGTTCGTTGATCAAGCCATCGCCATTGTCGTCGTCGAGGTTGGCGACGATCGGGGTTGCGAGCACTTGATTGAAGGCGCCCCACGGCGGGATATTGCGCGCGGCAGTACCGTCGTGGCCGATCGTATCCGTGCGGCTATCGCCCCCCCAATGCAGTTCCACCTTGGGGGGGGTGCTGCCAAACGGCACTGGCGGCAGGGTGCAGGTCGGCGCTTTGCCGGTGCCCGTACAAGCTCCCACTTCACACGTCGTGTAGCTCGGGCAGTCCCAGTCGTCCTCGCACGAGCAGGTCGCCATGCCGGCGCCAGCGGCTGCACACGCGCTCGTGAAATAGGCACCCGAGCCGCAGCTCAGTTTGGCCACATTGCCGCTGCCGCTGGAGGCGCATTCCAGCACCTGCTCCCCCTGGCACACGCTCGTACCGGGCATGCAGGCATCCGGCATACAGCTCGTGCCGTCGCAGAACTGCTCAGGCGGGCAAGCGACATCGCTCGCGCAGTTAGTCGCACAGATATTGCCACCCATGGGGTGCGCCGCGCAGTGTGTGCCCTGAGCACAAGCGAGCTCCGTGCACTCGCGATTCACACACGAGGCCGCACCGACAGCCAGTACACAGCGCTGACCCGGACCGCAGTTTGCCGTCGCGCACGCGTCCATGTTCGAGGCACCCGCCGCATTGCCACCCACTCCTGGATTCGGCAACATCAAGCCAACGCCACCGGTCCCAGTCTGCGAGCTCCCAGTACCTCCACTCGTGTTGCCATTCCCACTGCCGCCAGTGGCGGCACCCGCGCCTCCGCCGACCCCACTTGACGTGTCGCCGTCGGAACAACCGGGCGCCGTTAGCCCGCCGAGCACACCAACGAGCACGCTCACCACGGCGCGCCGCCAAAACTGATGCATCATGAACTCACGTTTACAGTATGGGCCCACCGCATCCAACCCCATTCAGAGTCGGAGCTGCCAAGTGCCCAATCAAGTCGGAGCGAGAGCGCTGCTTCCCCCCATCCACCTACGTTATCCTCTCAGTTCGGAGAAGGCCTCCACTTTTCGGTGGAGCTCGTGGTTGTTCTCTCGGAGGTTTCAGAAAACGCAACCGCGGACTGAGCGGAGTATTGCGGTTGGCTTCGGGCTCCAGACTCGCCCTACGGAATCGGATTTTCTCACCTGAGCCGTGATCAATCGCCGGACGAGCGGCCATTCAACGGGCAGCGCAACCTCTATCAGTTGAGTTCTGCGCCTATTCACGGCCCGATGTCAGAATCCCTATGCTCCGTCATCAATTCGTTCGCCTCACCGCACTGGGCATTATTGCAGTGCTCGGACATGGCTGTAGCGAACACTCGTCGAGTGAGGAGCCTGCCGCCGCAGCTGAGCTCCAGGCACTCAGCTGCCCGGCGAGCTACGAAGCCGAAAACATGGTCAAGACCACCGGGGGATCGACTCAGGGAGGCTGGAATCTCTGGTCGAATGGTTCCGTCTCGACCCAGCACGAGTTTGGAGCAGGGAATAATAGCCTGACCGTGATCGCCAAGGGAGAACAATACCAGGGGGCTCCCACGATGATCGTCAGCGTCGATGGCCAAGTTGTCGGAACCGCAGATGTGTCCGCCACCAGTTGGGCTTCCTTCACCTTTAGCTACAGCGCGACTAGCCCTGGAATTCGCGATGTGAAGATCTCGTTTACCAACGACAAGAAGGGAACGGACGGCGACCGAAACCTTCACATTGACAAGATCCAGTTGACCTGCAGTGGTAACACCGGAGGAACCGGGGGAGCTGCATCGAGCGCGAGTGGCGGCACCACTGGTGCTGGGGCCGCAGCCAGCACTTGCGTCGCGGCCACCTACGAGGCCGAAGCCATGACCAAAACCACGGGCGGTGGAACCACAGGCGGTTGGAACCTGTGGTCACCTGGTTCCCTGTCTGCCAACCACGGTTTTGTCGCGGGCAAAAACACCGTGAGCGTTCTTGCGAAGGGAGATCAGTACCAAGGGGCCCCTCGGATGATCGTGAGCGTCGGTGGCGTGGAGATCGGCTCCGTCGACGTACCAGTTACGGCTTGGACAGCTTACAAATTTACCTACAACGCAAGCAGCCCTGGCGTGCGCGAACTACGGATCGCTTTCCCGAATGATCTAAAAGGCACGGATGGCGATCGGAATTTGCACGTCGACAGGGTCACTGTCTCGTGTGATCAGAGCGCGGGGAGCGGGGGCAGTGTTAGCGCTCCCGCAACAGGGGGTGCTCCCGCAACAGGTTTCGTTCATCCTGGGATCCTGATGAACAAGCCCATGCTCGACTTCGTCAAGGGTAAGGTAGGCACGGGCGCTAACCTGTGGAGCGCAGCACTGGCGAAGGCCAAGAGCCACAGCAGAGGCTCGCTCAGCTACACGCCGCATCCAGTCTCAGACGTCCAGTGCGGCTACTACTCGAATCCGGACATCGGGTGTAGCGACGAGCTGTACGATTCAGAGGCCGCCTACACTCATGCGCTCATCTGGTACTTCACCGGCGACACGAGGTACGCCGAGAAGTCTGCGCAGATCATGAATGCCTGGTCGGCCAAGATCACTAAGCACAGCAATGCTAACGCCCCCCTTCAGGCCGCTTGGGTTGGGCAGGTCTTTCCTCGGGCCGCTGAGATCCTGGAGACGGGGTATGCAGGATGGACCAGCGCTCATCGCACACAGTTCGCGTCGATGCTGCGCAATGCCTATCTCCCCAACTTGATCGGTGGCAGCGGGAACAATGGAAACTGGGAGCTGAGCATGATCGACGCAATGCTCAATATTGCTGTCTATACCAACGATCGCGCGACGTTCGATAAGGCGATTGCCATGTGGCGCAAGCGCGTGCCGGCGTACATTTATCTCAAGACGGATGGAGCTACCCCCGTGCCCCCTCCTACCGGAAGCAAGACCGGGAGCGCGCTCACCGAATTCTGGTACGGACAAACGCAACTCGTCGACGGTCATATGCAAGAGACTTGCAGAGACTTGGCACACAGCCAGATGGGCATGTCCGCACTCCTCTACACTGCCGAAACGGCGCGAATCCAGGGAGTGGATCTCTTCACAGGAGAGGCTCGACGCATTACCGCAGGGCTTGAGTTCCATGCGAATTACTTGCTCGGAGCGTCGGTGCCGAGCTGGCTGTGCGGCGGGAAGCTGAACACGGTCACCCCGTACCCGATGTGGGATCTAGCTGCCAACGTCTACGGCACAGTGCTTGGATACCCGATGACCAAGACGAAGCAGCTGGCGCTGAGCCGTCGTCCAAGCGGCATCGACAAGCACATGGTGTGGGAAACGCTGACGCACGCCGATCTCGGCACGGCTGGGTGGAAGTAAGGGGAAGCCTAGCCACAGTACAGGCCGAGGCCCCAAGCCCAGCCAACGCTGAGCTTGGGGTTTCGCTCTTCCATTTGGCGCTTTCGACTCGACGCTTGCTTTGCATCAACTCGAATTGCTTTTGGATTACCGTGTATCCCCAACGAGGAGGCGCAAACGTGGCGTCGCTGGGCCTTTGGGATACGAACGGAGCACCCCCCGCGCGACCTCAACGGCTTCGACGCGGCGACCCAGCTGCTCCAGTGAATTGATCCGGAGCACAGAGGCTTCGTAGCCCATCGCCGCGCGTGGGTAGCGCGCGCGAAACGTAGCGAGGAGCTCCAACGCGCGCGCTGGGGGAGCGCGACGGGCCTCATCAAGAAGGGCCAGCTCTCCCGCTAGCGTGCCAGCGCTAACCTGCGCTGGAGGCGCGAGCCTTCTGGCAACAGCTGAGGTAGCAGGCCGCTCAAGTTGACGCTCGTCATTGACCTGAGCAGAGGCGACCTCAGCGTGGGGATTGGCCGATGGGCTGGGTGCCTTCGCAGTACCCACAGCGGCGATCGCTATCGCAGCAGAGGGACTTTCGGAAGAAGCGGAAGGCGCTGAAAATGCTGCCAGCACGCCAACGACCGCCCCGCCACCGAGTGCGAGTGAGGCGCCCACAATCTTGAGAATTGTGCCCGTCGACCACTGGCTGACATTGGTAAGCGTCGCGGCGGTGCCCTCGGTCATGGCATTTGTTGCGGTGGCAGCAGCGCCGAGTGCCGCAGTGCCCAACCCCAGGCGGCGTAGCACTCGATCCCGGGATCCGTCCGGCGGGCGAGTATCCCGTGCGGCGGACAGCAGCGCAGCTATCGCGCTGTTGGGAGGATCGTGCAGAAATCGAATGGGATCTTTCACGACGCCTCCTCGTTCGAATCGAGGCGCCAGGCTGCCACCGCTGCTTCGAACCGAGTGCGGGCGCGGCGCAACCGAGACGCCACAGTGCCGGGTGGAATCGATAGTGAGAGGGCAATTTCCGACATAGTCACTTGCTCAATTTCAAACAGCACGAAGACCTCGCGTTCTTCTTCTGTCATGGCGGCCTCCAGGATCTTGTCGAGTAAGACACCCGCGCGGCTGCGGTCTGCCAACTCTTCGGGGCTCGGTGATAGATCTTGAAGCTCTGCCACAGGTTCCGCCGCTACTTCGCGCCGGCGGCGCTGTGTGCGCCGATAGGTTGAAGCGATCCTTCGAGCCACCCCGGCAAGGTACGCGCGCTCACTCCCGCCACAGGGCGCACCTCGGTGGGAGTTCAGAACCAAGAACACTTGTTGGGCCATGTCGTCCACATCCGCCTCCCCCACACCAAGTCGACGCAGAAAGCGCCACACAAAATCGAAGTGTTCGACGACCATCTTTCTGACGCCGGCATCGTCCATGGGTGAGGAAAGGTCGCTGGGCATCCCGCACCTTAGACTATCGACAGCAATCTGCCCTTGATTCGGAGCGCCAGGGGTTGGGAATTCACGTGTCTGCAAGAGCTATGGCCGCAAGTGGCCTGTCTGATCATTCAGGGACAAATTTTCACCGGGAAAGCGGAACTACTAGGTCTGCTGAGAAGGAATACCCAATCGGATCCACTCGCAACACCCGACGATCCTGCCCTGTGCCGTCGACCACGACGAACTCATCTCTGAGGAGCGGCAGCATGCCCACGCCGACCAAGAAGACGCTGAACGATCTGAAGGAGGCACCCATACGCGCGCCACCCTCCGCGGAAGCAACCCCGCGGAGGCGCACCGAGCGACTGGCGAGCCCGGGCGATTCGGCCCTTGCTTGAACCGCCCCCACAGCGGCACCGGCGCAGAAATCAAGGTTCCACGGTAGAGCCAGGAGGAGGCGCGGGCAGAGCGCAGCCCGTCCGAGCACTTGTGTGAACGCAGCACTGACTTCAGCTGTCGACGTGGGGGCGTCACCGCTTGCCAAGTCGAGCGAGAAGCGTAGGCCCACCTCGCCGCCGCGCGCAAAAACGACGCCCACGCCAAGGCCCGGCACGGGAACCGACGGCGACAGGAAGGTTCCCGTAGCCCCAAGCAGGAAGGGGTCGCGTTTACTTTGCGACTCCATTGGGAGGACGGGGGCTGTCTGCTCCGTCGCGGCCGTTTCGTCCCCGCCAGGTTGCGTCTCGCTGGGCGGCGCCTCCGGAGTCATTGGATCGAGCGCGAGCGCCAATGCGAGCGCCAAACCGGCGAGGACATCGGGGCAATGCTGACTCGCGAGTTGCCGTACGCGGTCGCGCTCTTGGCCTCCAATTTCCAGGCGACCTCTGAACGAATCAGCCGCACTCTGAGTGATCGTGACCGCCACCGGTTGCCCATGCCGCGTGAACTCGAATCCGGTGGACCGGGTTTGAACCTCCGCCACGAACGTTTCGACCGTCCCGCACTCAGCGGGAGCTTGGAAGACAAGCGCTACCGCGACTAGCAAGGAGCGCTGAGGCTCAGCAAGGGCCGGTTTGGCGAGGGCTAGAGCTATACATATACAAGCTAACTTCAAAGCGCCCATGGCCTCACAATCCCCTCGGAGGGCCGCTGCCATGGCGCAGTTCATCGTGAATCACACTCGACGTGGCGTTAGAATCACTGCGAAACAGGCCTTGCTTCACGTACACGGATTGGCCAGAGTAGAGAGTCGCCCGGCGTGTTGGCATCACCAGCTGGTTGCCATCCAGCCACAATTCAACCAGCCCCTGGCTTGCGCTGGCTGACCAAACAATGTGCAGCAGAAAGTCATGCCAACGCTCTCGCTGCAGCTTGCCGAGGCGAAACGCTGAAGAATCGGGCGAGGTACAGGCCGTCGCGGATACCGTGGGAACGCCACCTCGCACGAGCAAGCGTAAGGACTCGGTTCCATCATTTGTGACATCCAACGCCACCGGAGGTCGACAGCCAGCATACCTATCGGTGGTGCTCACCCAGTGCATGAAGATGGTCCACTTGTTGGCTCCTTCCTCGACGACGAAGTCGGCCGGGAAATAGGTGGACCATGCCCACCAGGACTCGGTTCCTTCCCCTTCGAAATCGGAGCGCAGGAGCTCGGCGCGTTCGCCGTCCAGGCCTAGGGGATCGTCTCCAGGGCGCAGTGTGAAACGAGCTGCGAAACTACCTGCGCGCACCGGAGAGCTGACGATTCGAATGCCATCCCCGGCGACCTGTGGCTCGCGATCCCATTGGGCGAGATCGCCTGTTTCGTAGTCGGCGCGCCACGTGAGGCCCGTCGGATCACCTGGGCTCGCACTTGGAGCGCCGCCCCGAGTGAAACCGCTCCCTTCGCTGAGGCGACCCAGCTCGACGCGTTCGCCACAACCGAGGCTAACGAGCGTCGCTGCTGTCAGGACCACACCCGCCGAGTTGGCGAGCCAGTCGCGCTTCAAGAACCTTGCCATCCTGAGCGGTTGTAGCAGCAAAGCCAACTCGCCGGCACTCAAGAGCTCATGCCCAAGCGCGTCACTCCGCGCTGGACTCGCCAGCCTGAGCTCCCCAGTCGAGGCAGAGACCGTGATAGGGTCGGGTTCAATGCCCAAGCATTCGATTCCCGCCGCCAGCCGGGTCAGCCTACTGTTGCTCCTGTGTGGACTCACGGCGTGCAGCTCCCAGCTTCCGAGCAGCAAGCCGCTCGGTGGCATCCCTTACGATGAAGCTCTGGCGCCAGTTGAGCCCGTCGTAAAAAAGAAGGCAGAATTGACAGCGGCGGCGCCGCCAGTCGTGGCACCGAATGAGGAGAAGGTGGCCGAAGAAGCAGCGGAAACAATCGCTGTTATCGCCGTGGATGCGCCGGAGACTCCAGCTGTACCTACAGGCGTGCCCGAGTACGTGTGGAAACCACTCCTGCCGGGTTGGGTCATGACCGAGCAATCACAGATTCTGATCGCTATGAAGATGACGTTCCCGGGTTCTAGCGGGCGCAAGATGGAAATGTCCGTCGCTCAAAGCGCCACGAGTTCCCTAGAGGTCAAGGCCAGCAAAGAGGGACTTCCCACAGAGTTTGAGCTTTCGCACTCAAACAGCAAGGTTGAGGCCACGAGCCTGGGAGACACCAAGAGTCAGCCTTTTGAGACGGATGGCAAGCGCTACTCCATCGCCGTCAAGAATGGGGTGCCGGAGGTCCGGGCACGCAACGGCTCGAAGCCTCCTGAAGTCGAAGAGCGAGCGATTGCGGGAGAAGCCGCGGGGTTCCTCGCGCTGGCGCGCGCTGCAGCCCATTTGAACGGAACTAAGATCCAAAAGGGGGAGCGGCTGAGTGTCGACGGTGAGATGTTTAGGAAGCTCCTTCATGTCCATCGAACGCTGAAGATCACACGTGCCGAAGCGACCGTTGAGGAGCTGGCGCCTCACGCCGGTGTGGCTGCGGTGAGAGCGAAGGTGAAGCTTGGCTTCGAGATGGCTGAGTCAGGCAGCGCCATGTTGGTGGAGCTCGAGGGCGATGTGTGGCTTGATGTGACGCGTCTAAGATTGCTGGATGTTTCACTTAAAGGGTCGGGCAAGCCAGATCCCAAGGGCTCAGCGCCTGCAGAGGCGATGGCGCTTGAGGCAAACGTAGAAGTCTCTGGGCACTACACTTACCGTGAGCCTTAACGCGGTCCGATGCTTCAAAAAGCCTAGCCAAGCGCGCGAAGTTTCTGTACAAGCCGCGCCCAGAAGTGCATAGGAAGCCCTTGATGAATTCAGAGGTCGAGAAACAAAAACGAAACGTGAAGTCCAAACTTCAGCAGTTGATTGAAGTGAGGGAAAGCCTGATTCATGGTCGTGGCGTTTTCGCCAAAACAACCATTCGAAAGGGTGCCCGGATTGGAACTTACGATGGAGAGGTAACCCTCCGTGACGGAACGCACGTGCTTTGGGTGCCGATGGAGAACGGGAAGTATCTCGGCGTGCACGGCAGGAATGAGCTCCGCTTCATGAATCATTCATCTCAGCCCACGGCGAACGTCGACGGCATTGAAGTGTTCGCGGCCAAGACCATTCGCCCCGGCACCGAGGTCACGTTCCATTACGGCGATGAGTGGGAAGACGTGGATTGAGCCGTCAGGCTCGCTTCCTGTCGTCGTGGGCACCCAAGTGCGCCCTGGTGTGCTTATTGCTGGCGGCGCTCGCCTGCGCCGGCAGAGCTGCACCTGCTGGTGCGGTGGCGCCCCATAAGTCGAAACCTCAGCCAACGCTGAAAGTCGGGCCCAACCCCGCCAGGGTTCACGGTCTCTTGTGGCGAGTGCAAGGGACTGCCGGCGTGTTGCATGTGCTTGGGTCGATCCCAGTTGTCGGCAAAGACTGGTATCCTCTGGATCCACAAATCGAGCACGCGTTTAAGACCTCGACCCGCTTGGTCGTCGAGATCAATGTGGAGGAACAGGAGCGCGAGGCTGCTGCCGAGGGCTTGGTGGCCGCGGCAAGATATACTGAACCCGACACCCTTGAGAAGCACGTCGGGGAGGGGACTTGGGTGCGCCTTGCCGAGGTGCTGGGCTCGGCGGCTGAGCGCAATGCGCTTAAGGGATTTAGGCCCTGGTTCATTGCGTTGAACATGAATCTCGGTCAGCTCGATCAACTCGGGGCTCTGCCGGAGCAGAGCCTTGAGGCGCACTTCTTGGCGCAAGCACACCCCAAAAAAATCAGTGCGCTGAATAGTGTTCAAGACCAAGTAGCGCTCTTCCAGTCGCTCGATGCCGCGCTCGCTGAGCGTTTCTTAACGAGCATGCTCGCTGAGCTCCCAAAGCTCGGCGAAGAACTCAAGATGGCGACTGAGCGTTGGCGAGCTGGTGACGCCGACGGAGTCTTTGATGCGCTCTCCGGTTCGCTACGTCGGAATTATCCTGATGTGTTCGCGCGCCTGTGGCAAACGCGTAGCCAGAGTGTTGCGCGGTCCTTATTGCGATTGATGAAACAAAGCGGCGGGATGTTTGTCATTCTCGACGCGTCGCTGCTCATTGGAGAGAACTCAGCGCTCAATGAGTTGAGCGTTCACGGCCTGACGGTTCAGCAGCTCTAGGCTGATTGAGGCGCGGGGGACGGGGGCGTCCATTCGTGTGATAAATATGTCCATATGCGGGAGTGTTTTGGTTGCTAATTAGCAACCGTTGCTATGCCCGTATCATCGCGCGCTGCTAGCATGCACGCTTCGCCGGTCAACCCAGGCCACCACCACGCGTGAAAGGAAGTTAACCTATGAGTGACGCGACGCCGCAATTGTTGAGCCATTTGGATCGCATCTTGGTCGTGGGTTTCGCCCCGTTCCAAGGTAGATCACGGAACGGCTCGCAGACGCTCTCAGAGGCCCTAGAGAAGAATGCTCCGCGCGGTGCCGTGTTGGAAGCCTTGGTGTTGCCGGTTGCTTGGGGCAGCGTGGAGCAGCTCTTGATGCCCAAGTTAAAGGCCTTTGCTCCAAGCTTGGTGTTGGGCTTGGGTGAGGGCAAGCCTGGCCAAATTACCTTAGAGCGCGCGGCACGTAACGCACGCTCCGGTGTGGATGAGTGTGGCGCCCGAGCAGAGAATGAATGGGTTGAGATGGACGGCCCCGAAGTCATCAATTCGCGGCTCAGCTATCGATTTCAGCGCCCAAAGGAGCTGCAGTTTCCACTGGTCCTCAGTGAAGATGCCGGGGAGTTTCTGTGCAACTCTGCACTCTATCGCTGCCTGGAATCAGCGGTCCTAAGTGTTGGTTTTGTCCATGTCCCGCCTCAGGAGCTGGCGGACGACGCGGCCTATCTGGGTAGGCTCTTGCCATTTTTGCTGTCGCTGATCGAGCACAACCGAGCGTCCTATCGAGGGGCGGCACCTGTGCCCGGTTCGCTTCACTCGGGGGCCACCGGCTCCTGAGTTTTTCGAGCGCAGAGGCTGGTCTTCTAGTAGCCTCTGGCGCTTGGAGATGGCGAGAAAAGCAAGGCTCCAGCGATCCTACCCTTGGTGCTGTTGGCTCTTGGGTGCTCTCGGGTCGGCTTGCAGCGACGCGGGCGTAGTGCTTTCGGCTCTTCCTCCTGAGTCCCGGCCCGCCTTGGCCGCTGTGGGCTTGGTTGCAGCAGGCGATGAACACGCGTGTGCGATTAGAGACGGAGATCTATTTTGTTGGGGTCTGAATGGCAAAGGGCAGGCAGGGGGTAGTGCCGCCGCTCAGCTCACACCGAATCGGCTAGGGGTGGGCAGCCGTTGGCAAGTGGTGGCGGCTGGAAGTGGAAGCAGTTGTGCGCTTCGCGGCGACGGGCAAGTGTGGTGTTGGGGTGATAATGCTCTCGGGCAACTCGGCACTTCCGATTTGATCGGGGGCCCACTGCCGCGACAAGTGCTGCTGGCGAAAGGCGCGAAGTCGCTGAGTTTGAAGTTCAACCACGCCTGCGTTGTCCTTGATGATGGTAGCCTGTGGTGTTGGGGTGATAATTTCGAGGGGCAGTTCGGTCTCGGAGATTTTCCGCCGGGGCAGCCAGAACCTTTGCCGAAGCAGCTTCCGATAGCGGGGATGAGTTGGGCATCTGTAGCTACCGGTCAGGGTCACACCTGCGCCATCGCGAGCGATGGGAGCCTGTGGTGCTGGGGGAGGAATACTGGCGGCGAGCTCGGGATTGGGCCAGGACCAGGGCAAATGAGGACTCCCGTTCAAGTGGGGTCGGCGAACGATTGGCTTGAAGTGGCGACGGGGCAAAGCTCCACCTGCGGCATCCGTGGCAAGGGTGAGCTGTGGTGCTGGGGGCAGAGTATCGAGGCTAGTTTGGGCACCGGTGTGAGCGATGAAGCCATTCAGTTCCCGAAGCAGATCGGCACAGCTTCGGATTTTGTGCACATTGCCGGCAACACATTTCATTCTTGCGCGTTGAGAAGAAGCTCAGAAGGTAAGCTGTGGTGTTGGGGCAGGCGGCAGGAGGGGCAGCTGGGCGAGGCACTCTCGACGCCGCGGGTTGTTCCAGAACTGTTCGACAGCAACCTCACCTGGCAAGGGGTTGCGATTGGGCGCTTCTTTACCTGTGCCTGGAAAGCGGATGGGCTGTTTTGCACTGGCGAGAACAGCCAAGGCCAACTGGGCCTGGGCGACACGAGCCGTCGCCAAGCCGCGACGCTGCTATCTCTCCCCGAGCCGTGACGTTAAGTTGCCTGCGCTCCGGATTTGAGAGCAATTCGGAAGGAATCCTTATCCACCGCTTTGGCCAACGCTTCGTCCGGCTCAACCAGGCCTTTTTTCACCAGATCGAGGAGCGCATCGTTCATAAGGCGCATGCCGGAGTTGCGCGCGGTCTGCATGATGGAAGGGATTTGGAAAGTTTTCCCTTCGCGGATGAGATTGGACACGGCTTTCGTCACCAACAAGATCTCAAGTGCCGCCGCCCGGCCGCCGCCGATCTTTTTGCACAAAGTCTGACTGACCACCCCTTTGAGTGATTCGCTCAACATCACACGGATTTGCTCCTGCTGGTCGGGCGGGTATTGGTCAATGATGCGGTCAATGGTCGAATAGGCAGTGGTGGTGTGCAGGGTCCCGAAGACCAAATGGCCAGTTTCCGCCGTTTCGATGGCGATGGCTATCGTCTCGAGATCCCGCATTTCACCGACCAAAACGATGTCTGGATCTTCACGCAAGGCCGCGCGCAGGGCACGCTTGAAGGAGTGCGTGTGGACGTTCACTTCGCGCTGATTCACGAGGCATTTCTTGTTTTCGTGCACAAACTCAATCGGATCTTCGATGGTGATGATATGGCCGGAGCGCGTACGATTGATCAGGTCCACCATCGCGCACAGGGTGGTTGATTTGCCGCTACCTGTTGGCCCCGTCACCAGCACCAAGCCCTTGCTCAGATTGCACATGTCAATGATGGCTTGCGAGAGCCCAAGCTGTTCCGCCGTTAGGATTTTGCTAGGAATGATGCGGAAAACACCCCCGATCCCCTTTCGGTCCATGAACAGATTCGCACGAAATCTTGCCTCGCCGCTGAGCGCGTAGGCGAAATCCGTATCGTTGTCCTCCGCGAATTGTTTGCGGTTGCGTTCCGGGATGATAGGCCAGACAAGCGCGCGCATTTGTTCGGCGTTGATCCGCCCGTAGCGGTCAAGGCGCATGAGTTCGCCATCTTTCCGGATCATGGGGATCTCGTCGGAACTCAGATGCAGATCGGAACCACCGAGCTCAATCAACAGCCGAAAGAGCGTGTTCATGTCGAGCGAACTCTTGCTGCTCGCAGGGGGCGGGCGCACGGGCTGCTCAGTAGGCGCTGGAGTGGCGAACGGCGCGGCGTCCAGCGCCATCAGGTCTCGCGGTTGAGCTGGTGCTCTTGGAGCTTCTAGACGCGAGCCAAAACCCAAAACCGCCGGCATGGAGGGTTTGCTTGGGGGGTCACTTTCGGCTGGCCTGACCGCGGGCGCTGATGGCAATGTTGCTGAGCCGCCCATGCCGTTCCAGCCGCCAGCGCGCTCTGGTGCCGTGGGTTTGGAAAGCATGTCTTGCCCGTCCAATTCGAGCATGCTGGGCATATCGCGCCGTCCGTCGCTCGGGCGCAGGGTGCATTCGACTCGCCCTTTCCAGTCACGAATGCTCACTTCAACGGATGCCAAGCCCGGCGCTGTGTAGATAAAGTCCGAAGCACCGGAACGCTCAAGCTCGGTTCGCGTTTGGTCGGTTGCGATCTCGGAGACGAGAAACTGTACTTGCCCAGCGGTGGGGCGTTTAGGGCCCAACTGCGTGGCTTGGCCAGCCACAATCATGATGGGATCGGAGTTGCCGATCATCTTGATTTCACTGCCTTTTTTGGCAAACATTGCGGCTATAAATTTGTCAAGTTGTGCCATCAGGACCTCGTTGTATTGGGGGTTTCGCTGGAGGTGGGCGGCACCGTGATAGAAGGATTGTGGTCGCGAACGGTTTGAATGGCGTCGCGGTGTAGGTACAGAATGTGGCTGCCAACAAACAGGGGGACGAAGGTGCTTTGGGTGTTGAGCCAGTCCAACGTGCGTGACCGCCCTTGCGGGAGTGCGAGATAAATCATTCCCGATAGGGGCGGCTGTCCCATGAGCTGAATAGTCACATTCACCTCGCTGGCTTGGGAACGAGCCGAACGTGAGCGGTCGTCAGTTGGCTTGGGCGCCTTAACATAGGCGATAGCGGATTTGCCAACGAGCAGGGCGTCGCGCGGCACTCCGGTTTCATGCAGCACTGGGAAAAACGCCTGCGATTCATTCAATCGATCATCAAGGGTCTCGGCGCCTAGGTGTTTGCCAGCCGCCGGGCGCAGGAACACGCAGCCAAGCAGCGTGCGTCGGTCGCGGAGCACCACTTCGACCTCTACACTGTGGGTCTCTAGTTGAAAGTCGCTGTCTGTCATTGCCTTGGCTCGAAATGAGAAAACGCCCAAATAGGTAGGCGGCAGCTGCCCCGAGGAGATTAAGGCCTCGCGCACTCCACGTGGAAAAATCTAGCGATTCTTGCAGCTGGCTAGCCGCCTTTGCCTACAGAGAAGGAGGCGTTCGCACAGTGTAATCCTGGGCCTAGTTGCGATCAAAACGGATTGGGGCGCAGCTCCCGTGCGCAGGTGCCGTTAGATGAGAGGGGGATATTTGAGCATGGCATCCAGCGACTTCAAGATCACCCAGGGGGCAGGCCCAGCAGCGGCGCGCATCGTGATGGTGGAAGGGCCTCACATTGGCGAGCGCTTCAACCTGTCGTTGAGCACGGTGATAGGGCGCTCCACCCTGGCAGATGTGTGCGTAGAAGACGTGGGGGTTTCGCGGAAGCACGCTCAGATCCAAAAGTCCGAAGAAGGTAGCTATGTGCTTTCTGATCTAGGGAGTAAGAACGGCGTATTCGTCAACGATAGCAAGATCGACCAACACAGCTTGAGGCCGGGGGATCGAATACAGCTCGGGCCGCGCGCGACGTTTGTCTTCGGTTACATGGATCCGGTTGAAGAACAGTTGCGGCAGAAACAACGCCTGGAAACGCTCGGGCGGGCAGTTGCTGGTATCGCGCATGATCTGAACAATGTGGTCGGCGCGTTGTCGGCCAATGCCGATTTTCTGGCGAGGCTGAACCCTGACGCCAACTTCAAGACGGCAGATGTTGCCGAGGCTCTCGAAGACATGAAGCTGGCAGCGTTGCAGGCTCGCAACCTGACTCGCAGCGTCGTGAACTTCGCTCGCGGCCGACCTACGAGCTTTGGCTTGGTGGATATGTCCGAGCTATGTTCCGAGACCCTCCGCTTGGCTCGGCACGCCTTAGGCCGCAGCGTGGAAGTCGAACTCGATTTGACCCCAAAGCTCGTGGTCCGAGGCTCTCAGTCGGAGCTTCAGCAAACCGTCATGAATCTTCTGGTCAATGCCCGAGATGCCATGCCAAACGGCGGAAGATTGAGAGTTTCCACCAGGTCGCGCCAAGGCAAGGATTGCGAGAAGACGCTCGATCTAGTGGCTACAGAAATGTACGTCATGGTCGAGGTCGCAGACGGTGGTGCGGGGATCGACCAGGAGATCTTACCTCACATCTTTGAGCCCTTCTTCACGACGAAAGGGCATGGCAGTGGTTCGGGCATTGGCCTGGCCACCGTTAAGGACGTCGTGGGCCTGCACAAGGGCCGTGTGGCCGTGCAAAGCAAGGCCGGAGAAGGCACCGTCTTCCGTATCTATTTGCCGCGGCTTGAGCTCGAGGCCACAGCCAACCCGAGCACAGGGAAGATGGAAGCCATCAAGCTTGCAGCCGAGCATCCCAATCGCGGCAGCCTCATCCTGATTGTGGATGATGATCCACTGGTGCGCCGCAGCGTCGCACGCCTCCTTTTGGGCGAGAGCTACCAGGTTGCGGAGGCGGAGAACGCCCAGAAGGCCTTGGAGCGCTACCAGCAATTTCCTCAGCCCGATCTGGTGTTGATGGACCTCGATATGCCTGGCATGGGCGGCGAAGAGGCTTACCGTGAGCTGCAGAAGATAGACCCGGGAGTCCTGGTGGTGCTGTGCACCGGCCGAGCGGATCTGGATCCAACGGCTCGGGGATTGGTGAGCGGTGCCGCCGCCACGCTACAAAAGCCCTTCAGCGGCGACACACTGCGCGCCACGCTCGCGACACTCTTGCTTCAGGCGGCAGCACTTGAGGACGAGGTCACGGTCATGCACCAGGATCTCAGCAAGTATCGCCGAACGCCGTAAGCGGTGCCCCCAGGAGGGTGTTGCCCTTACTTGGCGGGCTGTTCCTTGACCTTGGTGAACGCAATCTTATCGACGCCATTTCTCTTCAGGATGTCCAACACCCGGATCACCAGGCCATGCTTGGCCTTGATCTCACCGTTGATGATGGCCTTCACATCCGGATCCTTACGCTTGGCATCGCGCGCCCGCTGGACGAGGGCCTGAACATTAGGGAGCTCTTCGCCGTTTAGAACGATCTTCTGCTGCTCCGTGATCTTGATGCTCAGAATTTCCATGACCGCGCCAGCTTGCGTCGTTGACGACTTCGGTAACTCCATCGTGAGCCCCTGGGAGATCACGATTTTGGCAGTCACCATCATGATGATGAGCAACACCAGGGTTACGTCCACGAGGGGCGTCACGTTGATGCCGGAAATCATCTCGTCACTCTCTGATCTTGCACGGCGCGCCATGGGTGTCCTCTATTCCTTCAACTGAGCGGGCCCTTGGGCCAGCCAACACCCGGCACCGAGGAGGGCGGACTCTAGGGGAAAAGCTTCCGGCGGGCGAGAGCTTCGTTCACGACGTCGATCAAATCTTGTTGGCTTTTTTCGGGGGCAGTGCTCTGCGCTCGGGTGATTCCGGGAGGCAGGCGGGTCAGCGCCAGGCGGCGCTGGGGGACAGAAAACTGCAGGGAAATGTCACGGTTCCGACATTGGCCGCTCGGATCTCCGCTTGGGTCGTTCCAGTAAGTATTCATTAGCGGGCCCGCACAGGCCTCTGAGATGATGCCATGCGCGACATTCTTAAAGTTCAAAAGTTGGCTATGCGTGAGAGTCGTCGCCGCGAGGCTAGCCCACTCGGGAGGCGTGACGGGATCGTGGAACCCACTCAAGAGCAACGTGGGGACATCGCTCGCCGCGGCCAGGTGCTCCTCAGGAGCTGCAGGAGACACATTCCAAGTTTTGCACTGTGTTAAGATTCTCGTGACCCCCGAGATCGCGACCACGGAAGGAGGGAGATCCTTCTCCGCCTGCAGCGTTGCTTCGAGCGACGCAAACGGCGCGTAGTCGCTGCACACCACGGACAGGTACATCCCGAGCGAGAGGGTGCTTTCCGCTGTAGGATCCGGATCGCCAAACACAACGCCCTCAAAGAGGCTAAAATCGCCCTCAGAAAGCTGGGAGATGATTTCGGGCACCGCCGCGACCGCTGAGGCGCTGTAGCTCAAATTGAAGATCAGGGACATCACATCGCTCCCTGTGAGCTGATGTGACATGCCTGCGCGGTTGCCGACTGGTGCCGGTTGAGCGTTCAGGCGATCGATGAGATCATAAAAGACGCGCTCAAGATTCGGATAGCCGAGCGCGCAGTCGCTCTGTGCAGCGCAGGTTTGGAACATGGCGTCCAAGGCGCGTTTGAAGTTCACGGCACCCGTTGCGGCGAAGTCCACCTGGGTCGGGAGTACGGAATCCAAGATCACACTGCTCACGCCCTCAGCGTGATAACGCGCGACATCCAGGGCGAGGCGTGTCCCGTAAGAAACTCCGAGCAAGTGCCATTTGGCATAGCCGAGAGCGCTGCGCAGATCGTCCACATCCGCCGCATTCTCCCGGGAATCGTAGTCGTCGAGGTGCGCGATGCTGGAGAGTCGCGTGCGGCAGCTTTGCAGCTGCGTCAGTGCCTGAGTGGCTGCCGCTGCACCCATCAAACTTTCATTCGTCCCCGGCCCTCCCAGCTCAGGGCAGGTGAGTGCCAGGCCGTAACCCGTGCCGCGCTGATCGAAGACGACGAGATCCCGCTCGGTGACTAACGGTTCAAAGGCGATCGTGAACCCGCTCGTAACACTTTGAATAGCGTTGCCGCCGGGGCCACCCTCTAAATATACGACTGGCTCTCGTGTTCTGGCGAGCGGCGAGGAACTCCGGATAACGATAACTGGAAGCCGCAACATTCGAGTGCTTCCACCGGTGCGCGATTCGGGCACCGTCAGCTCCCCACAGTCGACATTGGCAGATAAGAGTGTCAGCGGGCAGGGGGTGCCTGTGAGGCGGCCGTCCGCGCTGGTAACTAGCGGTCGCCACGCCCAGCGTTCAAGCGGGGGGGGCTTGTCCTCGCTGCTGCAGTTCAGCAGCGCCAGGGCCAAGCCAAGTCCACACCACTTCCGAATTTCACGCATCCGTTTCATTGGTCACCTCCCGGTGCGTCGCCGCGCTCCTCGAGTGCTCTGGCTTAACACATGGGAGCTGGCTCCGCCCACCCTTGGTCCGGTCTGGGCGCAGGGGCTAGTCGGATTCTTGGCCTTTGCTAGGCTGGGGTTGGGCCCATGACCCAGGCCACTTCAAAGGCGCCGAGCGGCATTCTTGCATTGCTCGGACCGACCAACACCGGAAAAACGCACCGCGCTATCGAGCGGATGTTGGAACACGCTTCTGGCATGCTGGGCTTGCCACTCCGCCTGCTGGCGCGAGAGGTGTACGATCGGATCACTGAACGGATTGGGGAACAGGCCGTCGCGCTGATAACTGGCGAGGAAAAACGCATTCCTCGCGAACCTCGCTATTGGGTGTGCACCGTTGAGGCCATGCCCATGAGTCAGCAGGTCGATTTCCTTGGGGTCGACGAAATCCAGCTCTGTGCACATCCTCAGCGTGGCCATATTTTCACGGAGCGGTTGCTGTCTGCGCGGGGGCGTCTGGAAACCTGGTTCATGGGTGCCGATACTATGCGGCCGCTCGTGCGGGAGCTCGTGCCGGAAGCTCGAATCAAGCGGCATCCGCGCTTGAGCCAACTCCACGCAGTGGGTCGCGTGAAGCTTGGTGCATTGCCGCCACAGAGCGCTGTGGTGGCCTTCTCGACCCCTCGCGTTTATGAGCTTGGAGAGCGAATTAAGGCTCGGCGCGGAGGAGCTGCGATTGTGATGGGGGCGCTTTCGCCGCGTGCCCGAAACGCCCAAGTGGCGCTCTATCAATCGGGTGAAGTGAAGTACATGGTGGCCACCGATGCGATCGGTATGGGCCTCAATATGAGTCTCGATCACGTGAGCTTTGCGGATATCTCAAAGTTCGATGGCGTTTCGCAACGCGAGCTAGAGGTGCCGGAACTCGCTCAGATTGCTGGGCGAGCCGGGCGCCATTTGAACGACGGGACCTTCGGCACACTCTTTCCCGGGCGGGCGCTTGCTGAGCCGGTGAATCGCGCCATTGAGCTTCACAGATTTTACCCGCTTCGGCAGGTTTATTGGCGAAATTCTAGCTTGGATCTGGGGAGTTTGGACGGGCTCATCCGCTCGCTGTGCGAGCTGCCGCGACAGCCTGCGTTTCGCCTTTCCGAGCAGGCGATCGATCTTCGCGTTCTAAGGCGTCTGGCTGATACCGAAATCGTGAGGAAGCTTGCCACGACCGAGCAAACGGTGGCCCTCTTATGGCAGGTTTGTCAGGTGCCTGATTTTAGGCAGCTCACGCCCGAGGTTCACGGTAAATTAGTGCTCGAAATATTTTCGGAGCTCATCGAGCGTGGGCAGTTGAGTTCAGAATGGATGCGGGCACGCGTGCGCGCTATCGAACGGCCCGACGGCGATCTTGACTTGTTGTTAACCCGGATGGCACAGATCCGAACCTGGACCTATGTGGCCAATCAAAGCGACTGGGTCGAGCACGCCGCCGCCTGGCAGGCCGCCACGCGCGAAGTTGAAGACCGCCTGAGTGACGCGCTGCACGCGCGCCTGGTGGAGCGTTTCGTCGAACGGGGTCGACAACTGGTGACGATCGAAGGGGAGCCGCCCATCTCGGGCAAAGGGCTGTTTTTAAGCCCTTTTGAGAGCCTGCGCACCCGTTATGGCGAACTCCTGGCGGGGAGCGAGTCGCCCGGAAAAAACGGCGGATTCGTCGAACGTCTGATAGATGCCCCCTTTGAAAGGCTGCATTTGGATGCTCAAGGGCGAATGACCTTCGAAGGGCGAGAGGTGGGTAAGTTAATGGCAGGCCAGAGCTTGCTTTTGCCCGAAGTCACGGTGCTGCTTCCCGAGTTGAACGCTGGGGAACGTCGTCGCGTGGAACGGCGCCTGCGTGCTTGGTCAAAAGATTTGCCCGAAGAGCTTTTCGGGAAGTTGCGACACGGGGAGTTGCAAGAACTCTCAGGTGCAGCGCGCGGTATCAGGTACCAGCTCGAACAACATCTGGGCAGCATCCTGGTCCGTGAGGCGCGTGAGCAGATGGCGGCGCTCACCGAGCCGGACCGCCAAGGGCTCCGTGGGCGTGGTGTTCGAATCGGACGCCACGTGGTTTACGTTGAGTCGAGCGTCACCGAGTTTGCACTCACGGTCCGTTTGGCGTTGTGTTCGGCGTACACACGCCGGGCTGCGCCCGTCCTCAAAGGTGAAGAGTGCGTGGACTTGGCGCCCGGCTGGGATGCAGCGTCCTACGCCGCTTTTGGGTACTGGGCGGTTGGGTCACGGGCGCTCCGCGCGGACACCGTGGAACGTCTCTCAAGCCAGATTTATCGGCTCGCTCTGAACCAGGAATGCCTCCCGGAGCCGATCTTGGGGATGCTGGGCGAAGACCCGGGAACGCGCGAGGCGTGGCTGCGCGCGCTCGGATTTCGGTTCTCCGAGGCAGGTGAAGTGCTCCTGCCCAAGTCGAAGCGTCGTCCCAGGTGGTACAGGCGTCGAACGTCGGCATAGGCCCTTTGCTAGCCGGCGGGCTCTCGTGTTACGCGGGCTCGCTATGGCTCGCATTCTTCGCTCTCTCCCTGCACCGGGCACACGGATTGGGATCGCTTTTTCTGGTGGTCTCGATACACGCTGCGCCGTCGCCTGGCTTTCGCGGCACGGTATCGCGGTTCACGCGTACACGGCTGACCTCGCTCAGCCTGATGAACGCGATACCAGCACCATTCCGCCGGCAGCCATGCAGCATGGAGCCTCCGCGGCCAAGCTCCTCGATTGCCGTGAGGCGCTGTGCCGAGAAGGCATTGTCGCCATTCAGTGCGGCGCATTTCACCTCAGCACCGGTGGACGTAAATATTTCAATACCACGCCGCTCGGCCGCGCTGTCACCACCACCGCCATCATCCGAGCCATGCGCGAGGATAACGTCCACATTTTCGGCGATGGCAGTACCCACAAGGGTAACGATATCCAGCGCTTTTACCGCTACGGTGTGCTCACCAATCCCGACCTTCAAATCTACAAGCCGTGGCTCGATCAGGCATTCGTCGATGCCTTCGGCGGCCGCAAAGAAATGAGCGAATACCTCGTCTCTGAAGGCCTGCCCTACAGCATGAGCACCGAGAAGGCTTACAGCACGGATTCGAACTTGCTCGGCGCCACGCATGAGGCAAAAGACCTCGAATACCTGGATCGCGGAGTCAATATCGTGGACCCCATTATGGGGGTTGCCTTCTGGCGATCGGATGTCCAGATCACACCCGAGAAGGTAGCGGTGCAGTTTGAGCGGGGAGTACCTGTGGCGATCAACGGGCAGCGCTTCGCTTCCAAATTCGAGCTGATGCGCGAGGCGAACACGGTTGGGGGGCGGCATGGCCTCGGCATGAGCGATCAGATCGAGAACCGTGTGATTGAGGCCAAGAGTCGCGGCATCTATGAAGCGCCCGGGATGGCGCTTCTGCATATCGCTTATGAGCGCCTGCTAAGTGCCATCCACAATGAGAATTCACTCGACCTCTACTTCACGCTCGGTCGTCGGCTCGGGCGCATGCTGTATGAAGGGCGTTGGTTCGACGCGGAATCGATGATGATCAAAGATGGGCTGACGCGCTGGATGGCGCCGAGTGTGAGCGGAACGGTGACGCTTGAGCTGCGGCGTGGCGAGGATTATTCGCTCTTGAAAACCGAGGCCGAGTACATGGCGTATGCGCCCGAGAAGCTGAGCATGGAGCGCGTGGAGGACCCGGCGTTCACTCCGGGGGATCGAATTGGTGCACTGGAGATGCAAACATTAAGTGTCACTGATACTCGAAGCTTCCTGATGCACCATCTAGAGAGCGTCCAGCAGCTCACAGGTGTAGAATCTCCGCTGCGGGAGCTGTTGGAGAAGAAGGAGTAAGACCTGGAGCGCAGTTCTTTGTGGTGGAGCGTCTCGAAATGAAACCCGCCTGCGGGCAAAGCTTGCTGGATAGGCGGGGTCGGAGTAACAGGCGCGAAGCTGCTACCTCATCAGTTTTTCGCGGTCGTCGTTGAGATCCGCTCTGACGGCCGGCCGACGTCATGCTACCTTTGCAGACTGAGTGGCACAGCTCCTCAATGCCACCGACTCTAGCGACCTGAGCGCACCACCCACATCAAGCCGCCACGGGGTTTACCACGAATGTCAAAAGACTCTACGCCCGCAGTAACGAGCCCTCCCAATGGCCCTTCGAGCCAGAACACCAGCCAGCCGCGAGCACCGATGAATCCACCCAAAGCGAAACCAGGTGAACCAAGAAGCCTCGCCTTCTATCTTCTCTATGCAGTCGGCATGCACGTCGTGCTGTTGGTCTTGGCGGGGTTCAATAAAAAGCCCGAAGCGGCAGTGACACCGGAAACGCCAATAGAAGTCACGCTAGAAGCTCCCAAGGAGGAGGCGCCGCCCGCGAAGATCGAGCCTCCGCCTGTCGAAAAGCCTGTCGAAAAGCCTGTTGAGGCTGCTCCTCCCGAAAAATCGGAGCCAAGGCCGATTGAGAAGTTTGTTACCCGAGAAGTGGTTCCTGAAAAGCAGCCTGAGGCGAGCATCGCCGATGAGCTAGCGACGATCGATGAGCCCTCTTCCGCTGACAATAAGCCATCTTGGGTTCCACAGGTGAATCCAAGGAAGGGGACAATCAAGGGAGAGGCTGTCGCCGAGGTGAAGCCTGCGCCGAAGCTCGATCAAGTTTTTAGCAAGCAGGGAACCCGCAAAATAGGCAGCATTGGTCGCCGCGATACGGCTGCCGGAACCGGCAATGGTCCGGCGGGCGCTGGCATGGCGTGGGGCAAGAAAAACACCGGGTTGCCGATCGTATCAGGGATGGGTGTGTTTGGCAGCGGCAAGAAGGGTGCGCTCAAGGGCACGTTGTGCTTCGTCCC
>Ga0105048_10002934_pt1 | contig 27906 bp, 12 predicted proteins | sample MAT05_FD_78382 | JGI IMG/M metagenome (GOLD analysis project Ga0105048, IMG submission 78382) | Freshwater microbial communities from Lake Fryxell liftoff mats and glacier meltwater in Antarctica - MAT-05 | ecosystem: Environmental > Aquatic > Freshwater > Ice > Liftoff microbial mat | place...
GCATCGAGAGGGCGCTATCAAAGCGCCCCTCCTTGTTCTCCCACCACGATTTCTTGGGCCTGAAACGAATCACACCCACAGGCTTCTGGAGTGCTTCTTCCCGCGTGCCTTTTTGCAGACAATTCTTTTACATCTTCGGGTCGAGATTCTGACAACCTCCGCGGCAGCCTGCCGCAATATCTTCCCTACCATGAAAACCCCCATTCTCGTCGCGATGGTCGTCGCGGCTTTCACCTGCCTGGCTGTTTCGCAGCAGCCTGTGCCTCCGCCTGTCGCACCACCGGAGCCGCCGAAGGTTGTCACGAAGGAGAATACGATCTTTGTGCCGTTCGAGAAGATCGAGGAGGTTTTCGCCGGGCAGGAGCAGGGGGTCTTTTTGCCATATCGCGAGTTTCTCGAGATGTGGAACAAGCTGAACCTGCCGGAGAAGATCAAGAAGGTGGAGCCGCCGGTGGATGGCGTGGTGGCAGGCGCGACTTACAGCGGGAAGGTGGAGGGCGACCTCGCGGAGATAAAGGCGAAGGTGAACTTCGAGGCGCTCAAGGAAGGGTGGTCGCAGATTCTTCTCGGTGCGGGTCTGGCGCTGGCGGAGGCGAAGACGAATGCGTTGCTGAACGCGACCGACGCAGGACAGACGATCATTTTTCAAAACAAGGGAAGCTATTCGCTGGAGGCGACGGTGTATGGGAAGGTGACGCGCGACAAGGGACGCGCGACGCTGCCGCTGAAGCTGCCGCGCGCCGCGGTGTCACAGTTTGAATTGCTCATTCCGGACAAGGGGCTGGAGTTTGTCATCACGCCGGCGTCGGCATTCAGCGCGGTGGAGCAGGATGGCGGGACGAGGCTTGCGGTGTATTTTGGCGCTTCGCAGGAGGTGACGATTTCGTGGACGAAGAAGGGCGGGGAGACGGCGCTGCCGGCGCTGCTCTTCGTGGATGCGGCCACGGATGTGCGGCTGAGCGCGGGCGCGACGCATGCGGATGTGACGCTGAACTATCGTATCCTGCGCGCGGGGGTGAATGCGTTCGACGTTTCGTTGCCTGCGGACCTGCAAGTGCTGAGTGTGGAAGGCGCGAACATTCGCGAGTGGAAGCCAGCCGCGGGCGTCGCAGGGGCGGGGATGCAGAAGGTGCATGTGGAACTGCACACGGCGGCGAAGGATTCGTATCAATTGCGCCTCGGCCTCGAAGCGGCGCTGCCGCCGCTGCCGCAGACGGTTAAACTGCCGGTCGTGCAGGCCGAAGGTGTCGAGCGGCAGAGCGGCAGCGTGACGGTTTCCGCGGATGGTGAATTGCTGGTGGAGGCGACGGATTTGCAGGGGCTGACTCAGCAGGCGCAGGCGGCGGCGAAGGGAGCGCCGGCCGGGAATGTCGGCAGCTATCGCTATCTGCGTCTGCCGATCGCGGGTGTGCTGAAGGTGAGCCAGGCGAAGCCGCAGGTGGAGGTGGCGAGCAGGACGCTGTTCACGGTGGACACGGAGCAGGCGATGCTGAACGCGACGTTCAACTACACGGTGAAGAAGGCGGGGATTTTCGACGCGGAGATCGAGCTGCCGGATGGATTCCCGAATGCCGAGGCAAAGGGCGATGTCGTCGCGTCATCGACTGTGACGAAGGGCGCGGACAACAAGGCGGTGCTGATGGTGAAGTTCAAGCAGCGACAGGCGGGGGCATTTTCCTTCACGGTGACCGACGAGGCGAATCGCGCGAAGCCCGATGATGTCGCCACGGTGCCGGTGTTTCATCCGCGCGGAGTCGATCGGCATGATGCGAAGGTCGCTGTGGCGATTCACCAGAGCCTGAAGGCGAACACGACGGACAAGGCGGACATGCGCGAGGAGGACATCGGAAATTTCGAGAGCCTGCCGATCAAGGACGCCGCGCGCACGCCGCTGACGCTCGGCTTCCGCTATCGTACGCAGGCGGTGCAGGCGCTCGCTGGGGCAAAGCTCGCATTCGAGCTGCGCAAGCCGCGGGTCTCGGCGGAGGTGTTGACGTTGCTCGATGTGCGGGAGACTCTCACGCGGCATTCGTGGGTGGTGAATTACACGGTCGAGTTTGCCGGGGTGAACGAATTCAGCATCGAGGTGCCAAAGGCGATCGCGGACGATTTGCAGATCGAGGGCGCGAACATCAAGGAGCGGACCAAGAGCGATGCGAAGGATGCGCAGGGGCAGCCGACGGGTGCGGTGGTGTGGCGCGTGGTGTTGCAGGACAAGGTGCTGGGCGAGCAGACGCTCACTTTCACTCACGACGCTGCGCGCGCGGAACAGAAGCCCGGGGCGGTGGTGCCGGTGGCGCTGCACGAGGTGAAGGCGCTGAATGTCTTCCGCGAGACGGGGCAGGTCGCGGTGCTGAAGGACGGCAATCTGGAATTCACCACGACGGAAGCGAAGGGCCTGGAGGGCATCGACCCGAAGGAACTCAACGCCGAGCTCCAGCGCGACGGCATTTTCCTCGCCTACAAATACAGCCAGCATCCGGTGTCGCTGAGCCTGAGTGTGTCGAAGAATTTCTACCTCGATGTGCCGCAGGCGGTGGTGACCTACGCGGTGCTCACGACCGTGATGGCGGAGGATCAGGCGGAGACGACCGAGGTGATCTATTGGGTGAAAAACAACTCGCAGCAGTTCTTCAGCGTGCAGCTTCCGGTGCGCGGCGGGAAGCTGGCGCGGCTGCTCAGCGATGCGTTCGTGAATGGCGAGCCGCAGCAGCCGAGCAAGCGGCCGGATCGAAATGAGGTGCTCATCCGGCTGCCGGTGCATCAGGAGACGAACGCGGAGTTTGCGGTGCGATTCGTCTATGAAGTGGCGAGTCCGAACCCAGGGCAGAAGCTCGGCTGGCGCGGTCATCTGGATATCGCGCCGCCGCAGCTTGCGGATGTGAAGGTGCTGCAATCCCGCTGGACGCTGTATCTGCCGGCGTCGCAGCGCTACGTGGATTTCGGCGGAGCGATGCGGGAGGACTTCGGGGCGTTCGGCTGGGAGCGGCTGGCGCGCGGACTGCGGCTGTTCATTCCGCAGGTCGGCCCCGCCGCGCCGCCGGTGCTCGGCGATGCGCACGCGCAGCCGCCGCAATTGCCGGTGGCGAAGAGCGCGGGCTTTGACACGCAACTCCGCAGGGAGGGCTCGCGCGTGGAACTCCGCCGGATGGACGCGCCGGCGCTGGTGCAGGTGAGGCATCGGGGAAAGACGTATGCATTCCTCATCGAAGCGCTGGCGGCATTGCTGGCGTTCGCGGGTGCGATCCGGATGCTTGGTCGCGGGCGCTCTGCACGGTGGTCGTATTTCATTTTCATCGGACTTGGCGCGCTGGTCGTCTCGGGTGCGGTGCATCCCCGTGCGGCAGCTCCGTGGCAGATGGCGGCGCTGGGCGTGTTCGCGGGTGCGGCGATCTGGATCATTGGTGGCGTCGCGGGCGGATTGCGGGACATGGTGCGGCGTCGCCGGGAACGGGCAGCGGGGAGAGCTGCCGAAGCCGCCGCTGAAGCCAATGAACGTGCGGCGAGACGTGCGAATGCACTGGCGCAGAATGCCACGCGTGCGACTGCCGCGAAATCCGAACCGGGCACCCATCCCGGCCAGCCGCCGACGCAACCGGGGGCACAGCCGTGAGTGCGGCGATGAATCGGTATGGTGCCGTTCAATGTGGTGCCGACGACCCGCCGGCACTGGCCGCGAAGGGTGCTCACGCACGCGGGGCCGGCGGCCTTCGCCATTCGCCATGCCGACGAATCGTCGGCGATACATCGGACCGACGGGTCGTCGGTGCCACATTCAGCCGACGATTCGTCGGCACCACTTTCAGCCGATGGCTCATCGGCGCCCTATTGCTCGCGTTCTTTTCGGCAACAGGTTGCGCGGCGGAGCCGGGGCCGATGCCGCCGGATCGACGCGAGCTTTGGGTGCCGACGGAGAAGGTGGCGCGCATCCTCGGCAAGAAGGCGGTGCTTTTGACGCGCGATCAGTATGAAACGCTTTTGCGGGATGCCGCCGGTCCCAAGGCGCCGAAGCCGGTGGCACCCGCGGCGGCGGCCCTTTCCAACGCGACATTCCGCGCCGTCCCGAATGGCAGGACGTTGCAGATCCATGCGGAACTCATCGTGAACGTTCTGCGCGACGGCTGGGCGGAGATGCCGCTCGAATTTCCTGGGGCCGTTGTCGGCGAGGTGAAGATGGAGGGCGAAGCGGTGCTGATGCCCGCGGTGCCGGCGCCTGCAAAAGGGAAGGCGCAGGCCCCTGCGCGGCTGCCTGCGGTTCTCGTCATCCGCGGTCGCGGGGAGCATCGCATTACGCTGGAACTCACCACGCCGATCCGGGATGCGGCGGGCGTCAGCAGTTTCGAGTTCAGCGTGCCCGGTGTGGCGTCGGGCACTTTCTCTCTCGTGCTGCCGGTGGGCGCGACGGTCGAGCAGATGCCGCAGGCTGCGAAAATTACAGCGGACGCGCGGGTGACGACCGCGGCGATCGCGCTTCTGCCATCGGCGCAGCATCTCGCGCTGTCATGGAAGGGCGCGATCTCCGCCGTGGCGGCGCGGGTGCCGATTCAGGCGCAGGCGCAGGTGCGCTACCAGATCGATGCGGAGAAGGTCGCGGGTGGTTTTCGCTTCGCGATCGAATCGCTGCTCGGCGATTTGCCGGAGATGTTTGAGTTCTCGCTCACGCCGGGTGTGAAGGTCCTCGCCGTGCGTGCCGATGAATTGCGCGGATGGGAGGCCGACGATGGGAAGCTCGTCGCGAGACTGCAACCCGGGGCGCGGAAGAAGGTGGAGATCGAATTGCACATCGAGTTCCCGGCGCTCGCGGGGAAGGACTCCGCGGCCCTCGCGCTGACGGTGCCGTCGCTCAAAGGTGTGCCGAGGATCGAGGGCACAGTTTTCGTCGCGGCGGATGACGATGTGCTTGTGAAGGACATTCCGCCGGACCCGACGCTGCGGCGGACACCGACCGTTGAGGACAAGGGCGAGCGCGGATTTTTTGCCGCGTACACTTTTTCCGATGGCGCGAAGGGGTTGAAGGTTTCCGTGGAGCGGGCGCGACCGAGGGTCGAGGCGGACATCGATACGCTGGTGGAGTTCCGCAGCGACGCGGTTCGCCTCAGCCGCACGGTGACTCTGCACGAGCAGAAGGGACGCCGTTTTTCGATGACGATCACGCTGCCAGCGGGCGAGGAATTGCTCGATGTCCGGCGGATCGAAGACGCCGGCGCGGAATGCGAGCCGGAGTGGACACAGGAAGGCGGCGTGGTGCTCATCAAGTGGAGCGATGAATCCGCGAAGCCACGGGTGTTCCGTCTGCGCACACGAGTCGAGCCGGAGCGATGGACCGAGCTTCCGCCGAAAGGCACGACCTTCACGCTCGGCGATGCAAAGATCGCGGATGCGGCGAAGGTGACGGGCTACATCGCGCTGGTGGCGGAACCGGCGTTCCGGCTCGAAGCGCAGCCGGGCGAGACGCTGGAGCGGCGCGACGGGCGGGCGACGCCGGTGCGCGGTGACTACGCCTGGTTCCGCCGGGACACGTTCGAGCTGAAGGTGAAGATTGTGCGACGTCCCGCGGAAGTGCTCGCTGCGTTGACGGGTTACGCGCTGCCGCTGGAGGGCCTGCTCGACCTGCACGCGTCTATGAACTATCAGTTCCTCGGCGGTGGAACGCGAACGGTGCGGCTCCGGGTGCCGAAGGAATTTGCGCCGGACTTTCACTTTGAAGGCGCATCCATCGCCGAGCGCGCGCTCGTGGATGATGTCTGGACGATCACGTTTCAGAAGGAACTCACCGGAGCCTACGCGCTGGCGATCTCGGCGCAGGTGCCGATCGTGCGCAAGGCGGGGGACGGCGATGCGGCGAAGGGCTGGTCGTTTGCCGCAAGGGTGCCGGTGATTTCGCCCCTCGATGTCGTGCGCGCCAGCGGGCTGTGGGCGATCGAGGCGAATACGGAGACGGAGATCCATTTCGATGCCGCGGGAATGAACGAACTCGACTCGCTGCTCGCGCCGCAGATTCCCGGCTACACACCGCGGCATCGAGTCATCGGCGTCTTCGGCTGGCTCGGCGCGGACTACGCGCTCACGCTGAACGGCGTGCGCCACGCAGCCGCCGGCATGCTCACGGCGGTGGTGGACCGGCTCGAATTGAACACCGTCATCTCGACCAGTGGACGGCATCTGCACGAGGCCATTTACCATCTGCGCGCCGCGGGAGTGGAGTATCTCGATGTCGCGCTGCCGCGCGGCGCGGGCCTGCTCTCGGTCGCCATCGACGGCGTGGCGGTGAAGCCCGTCGCGAGCGAGCCCGGCACCGTCCGCCTCCCGCTCCCGGCGAAACGCGACACGGATGCGCAGGTCGCCGCGACGTTCGTCTATGAAACCCAGGGCGGCGCATGGGAAAGCCGCGGCACGCTCGCGCTGAACGCGCCATCCATCGCCGGTGACATCCCGGTGCTGAAGAGCAAATGGCGCGTCTGGGTGCCGGAGGGATTTTCGTTCTCGGACATCGAGAGCAACCTGCCGGTGCCGGAGTCGTTGCCGGAGCCGTTGCTCGTCGAGACTCTCGCACCAATGGCAGTGGGCGTGATCACCGCGCCGTATTTTTTGTTCGAGTTCGTCGCGCGGGATGTCGGCGAACACTCGGCGTCGATGGGTGCCAGCTCGCGAGGGTTCACATCGACTGCTCAGATGATGGTCAGCGGACAGGTGCGGATGGGCGCCTCCGCGGCAGCTTACTCGGAGGAACTCGTGAACTTTTTCGGGACGCAGATTCACGTAATGCTGAGTGCCGAGGTGCGGAAGCGCGCCGAGATGCGGATGCGTTCGCTCCATCCAGACCTGGAGCCGGAGGACGTGAAACTTGAGGCAGAACGGATTCGGAATTCTCAAATCTTCCAACTCCGCGCCACCGGGAGTTCGCCAGCCTACACACAGGCGTTCCTCAACGCCTGCATGAATGAATACCTCGCCATGAAGAAGGAGATGCGCAGCCAGAAGCAGGAGGGCGCCCAAGTGTCAGTGCAGGATGAACTCGTCCGGCTTGAGAAGGCGATGCTCAAGGAAGAGGAGGAGATGCACACATTTCAGAAAGGGAACAACATTGCGGCCTTGCGGGAGGAAGGGAACAGCGCGGGTACGTATCTCGGGGAGTTGAGTCGGCAGTTGGCTGACGCGAAGACGGAATTCGACGTGCTCAAGCCCCGGGAGAATAGCCCGGCGGACAAGGCGCGAAGCGAGTCGTTGCGACGGCAGATCGCCAGCCTTGAGGGCACGATCAAGGAGTGGGACGCGAAAGCCCTGTCCCTCGCCCGCAGGGTCGCAGAATTCGACAGGATCAAATCCAAGATCGAGCGGACCCAGCAGCAGCACGATCGGCTCCTGACTTCCCTGAGAGGCATGGATGTGAGTCGGAATCTGGAGCAAGACACCGTCTCGATCCTTGCAATGGCCAGCGGGCCGCCTTCTTCATCAACCGCCGCTGCAAGCGGGCGCAAGGAAGCGAAGGCCAATCTCGACCAACCCAAGCGGGACGAGAAACCGGGCGCGGAAACGCCAGGCAAGCAGGCAACCGCGGCAATCTCCCGGAAACTGGACGCCATCATTTTCCCGAAGATTGATTTCAGGGACTCGAACGTGAGCGATGTGGTCGAATACCTGATGGTGAAGTCCAAGGAGTTCGACCCGGAGCATCAAGGGGTGAACATCGTCTTCAGCGGGGAGGCCCGGGATTGGGGGAAGACGCCAATCACGCTCACCCTCACACAGGTTCCACTGATCGAGGTGATCAGATACGTCACCAACTTGGCGAATATGAAATTCAAGATTGAGGCGTCGCGTGTGGTGATTGTCCCGATTGGCATCCAGACTGAAGAACTCTTCACGAGGGAATGGAAGATTGCGCCCAAGTTTTTTCTTGCTGCTCCGGAAGGCGCAAGCGCCGGGAACCCGGCAACACCCGGCGGGAAGGACTTCCTCGCCGCGCAGGGTGTGATGTTCGGCCCAGGCGCGAACGCATTTTATTCCCGGGCGAGCAACACACTGGTCGTGAAGAATTCTCAGGAGCAACTCGACTTGATTGATCGGATGGTCGAATCGCTCAGCGAGGATCCGGGCGGGCGGGCGGCCTCGGCGTCCGGGATTGGCCGTGCGGGGCATCTATCGAGGGCGGGAATGGCGGCAGATTCACAACTTGGGAAGACCGCCGGCCTCCTGCCGGTGAAACTGGATCTTCCGAAGACCGGGCCGGTGCTGGTGTTTGACGGGCTGTATGCGCCGGAGCGGATCGTGATGCGCTATGATGATTGGTGGAGCCGCGCGCGGCATTTGTGGATGTGGTTCGTGGGCGGCGGGATTGCATTCTATGTCTTCGCGGGGCGGCGGCCTTGGTGGCTCACGCTGTGGGCGCTGTTGCTGCTGTCGGCGATTCCGCTGTGTGTGAGCGCGGCGTGGACGCCGGTTTGCAATGCGCTGCTGGGCGGCTGGCTGGTGGGGCTGGTGTTGAACCGCATCGCCGTCAGGTGCGTCTTCCGCGCGAGGAAGGAGGTGCTGGCGTGAAGGCTTTCCGTTTTTGCATTGGGCGTTGGGCGTCGGGCGTTGGGCGTTGGGTGTTCAGCCGCCCGCAGGGCCTTTGCGAATTGGGACGGCCTCCGCAGTCCTCAACGCGCCTGCGGCGGGCCAACGCCCAACGTCCAATGCACTGCCCGCTGCTGGCGCTGGTGTTCCTCGCGCAGACGGCGGGGCTTTTTGCGGCGGAGCTTCCGAAGGTGATGCCTGCGGCGCGCGACACTGTGATCGTTCCTTACGATCCGAAGAAGCCGCTGAAGGAGCAGACGCCGGACAAGGTGTATCTCGCGCACGAGCGTTTTCTCGAACTGTGGGAGGCGGCGAAGAGGAACCGGGCCGGCGAAAAGCAGCCGCCGGCCGCGATGTCCTTCGCTCTCGGCGCGGCGATCTACGAGGGGCGCGTGCAGGAGAAGCGCGTGACGTTCAAGGCGACGATCGAGCTTTCGACGTTCAATGGCGAATGGGTGCGGGTGCCGCTGCCGTTCCGCGGGATGCAGTTCAGCGAACTCTCGCTCGATGGAAAGCCGGCCGCATTGGTGGATGGCGCGCTGATTGTGGAGAAGCCGGGCAAACACGCGGTGACTGCGGTGTTCGAGATTCCGCTGGAGGCCGGCGCGCGGGAATTCGGCTGGGGCATCCCGCAGACGGCGGCGACGAAGCTGATGCTCACCATTCCCGAGAAGCGCTGGCGGGTGAAGGTGCAGCCGGACGCCGGGGTGATCGAAAGGATCAGCGACGGCAGGCTGATCGTGTCTGCGGCGCTGGGCACGACGGCGGAGGTGCGTGTCGCGCTGGTGGAACGCGAAGCGGACACGCAGACCGCGGCGGCATCGCTGGTGCAGATTACGACGGCGATCGCGGTCTCGCCCGCTCATGAGCGGGCGCTGGCAAGGATCGAATCGAACTTCCCCGGCGGGCAGCAGGACAAGTTCTCGGTGGTGCTGTCGCCGCCGGGCACGGCGCTGGTGGCGCTGGTCGCACCTGGGCTGCGCTCGTGGAATCTGCGCGAGGACGCACGGGGGCAAGTGCTGGACATTGCACTGAATGAACCGGTGAAGGAGCGATACAGTTTTACGGTGACGACCGAGCGGGCGCTGCCGGCGAACCTGCCGGCGGAGTCGGCCGCGATGTGGTTCGACGCGGGTGGAAAGCGGAGCGAATTTGTGCAGGAGCTGCACGCCGAGGCGGGCGTGGATGTGACGGTTCTCCCGCAGCCTGCATTGCGGCAGACGGAGCGGAATCTGCAACGGATCGGGGACTGGACGCCGGTCGGCGCGTGGACGGGACGCGAGCCGCTGAAGTATCGCATCGCGCTCGCGGCGTCGAAGCAGGAGGCGCACGTCGATTACGTGTATCAGGTGAACCGCCGGAAGATCGAACTGATCGCATCGATGAAACTGGAGGCAAAAGGAACGCCGCTTTTCGACGCGGCGCTCACACTGCCGGCGGATTTCGAGGTGCAGGCCGTGGACAGCGAGCGCCTGCTGGACTGGTGGCGCGACGGGCAGAAGCTGCGTGTGCGCTTCAAAGGCGCGACTCCGGAGATGACGCCACTGGTGGTCTATCTCGTCCGCGAATATGCCGCAGCGCCGCAGCAACTCGCGGTGCAGCCACTGGCACTCGACGGCTTCGCGAAGGTGAGCGGCGAAGCCGTCATCGCCGCGCACAAGGGCGTGGATGCGATGTTGAAACTCGCGGTGAAGGGCGATGCCAATCCGGCAAATGCGGGCGGCGATCCGGCGAAGGAAATCGATCCCGCGAAGGCCGCGCCCGATTTTCAAATTCTGCCGCCGCTGGAGCGGAAGAGGGGATTCGCGTTTAGGAACCAGTCATTCGCGGGCGAGGTGACGCTGGCCGCGCTGCCGGTGAAGCAGACTGCGATGTGGGTGATGCACGCCCAGGCGTTCGAGGCGTGGGCGTCGCTCAGCCTGAAGGCGCAGCTCACGCTCCGGCAGGGCAGCATCGAGAGCAGCACCTTTTCCCTCCCGGCGACATTGCCGGAGGCGCATGTGTCCGGGGCCGAGGTGCGGGAGACGCGGAGCCGCGTCGTGGGCGACCGGCGGATCTACGATGTCGCTTTCCAGAACGACGTGTATGAGTCGGTGGATTTCACCGTGGATGTGGACGTGACGATGGCGGAGGGAAAGCGTCCCGACGGACGGCGGGTGAATGAGTTCTCGCTGCCAGCGCCGGAATTCCCCGAGGCGCAGCTCGTGACCGGCTACGTGCTCGCCGATAACGCGAGTGAGTACGAGATGAAGCTCGATACCGACGGCGTGGAGCAGACGCCCACGGCGGAAATCCCCTGGCTGCCGACGTTGACGAAAGGCGCGGGCGTCTTCCGGGTGCAGCCGAAGTGGAAGGTCGCATTTGCCATGGAGCGGCTGGAGAAGGCGGAGACGCGCACGGCATTCTGTGCGTGGGCCGAGATGACGACGGCGCTCCGCAACGACGGCACCGAATGGCACAAGGCGGTGTGGCATTTGCAGAATCGCTCGCTGCAATTCCTGCCGGTGAAGCTGCCCGATGGCTCCGCGCTCGTGGGCGCGCGTGTAGCAGGCCAGGCGGTGCGGGCGGATACGGGAATTGTCGATGGTCGCCCGGTGATTCTCATCCCGCTCATCAAGACGAAGCCCGGCGATGTGAGCTACGACGTGGAAGTCGTGTGGCGCCAGCCCGGCAGTCGTCTCGCGCCGAGCGACCGGCGGAAACTCAGGAATGCCGAGCTGGTCGGCATCACGGTGGAACAGACTTTCTGGAACGTCTGGCTGCCGGACGATCGGCCGCTGACCAAGAGCGGGGGCAACATGGAGGAAGTCATCGCCGTCCAGCGGGAGATCGAAAAGGCGAAGAGCGAAGTGGAGGAATTGATCGCGCTGAACAGCATCCTTGCCGACGGGAATGTAAGCTCCGAAGTGTGGTTCAACGCGAAGCGGAACTGGGATGCCACCTGCAGGATGGTGGAGACCCGCGTGCTCTCGAATGGCGGAGTATTGCAGCGGGGACGATATTCCTCCGCGGCGGAACCAGGCGGACTGAACAAGCAGGGGGAAGCGACCATTGGGCAACTGGACAGGACCAACAAGGACCTCGGAGAGCAGATCAGCAAGCTCACGGACGACAACAGGCGGATTCAGCAGAAGATGCAGGGCCGAATGGCGAATGCGGGTGGCAATGCGAACAACGAAGCGCAGGTCCAGATGCAGGGAAATGCGGCGCAGACGCTGCTTTTCGGAAACAATACCTACACCGGCGCGACAACAATCAATGCCCGGAACCTCGACCTCAACGGGCCTGCACAGACGATGAGCGGAGCTGGGAACAGCCAGGGAGGTTCCACGATTGTGAATGGTGGAACGCTGAATCTGAACGGGAATGCCGGACAGGGCGATTCCACCCAGAACAACCAGCGGTGGACGATGAATCCGAGTCTCGCCAACTCGGCGGCGCAGACCGAAAACGCGGCACCCAGCCAGGGGGGCGCCGTGCAGAATTTTTACCTCAACGACAACGTCGTCCTGCAGCAGGCGAAGGGGAAAGAGATGAGCGGAAAGGTTTCGAAGACCGGCACCGGCCAGTTGGCCGCGGGGTCCGCTCCCTTGCCGCAATCTGCGACGCAAAGCACGGTCATCCCGGCGACGACGAACGAAGCAGCGCCGGCCGCAGGACCTGCCCTGGAGAAGAAGGCGGACGAGATGGCGGTGGTTGAGAACGTCCGTGGGTTGAATGTCGCGCGCGGCAATCGTCTTCAGCAACTCGAGCAGGCGCAGACAGCGATGCCGCGGCCTGAGAATCCCGCCGTGCCGATGCAGACCGCGCAGCCGCCGCCCGTGCCGAAACCGTCCGAACCCGCAGTCATGCCTCCGCTCGCGATGCCAACGCAGGCGGTGCCCGGGTTGGATGCGTCAGGGGTGCAGTCCGCCAATGGCATCGTGTTCGGCCAAGGTCAGGGAAACGTGAGTCGCCGCGATGCGGGCGCAATTCTCCAGCCACAAGGCAGGCTCTCCCTCGCCGTGGATTTCCCGACGGAGGGTCGCGTGTATCATTTCCAAAAAGTGAAAGCCAACGCCCTGCTCGAACTCTCATTCGCAGACCCGAAGATCGTGCAGCGGCGGACGCGCACCGCGGTCTTCGCAGGTCTTGCGATCATCCTGTGGCTGATGGGGCGGTTCTTCTCGGGCCGACGCACGCGCCGGGCAGTGTGACGCGGTCGCCGGCCATCGTTCAAACGATGCGGATGATCCCGGACTCGCGGGACCTCACCGCGGTTTCTCGACGACTTCAAACGCGGCCCCTTGGATGCGCCGCAGTTCGTCGTTCAGCACCGGGATGCGTTCATCCGGTGCCACGGAGATTGCCCATTCGATCCCGTTGTCGGCGACGAGCATGCCGTATTTTTTCAGTGCCTTGAGGATGGTCTGGACTGGCGGGGAAAATCGGGTGATGTCGAAGTCGGCTTTCAGGCGGAGCCGTTCACCCATGCGCGGCAGATTCGTGTCGGTGAGACGGCTGGCGAAGTGCGTCGCGGGCGTGACGTATGCCCGGCGCGATCGGCGCACGGTGACGCGCAATGCGTGCTCGATCTCGCCACGCTGCAGCTCGTCATGCCGGACGATCGCGGGGAACAGCGGCAGACCCGCGGCGTCCGTGGAAGTCCAGCCTTCGGGGCGGAGTTTGTTGCTCTTCAGATCGAAGATTGAGGTCTGTGCAGCGGACCATCCGTCGTCGGTTTTCCGTGCCTGATACAGCTCGTAGAGCATGCCGTTGATCGGGTCCACGATGGTGGCGTGCCGGTCGCCGCCTTGCTTGCGGGTGTCGCGCTGCACGTCGTCGAGGGTGAGTTTCGCGTGCTTCGCTGAGCGGCGGAAGTGCGCGGGCCAGCCCTCGATCGGCAGATTGTCCGGCACCGGAAATGGCGTGCGATCGGATTCATCGGGATACCCGGTAATCTTGACGGCAACCTTGGCCTGTGCGGGCGGCACGATCACATAGCCCATGTCGGGGTTGTAACGCAGCGGCTTTTCCGCGCCTATCGAAGCGACGATATTCTGCGAGTTTGGATGCACCGGCCATTTCGAGATGTCAGTGTTCCACGGGTTGTCGGGCGGAAAAATCTGGAGTGCCGCGACAATGCGGTCTGCCTCGGGCGTGTCGAACATCACCGGGCTGGTCACCGGTGGCATTGCGGGCAAGGTCCGGCTGCCGGGCGGGCGGTGGGCCGTGTTGGCATCGGCGGCGGGGAGTGACGAGACCGAGGCAACGGCGAATAGCGTGAACGCGACAAGTTTCATGGGTGGATCAAAACAGGAGCGCGGGGCGATGCACTCATTTATCGAATTGAAGAGGCGTTTCTGCGAAAGAACCACCACCCGCTCCGGGTGCGAATTTGCCTGAGCGCGAATCGGGTTGGGGGGCTGGGAGAGATGCACGACGGTCTGTTTTTTCGCTGCCGACGAGATCGAATCCGCCGGAAACGTTCGCATTGAGACAGGCATTCCGGTGAAGAACGATCTTGGGCGTTCGGTGCAAAAGCGGCCTGTTGAAATAGTCGGATATCCCTCACGCAAAGACGCGAAGGGCGCAAAGGCCCTCTGCAGAAGTTTACCATTGCGACCTTCGCGTGAGGCCATTTCAACAGGCTGACACGCGCGGTGCCGACGGGTTCCCCATTAACCTCCCTTCTGCTACCACGGTTCATCCCGCGCGAAATTGGTCCACGCCCCGCGCGTTCGAGTCCTCTGGATGAGCAGTGCATCGGCGCGCCGCCGAATGCCCTTGTGAGAAGATGCTCGGTTCCTAAGCTGCCGCGCTTTCTTCCTAAAAATGACTTCGCTCACTCCCGCCCACGGCCCTATCAGAAATTTCTTCACAATCATTGCGGGGGTCGCCGTTGCGATGCTCGGCGGATTCGTCCCCCGGGCGAGCGCGGCGCATCCGGCAGTCGAGCGGTTTGATGCATACGAACCGGCGAGTCTGCTCGCGGTCAGCAATGGTTCGATCGAGAAGGTGACGGTGGACGGGAAGCCTGTCCTGCGCTGGCAGATCAATGTCGGGCAGACCTCCGAGCTATCGCTGCGCCCGGAGCATCCTTTGTTTGACCGGCTCCGCTACTTCGACCGCCTGCAATTCCAGTTTCGCGTCGTGAGCGGCGAGATCGACGGACTGGGAGTCCGCGCGCTCGGCCATGTGTCTGGTGCGCGCCAGTTCAAGCAACACCAGTGGAACGTCGGCATCCGCACGACGCCAAAGGGCGTCTGGCACCCGCGCGACCTCGATCTCACGCGCCCAAACTGGTTCCCGTGGGACAACCCGGACGGCGAGGGGAATCAGGGTTATTTGATGTTCGATGCCATCGCCATCGGGGCGGACACATTGATCGAGCTGAGCGACGTGCGGCTGGCAAGCAGCGCGCTGCTGGTGAAGCCGTTCTACGAATTCCCCGTCACATGGCCGATCAAAACGGCCAACGCCGACGGGAGTATCACGTATCGCATGACGGTCTCGGTCCTGAATATCAGCGGCAAGCCCGCCGAGATCACGGCTCGCATCGCCTCGCCGCACAAACGGTTTCGTGTCGTTTTCGAAACGGACCGGATTTCCGCGAAAGCGAGTCAGCTCGTCGAGTTCCCGATCGCGGCGACCATGAGCAAGGCGGGCATCGAGGCCAGCCCCGAGCTTTACGCCGAGCCGATGCGCGCCGTCTTCAGTGCGTCCACCATTCCCGGGGCAGAGGCCACTTTTGAAATGACGCTGGTGAGGCCGCTCGCCGCAGGGCTGCACCGGCAGGTGGTCATTCCCGAGAGTGATGTGAAAGCCATCCGCGAGAAAATTGCCGCGGGCGACAAGGACTTCAGCAAGCTGGTGGAATATGACCGCACGCTGAAGGCTGCCGATGAATTTATGGAGAAGGAGCTGCGGCAGATCCCCGCGGGCCACCAGTGGCCGGGGAGCAATCCCGGCACCGACTGGGCGGTGGGGCAGGCGATGCCTGAAATTGTGAACCGCAAGACCGGCGCGAAGGAATATGGCACCAACCTGTCCGGCCTGGTCTGGAAGCGTTACCTCACCTATCCGGGTTACGCCTGCGAGAATCTCGGCCTTGCCTACCTAATGACCGGCGAGGAGAACTACGCGAAAAAGGCGGTGGAGTTGTTTCGCCTCTACGCGCAGCAATTCGGTGAGCTGCGGTGGAACCAGGCCTTCGAGATTCCGTGGCTGGCCGGGCACTCGATCCAGACGTCATCGCGCATTGCCTCCGGCGCCAGCTACGGCAGCAACATCTTCATGAAAAGCCACGTCCGGCTGCTCTCGATGATCGCGGATTCTCCCTCGTGGACCGCCGCGGATCGCGAACTGATCTACACGAACTTCGCGACCGGATACGCCGCCGAGCTGATGAAATTCCGCGGCGGCATCAACAACCAGACGGACATTTCCAGCCACAATCTCGCGCTGCTCGGAATCGTCTTCGACGACGCGCTCATGCTCTATCACGCTGCGGCGACGGATGCCGGATTGCTGGTGCGCATCGCGGACATCGACGGCGACGGCTTCTCCTCGGAAGGCCGGCCGATCGGCTACCAGTTTGCCGGCATGGCGGAATACCTGCCGGCGGTGGTGTATCTGGACAATGCGGGCCTGAATCTGCCGTTCGACAAGCGCAAGCTTCTTGGCGCGATGCGCATGCCGTACCGGCGCGCGACGCTTACAGGCTGGGCGCCGAACTGCGGTGACTGCGCGCGCGGATTCAAGGCGGGCCTGCAGCCGCTCGCGGCAAATTTGGTGGCGATGTTCCCCGACGAACGGTGGCTCCTCGATGTCAGCGGAAAAGGAACGCTGTCCGCGAAGATCCGCGCCTATCTCGGGGGGGTGAAAGCCGACCCGGACGCCTGGCGCAGTCTGCTGGAGACTGAGCCGACACTTTTCCCGGAGGCCGGCTTCGCCATCCTGCGCGCTGGCGCAACCGCGGAGGAGCAAATCATGGTGACCCTCGACTACGGTCGCGCGAACTATCACGTCGGTGCCAATCGCAACCAGATCTCGCTCGCGGCGTTCGGCGCACTCCTCGCGCATGATCCCGGCAGCATCTACAACCTCGGCAGCGGCGGCATGACCCGCACCACGGACAAGCAACTCGACAGCTTTGCGCTCAATCACACCATCGGATTCAATGTCATCACCGTGGACGCACAGGACCAGCGCCGGGCCATCGGGCGGCTGCTCGCATGGTCGCCGAAGCCGGAATACCAGGTGGCCGTCAGCCGGCTGGAAGGCATGTATGCCGGCGTCAATCACACGCGTGGCGTCGTGCTCACCGGGGGCGTGGTCGTGGTGCTCGATCGTATCGAGTCCGACGCGCCACACACCTACGACTTTGCGTACCACAATCTTGGCACACTCGAGATCGGTCCGGGCTGGGTCGCGCGCCCGCTGGACCAGCCGCTCGCGACGACGGCGAACTACGAAAACATCAAGGAACTCAAGAAGCTCAGCGGCGACGGACCGATTCATTTCTCGTGGGATGTGACGGAGCAGCACCCTGCCACCTCGCCCGTGCGTGCGGCTGGAGGAGCTGCGTTGAATCTTTGGCAGTTGCCTGTGAAAGGCGGCGAGGTCCATTCAGGCATCACGGGCCTGAACAATCCGAACCGCACGACGTATCCGGATCTCGCGCCCTCGCTATTCCATCGCGTGAAGGGGAAAAGCGCCGAGTTCATGACCGTGCTGGAACCGACCAAGGGGCAGTCACGGATCAGGACGGTAGAAGCCGCAGGGACCGGCGGAATGAGCGTCCTGTTCCAGGACGGCAAGCGGCTGACGTTCAACCTCGACGAGTTGATCAAGCAATTCCCCGCCCGGAACTGATACGATTTCAACAGTCCCGTTGCCAGATGGCGGCGCATGACTGGAAAGTAGCGTAGCTCTCCCGAGCTGCGCAGCACGAGGCATCACGTACGTAACCACCCGCGCAGATCGGGAAACCTACGCTGCTGTCCAGTCTCGCGCCGGGCGTGATTCGATTCGTGTCCAGAGCGACATGGTGCAGGTCGGGGCAGGCGCAAGGAGGGGCGCTTTGAGGCGCCCTCTGGCAGCGGTCGCTCCGCGCCGCTGCCCGCGATTGCCTGTAGCTGACGACGTAAGGAGGCGGGCATTGCGGATTGGAAGATCAGCCCGCCTCCTCACGCCGTCGGCTCAATGCGGCGCGGAGCGACCGCAGCGAGAGGGCGCAATCAAAGCGCCCCTCCTTGATCTCGCGCCACGCTTTCTTGGACCTGAAATGAATCACACCCTCTCGCGCCCTCATCTGGCAACAGGACTGGACCAGTCGCATAAAACGCACCGACGACCTGTGCTGGTGCCGCTCAGGACTGCGACGAAGAACTGGTCTGCGCCTTTCGCCGGTCCAGTCAGTTTTGCTTCCCCGCGATTGTGCCCGGCTGGATCGGCACCGGGATCAGCGACTTGATGAGTTTGCCCGACGCCGTGTCCCAGATCTCCACCTCGCCGGTCTTGCTTCCGAGCGCGAGGCGGGTGCCGTCGCTGTTCAACGACACCGAGAGCACCGGGGCGGGCACCTTGGTGATTGCCAAAGTGCGCTTTCTCTTCTCGGTCTCGTAGATGCGAACTTCGGAGGCGCGGGTGGCGACGGCAAGCAGCTTGCGGTCGCCGCTCGTCGCGAGGGCCATCAAGGCGTCGGCCTGTGCCTCGAAGGCGCGCACGTACTGGGCGCGGTTGTTGACCGGGCGCGCGCCGTTGCCGGCGCCGGCGAGTTCCACGCCCGTGAGCGCGAGTTTGAAATCGTAGCCGGTGAGGATGCGCGCGTTGCCGCCGGAGATTGCGGTGAGCGGGGCGGCGGCGACGGCGTTGATGATGTCGGGCGATTCGTCCACGGAGCGGAGCAGGGTGCGGCTTTCGACGCTGCTGATTTTCGTCGTTTTGTCGCGGCTGCCGCTCACGAGTTGTTTGCCGTCCGCAGTGAAGGCGACGGCGGTGACCCAGTCGCTGTGCAGTTCGATCATGGTCGCCTGCGCCTTTGCGTCCACCGGGATGATGTGGATCGCACCGTTCGCGCCGCCGAGCGCGATGGTCTGGCCGTCGGGGGCAAAGTTGCCTTTGAAAAAAGTGTCGGTGCCGATTCGGCGGACGCCCTGCTGTTTTCCGTCGGCGGGGTCGAAGAAAATCACGCCGCCAAATTGCTGCGGCGAGCCGCCGGCGGCGGCGAGGCGTTTCCCGTCGGGGCTGAACTCGACGTGATTGATGATGTCGAAGGCGGTCGGCAGGCGGCGCGGCGCGGTGTCGTCGTCCACGTTGAAGATGACCACTTCGCTCCGGCACGCGGCGGCGACGGTCTTGCCGTCGGGGCTGATGGTCACGCTCGAGATTGCGGGCGCGCTCGTGTAGGCGCTCGGAATCACGACGGGCGGCACTTCGGATTTCGGCGCGGCATCAATCTTCGCGCCCTGCGCCACCCAGTCGCGCAGGAGCTTCACCTTCGCGGCGGAGAGCGGCGCCTCATTCTCGGGCATCTCCGGCTTTTCGCCGCTGACCTGCGTGATGAGCAGGCTGTCGTCGGGTTTGCCCGCGGCGAAAAGCGCACCGGTCTTTCCGCCCTTCATCAGCGCGGCGACATCGTCGAGGCGCAGCTTGCCCTTCGTCTTCTGCTCGCTGTGGCAGCCGACGCAGTGGCGTTTGAAAATCGGCCACACGTCGCGCTGGAAACTCACATCGGCACCGCTGGCCGTCGCGAGGCAGAGCAACGAAAAAATCGCGGCGAGGCGGCGCATGGTCAGTGCAGCATCGTGAAGTCGCGGCTGTTGAGCAGCGCCCACATGAAATCCTGGACCGCATCGGCGCGCTTGTCGGCGTAGGAGGCGATGAACTTCTTCGCGAGTTCGCGCTCGGTCTCGATCGGACGGCGTGCGAGCGACCACAGGTAGAGCTGCTCGACTATAACGTCGTCGCTCAGCTTTTTCGCGAGCAGCAGCGCAGGCCGCCCGGCGGGATTTGTGAGCCGGTTGAGGATGGACTGGCCGTTGATGAAGTGGAGCGCCTGAAGCATGTTCGTGCTCAGGTCGCGCTCGCACTCGCACGCCTCGGTGCGCTGCGCCTTTCCGAAGAGCGAGAGGAAGCTGCTCGTCACATTGCCATCGGGCAGTTGCGCGGCGGTGAAGCCGGCGGGTGCGCCGCCAAAATTTTCCTTCACGCCCGTCGCCTGCACAAGCGAATCGAGCAGCGCCTCGGCGGGCAGGCGGCGCGGGATTGCGCGGGAGAAATTCAGGTCGTCGTGGCCGTTGGTTTCGTTCGGCACCGAACTGCGCTGGTACGTCTGCGACGCGACGATGGTGCGCATCAGGTGGCGCACGTCGAATTTGTGATCCACGAAATCCTTCGTGAGGGCATCGAGCAGCGGTGCGTTGATCGGCGGGCTGGTGGAGCGCAGATCGTCCACGGGGTCGATGATGCCGCGGTGAAAAAAGTAGCTCCACACGCGGTTCACGAGGCTGCGCGCGAAGTGCGGATTCTCCGGCGCGGTCAGCCAGCGCGCATAGTCGGCGCGCTTGTCGGTGCCGGCTTCCAGCTTCGGCTCGGCGCCGCCGAGATAGCGCGGCGGCTGCGGCTTCGCGGTGCGCGGATTCATCGAGGGACCGGCCGAGAGATTGACGAGGATTGTCTTCGCATTCACCACGCCGGAGAGGCGCGGGTCGGGCTTCGTCGTCACCTGGTTGAAGAAGCTGTGGACGCCGTAGTAGTCCGCCTGCGTCCAGTTCTCGAACGGATGCGGGTGGCAGCGCGCGCACAGCATCCGCACGCCGCAGAAGACCTGCGTGGCGCGCTGAAGCGTGTCGTCCGTGTCCTTGCTCACGGAGAAATACGCGGCTGCGGGATTGTCCATGAAGCTGCCGCGCGCCGTGAGGATCTGCCGGGCGAATTCGTCCAGCGGCATGTTGCCCGCGACTGCGGAACGTATCCATTCGCGGAACGCATAGACGGCGGGATCACTCGACGTGTTGCGCGAGTTCTGCAGCAGGTCGCCCCACTTGAGCGACCACCAGTCCACGAATTCACCGCGCTGCATCAGCGCATCAATCATCTTCGCACGCTTGCCCGCGTCCTTGTCCGCGACGAATGGGAGCACCTGCTCCGGCGTGGGTTGCACGCCGATAAGATCGACGGTGGCGCGGCGCAAAAAGTTTTCATCGTCCGTCACGTCGGACGGCTTGATGCGCAGGTCGTTCAGCTTCGCGATGACGTGCTTGTCCACGACGTTGTCCGCAGGCGCCGGCGTGGCCACGAAGCCCGTGTCCGGCGGGAGCACGATCAGATTGGCGACGACGAAAATCCCTTCATAACGCGCGACGATCGCCGTCTCGCCGAGGTCGGTCACCGAGACGAGGCCGACGTCATCCACCTTCGCCACGCGCTCAATGTTTGCGCTGAAAATTCCGGTGCGGGAAATGTCGCGCTCCGTGCCGTCGCTGTATTTTGCAATGAGCTGAAACTGCTGCTGCGACTTCGGCTGCACGACGACTTTTTCCGGATGAATGCTCACAGAGACGAGCTTCGGCAGCGTGGGCGCGTCGTCCTTTGCCCCCTCGGCGATCCAGCGGCGGAGCGCCTCGTGCATCTCGGTGCCGTGATCGATCTTCACGCCGCCCTCGTGCGGCAGATCGCCGAGCGGCTTGAGCAGCAGCAGACTGGCTGGAGTGTTGTGGCGGTTGATGCGGCGCTCGGAAAAATCGTCGGTGAGCGCGAGGTAGTCTTTCTCCGCATCGGCGCCGCGCAGCGAGAGCTTGAAGCCATTTTTCCCGAGCGAATACCCGTGGCACGCGCCCGCATTGCAGCCGCCCTTCGAGAGCACCGGCATCACGTCCTGCCGGAAGCTCGTCCCGGTCGGCTCGGCGGGAAGCTGCACGTTCACGTTCACCTTCGCCGTGTGCCCGCCGGCCTGCACGGTGATGACCGTCTCGCCATTCGCCACAGGCTGGACCCAGCCGAGCACATCCACGCGCGCGACTTTTTCGTTGCTGCTGCTGAAAGTCGCGCCGCCGGTGAGGTCCACATCGTAGCCGTCCTTGGTGCGCGCCTGCACGAGCAGCGAATGCGGGCGCTGGAGATGCGTGAGCTTCACGGACTGCGGCGTGATTTGCAGGTCGCCGGTGAGGTCCGCAGCGGTGGAGTTCAGCCACGGCAGCAGGACGCAGATAAATGCGAGGAGGTGTTTCATGTTGAAATTAGCTGGCGGGCTTTGGGTCCGGCTTCGGGTCGGGAGGGATAACTTTCATCGTCACCTCGGTGTCGCGCGTGCGGACTTGGACGGTGCCGTATGGCTTCCCCGTCGCGGAGATTTTCACACCGGGAAACTCGCCCGGCTTGAAATTGGCCGGAAACTTGAGTGCGAACTTGAACTGCGTCGCGTTGCCTTTGACGACCAGCGAGGCTGGCGCGGTCACGCCTGTGGGCAGACCCGCGATGGCCAGCGTCACATCGCCCGTGGCGCCTTCGACCCGCTCGACGGTGCCGGAAAGTTCGAGAGTCGCGCCGGTCTTCACGTCGAGCTTCACGGGAGCAGGCGGATTCAGTTTCACCACGATCGGATTCACCACGGGAATTTCGCGCACTGGGGTGAATGCGACGGCTTCGACGGTGCGGCGATCACGCTTCAGCAGCTCCGCCTTGAAGGCGATCTGGTGCGGAATCTCGGGCAGTTCCGTCGGCACGAGGAGTGGGAATGCGACTTCGTTCTTCGCCTGCTTTGCTGCGTCCTCGGCGGCTTTCCTTGCCGCGTCGAGAGCGGCTCGCGCGAGTTCCCTCTTCTTCGCGGCAGCGTCCTGCGCATCGCCTGCTTTGCCGGCAGCGACGGCTTTCTCCGCGGCGGCGAGCGCGGTCTCGGCAGCGGTGAAGGCGTCGAATGCCTTCTGCGCTTTTTTGTCTTCCTCGATCAGGACGGCGGCCTCCTCGCGGAGCATCAGCTTGGGGTCCACCGCGCCTTTGGTGAATTGCCGCGCCTGGCTCGTCAGCAAGGTGAGACGCACCGGGCCGTCGTGACCCGGCGGACGGCTGCACGTCACGGGGAGGCTTGCCTTGCCGGTGAGCGGGATCCGTTTGCTGTCGGCGGTCTTGCCCCAGCCGACGTCGAATTGAATTGCCGATTTTACCGTGCTGGCGAGTGCGAGGTCGCTTTCGAGCCACGGCTGGAATTTTCCCAACTGCGCACTCTCGAAACGGGCGGCCACCTCGCGGTCCTTGGCGCGGCCCTTCAGCGTGGCGATGACCGGGTCCACCGGCTTGTCGCTCAGCACCGTCAGCAGAGTGGCCGTGGCTTGCGCGGGAATTTTTTCGCCGGAGATCTTCACGCCTTCAGGCAGGTGGTCGAATTGCAGATCGATGGGGCCGTCGTATCCGTCGCGCCTTGCCTCGACCTTGAACACGCCAGCGCGGCCCGGTTCCAGCGTATGGCTGTCCTCGATCATCGTCAGCGAAAAGTCGCCGGATTTTTCCGCGGCACGCGCCGTCACCTGCATCCGGTAGATGCAGCGCGGGCCGCCGTTGCCGTTCACGTCGCGCACGACGGCGACGATCTTCGTGATGTCCTTCGGCACTTTGTACGTGAGGCGCGCATCGGGGCTCTTGCCATCGTCGTCGTTGATGGCGAGACGCGCGCCTTTGGGATTCCGCAGTTCGAGTTCCGCATCGATAGGCGAGCCTAGCGAGTCGGCGAAAACCTGGATGTCCACTTCCGTGTCCGGCTGCACGGTCAGTTCGTAGGCATCGTTCTCGCCGGGCTTGCTGATGCGTCCGTTCACCGCGACCGGTAGCACGGGGAGCGACTGTGGCGCGGAGCCTGTGCGCTCTTCGACAAGTTCCGGTAGATCGCTCAGCCACACAGCGGGCTGCGGACCGCTGGAGTTTGCAGGCTCGGCCCACGACGCGGGCACTGCGCGGCCCTCAGCATTCGAGGGCAATCTCACCGTTTTCGATTCGCCGTCGCGTCCCACGAGCTGCACCTCGGCGGACGCGCCGCGCTGGATCGTCGAAGGAAAGGCGAGGTCCGCATACGACCACTGGCCGATCTTCAGGCGGAAATGCGCGGGCGTGGCGGCTGCGAACTGGAGGTCGTTCAACGTGAGACGGTATTCACCGTCGGCTGGCAGTTTTGCCTCGATGCGCGTGTCGCCGCGCAGGGCGGTCATTGGGAGGCTCCACTTCACCAATGCATTGCCCGGGCCGTAGAGTTTCAGCACCGGGCGCAGCTTGCTCTCGATGCGCTGCGCTTCGATTTCGCAGATGATCTCCTGCCCTGCCTTGCCGGGGAATGTGATCTCGCGCACCTGGCTCGCGGCGATCGTGCCGTGCAGCGCGACCGGGAGGGACGCGACCTTTTCCGCGAACGCTTTCTGCGGCAGCGCATCCGTGGCGAGGACGCTGCGCGCGGAAACGCCGCTGTCTGTCACGAGCCACCAGTTTTCCAATCCCGGCTGCGAGCCCGGCGCCAGTTCGATCTCCAGCGCGATGCGGTTGGGCTTTGCGCCGTCCTTCAGCGTCTGTCGGGCGATGCGCGCCGTGGTGAGCAGCCGCGGATTCGGCAGCAAATCGGTGCCCGTGATGACGAGCGTGGTGGGCTTGCCGATTTGCAATCCACGCAGGTCCACGCTGGTCACGGCTGGCGGCGCGCTGTGCAGCGATGCAGCGCAGGCGAGCAACATCAGGACATGCAGCGCAAAATTCGCGGTCATCCGTGAGAGGCAGAGGTCCGGCGCGCGGGTAGGGTAGGCGTCCCGCCTGCCGTGTTCCGCGTCTCGCGGAACACTCACGGCCGTCTTTGTGCATGGCCACGCCGATAGAGGTCCGCCGGGTGCTGCGCGGGACGCCCACCCTGCCCAGATGGCGCGCGATCCGCAGGCCAACGCTCCCGCTGGTTTCGAGTTCATTGGAATCACTCTGCCTGTCTGGATGCGTCAGGAGAACAACTCGCGAATCGGCTCCGCCTCGATGAAGCGGACAGGCCGTCCGCCCGGCCCGGGCAGCATGGTCGTTTCGAGATCGATTCCCATTGCCTGATAGATGGATGCCACGACCTGCGGCGGCGTCACCGGACGATCATGCGGTGCGGCACCGATCTTGTCCGTCGAGCCGATCACGCGTCCGCCGTGGATGGGACCGCCCGCGAAAAAGTTCGTCCACGCCGACGGATAGTGATCGCGTCCGCCCTTGGGGTTGATTTTCGGTGTGCGGCCAAATTCGCTGATTACGGAAATGACCGTCTCCTCGAGCAGGCCACGCTGCTGGAGGTCTTCGAGCAGCGCGGTAAATGCGAGGTCGAACTGCGGGCAGAGCACATGCTCGTAGTCGGCGTAGGTGTTGTTCAGACTGCTGCCGTTCGCGTGCATGTCCCAGCACGAGATGCCGAACACCGTGTCGAACTGGTTCACCGTGACAAACCGCGAGCCGCGCTCGATGAGCCGGCGCGCCATGAGGCAGCTCTGGCCGAAAGTATTCCGCCCGTAACGATCGCGCAGCTTCGCCGGCTCCTCGTTGAGATTGAAGGCCTTCTTCGTCTCCGGATTGGTGAGCAGATTGAACGCACGCGCGTAGGCCGTGTCGCGCTCCAGCGTGCTGCCCGTCTCCACGGTCCGCTGCAGACCGTCGATTTCCTTCAGCAGCGTGCGCCGCGCATCGACCCGCAATTCATCCTGCCCGGCGCGCGTCTCGAGATCCGCCACTTTGAAATCCGCCCGCGCCGGATCGCTGCCGAGGAAGAACGGCTGATGCGCGCTGCCGAGATACGCGCTCTCCTGCCCGTGCGGCGTCGAGGTGCCCGTGTTGCCGATGCCCGCGGGCAGCACGATGGACGCGGGCAAATCGCCCTTCGGTCCGAACACGCGCGAAATCACCGAGCCCATGTGCGGCTGCTTGTTCGCCGAGTTGAAATCATGCCCGGTCATCATCCAGCGCTGGCCATTTTCGTGCGACGCCCCGCTGTTGAAATGCAGGCTGCGGATGAGCGCGACCTTGTCCATGATCTTCGCCATGCGGGGGAAATGCTCGCAGATATGCACGCCGGGGACGTTCGTGGAGATCGGCCGGAACTTGCCGCGGATATCATCCGGCGCGTCGGGCTTCATGTCCCACGTGTCGAGATGCCCCGGCGAGCCGACGAGGAAAAGGGTGATGCAATTGCGAATCTTCGCCTTCTTCTCATTCACCGCGCCCGCGGCCTGGAGCTTGATGAGATTTGGCAGCGTGAGCCCGGCCATCGCCGCCGCGCCGGCCTGGAGGAAGCTGCGGCGGTTTACGCCGGAGCAGAGGGGGAGATTTTCGTTTCCGATGTGGAGCATAAAGTGAGGTCGGTATCGGGTGGCGCGTCAGATCGTGTAGGACACGGGCTCGGAGATGTTGATGTATTTGCTCTCTGTGAATTTGCCGGCGGCGTCCTTCTTGTAATTCACGTAGTGGAACTGCTGCAGCACGACCTCGTATTTCCCCGGCGTCGTCTCTGGATGCTCGTAGGCCAAATCAAGGCCGGCGCCGATGGCGGCGATCTCCCTGCCATCGCGGCTCACCTTCCACTGCAGGCGCGTGCCCCAGTGGTTGGTGACTTCGCTGCTGGTCACTTTGCGTCCCGCAAGTTGCAGGGTCGCCTTCGGTGTTCCTTCCAATTTTTGGTCCATGATTCAAACGGGGATTTTTGGTTCGGGAGTGGTCGTGGATGTTATCCCATCGGAGGCGGATTCATTAGACTGGGTATCCCCGCCGCGTTTTGACCACGTGAGCGCGAAACGACCGGATGGTGCGGCGTCGGGGCGGCAAGCTTCCGTCACTTCCACGAAGCGGACATTGCGCTCACCGCTGCGAGAGGCTACCTCATCCCGCATGAAACCCGTCCACGTCATCTACGAGCGCGGGGTCTTCCGGCCGACCGAGCCGGTTGATTTTCCCGAGGGCAGCCGCGTCCTCGTCGAGGCGGAGCCACCGCTGCCGCTTCCCCCCGACGATGACGAGGGTCTCGACGAAATCTACGCCATCCTCTCCCGGCGGTATTCCGGCGGCCAGCCGGATGACGCAGCCCGGCACAACGAGCATCAGCCTTGACGGCTGTCTGCCTCGACACGGTCGGCCTCGCCGCACTTTGGAACGAACGCGACCAGTGGCACGCTGGTGCTTCGGGATTCTTCTCCCGATTGCCGCGCGAGAAGATCGTTCTTGTCACCACGCCTTAGATCCTCGCCGAATGCGCCAACGCGGTGGCGCGCCGCAACTCCCGAGCGGCGTTTGTGGCTCTGCCAATACGCTCGAACGGCGACAGCGCGTGCTTTTTCCCGCCGATGACGACTGGCAGGAGGCATGGCGGCGATTCGCTGCGGATGGCATCGGCGGGCCGGGCATCGTCGACCATCTCGCCTTCCTCGTCATGCGCCGCCACGGGCTGGCTGAGGTCTTCACCAACGAACGTCATTTTCGCACCGCCGGTTTCGAGCCGCTGTTCTGAAATCGCGGGCTTTCCGGGATTCGGCGGAGGGGTGCCGCGGTACCGTAGGCACCGACGGCAGGAGGCGGGGTGCCGCATGGAGCGTCGCGCGTCTCGCCGGCCACCAAAAGAGCTGGCGTCCCCCCGCATAATATTGAGGCCGCCGGGACGGACGGCGCTCCAGGACGCGCGGCGCTCGAGCACTTCCCGGCGGCTTCCTTCGCGTCGTATTCCTTGCAGAACTCGGCGACGGGTGCGGTTTCAGGGCCGGCCTGAGAGCATCTTCAGGAGCCGCGCAAGATGTTCCTTGATCTCCCGGTGACGCGGCACGGGCTGGGCCATCTTCGTCGCCGGATTTCGATACCAGTCGTTAATGGCGCTCAGTTAAGAGAATAGCGTGCCACGTATTCTTGATGAGGCACTTGGGTCTTCTGTGCCGCACTGGTACGATGCGCAGGCCAAGATCGTCGGCTCGCAAACCCGCATGAATGCTCGATCTCGGTTTCGGCGTGAGCGTTTCGCAAACGTCTATGGGAGCCTGAGCGCGTTTGTTTTACGCACTAATTGAGCGCCATTAATACCAGTCGTGCTTTCCACCGGGGCGGATGAAGACGCCGCCCAACTCTTCAATCTCCCGGATCTAGATCGCGACGCTTCACGCCACTTCCAACTCCGCATGACGGCGCACGCAGGGGATTTCCCCCGAGGTGAGGTCGCGATGAAGGTCGGCGAGATGCGCCCTTCTAGCCCGACTTCGCGGACTCGCAGCCCAAAACAACTATTTTCGGTGGTTTTGATCGCGCAAAACCGGCGCTCTACAGAGAGCCGCCCGGCAGGAATCCCCCGAAAGTGCCTGTAGTGCAGACCCAGCCTATTCCCACCCGCGGTTTTCC